>JGI24025J20009_10000003_pt1 | contig 197175 bp, 176 predicted proteins | sample Cruoilmetagenom3_FD_20009 | JGI IMG/M metagenome (IMG submission 20009)
TGGTTAAAAAGTAGCCGATGTAAGTCGAGCCAGTAGGTGTTTAGCGGTGTTACAGCCTGAGTGCGGTACTGGCTGAGGTACTATGAGAAATCCAGGCTAGGCTGCCCGCAGTCACAGTTTCTGTTGTTACTAGCGTAAACGTAACGTCTTCTGTGGCGGGCAAGGAAGCGAGGTACTCAGACCATACACGGATAGTTTTCCATATATCAGGGCTTCTATCTGAAAGATTCCCGCGTTTGGCGTGGTATTTTGATTGCAGCAGCTCGTCGGGAGATCCTTCAGTGTGGAAAGATATGTCGTCAATTTTCTCAATGGATACGAGACAGTCGTCTGGATCGTCCACAGTGTCAATTTTTTGCAAAGCAAGCAGAAGTGCATATCTAACCTGGTATATGTACCCTAATGCCGAAGAAGATGCATCAAAAGAATTGCCTCCACTCATTCATTCATCTCCGTAATGCTCATCTATGAGAAACGTTTTTATAAGAAAATTTCATACAACGAGCACTACTTTTATAGCAAAACCTTTTGAGCACGTTAAGCGTTTGTAAGAAGCGCTGTTTTTAATACTTTGGCTTCTCCTAAAAGGATTCCAGCAGCTTGAGTCACCGTTGTAAATTATTGAATTTTCTATGGATTTACATGATTACAGGAATGGCAGACGCTTTCCTATAGATCTGCTGAAAAGTTAGCTTATCTTAGGCCTGAGGGAGAAGCAAAACGAATATAAAAAATGGCATTATCTTGACACCATACTGGTTGCCGCCTGGTTGCCGCTTGGTTGCCATCTGGCTGTTAACGGGGTGAAAGCCGTGTGAGTAATGTAATTCATGGAAAACGGTAAGGCGTTGATAATGCTTGGTTTACGCATTGCAGGCGCGATCCCAAAGTTTGTTTGGTTGCACTCTTAATCCCTTGGTCGTAGGTTCAAGTCCTACTGGGCCCACCATTAAAATCAGTAGCTTAGCAGTTTTCTCTGGTGAGTCCCCTAGTCCAAGGGTACAGTTTCGGTACAGTGCCGATCTTTCAGACCCTGGAGATTTTTGTGGCCACCATTGTCAAGACTCCTTCTGCAACCTGGAAAGCCGTCATCCGCAAGTCGGGTTGGCCCACCATCGCAAAGACCTTCCGCACCAAACGTGACGCCCAAGATTGGGCACGTCGCACTGAAGACGAAATGGTTCGCGGCCTTTATATCCAGCGTAGTGCCTCAGAACGAATGACGCTTGAAGCAGCGCTAAAGCGCTACTTAGCTGATATAACCCCTACCAAGAAACCCAGCAGCCAGAAAAGCGAACGCCTCAAAGCCAATACGCTGATCGAACATTTGGGTAAATACTCTCTAGCAGCTCTTACGTCCGAACTAGTCGCCAACTACCGTGATAAGCGTTTAAACACCTTGGGGCGCCGAGGGGTGCTCATCAGCCCTAATACCGTGCGCTTAGAGCTTGCTCTACTTGGGCATCTCTTTACAGTGTCTATTCAAGAGTGGGGGCTCGGCCTAACCTATAACCCTGTTCAGAATATACGCAAGCCTAGCCCAGGGGAGGGCCGGAGTAGACGTCTTGATTCCGATGAGGAGAGGCGTCTCTTCGCCGTGTTACGTCAGCACAGTAACCCTATGCTTGCTTGGATCGCCAGAATCGCCCTAGAGACGGGTATGCGCTCGTCGGAGATTCTAACCCTTACTCGCAGTCAGGTAGACGTTAAACGCCGCCTGGTGCGCCTTACTGACACTAAAAACAACGAAGCCCGCCTTGTGCCGCTAACCCAAGCCGCGACAGAGGTATTCAAGCAGGCCCTGAATAACCCGGTGCGCCCACTTGACTGCAACCTTGTATTTTTCGGTGAGCCAGGCAAAGCAGGCAAGCGGGGCCCTTACGTTTATACGAAGGTTTGGAATCAGGCCAAGAAGAAGGCAGAGCTCGATGACTTTCGCTTCCATGACTTAAGACACGAGGCGGTCAGTCGATTAGTAGAGGCAGGTCTATCCGATCAGGAAGTTGCAGCTATTAGTGGTCATAAATCTATGCAGATGTTGAGGCGGTATACTCATCTGCGTGCAGAAGATTTAGTTGTAAGGCTAGATCATGTAAAAGCCATTAATTATGATATGAATAATGTATGCGCGTTTAATATTCTTGGCACCTTGAACTCCGAACAGAAAACAAGGTACCTATTGAGACACCCAACCGGCCAAGAGAATTGTCGTCAACTGGTCATCCTAATTGTCGCCGAACATCCCCCCGGCAATCGAGGGGGGCTGCGTAGGGCCGTGTGGCCCTACGCAGCGTGACCTGATTGAGTCAAGGCCGGGTTGTCATGCAGGCAGTTTGGCTGCAAGCAGTTCGACCTTCTCGATATTGGGCGGAGAACTGAGCAAGGTCGCGGCGTTGGCCATCAAGGCCGCGGCGATCTGGCCGTTCAGATGTGCCTGGCGACCTGCCTCATCGGCAAAGGCATCGAACACACCGAACGTCGAAGGGCCAAACTTCAATGCAAACCAGGCAGTGGTGCCGGATTCGGCGTTGGCGAGCGGCAGTGCGCTGGCCAGGAAGTCGGCAAGCGCAGCCTCCTGGCCGGGTTTGGCTTCGAGGCGAACAAACAGGGCGAGCTTGGTCATATTGTAATCCTTTGGGTAAATGGTTTAGGTGAAAGCATCGACGAGCCTGCAGTCTAAGTCTTCATGACAACCATTTATATAGACAAAAATGACAACTTTAATATCATTATTGCCATGAAACTTCATATCCTTGTTTGTGATGGCGTGTTTGATCTGGGGCTTGCGGCGCTCACTGACACAGTGGGCTTGGCCAATGCGATGTCGAGCTCGCTGCCACAGGCTCCCGCGCACATAGAGCTCACGCTGGTGGGCGTGCGGCGTCGCATCCTAACGGCGCAGGGCTTGACGGTCCCCGTGGTCACTGCGCGTGGTGTGCCGGAACCAGACGTCGTGCTCGTGCCCGCGTTTGGTGACAAGATGCCTGACACGCTCTCGGCTCGGCTCACACGCCCCGACGTGCCCGATGCGGTCGCCGCGCTACAGCTGTGGTCCACCGCTGGCGCGCACCTTGGTGCCGCCTGCTCCGGTAGTTTCTTACTTGCAGAGAGTGGCCTGCTTGATGGGCATCGTGCGACGACGTCATGGTGGCTGGGGCCGATGTTTCGGCAGCGCTATCCGAACGTCACGTTGGACGAGTCACGCATGATCGTGAACTCGACACGCTTCACTACCGCGGGTGCCGCTTTGGCCCACGTTGACTTGGCCTTGCACATCATCCGGGGGCGCAGTCCGGCGCTGGCGGCCCTGGTGGCACGCTATCTGCTGGTCGAGGCACGCAGTTCGCAAGCCGAGTTCGTGATTCCCGACCACCTTGCGCATGCCGACCCAATGGTGGAGCGCTTCGAGAGCTGGGCCAGACGTCGGCTCGCGCAGGGGTTCTCGCTGGCGGAGGCGGCCAGCGCCGCGGGCACAAGCGAGCGCACCTTGGCGCGGCGGCTGCAAAGCGTTTTGGGCAAGACACCACTGTCGTATTTCCAGGACCTGCGCGTGGAGCATGCCGTCCATCTCTTGCGCACCGGAAACGCCAGCGTCGACCAGGTCGCCACACAGGTCGGGTATTCGGATGGGGCGACCCTGCGGGCCCTGCTGCGCCGCAAGCTGGGCCGGGGTGTCAGGGAGTTGCGACGCGGCGGATGACCAGAGGCGTTTGGTATATGTACGGCTGGAGACCGCCGCGAAACTGACGCAGGCCAAACGGCGCATTTGGACAAACTGACAAAACTACTGCCCGCCACGGCGCGCAAGCTCCAGTTTGACCCTGGACAAAGTTTTGCTGGCAATGCCGTAGTTGAGCAAATCAATGATTGAGCAACGCTGTGCCCTGACGATGCGGCGGCTCACCGTCCCCGCGCTAGCTGACAGAGCAATTCTGCCGACAGCATGGGGGAGCAGCTACTTTTTCAACAGAGTCGGCCAATAGCGGTCATCAGGGCTGGCTTGAGTCGGGCCCGAAGGATTTCACTCAGCCCCATAATTGCTGGTCAGACAGTTACCACGATCTTGCCGATCTGCTGATTGGCTTCAAGGAAACGATGGGCATCCTGGATGTCGCTAAGTGCGAATGTCTTTGCGATGATCGGGCGCAACGCGCCGGACTTCAACCCTTGCAGAATAAAAGCCTTCGCTCTCTCCAGGGCTTCAGGGTCGGCCACAATCTCTGCGTAGAGATAACCCTTCAAAGTCAGGCTTTTGCCCAGCACGGTAAACAGTGGAAATGGTGTCGGTTCAGAGCTGAGTGCGCCGTACACCAGCAAAATTCCGCCCCGCGCCATGCTCTGCGTGAGAGGTTCGAAGGACGGCCCGCCTACAGGATCAAATACAACGCGAGCGCCTTGACCGGCAGTTATCGTCATAACACGCTCGACGATATCCTCTTCATCGCTGACGATGACATGCGCAGCGCCTGCATCAAGCAGGGCTTGCTTCTTCGCGTGAGTTCGAGTGATCGCAATCGATGTGGCGCCGACCATTCGAGCTATTTGGAAGGCGGCCAAGCCAACACTGCTTGACGCGGCGGTAACGATGACAAAATCGCCCTGCCGTAGCTTCGCCTGTTCAATCAATGCTCCCCAGGCGGTGACGTACTGCATCCAAGACGCCGCAGCCTCTTCAAAGGACAAGTTCTCAGGGCTCTTTACCACCAGGTGGGCTGGTACATTGGCCAACTCGCCGTAGGTGCCCCAGCGAGCAATATCCAAAGGTGGGATCAGAGCGACCGAGTCACCAATAGTGATCTCGGTTACGTCGCTCCCAACTGCCGTTACGATGCCTGCGGCCTCGTAGCCTAAGCGGCTGGGGAACTCCGCTTCTTGTAGGTATGCGTGATTGCGGAACATCACTTCGGCTCGGTTCAAGCCAATAGCTTTAACACTAATCTGCACCTCGTTTGCTGCTGGTGCCGATACTTCCAGATCCTCCAGCTTCAAAACGCTGGCGTCACCGTATTCATGAATTCTGACAATGCGTGCCATATAGATACCTCGTTTATCAATGGGCCTCGACGTACATCCGGAAAGTATCCGGGCACTCGAAAGGTAACAAAAATTTAGTCATTAGTTGGCGCTAAATAATGGCCTACGACGGCGTATTACTTGGCGGCTGTCAAAGTATGAAGACCTGTAGCCATGGCGCATCCTCCTGATGAGGGCTGAAGAATGCACCATGACTTCCTGGGTCTGCATACCTAGATTCTTTCTTGCAGCGCCTTTAAGAAGGCGTCGATATTCTCATCGTGGCGTTTGTAGTAGGTCCAGGGGCCGATCCGCTGCGATGTCACCAATTGCGCGCGCTGTAGAGCGGCGAGATAAAGCGATGTCGTTGACTGCGAGAGGCCCGTGCGCTCTTGGATGATACTGACGCACACGCCTACCGTTTCTGGGTCGACCTCCTGCCCGGGAAAGGCTGTCCTGGGCTCCTTGAGCCAATTAAGGATAGTAAAGCGCATCGGGTTCGCCAATGCTTTCAGGGCTTCGTTGACGTCAATAGTCATGAATTTTTATACCTATTCTTTCGATATCTGGATATCTTCCTGATTCACGCGTCAAATTGTAAGGCTTCGCCATGATCTCCGCGCCTGCCCTTCGCAGTGATGGGCTGGCTTGGACTGAAATCCTAGTGTCCTGTCAGGTAGGACTATCGGGCACCTGCGCGCCGCCGAATTTAGGGACGATATGCTTGCCAAGCTCCTCGATAACCTCTGCTGCGGGACGTTTACCATACTTGAGGTTCAGGATGACGTGATCTACACCGATTTCCTGAAGTGTATCCAGCAAGGCCAGAAGGTGGTTACGTCCCAGTCGGAATCCTAGATGGATAGGAGAGGGCGGCGTGGATGGGTTTTCGTCCAGGTCGATATACAGCGATTGCAAGAACGGCTTGTAGATAGTGCCACATTGTTTAGCCGTTTCCTGTCGCCAATCTTCCACGATGAGTCGCTGTATTTTTGGCGGACGTGGATAGTTGATCCATCCATGGCTTTCACGCGCGATCCAATCGAGCGACTGGCGGCTATGTCCGGTTACGAATAGCGGTATTTCCCGAGTCGTAGGCTTGGGAACGAGATCGGCCCCCAGTAACTCGCCGTGACTCCAGCGAATGGGCTCGAAGTGTGTTCGATGGGCTTGGCGTATCACATTGAGGTTTTCTTGAAAGGTCTCGCCACGCTTTTCTGGATCAACGCTGAATGCGGGAAACTCCACGGGACGATCGCCAGAGGCTACTCCCAGGAGCAAACGACCTCCGCTCAACTGATCGATGCTCGCTGCGGCCTTTGCCGTGTGCAAGGGATTACGCAAAGTAAGGGCGATGGAGGCGGTGCCTAGTGCGATTTTTGTTGTATGGGCTGCCATGTAGCCCAGATACACCCAAGGGTCGAAAACCTGGCCGACATCACCGAAGCTTGGGTCCCTGAGCGGGACGTCGCGAAACCAGAGCGCCGAAACACCTAGTGCCTCTGCACGTTTGGCCAGCGCGACCTGATCCAGCATGCGCGGTGTGTCACCCTCGAAAGCCTCCAGAGGAAAGAACAGCCCAAGGCTTAGATGACCCTGCCTGAAGGTCCGTTTGAATCCCCTATGCTCTTGGTAGGGAGTCGTGCTCGGTTGGTACATGCTTAACTTCCTCGGTCAGCAAACGCTGAGCCACGCCCCTGAGTTATGGGGCGTGGCTCTGAGCGCTTAGGCTTTGTAAGTCGGGTAGTCGGTGTAGCCCTTATCGGTACCGCCGTACATGCTGCTTGGATCAAGTGGGTTAAGCGGCCAGTTGTTGGCGATACGCGCGGGCAGGTCGGGGTTCGCAATGAAGGGGCGACCAAAAGCGATCAGGTCGGCCCAGCCAGCTTTTATCACGCGACTTGCTCGTTCAGCGGTGTACTTGCCGGCACAGATAATCTTGCCGCTGAAGGTCTGACGAACAGCTTCCCGGAACGTCTCAGGCAGCTCGGGTGCGTTTTCCCAATCGGCTTCAGCGAGCGACAGGTAGGCAATGCCCACTTCCTCGAGGATCTTCACTGCCTCGATGTAGGTTTGGTGAGGATCTTCTTCGACCAGGCCAAGGTAAACGCGGTCTTCGTCTGTGGTCGCGAACAGCGGAGCGAAGCGAACGCCAACGCGCTCCTTGCCGACCACACCAGCAACAGCGAGAGTGATTTCGCGCAGGAAGCGAAGACGATTCTGCAGCGAGCCGCCATATTCATCATCACGCTGGTTGGTATGGGCCGAAATGAACTGGTTTACCAGGTACCCGTTCGCGCAGTGAAGCTCCACCCCGTCAAAACCTGCTTCCAGCGCATTTCGGGCTGCTTGGGCGTAGAGCTCAACCAGTTCCTTTACCTCCTCGGTGGACAGGGCTCGTGGCGTCGATGGGTCGGCCAGTGTGCCCGTGCCGGGGCCAGTTTCGATGAACACTTTGACGTTGTCCGCGCGGATGGCTGATGGCGCGACGGGCGCTTCACCACCGGGTTGCAGCGATGTGTGCGACACGCGGCCCACATGCCAAAGTTGAGCAAAGATCACCCCCCCTTCGGCGTGAACAGCGTCGGTGACCTTACGCCAGCCTTGTATCTGTTCCGGGCTATGAATGCCGGGTGTCCAGGCATAACCCTGTCCTCGGGGTTCGATCTGTGTGCCCTCGGTCACCATGAAGCCAGCACCGCTGCGCTGACGGTAATAGGTGGCCATCAGGTCGTTCGCAATATTGCCGGGTTGGGAGCTGCGCGAACGCGTCAGTGGCGGCAGAACGATACGGTTCTTGAGGGTGTATGGGCCCAGCTGAGTGGTTTTAAAAAGTTCTGAGTGTGTCATTTGCTTACCTGCATATCTAAAATATTCGATGTCGTAGGTCGAAAAACATGGATCAACGAGCTCTGAAGAGCCTAGCGGTGCTTCGTTGAGGCTGACGTAGATATTCTTCTTCTGGCTGTAGGCTTCCAGCATTGACTTGTGAGTTTCCCGTCCTGGGCCAGATTTCTTATCGCCACCAAAGGGGCATGGGCTGAGGTCTCATGGTAGGTATCGCTGGAATCTTTCATGGGGGTACCACCTGAGGTTTCTAGTGCGGGTTACGAGTCAATACTATTCGCAATATCTATATATGTCAATATGTCGCTATTATTTCCGGCACGTATGCATATTTTCACGCCCTTGCAGCTCACTTCTGGATCAGCTGGGAACGCGCCGTGCTTCGCACCAGGGTTGTCTATGAGTCTCTGGCTATTCCCCCAGGCCCTGGGGAAATAGCCTGGGGTTTGAGAAAGCCTGCTTAAGGTGGTCGTACACCAATCGCACCCGCTTCGATACAGGACCCTGCTGCGGGCGGTATATGAACAGATCCCATGGCGCTGGAGCGAGATCAGCCAAAACAGCAACCAGCTTTCCTGACCGCAGATGAGGCTCAGCCAGATAGGCAGGAATTTGGCCAAAACACATGCCTGCCAGGATGGCTTCCAATTCCGTATCTGGATCATCACAGATAAGCGCTGGCTGCCTGGGCGTGAACGTTTGCCCGTCGGCAAATAGCCAAGGCCAAGGGCGGCCATTTTTCCGGTCGATCAGGACTGAAAGTGGCAGCTTAGCCAAGGCATCCAAAGATTCAGGTGGTGTCTTTTGGCCTATGAGAGACGGGCACGCGACAACGTAAAACGGCACGGGAGCCAAGGCTCGTGCAACGTAGCGCCGGTCGCGGATAACCCCCACCCGGATACCAATATCGATATGCGCTTCAACGGCATCAGTCATCTGATCTTCCAAGCGGAGATCGAATTGCAGGTCAGGATGTGCAGCGGCCAGGGGCTGAAGAAACGGTATCAGGAAGCGCCTGCCAATAGCATGTGGCGCCGTAATTCCCACCCTACCTGACAGCTCAGGCTTCGTCCTGTGCGAACGGAATAGCGTATCGAAATGATCCAGAGCTGACCTGGCATCTTTGGCGTAATCCTGACCGAAAGCAGTGATGTTCACCTGGCGGGTATTGCGGTGGAACAGTGATTCGCCAAGCTCAGTTTCCAGGGCTTGAATGGCTCGAGTCACCCCTTGTGGGGAGATGCCTAATCGAGTTGCTGCTTCGCGGAAGCTACCTGCCTCTGCTGCTGTGCAAAAAATCCTGACCATCTCCATGCGGTTAAGCATGTTGCCCCCATTTATTCCATTTTCAGGAATAGCATAATCCAATCATTTCCATTTATTGAGATCAACCATGGGTCTAAAGTTTGCGCACTGCCAGGTTAACCAACCATGGCGAAGTATAAACCCGCCGATGAGGTTCTCAGCATGAGCAATAACATTTCTGGAAAAGTTGTCGTTATCACCGGTGCCAGCAGCGGCCTGGGTGAGGCGACTGCACGCCACCTTGCTGCGCTTGGCGCTCGCGTAGTGCTGGCTGCACGCCGCAAAGATAAACTCGACGCATTGGTGGCTGAGCTGACCAATGCAGGTGGTCAGGCAATCGCGTATCAGACCGATGTCACCTCTCAGGAAGAGGTCAAAACACTCATTCAAGGTGCCGTGGACACCTACGGTCGCATTGATGTACTGATCAACAATGCCGGACTGATGGCGATTGCACCGCTCAGCGATACTCGCACTGACGAGTGGGATCGCATGATCGATATTAACATCAAGGGTCTGCTGTACGGAGTCGCGGCTGCATTGCCAGTCTTCCAGAAACAAAACAGTGGTCACTTCATCAACATCGCATCGGTTGCAGGCGTGAAGGTGTTCAGCCCGGGTGGCACCGTGTACAGTGGCACCAAGTTTGCTGTGCGGGCTATCTCCGAAGGACTGCGTCACGAAGTCGGTGGCAGCATCCGCACCACGACTATCGAGCCGGGCGCCGTGGACTCCGAACTGAAATTCGGCAGCACCCACCAACAGAGCCGCGATTTCGTGGTGGATTTCTACAAGCATGCAATTCCCGCCGAATCCGTCGCGCGAGCTATCGCCTTCGCAATTGAGCAGCCTGCTGACGTGGATATTAACGAGATCGTTCTGCGCCCAACCGTGCAGGAATTCTAATGAGTTGAGGGCCTGTCTCTTCGGCGTCAGGCCCCGCTTATCTGGAGTGAAAAGCGGTGAGTGCCACATGGCCCGGAAGAAAAGAAGCAAGCGCTCGATGCAGGTGCTGAATGCCCTGCAATTCTTCAGCAGCTTGCGGCTGTTCGTGGAGCTGTCAACGGATTGATGGCAACGGTTCTGGAGAGCTATCTAAGGGAAGAGTTTCCCAGTAGCGAAATCAGGAGCGATTCGCAGAACAAGTCCATTGACGAGACCATCTCCATCGTCCGCTCCTACCTGCGGTAGAGGCGCCAGGGTACCCTCGGTGAGGGAAAACTTAGTTAGCTAGTAAAGGAAGCGACATCATGAAATCACGTGCAGCAGTTGCCTTCGGGCCTGGAAAGCCACTGGAAATCGTCGAGATCGACGTCGAGCCGCCGCGCAAGGGCGAGGTGCTTGTCAGGATCACGAATACCGGCGTTTGCCATACCGACGCCTTCACCCTGTCGGGCGAGGACCCGGAAGGCGTGTTCCCGGCGGTGCTGGGCCATGAGGGGGCCGGCATCGTGGTCGAGGTCGGCGAGGGCGTGACCTCGGTCAAGCCGGGTGACCACGTGATCCCGCTGTACACCGCCGAGTGCGGTGAGTGCCTGTTCTGCAAGAGCGGCAAGACCAACCTGTGCGTGGCGGTGCGCGCCACCCAAGGCAAGGGCGTGATGCCCGATGGCACTACCCGCTTCAGCTACAACGGCCAGCCGATATACCACTACATGGGCTGCTCGACCTTCTCCGAATACACCGTGGTGGCCGAGGTCTCGCTGGCCAAGATCAACCCGGACGCCAATCCCGAGCATGTTTGCCTGCTGGGTTGCGGTGTGACCACCGGCATCGGCGCTGTTCACAACACGGCCAAGGTTCAGCCGGGTGACTCTGTGGCCATCTTCGGCCTCGGCGGTATCGGGCTCGCTGCGATTCAGGGGGCACGCCAGGCCAAGGCAGGTCGCATCATCGCCATCGACACCAATCCAGCGAAGTTCGAGCTGGCTCGTACCTTCGGCGCGACCGAATGCCTCAACCCGAAGGACTTCGACAAGCCGATTCACGAGGTTCTCATCGAGATGACCGGTTGGGGTGTCGATCACACCTTCGAGTGCATCGGCAACGTCAACGTGATGCGCTCGGCACTGGAAGCAGCACATCGTGGCTGGGGCCAGTCGATCGTCATCGGCGTGGCTGGTGCAGGCAAGGAAATTTCGACGCGCCCGTTCCAGTTGATCACCGGTCGCACCTGGAAGGGCTCGGCTTTCGGCGGGGTCAAGGGCCGCACTCAACTTCCCGGCATGGTGGAGGACGCAATGAAAGGCGAGATCGATCTCGCCCCGTTCGTCACCCACACCATGGGCCTCGACGACATCAACAAGGCCTTCGACCTGATGCATGAAGGCAAGTCGATTCGCACGGTGATCCACTACTGATCGCCCACTACCCATTCAACGCCAACCACCAAGGAAATTAATCATGTCCACTCCTGTCATTTCTGGCGATGGCATCTTTTCGCACATCTTTATCGGCGCTGCCGACCTTCAGAAGTCGGTCGCGTTCTACGACGCCGCTCTGGGTGCTCTTGGCATCAAGAACCTCGGTCCTTTCAACAACGGATGGGTACTTTTCGGTCGCGAAAAGCCGGCTTTCATCATCGCCCGCCCGGGCAATGGTGAAGCGCCTTCCAGCAACGGCGTGACGATCGGCTTTGCGGCCGCCACTCCCGCTGAAGTGGATGCCTTCCACGCCGCCGGCCTTGCCGCAGGCGGCACTGACGAGGGCCAACCTGGCGCACGTGGTCACCTGCCGGGTGCCTATGCTGCCTACCTGCGTGATCCGGCGGGCAACAAGGTCTGCTCGTACACCTTCGTCTGAAAGCAAGGAAGCTGAGAGCGTTCTGACAGGGTCAGCACAAGCCTCTATTATACGGCGAGCCTGTTAGACGGACTGCGTAACGCGGTGCATGCTCATGAAGATCGGCCCGCAGCCATGTGTGAAACGCATGGCTGCGGGCATTTGTTTTGAAGCGTGCTTTTCAACCAATGAGAAATGAGGTCGTTATGAAAGAGCCGGCCAATATCAATACGACGACCGTACAACCCACCCCAACCGCCACCGTGTACGGCATGCCGGCTTATGCCGATCGTGCTGCAGCCGTGGGTGAAGTGCATGCGCGCCCGCATCTGTTGCTTGAGGCCCCCCGCGGTATATTGCAGCTCGCTTTCATGACCGAAGGTGACCAGACCAGGGATCAGATGGCGATGAGCGAGTTGTCTCATCGCTTCGGCGTTGCCGAGCCCGACCACGCTACGCCGCTACACGGCATGACATGGGATGAGGGAGACCTTCACTGTGAAAAGTACACCGAGTTCTCTACATATCTCTGGTGCGCTTCGCTGGATTCCAAGACGGGAGAGCCTTGCGGAGAAAATCCCTTCAAACATGGATTTGTTCCTCCGGGCCCGGTCATATCCGGCATCCGCTTGAGACTTCTTCCGTGGATACCAGAAACGGAGAAGGAGGCTGATCGCTTCGATCCTGCCAGCCTGTGCTACTCGTTGGTAGAGAACGGCTCTGCCGCCATCTTGACCGACTTCCGACAGGATGAGGATGGCCTGACGCAGATCCTCATCCTTGCTCGTGATTTGACCCCGGCGCGGGCAGGTGCGCTGGCTCAACGTCTATTGGAGATCGAGACGTACCGTACCTTGGCGTTGCTGTCTCTGCCGTTGACGCGATCGATGACGTCGGAGCTGCGACACATGGAGTCGCGCCTTGCTGCGATCACTGACGAGATGTGTACGAATTTGGTAGAACGCCGCGATAGCGACGTGCTGCTTTCCGAATTGACAGGTCTGGCCGCCGAACTGGAAGCTGGCGTCGCGGCAAATCTCTATCGCTTCGGCGCCAGCCGTGCCTACTACGAGATCGTCGAGGAAAGGCTGGCTGCGCTTTCAGAAGTGGCCGTATCCGGATACAGCACCTGGGCGGATTTCCTGCAGCGTCGCATCGCTCCAGCCATGCGGGAGTGCCAATCCGTAAAGGAGCGCCAGGCCAAGCTCTCCGACAAACTGACCCGAGCCATCGCGTTGCTGCGTTCGTGGATCGACGTCGAACTTGAACGCCAGAACCGCGATCTGCTGGCTTCGATGAACAACCGGGCCAAGTTGCAATTGCGCCTTCAGCAAACCGTCGAAGGCCTGTCGGTCGCGGCAATTTCTTATTACGTCGTGAGTCTTCTCGGCTACCTGCTCAAGGGCATTCCGCTCGTTCACGACAGCGTGGCGCAGGTGATGGCGGTTCTGGTACCTGCGGTGATGCTGACGATCTGGTGGATCGTCCGCAGGATAAGACACGCCCACAGCGACACGGCGGCGGAAGAGAAACCTTCCTGACGAGCTGCCGTCCTGGCGCGCGATAGCTGCGTCGTCCGTTTGAACAGAGGAGAACAACATGCCAAGCAATTCTTTCGGTGAATCCTCTTGTACCGCTGCGGCCAGCGGCCTCGTGCAGGTGCGTGGCGCGCGTGAGAACAACCTCAAAGAGGTGGACGTCTCTATCCCGCGGAATGCGCTGGTGGTGTTCTCGGGTGTCTCCGGCTCCGGGAAGTCCTCGCTGGCCTTCGGCACCATCTATGCCGAGGCGCAGCGACGCTACTTTGAGTCGGTGGCCCCCTATGCACGGCGCCTGATCGACCAGGCGGGCGTGCCGGACGTAGATGCGATCGACGGCCTGCCACCAGCGGTGGCGCTGCAGCAGCAGCGGGGGTCCAGCAATGCGCGTTCCTCCGTGGGCAGTGTGACCACCCTGTCCAGCCTGGTGCGGATGATGTATTCGCGCGCCGGCGCCTATCCCGCCAACCAGCCGATGCTCTACGCCGAGGATTTTTCGCCGAACACGCCGCAGGGGGCGTGCCCGACCTGCCACGGCTTGGGTCATGTGTACGAGGTGACCGAGGCGAACATGGTGCCCGACCCCTCCCTGAGCATCCGTGAGCGGGCGATTGCTTCCTGGCCACCCGCCTGGCAGGGCCAGAACCTGCGCAACATCCTGGTCAGCATGGGCTATGACGTTGACCGGCCGTGGAAGGACCTGCCAAAAAAGGATCGCGACTGGATTCTGTTCACCGAGGAAACACCAACGGTGCCGGTGTACGCCGGTTTCACGCCTGCCGAAACCCGCACCGCGCTCAAACGCAAGATGGAGCCGAGCTACATGGGCACCTTCACCGGCGCCCGGCGGTATGTGTTGCACACCTTTGCCAATACCCAGAGCGCGCTGATGAGAAAGCGCGTATCCCGGTTCATGGAGGGCAAACCGTGCCCTACCTGCCACGGCAAGAGGCTCAAGCCCGAAGCGCTGTCGGTCACCTTCGCTGGGGTGGACATCGGCGCGTTTATGCAGATGCCGCTGGACCACTTGGCGGCATTGCTCGAACCCATCGCACAGGGCGATTTCCGCGCCCATGCAGCGGGTGCGGCTACAGACAAGGAAGCGACCCGGCGCGAGCGTGCCGAACGCGCTGCCACCGGCCATGCGGTCCATGCGGTATCGCCCGACGTGCGCCATACCTCCGCGCTGTCGGAAGAAAAGCGCCTCGCCGCGCAGCGCCTGGCTGGAGGCGTGATGGCGCGCCTGCACCAACTGCGCGAGCTAGGCCTGGGCTACCTGACGCTGGACCGGGCCACGCCGACGCTTTCGGCCGGCGAGTTGCAACGCTTGCGGTTGGCCACGCAATTAAGTTCCCTGCTGTTCGGCGTCGTGTACGTACTCGACGAACCCTCGGCGGGCCTGCATCCCTCCGACAGCCAGGCCCTGTACGATGCACTCGACCGGCTGCGCGACGCGGGCAACTCGGTGTTTGTGGTGGAGCACGACCTGGACCTGATGCGCCGCGCGCAATGGCTCGTGGATGTCGGGCCGGATGCCGGGGAGCGTGGCGGCCGCGTGCTCTACAGCGGCGAGCCGGATGGGCTGCGCAAGATTGCCGAATCGCGTACTGCACGTTACCTGTTCGACGAAATTCCCGCACCCGGAAGCCGAGCACGCGAAGCAACCGGCTGGTTGGAGCTGCAGGGCATCCACCGCCATAACCTGCATGGCGTGGATGCGCGCATTCCGCTGGGCGTGCTGACAGCCGTTACCGGCATCTCTGGCTCCGGCAAATCCAGCCTCATCGCGCAGGCCCTGCCGGAATTGGTGCTGCTGCACCTGGGCCACGAGCCTGAAGACGATGCCGCCGAAAGCGCCACCAGCGAAGGGCCGGCAGTGGTCGAAGCGACCGGCGGCCATCTGGCGGGCGACGTGGACGCCATACAGCGCCAGGTGCAGGTAGACCAGAAGCCGATCGGGCGCACGCCGCGGTCGAACCTGGCTACCTACACGGGTCTGTTCGACCATGTGCGCAAGCTGTTCGCCGCCACGCCCGATGCCCGACGCCGCCGCTATGATGCCGGACGGTTCTCGTTCAACGTCGCCAAGGGGCGCTGCGAGACTTGCGAGGGCGAGGGTTTCGTTAGCGTGGAACTGCTGTTCATGCCCAGCGTGTACGCGCCGTGCCCGGCCTGCCATGGCGCGCGCTACAACGAGGCCACGCTGAAGGTGCAGTGGAACGGGCGCAACATCGCCGAGGTGCTGCAGATGACCGTGGACGAGGCCAGCGAATTCTTCGCGGGTGAAGACGCGGTGGCAAGGCCCCTGCAACTGCTGCGCGACATCGGACTGGGCTATCTGCGCCTGGGGCAACCGGCCACCGAGCTTTCCGGTGGCGAGGCGCAGCGCATCAAGCTGGCGACCGAGCTTCAGCGCAGCCAGCGCGGCCGAAGCCTGTACGTGCTCGACGAGCCGACCACCGGGCTGCACGCCTCGGATGCCGACCGGCTGCTGGTGCAGTTGCAGCGCCTGGTCGATGCCGGCAATACCGTAGTGATGATCGAGCACGACATGCGTGCGGTGGCCCAAGCCGACTGGGTGATCGACGTAGGGCCAGGCGCGGGCGCTGCCGGCGGCAGCATCGTGGTGGCGGGCTCCCCTCAGCAGGTGGCCCGAAAGTCTGGCAGCCGAACCGCTCCGTTCCTGGCACGGGAGTTAGCGCGGGCCGAGTAGCTTAGTTCGCCAAATGTTCAGGCCATTTGGGTGCTTGCGACAATTAGGATGACCTGTTGATGACAACTATCTTGGCTAGTTGAGTGCCACACAAGGCACCTTGCTTTCTGTTCGAAGCTCAAGGTGCCTAGATTACTGATGAGGATACGGGATACGGATCTCCCAAGTACTATAATGAAAAAATGCTATTGCGCCCGCAACAGCTGCAGTAATTGCTCGGTACTTAAACGTGCTGCCATATCGCCACCCTCCAATGATCTTCTGACTCATGGCACACACCTTGATGGGCAGATAATATTATCTGCGTCTGTGTGTCCGGGAAACTATAACCACTTCAATCCTCAGACATTAAAGAGTCCCGCTCTAGGGGTAGGCCAGCATCATATATCCGTTCTGACGTCGATAAAAGTAGATACACCGAGCCCTGTTCTTTCCTTGGTGGCCCAACGATATGCGGGTTTTCGCAGACTTTTGTATCAGCACCTTGTTTTTGCGCGGCTCAGAATAGAGGCTGTTTTGTGCCGAGTTTGCGGCGGTTTTTATTTTTTAAAATGCAAAAAAATAATTGATTTTATTGAATAAATTTATTTTTTTTCTTAGTTGTCGTGTCGTGTTTTTGAATTTCTCAGTCTGAAGGTATAAAATAACTATCGTCGTTGTCCAGCTATGGAGGCGTTGCATGACCACTCAAACGCTTGAGTTACGCATTCGTGACAAAATTCGCAAAAGTCGGCGGATGGTTTTTCTACGTGATGATTTCGCTGCACTGGGTGGTTATGACCAAGTAGGCCGGGTTCTTCGGCAATTGGAGTCGCAGGGACGATTAGTGCGTATTGGTAAAGGCTTATACGCCAAAGCGCGCCCAAACCGTATTACAGGCAAACCAATGCTTGCAGCGCCCGGTGGCTTTGACCAAGCAGCCAAAGAGGCATTAAACCGCCTAGGAGTACAGTGGGAGCCAGCCAGTGCAGAAAAAGCTTATCAGGCGGGGCGCACACAAATTCCAGCGCGAGTGGTGGTCAGAGTCAAGGGCCCGTTTCATCGCCAGATTGCCTACGGTAAGTATCGCTTAGGTATCGAGCAAGTTTCTGTATGAACATTGATTCTGGAATGTTTCCCGATGTGGCGGATGCGCTGGGTATCGATAGCCCCGCTATTGTCGAAAAAGATGTTTATGCCGTTCAGCTATTGAGTCTACTTGCAACGCTGCGCTCGGAGGCGTTTGAGCTGGTATTCGCAGGAGGTACCAGCTTAGCTAAAGCCCACCAAAAGCTTTTCCGCATGTCTGAGGATATTGACATCAAGCTTGTTGCTCGCAATGGGGTAATAACAGGTATGTCTAGAACGGCTCTAAAGGCAGAACGAAAAGCGATGCTGTCCGAAATAGAAACAGTTATTAGCCGCTCTTCGATCCTAGGGCTTGATCCCGATGCTGGAATCGTCAAGCGTAACGAGTACCGGTATACGGAGTTTACCGTTCGCTATCCCCGTACCCAGGGCAGCATCTCTGCGCTTCGACCTGACTTGAAGCTAGACGTCACAGCATCAGAACTTTATGAGCCCGCCGTGGTTCGTTCTGTCAGTTCCTTATACGCCGATGTTCTTAAATTACCCCCAGAGGTAGCTTCCTTTGCGGTGGTTAGCCTACCCGCCACAATCAGCGAGAAGCTGGTGGCATTGCTACGTCGCACAGCCCACGTGAATCGTGATCCTTCGCGAAAAGACGACGAAACGCTGGTGAGACACGTCTACGATCTTCACATGGCGACAGCTGGCGGATATGACATGTCTGCATTACGCCCGCTGGTACATGCAGTAATACAGACGGACGTGTCTCAGTTTGGCAACCAGCATACACAATTTGTCACTAGCCCAGCAGATGAGTTGCTCTATGGCCTAGGGTGCTTACAGACCAACCCCATCCATCAGGATCGCTACGAGCGTTTTATCGGCCCGCTGGTTTATCACGATGAGCCCGCGTCCTGGGATGAAGCTTTACAAACAGTGAACGAATTGGCTCAACGTCTGCTGACGTAAGGTAGGGCTGAGCGCTAAAGCCTGTTTTTCCACTACTGCGCAAGGTGCGCTTGTCAGGTTACACCCTGATTCACTGCCTAAGCCGCTTTATGCGGCTTGCTATGTAGTCACCCTCGTCTTGCTGCAGCGGTGGCAGTTTGGTTGCCAACTGGTTGCCATTTGGCTGCTCACAGGGTGAAAACCATGTGAGTAATGTAAATCATGGAAAACTTAACTCATTGAAAAACCTTTGTTTCCGCATTGCAGGCGCGATCCCAAAGTTTGTTTGGTTGCACTCATAATCCCTTGGTCGTAGGTTCAAGTCCTACTGGGCCCACCATTCTCTCTATTCCTGTCGGTAAGATATTGGTTGTTGCAGCCTTTTATTTCGCTGCCGCGGTACAATTCCCAGCGTTATCCTTCCCTTTAATTTTTACTCGCCTATCCATTAGTCCATTAGTGTCGCTATCATCGCGTTATTATGTTGAAAATTCGTATGCGTTGATGGATTTCACAAAGCTTTCGCGCATGCTTCTGCTGAACAAATTAGGAATGTCTGGCCGATGCTGGTCTATAGCTCCACTAAACAGCAATTCATCGATGCCGTACGTGCGAACGCCATTAGCGACATCATAGAGAACGAAGTATCTCGCAAGCTGAGCCGCAACTCTCCTCGCAGTGAGGTGACATCCTGGGAGAACTCCCTCCGTTTCATGATGAGTGTTCTGCTTGATGAGGGCATTCCCGCTTCGGCGGGAGTGGCCATCGAATACAACATTCCGCTGACCAATCGTCGCGTGGATTTCATCCTGACCGGCAAGAACCATCAGCGGGACGATGCAGCAGTCATCGTTGAACTGAAACAGTGGCAGTCCGTTGAAGTGACGAATAAGGAAGCCATCGTGCGCACCCAGTTGGGCGGCAGAATACGTGAGACAAACCATCCGTCTTATCAGGCATGGTCTTATGGCGCGCTGATTGAGGACTACAACGAGACAGTGCGTTCCGAGTCAATCCGCCTAGTGCCCTGCGCCTACTTGCATAACATGAAGCAAGCGGACGCTATCAATGATGCTTTTTACGAGCACCATACGAGCCGAGCACCGGTTTTCATTTCGCAGGAAGCCTTGAAACTCTCGGCGTTTCTGAGCCAGCACATTAAGTACGGTGACAGTAGCGACATCATGTATCGCATTGAACACGGTGTGATCAAGCCGAGCAAAAACTTGGCAGATGCGCTGGCGTCGATGATGCAGGGCAGTGCCGAGTTCCTGATGATTGACGAGCAGAAACTGGTCTACGAAACCGCGCTTGATCTAGCCCACCGGGCAGATAGTGGCAACAAGCAGTGCTTGATCGTCAAAGGTGGGCCGGGGACAGGCAAGTCGGTGGTGGCTATTAACCTGCTGGTGGAGCTGACTAACCGGGAGATGATGACGCAGTACGTGTCGCGCAACTCGGCCCCTCGGGAGGTCTTCAAGAAGAAACTGACCGGGACACGCAAGAAGACCCACATCGATAACCTGTTCAAGGGCTCGGGCAGCTACGTCAACGCTGAGCCAGATATCTTCCATGCCTTAATTGTGGATGAAGCGCATCGCTTGAACGAAAAGTCGGGCATGTATCAGAACTTGGGCGAGAGCCAGGTCAGGGAGGTAATCGCCGCGTCACGGTTCTCCATCTTCTTCATTGATGAGGCTCAGCGCGTGACGCTGAAGGATGTGGGGACTGTTGAAGAGATTAGGCGACGAGCAGCGGAGTGCGGAGCCGACGTCCACGAGCTAGAGTTGGCGTCGCAATTTCGCTGCAACGGTTCGGATGGCTACTTAGCCTGGCTTGATCATGCTCTTCAGGTTCGCACTACGGCCAACACCGATCTGGATGGCATCGACTACGAGTTCCAAGTATTTGATGACCCGAGTAAGATGCATCAGGCCATTTTCGAAAAGAACCGTAAGGCTAATAAAGCACGCATGGTGGCGGGCTACTGCTGGCCCTGGGCGAGTAAGAAGGACAAGCAGGCCATGGACATCGTCTTCCCCGAGTATGGCTTCACGGCCCAGTGGAACCTCGATGACGACGGTATGCTTTGGGCCATCGCCGAGAATTCTGTCGATCAAGTAGGCTGTATACACACTTGCCAGGGACTCGAGTTCGACTACGTCGGCGTCATCATCGGCGACGACTTCGTCATTCGTAATGGTCGCGTAGTGACAGATGCGAAGGAGCGGGCCGGGCAGGATCGTTCAGTGCATGGCTACAAGAAAATGCTCAGGGAACAGCCCGAGCACGCACGCGCACTGGCGGACCAGATCATCAAGAACACTTATCGCACGCTTATGACTCGGGGTCAGAAGGGCTGTTACGTCTATGCCACCGACACAGAGACTCGAGAGTACTTTGCGGCCTTTGCTCAAGCTAAAGCAGCGACCGAGAGACTGAACGTGTCTGAGGATGACGAGATACTGGATGGCTTGCATCTTCCCATCGTGACGCGTGATAAGGCAGCGCCGTTCGAGCGCCATGTACCGGTATACGACTTGAGCATCGCCGCCGGTGAGTTCAGCTATATGCAGATCGCCGAAGCCCAGCACTGGGTCGAGCTGCCGGACTACATGAGAGCGAGTTCTGGCCTGTTTGTCAGCAGGGTGGTGGGAGAGTCGATGAATCGACGCATTCCCAATGGCGCCTGGTGCCTGTTCCGTGCGAACCCAGGCGGCACACGGCAAGGCAAGGTCGTCGTAGTGCAGCACCGAGCCATAGAGGATCCTGACCACGGCGGCAGTTTCACGGTTAAGCAGTATCAGAGCGAGAAGATCGAGGAATACGGAGAGTTCGTTAACCACCGCATCGTGCTGAAGCCCCTGACCAATGCCTTCGGTTACAAGGATATCGTGCTTGAGGACGAGCTTGAAGACCTGAAGGTCATCGGAGAATTCCTATCTGTGCTGTGAAAAGGTGGACGATCTGATGAACACCTATTGCCGATGTATGCTGGATAACCAGCAGCAGAGTAAGCATGCTCATAGCAATCCAATACAGCAAAACCAGGTGAATCCCTCATGTCAGATCCATTCAAGCAGCTCCACGACGCCCTGGATCAGTTCGCCACCGAGCGCGACTGGAACCAGTTCCACTCGCCCAAGAATCTTGCCATGGCGCTTACGGTGGAGGCGGCAGAGCTACAGGAGTGTTTTCAGTGGCTGACCGAGGCGCAGTCTAAGAAACTGGACGAGCATCAATTAGCTGCAGTACGTGACGAAATTGCTGATGTTCAGCTCTACCTGATTAGGCTGGCTGGCAAGCTGGGTGTAGATATCGAATTGGCATCCTGGGCGAAAATGGAGAAGAATGCTGCTAAGTACCCTGTAGACCGGGTGAAAGGGAGTGCGAAAAAATACACTGACTATGAAAGTGATGATGACTAGTATCGGAAGAGGCATCGTTTCTTTCTTAGGGATTACTAAGACAATTGTCTTGTGCATTCCTGCCAGTTCAGTGTCATTGATGCCCCACCCGAGCTAGAAAACGGTCTTCGATGACATGTAGAGGAGCAGAATGTAACAACACGAATCGTAGCCGGGTACTGTTGGGACTGGGTGACGCGAAATATTCCTAATGGAGGTGCCGATATTACAGTCGGCACGTGGTCTGCTCGCTGGAACTATTTTTGGAAAATACCGGGAACGTAACGAAGCACAGGGTTTTTATGAAGAAGTCGGCGCCATTTATACCGTTCAGGGCTTCGAATATGGTTACGTTGGAGTGTTGCAGGGCCCTGACCTGAAGCTCCTGAATGGTCAACTCGAAGTGAATGCTGAGGGATGCGTTGATGCGAGTCTGATGAAGTACATGAAAAGTCAGAGCCTAGGTGGAATAAATGCAGCCAGTGTGATCGATCAGGCTATTAGGAACATTTACTACATATTGATGACACGTGCTAAATATGGTGTTTACCTGTATGCGGTTGACCCAAGCCTACAAAAATGGCTAAAGTCACTTGTTTTTTTATTCTCCTAATACTAAATGATAATAGCTCTTTCTGCTCTAATATGTTTATTTTTATTAGGAGGTATGTTAGATAATTTGGTTATAATAAATTGGCACATCATAATTTATTTAATAGCCTTTTAATAATAAAATAGAGGTGATGATGCCGGCTTCTAAATTAATAGAAAAAACAGATGGTAAGGTAAGGTTATGTTATTTACCTAAAGGTTTAGAATTTTTAGATCAAAGTTTCAAAGATATTTCAGTGTTAGTTAGAAATTCTTGGGAGAGATCTTTAAAAGTCATTCCTAGCTCTGCAATATCGCCTCCAAAAGAATTAAGTTTAAGGCCCCCTCAAGTTTCCGCATTGTACTCAATTCTTTCTCATTTGGCAGGGCATGTTAAAAAAGATGTGACTGTTGTAATGCCAACAGGCACTGGTAAAACTGAGACGATGATAGCATCTATATGTGGTTTTCAAATAGAGCAAGTATTGGTTTTAGTTCCAACAGATAGTTTGCGCGAACAAACCTTTAATAAGTTTGTTTCTCTGGGTAAGTTGAGAGAGTTAAACGCTATATACGATGAAGTTCTTAACCCTGTGACGGCGCTTATTTCGGGTGAAATAAAAAACACTCAAGAGCTTGATTTTTTGCTTTCGGCTAATGTTATAATATCAACTCCTCATGCGCTAATGAATACTAATATAACCATTAGAAATCAAATTTTTAATGCTTGTAGTCATCTTTTCGTGGATGAAGCGCATCATGTAAAAGCCAAAACATGGGCATATATAAAGAGCTCCTTCAATGGTAAAGATATTGTACAGTTCACAGCTACACCCTTTAGAGAAGATCGTGAAAAAGTAGGTGGAGAAATTATTTATAATTATCCTATTTCTATGGCACAGAAGAATGGATATTTCAGACCTATTAAATTTAGATCTATATACGAAGTGAGTGACGTGGTTGGTGATGAGCGAGTTGCAGAGGAAGCAGTAAAGCAGTTGAGGGAAGACCTTGAGAATGGTTTTGATCATATACTTATGGCAAGATGTGCAACGAAAAGTCGTGCAGATTACATCGGTAAGATATATAAAGAGAAATTCTCTGATCTTAATCCTATTGTTATTTATAGTGGTATATCAGAGAAAAGTAAAAAACTTAAAGGGGTGGTTAACAAACAATATCGTATAGTTGTTTGTGTTAATATGCTGGGTGAAGGGTTTGATTTGCCAGAATTAAAAGTGTGTGCACTACATGATATCCATAAAAGTCTTTCTATAACTTTGCAGTTTGCTGGTCGATTCGTTCGGGATAGACCTGACTTAGGGAATCCGACTTTTGTAGCTAATATATGTGATCAAAAAGTTGAAGACACATTAAAAGAGTTATATGAAGAAGATCCTGACTGGAATAAGTCTCTTCAAAAAATTAGTGAAACTAGTGTCGGACGTGAAATTGAGTTTCAAGAATTAATTAAAAATGCCCATACAGAAGGTCTTGAAGTTCCCTTAGAAAATTTAAAGCCTGTATTAAGCGCAATTGTTTACAAGGTTGATTCCGCCAACTTAAATGTTGATATCTCCTTGGTTCCACTTGAAAGAGGTGAGAAGTTAGTTTCTTCGACGAAAGTAATTGATTCTAATATTCTTATCCTTGTTACAAAAATTTCATTGAGTGCAAAGTGGTCTCCGTTATCTAATTTGCCTCAGGATGAGTGGCGTTTATTAATTGTTTTTTTTGATTATGAAAAAAAATTGCTATTTATTCATGACTCATCAAAAACAGGGTTAAGAGCTAAATTAGTAAAGTTTTTATCCAAAGGATCAGAGCTTTTAAAAGGGGATCGTGTTTTTAAGTGTTTTGGTAATGTTGAAAGACTTGTACTTCAAAATGCTGGACTGAATAAGGGCAGGCGTGGGCCATTAAGATATGTAATGTATACTGGCATTGATATTGAGACAGCAATCAATGATTTGGCTCAAGGTAATTCATACAAATCTAATTTGTTTGGAAAGGGATTTGAGGATAGCAGCAAAGTTAGTATCGGATGTTCATATAAAGGCAGAATTTGGTCTATGAATAGTGCACCAGTTCTAGAATGGATTGAATGGTGCCGGGGAATTGGTAAAAAACTTAATGATGATGATATCAACCCAAACCAGATACTTGACAAAGTTATGAGGACTAGAGAAGTAAGTAAAATTCCTAATATTGTTCCTATTTGTTTGGATTGGCCTGATTATTTATTTGAATTCGGCATATCTTCGGTAAGTTTAGAGGTTGTAGGTAGGGTTTATGATATTGAGAATGCTGTTTTTGAAATTTTAAATTTTATTCCTGGACAAATTGTTTTTAAAATCTCAGTTGGTAGTTTTTCTGAAAGCTATAGATACCGTATTTTTAATGGCGGATATACACTTGATAAGGTTTCGGGTGATACTTTATTTATTGAGAATCGAGATGGTAAGAAAAAATTAATAGATTATTTTACTGAGGATGAGTCCCCAACAATTTTTTTTGAAGATGGTTCAAAGCTGTTTGAAAATTTACATATAGTGCGACCTGAAGGTTTTACTATTCCACATTATAATAAGTCTTGCTTGTTATCTTGGGCTTGGAATGTTGATATTAAAAAAGAATCGCAAGGAGAAATTAAAGATAGCAATACTATTCAATATGCCGTGCTCTCAAGGATTGTTAGCCAGCGTGAAAGTTGGATTGTCTTTGATGACGATGGGCCCAATGAAGTTTCTGATATAGTATCGTTCAGAGATGAAGGGGATGTATTAGCTATCGAGTTTTATCATCTTAAGTACTCGCATGGCATTACTCCAGGATCACGGGTTTCTGATTTTTATGAAGTCTGTGGGCAAGTTGTTAAAAGCTGTAAATGGGTTGGTGAATTCGATAAGCTGATTGATCAGTTGAAGAAGCGTGAACGAGAAAGAATTAATCTAAACAAATCATCTCGTTTAGAAAAGGGGGCTTACAATGATTTTGAGTTATTAAGGCAACATGGGGGGAGACTCAGGAAAGAATACAGAATTTATGTAGTACAGCCTGGTTTAAATATCGTCAAAGTAAGTGATGATGTGTTGTCACTTTTAGGTTCTATTGATTTGTATGTTAAAGAGACAACAAATAATAAAATGATTGTAATTGGTAGTTAGGAGTGTTTGAGTTTGTGGTTTTCTTCAGTTATGAGATGTCGTTATTAATGTATATAATTCATGCTTTAATTTAGCTGTGTTAAATTAAAGTGGTGGTTAAGAAGAGGCTGGTGATTTCATTTATGTTCATTAAATTGTTAATAGTTAAGATAGATAAGAATTTTTAGTTTTAGTTAATGTAAATTATTTTAATTGAATGAAACTGTTGTATTAGGTTTTATTTGAAAAGTCAGTTGTTATGCATCGTTCGACACAAGCTAGCGTCACCATAGACCTGAAGCTACTGGCCAGCTTGCCATCATGGGTATTTAGTTGAATTCAGGGTTAAAGAGCCAAGATAAATGTGTTTTACGTTACTTGGAACGCAGTGCCTCTCTGCGAGTATCTTCACTGCCATAAGCACTCTGGCAGTGAAGATTACATATCGATTTAACGCTTCGTATTACCTCTTTTCCATTAACCAAGCGTTTGGCTTGAGTATTGAACTGACTAATTTCAGTAAATCATCGAACCGATGATTAGTCTGGCTGTTCGGTGAGTGAAAACATTGGGCAATCTAGGCAGGATATGTACTTTAGCATTGCTGGTACGCAGCGTTGAAAATCCTCGAACAGAGCCATTGAAAAGAAGCCACCGTTGACGCTATCATGAATGCTAATAACAACGATTATCATGATGCTTATTGATCTGCTGCCCCTTGCTTCTAATTCTAACTGAGACTCTGCCATGCCTCGTCTGCCGTTTGCTCGTCGCCCCTTGGCGCGCTCGATTTCCGCGCTAATTCCCGTTACCGCGGTGCTCCTTTGTGCATCTGCCTATGCTCAAGAAACAGTCGATACTGGCACCACTATCGTGACCGCTACTGCCTTGAAAGTAGCGACCCCCGAAGTAGAAACGCCCCGAGCCATCTCGACTGTTAGTGCTGAAGACTTGGAAACGCGTGCAGTTAATACCTATGACGAAACGTTTCAATACCGCTCTGGTGTAGTGTCTCAGCCATATGGTGATGACAATAATGCAGATTGGTTTTTTCTGCGGGGCTTCAGTGCTGAAAATGCTACCTACCAAGACGGTTTACGGCTCTTTCGTACGGGGGGCTATTTCTGGTGGATGAGCGAGCCTTTTGGTTTTGAACGCGTTGATTTATTGAAGGGCCCTGCTTCGATTCTCTATGGTGAGGCGCCTCCTGGCGGTGTGATCAACGCGATCAGCAAGCGCCCGACCAGCGAACCGCAAGGCACATTAGAGATTGAAGCTGGCAATCAGGATCATCGCCAGGTAGCAATTGATGTGTCCGGCCCTGTTGCAGAACGCGAAGACGTTCGCTACCGCATGGTGGGGCTTTACCGCGATGGCGAGGGCGAATTAGAGGGTAGCGAGAAAGAGCGCTACTACTTTGCGCCTAGTTTGGCGGTAGATTTGTCTGACGATACAACAGTGACGTTCCTTGCCAGCGTACAACGAGATGAAGGCGTACCTACGACTGGGTTCTTTCCTGCGTTTGGTACATTGAACGATACACCTTTTGGTAAGATTGATCGTGATACGAATTTAGGCCAGCCGGATTACGATCATGTTGATCAGCGACAATACTCGCTAGGCTATGAGCTAGAGCATCGCTTGAACGACACTTGGGAATTTCAACAGAACGCGCGCTATAGTCATCTCGACCTGGATCTGAGAAGTGTCTATCCCAACTCATTTGTTACTCCGCCACGCAGTATTTCACGTGGTGTAATAGATCGAGATGGCAACTACGATGCCTTTAATATCGATAACCGTTTTATCGCGCGTACCTACACTGAGAATACTGAAAACACTCTGCTGCTTGGAGCGGGTTATCAAGAGCTGAACTTGGATTACGTTAACCGCGATAGCTTTCGTACCTTAGGCAATGGTTCTAGCTTTTTTGCCAATGTAGATACGGTTGATCTCTTCAATCCAGACTACAGCGCTTTCGTGGCGCCTGATACAGGGGATCCTACCCAGCATGATCTTGAGAGCCGCCAGTTTGGTGTATACGTTCAGGATCAACTGCGCTTAGCAGATAAGTGGATTTTCCTGGCAGGCGCTCGCTATGACACCGTTGACAGTAGCGACGATTTTGCTGATAGCACAGGTCGCTCCAGCGAAGGCTACGATGAAGAACAGCTTTCACTGACTGCAGGTGTGATGTACTTGGGTGATAATGGCGTCTCACCCTACCTAAGCTACAGCGAGTCGTTTACGCCCGTTGCGGGTCTCGGGCCGGATGGCGCTAGCTACAAACCACTTGAAGGTCAGCAACTAGAAGCGGGTTTGAAAATTACGCCGCAGAATTTTGATGGCTATCTAACAGTCGCCGCGTTTGATATTGAAGAAGACAACACACTGATCTCCACTGGCGCGCCGGTGCAGGAGCAAGTCGGTGAGCGGCGTTCACAAGGTGTAGAAGTTGAAGGGGTGGGCTACTTAACGGATAACCTAAAGCTGACGGCTGCTTATACCTACACCGATGCAAGCTACGATGTGAGCGATACAGTACAGGATGAGCGTGCGCCGTTTGTGCCTTATCATATGGCATCAGCATGGGTTGATTATGACCTTGCCAGTACTGCACCTGGACTTTCAGTTGGAGCCGGTGTGCGCTATATGGGTGAAACCGTGCCCAGCGCTGACAGCGCTATCAGCCGCGATGTGCCTTCCGCTACGTTATATGATGCTATGGCCAGCTACGATATCAACGACAGCTGGACCGCGCAGGTCAACGTCAACAACATCACCGACGAAGAGTATGTGAGTGGCTGCGACTTTTACTGCTATTACGGCGCTTCCCGTAGCGTTGTCGGCAGCTTGAAATATAAGTGGTAAGGTTTTATTGCTCTAAAAGGCCCGGCGACTCGCCGGGCTTTTTTATGCATGCAGTAAAATCACAAACATTTGCTTATAGCGCACAGCGCTGCTGAATAAGCGTTTCTGACTCAGGGGCGGCTGGGTGCAGTTTCCGTGGCACACAAATAGGGCTACCGTTTTCAGGGTCGTGGATCACGTGGGCATCCAGGTCAAAAACGCGCTTGAGGTTGGCTGCGGTAAATACGTCGCTAGGTGGGCCGCTGGTGACGATATGGCCATCGCGCATCATCACTAAATGGTCAGCGTAAGCGGCGGCCAGGTTCAAATCGTGGAGCACTAAGAGCAGGGTGCGACCGTGCTCGTGGGCCAGGCGTGAGAGTAGTGCTAGCAAATCAACCTGCACCTTGAGATCCAAAAAGGTCGTGGGTTCGTCGAGCAGGATTAAGTCGGTTTGTTGCGCCAGCACCATGGCGATCCAGCAGCGCTGGCGTTGCCCGCCGGAAAGGGCATCGACGTTGCGGTCGGCGAATTCCGTCACATTGGTAAACGCCATGGCTTCACGAATGGCCTCGGCATCCTGCTGGGCGTTCTTCTGCCACAAGCCCTGGTGCGGAAAGCGGCCCATGCCTACTAACTGTTTTACGCTCAGCCCTTCCGGCGCGACAGGCCCTTGGGGCAGCAACCCCAGGCGTTTGGCGACCTCGCGTGTGTTGCTGCGGTGAATATCCTGGCCATCCAGATAAACGTGCCCGGCGCTTGGCGTAAGGGTACGGGCAAGGGTTTTTAGCAGTGTCGACTTGCCACTGCCGTTGGGCCCCAACAGCACGGTGAGATTGCCTTCGGCGATAGTGATATCCACGCCATCCAGCACCCGGCGAGCGTCATAGCCCGCACGGAGTGATGCTCCCTGCAAGCGAGGTGGTCGAGGGGAAGGGTGTTTCATCATGAACCCGCTTGATTGGTCGAAAGAGCTAGCACCATAAGTAAACATATTCTCATTTTCAATTGTCGGTAGTCGCTAATTAGGCATCCCTCACTGTCTTCAGGCAGCCAAGCGCATCCACTTTATCGAACGGGCTGTTCGCGTTGGGTAGACGCTAACGGTTTTTATCCTCATAATATAATAGTTATCATTTAGATGCGCATTACTATTTAAAGGGATCATTCACTCACAAGCAGGGGGATAAAAAGAAGATGTATGTGAAAAAAAGTCAGGTGTTTTGGCCCACGTTGACGCTCGCTGGCCTAGTGGCGGCTACCCAAGCCCAGGGGCAAGCGTCGGGTATCAACGAGGCGCAAAATGCTACCAGCGACGCCAATGCCACCATGGTGGTCACCGCCACCCGTAGCCGCAGTGAAGAGGGCCAAACACCGCAACGGGTGACCGTCATCACACGTGAAGAGATCGAGCAGCAGCTGGCTATTAGCGATGATCCCGGCCAAGTGCTGAGCAATTTGATTCCTTCTTATTCACCCAGCCGCCAGAAACTCTCTAACGCCGGTGAAACGCTGCGTGGCCGCGATGCCCTGTTTCTTATCGACGGTGTTCCCCAATCCAACCCACTGCGCGATAGCTCACGGGATAGCTATACCATTGACCTTTCCATGGTCGAGCGCATTGAAGTCATTCATGGTGCCAGTGCGGAGCACGGTTTGGGTGCCACCGGGGGCCTGATTAACTTCGTCACACGGCGTGCTGAAGGTGGTGGTATCAGTCAGCACGCTGGCATCAGCCTGACCACGGACGATGATTTCCAATCGGGTGGGTTAGGCAACAAGCTGGATTACCGCATTAGTGGCCAGCAGGGCGACTGGGATTTCGTGGCTGCGGCTACCCGCCAGGAGCGCGGCGTCTTTTACGATGGTAATGATGAAATCGTCGGTATTGCTTACCCCGGTGAGCTGCAAAATTCAGAGAGCTATGACCTGTTCGGTAAACTTGGCTACTGGATCGACGACAATCAGCAAATCGAAGCCTCGCTTAACCACTTCGAGTTGGAAGAGGGCAATGATTACGTGCCGGTGCCAGGGGATCGCGCCGCAGGTGTGCCCACCACGGCGCGCCGTGGCAACCGTGACGGTGAGCCTGGCTTTAACGAAGTGACCTCGGCGCGGCTTGCCTACTCCCACGCCGATTGGTATGGCAATACGTTGGATGCCCAGGTGTATCAGCAGCGCTTTCGCGCACGCTTTGCTACCACGCCGTTTTTCCCCTATGTGGATAGTGCGGGAAATACCCAATACGATCAGACACGCAATGAGTCTGACAAACGCGGTGCCAAATTCACCTTGAACCGCGATGGCATGCTGGATGATCGGTTAGGGGTCACGGTGGGCCTGGACGTGCTGGATGATGAGACAAGCCAGATGCTGGTTCAGACCGGGCGAACCTATGTGCCGGAAAGCCGCTATCGGAACTTGGCGCCCTTTCTGCAGGGGCAATTCAAGCTAGCCGAACCGCTGACGCTACACGCCGGTGTGCGTCATGAGCACGCCGAGCTGGAGGTGGATACTTTTCAAACCATCGACCGCAGCAATATCACTCAAGACAACGTCACCGTCGATAGTGGCAACCCCAGCTTCAATGAAACGCTCTATAACGCAGGCGTTACCTACCAAGCGACTGACTGGGCGCAGCTGTATGCCAGCTACTCGGAAGGTTTCGGTATGCCTGACGTGGGCAGGGTACTGCGTGGGATCGGTACGCCGGGCCAGGATGTGGATACCTTGCTACAGCTTCAACCCATCGTGACTGATAACCGGGAAATCGGCGCGCGTTTTGATTGGGATGATTATGGGTTAGAGATCAGCTATTACGAATCCAACTCCGATTACGGCCAGCGGCTTACCGAGCAGAATGGCTCCTGGGTCGGTAGCCGGGAGAAAACCGAGATCCAGGGTGTCGAGATTACCGGCGACATGCAGGTCGCCGACAAGCATGACCTGTCGCTCTCGTACGCTCATACCGAGGGTAAGTCGGATCAAGATGGCGATGGTAGTGTGGATACCAAACTGACCGGGATTAATATCGCGCCCGACACGCTCAAGCTGGGCTGGAGTGCGGCTTGGAATGAGCGTGTTTCAACCCGCCTACAGGGCAGCTATTATTTTGATCGTAGCGTCGACGATTCTGAGCTTGATTTTGACGGATACGGCTTGGTGGATGCTTCGCTTGCCTACCGCCTGCCTACCGGTAGGGTATCCGTGGGCATCGAAAACCTCACCGATGAAGATTATATTACTTATTACTCGCAGGCCGCGCGCATCAGCGACGAGTACTACTTCACCGGGCGGGGCCGTACCTTTACGCTCGGGTACCAGTTGGATTTTTAAACAGTCGTAACAATGCTCGTAAGCTGTATTCGGCGCCCTTGGGGCGCCGTTTTTTCTGAGGTAGGCTTTAAACGCGGCCGCGCGATCGATGTAGCAGGTAAACGAAGAAGGGCGCGCCAATCCCGGCAACGAAAATACCCGCCGGTAGGTCTTTGGGTAAAAAGGCCACTCGCCCGAGCAGGTCCGCGTTAACGACGATCAATGCCCCTACCAGCGCAGAAACGGGCACTAAACGCGCCAGGTTTCGCCCCACCAGCTTGGCCGCCAGATGGGGCGCGATTAACCCCACAAAACTCAAGCCACCGGCAAAGGCGACGGCGGCGCCTGCCAGCACTACGCTACAGCCCAGTAGTATCATTCGGCTACGCAGAATAGGCACCCCAAGCCCTTCCGCCACTTGATCGCCTAATGCCATGGCATCGGCATGCCGGGACAAGGCAAGCACAACGGGGGTCGCCGCCAACAGCCAAGGCAGCAAGCCCATCACATCCCCCCACTGTGCAGCATACAGGCTGCCGGTGAGCCATACGTAGGCGGTCATGGCCGCCGAATCCTCGCTGATCACGATCATCAACGTCGTGCCTGCGCCCATGGCAGCGGCAAGGCCAACACCGACCAGTACCACGCGCGATGGGCTGATGCCGTTTTTCCACGCAAGACTAGCGACCAGCAAGGCGGACACCAGTGCGCCCAGCATGGCCGCCGCGGGCAGCCAGTGAATGCTCAATAACGTGCTTAAAGATGTGCTCAAGAGCGTCAGATACAGCACCGCCGCCAGCGCGGCACCGCTGGTAATGCCGACTACATCCGGCGATGCCAGCGGATTGCGCACAATGCTTTGCAAAATGGCGCCCGCCATCGCCAGGGCAGCCCCGACCAGTATCGCCAGCACAATACGGGGCAGGCGTAGCTGCCAAATGATAAAAGCGATATCGCTATGGGCGGGCGCTGTCAGCGCACTCAACACCTGAAGCGGCTGGGTGGGAAAACTACCCAAGCAGAGCGAGAGCCCCGCGCTTGCTGCTAACAACAGGCTCAATAGCCAAAGGCTGTGCAGTAAGCGGTTACTTTCATTGTTAGCCCCGCTTTCATGGGTAAGCGTTGATGATTGCGTCATTGGCTAGCCATCTTGCGTCGCGCTAGATAGATAAAAAAGGGCGTGCCGATCAGCGCTGTCATGACCCCGACCGGTATCTCCTGAGGGGGCATTAACAGGCGCGAGGCCACATCGGCCAGGAGTAGTAAGCAGGCACCCAGCAGAGCGCTGGCGGGCAGCAGCCAGCGGTGGTCGATGCCAAATATCCCCCGTGCCATATGCGGCACAATCAGTCCCACGAACCCAATCATGCCTGCCAGTGCCACCGCGCCGCCCGCCAATACAATCACCACTAATCCGAGTAGCAGTTTGATGGTGGTGGCCTGCATACCCAGCCCGGTCACCATCTCATCGCCAAGCAGCAGCGCATTGGCGTGGCGTACAAGCAGTGCACTGAGTAGCAGTGCGCCGCCAAAGAGGGGCAATAAGGGCACGACCAGAGAAAGTTCGCGCCCGGATACCGAGCCAGCCAGCCAGTAGAGTACGCTTTCGAAGTTTTGTTGATCGATCACCAATAACCCTTGGCTAAACGATATAAACATTGCCGTTACCGCCACCCCGGCAAGAACGACGCGCAGCGGGGAGAGCTCACCGTGCCGACCACGGCTGAGTAGCACCACCAAAAAGGCAGCCACGAAAGCCCCCAGCAGAGCTGCCCACACGTAGTGGGCAGGGGTATGTAGTGGCAGCAGCGACACGGCGACGACGACAAAAAACATCGCCCCGGCGTTGAGGCCTAAAATGCCTGGGGATGCCAGCGGATTACGTGTCATGGTTTGCATCAATACCCCCGCCATGGCCAAGCTGGCACCGACCAGCGCGGCAATCACCGCACGGGGAAGGCGCTCGGTGAACAGGATGATATGGGCTACTTGGCTGGGGTCGTAATGGTTAAGCGCCGCCCATAAGGAAGGCCAGGCAATGTCAGTACTGCCCAGCATCACACTGGCAATAAAAGCGCCGACGGCTGCTAAACCAGCCAGCAACAAACCAACGCTTTTGGCAGGCGTGCTCTTTATAGAAGGGCGGGTCAGCATCCGGTTTGCTCCGCATTAATTGAAGCATCTCGGCACTCGTGCAACGGCGATGCGGCGCGCGTGACGAGATCGTAGTGCGTATAAAGGTCATCCAGCATGGCATTGGCCGCCAAGATGCCGCCGCCCATCATCCAACTGACCGGGTCGACCTCGAATACACGCCCGTGTTGCACGGCCGAGAGCTGCTGCCAAAGCGGGTGTGCCTGCCAGTGCTGATAATTATCTGCAATAGCGGGGTCATCAGGCTCCAGCAGGATAAACAGGACATCGGCCTCTAATACAGGAATGTTTTCAGTGCTGGTGAGCTTCATGCCCCAGCTTTGAGTGGGCAGATTCTCTGGCTGCGCAAAGCCCAGCTCGGTTAATATCGAGCCCGCAAAACCACGGGTATAAATACGCACGTGATCACTTTTAAAACGCACCACGGCCACTTTTTGTGGCCAGTCACTGCCTAACTTGGTGGCAATCTGCTGGCTAAAATTGTCGGTTCGTTCCTCCCAACGCTGCAGGAGCTCACTCGCCTCTGCTTGGCGGCCAGTGGCATCGGCTACCATCGTGAGCGTGGTTTTGAAATTAAACACCGTCGGCGCTGACACCGTGGGCGCAATTGCGTTGAGTAGCGGTGCGATGCTGGCGTGGCGGAAATCGCTGGCGATGACCAGGTCGGGATTGAGCCAAGCAATGTTTTCCAAATTGGGCTGCGTTTCCAGCCCCACGTGCTCAACGCTAGCCAGGGATTCACGCAGGTAGCGATACATGGGCTTTTCAAGCCAGGAATCGACCACGCCGATCGGCGTCAGCCCCAGGGCAATAGCGCTGTCAGTTGCTCCCTGGTAAAGCGTAACGATGCGTGGCAATTCAGTTGAGGCGTGTAGCGGGGTGGCGGGGGCGAAAATTGGAAAGAGCGCCGCGGTGGCTATTAGCAACACACGTATCCAATCCTGACAGCGATGAAAGTGTGCGGTTTGCATACATGCCACTGGCTGGTAGAAGTCTAAAAGCAGAATGATGGCATGAGGTAAAAGATAATGCAAAGCATTATCAAATGTAGGCGGCTATCTGCACCAAGCCAAACACCGCAACCCCAGCGGCTACCGGCCAGCCCAACGAGCGTAATTTCCACCACACCAGCAGCGTGACGGAAAGCCCAATGACCGTTGCGACCCACGACGTCGCGCTTGGGTTGACCGGCATAAGCGAAACGCCCAATACGGCTGCAATCATCAGCGGACCGAGAATGCCCAGCCACTGGGGCATGTTATTAATCCCGCTCGCGCTGTTTAACCGGCGCTGCATCCATAAAAACGGTATGACCCGCATCAATAGCGTGCCCAACGCTGAGGCCACCACGGCAAGCCAGAGTGCGCTGTTCATGGCGGGTTCCTCCCTGATTGAAACTTGACCATATAGAAACAGATCGCGCCGCAGGCGGCTGCCAGCGGAATGGCCACGTTGCTCCAGCCATAGAGGGTCAACATCAACGCGGCAAAAATGGTGCAGCTCAGCGCCAGTGCCCAGCGTTTGTCGGTAAAGCGCGGCGCGACCATGGTCAGAAACAGTGCGGGAAGGGCGAAGGGCATTACCTCCCCGAGCAGTGGCCAGCGGGCGGTTAACGTTTCACCCGCCGTGGCGCCAACCATGGTGCCGACGATCCAGACGCCCCATGCTAGCAGTGAAGCACCCACGAACCAGCCGAATCGCTCAGGCGCCGCGAGCTGTGGCAGGCGCGTCAACGCAAGGGCAAATACCTGGTCGGTCAGGCCATGCATCAGCCAGGGCCAGTGGCGGCTGCGCGGTAACAACGCCGCCAGATTCGGGCCATACACCACATGGCGCACGTTAATCAGCAGTGTCATCGCGACCACCAGCCAGAGTGGCGAGCCAGCCGCGACCATGCCAACAAACAGAAACTGCGAAGCACCGGCGTAAATTAGCGCTGAAATCGCCGCCGCTTCCCACATGCTAAAGCCTGCCTGGGTGGCCACCAGCCCAAACGACAGCGAGACCGGAATGTAGCCGCCCAGCAGCGGAATCGCTTCACGCACACCTTTAAAGGCGTAACGAGTAGGGGAGTGGCTGGCAAGTTGGCTCATGGCGTGTCGCCTTTTGCAGCGTAGGTGATGGTCATCATCAAGGTGGCTTCTGCGCTTTGGGTGCGGTAAAGATGCGGCTGATCGGCGGGAAAGGTGAGGGTGTCGCCAGGTGCCAACGGCGTGGTGGCGCCTTCTGGTCCCGCTTCCAGCCAGCCGCTAATCAGCGTTAATGACTCGCGCGTACCTAGCGAATGAGCCTCGGCATGGCGAAGCGTATGGGGGGCGCAGCGCATCCAATAGGCGTCCACCTGGGGGTTGTCTTTCCCTTGATCGATCAAGCGCACTTGGATGCCATCTTCACCCAGCGGCACGGCGATGGGGGCCACCAAGGTTCCGAAAGGCACATTGAGCTGCACCGCCAGCCGCCAGATGGTGTCCAGCGTGGGGTTGCCGTTGCCCTGTTCAAGGCGGCACAGGTTGGATTTGGCGATGCCCGCCTCACTGGCCAGTTGCGACAACGACCAGCCCCGCTCAAGGCGAAGGGCTTGAAGATGATGACCCAGTGTATTGAGCGAGAGCTTGTCCATGGTGAGCCCCTAGGAAGCCTGTTCTTTATATAGAACGTTCTATATAAAGAACGTTAGCCTGTCAACGAAAACTGCGTGAGCATTCGCTGGCACTCTTTATGCATCTGCTTAATGCATTACCCTTAGGTAATCTGCTGCGAGGACACGCAATGCGATCATTGGCAATGCTAAAACCGGTTAAATCAATCCTGTATAGCGTGGCGCTACTGCTGCTAGGCAATGGGCTGCTTAACACGTTACTGACACTGCGGGGCACGGAGGAGGGGTTCTCCAGCGCCGTGTTGGGGATGATTATGTCCGGCTACTTTGTCGGCTTTATTGGCGGCACCTGGGTCAGTGGTCGCCTGATCAGACGCATGGGGCATATTCGCACCTTTGGTTTTTGCGCTTCTCTGTGCGCCTCGGTGGCGCTGCTGCATCTGGTCTTTATCAACCCGTGGGTATGGTTGCCCTTACGGATGGTGTACGGGCTTTCGTTCATTACCCTCATCACCGTGATCGAGAGCTGGTTGAACAGCCAAGCAGCCAGCCACGAGCGGGGGCGTATTTTCGCCGTTTATATGGTGGTCAATCTGGGTGCTGTAGCCACCGCACAGCAGCTGCTGCGGCTCTCCTCGCCACAAGGCTTTTTGCTTTTTGTCATCATTGCCATCTTGATTAGTTGGGCACTGTTGCCCATTACGCTGACACGACGCGTGCAGCCGAAGATGTCCGAGCGGTCTAAAAGTAGCCTGCGCTCGCTGCTAGGCTTTGCGCCCTTGGCGGTGGCCTCTGCTGCGTTATCGGGGCTGGCGATGGGCGCGTTTTGGTCGATGACCCCGGTGTACGCCACCCAGTTAGGGTTCGATATCGGCGGTGTGGGGCTAGTGATGAGCGTGGCGATTATTGGCGGGGCATTGCTGCAAATACCGATTGGCCGCTTTTCCGATAAGCATGACCGCCCTCGGGTAATGACCTGGGTCGTGCTGTTAGCCGCGCTGATCGCTGCGTGCATGCCGTTTGCGCCCACGCATGAAGCGCTGTTAGGCCTCTACTTTCTTTGGGGTGGCTTGGCGTTTTCACTCTACCCACTGGCGGTAGCGCAGTTAATCGATCAGCTTCACCCCGATGAGATTGTCGCAGGCTCCGCGGACATGTTGGTGATGCATGGCGCTGGCTGTGCGGTGGCGCCCATTGCAGCAGGCTCCTTGATGACGGCAGTCGGAAGCCAAGGCCTACCGGTTTACATTGCTTGCGTATTTGCACTACTGGGCATGTATGCCATTTACCGCCGCCGCCGTGTCACCGCACTGGTCACCCACACCGCGCACTTCGAGCCGATGGTGCAAAGTAGTGCAGAAGTGCTGGAATTGATCTTCGATGATACCCAAGGCGATCTTTTCGATGACCCTAGTTTCTATGAAGAGCACGAACGTGAGCGCTTAAGAAGTATCTTAACGTCATCAAAAGGCTGAAGAAAAAAGCGCTTAATCTGACTCGGCCGGTATGCTGGGTGCCCATAACCGATTATATTTTATAAGTGGCGGTGATGGTCATCGCCCCTTGGTGGCGTTGCGTCGGTAAGTGGCTCTACCGTTTGACCGCTTTCCCAAAAGAAAAACGAAAAAAAGGAAACATCCAATGCGTATCAAAATGGTGTTGGTTGCGCTGGTGGCTCTCATGGCGTCATCGCTGGTGGCCGCAGCAGACTATTATGTGGATATTACTAACCGGACTGGCTACACCATCTATTACATGTACGTGAGCCCAGGGAACTCAAAAAGTTGGGAAGAGGATGTGCTAGGCAGCAATGTGTTGGTGAACGGGGATACCCAGCGGGTTACCTTGACGGGTTATACCAACCCTTACTTTGATATCCGCCTTGTCGATGAAGATAACGACAGCTACACCTTTTGGAACGTGGATGTCTCGACTCAGGACATCATCGTCACGCTCGATCATTTGGATTAACAGCCGCCGCAAGACCATCAAAAATGCCCCTGACGCCTAAGCGGCCAGGGGCACCGATAAAAACGTTACCAGTAGTATAAACCACTCTCTTAGCAGAAAAGACGCTACTACGAGAAGTGCAGTGAATCAGTTACGCCGCCACAATATGTAGGTTGGCGGGGGTTGTTTTGGGCGGCTGAATGATAGGTTCGTCGTTATCAGCAAAAAGATCAGATCCCTTCATTTCCGCATAGCCACGCTGGGTGAGGGCGAGTACTTCTGGAGAGGTGCCCCATTTCAGCAGCATTTCATCGAGCATTTGCTCGGCTTTCTCATCCAGACCCCACTGGCTAAGCAGTTGAGCAATGGCGTAGTCGCAATCCGGGGTGTCGAACAAGTCATCCTTGATATCTTGAATGGCGATGTGAAGACCCGCTTGGGAAAGTTCGCTTAGCGTTTCACTGTGCATATCACGGCTCCGTGTGAATGCGAATGGAACGGCGGTTATCATGGCGTAACCGCCTGAATTTATGTTGTACGTGTATTGTACGACAACGATCCTAATATACGCATGAATGGGACGCAAATGCAAAAACATTCCATGACAAACTAGTGACCATTATGCTGACGCAGCGTCCAGTAGCCACCCCATAATCTGGTGGCGGTGGTGATAAGACAAGCAATGGCGAACAGCGTCGCAAGCGTTGGAAAGTACGCAGGGAAAAGACAAAAAATCACCAGGGCCGCCACGGTTTCGGTGCCTTCGGTTAAACCTTCTAAATAGTAAAACGCTTTATTCGGAAAGTGCGGGCGCTCAATTGCCTGCTGCTTGGCGGCAATCGCAAAGGCTAGAAATGAAGTACCGGTGCCAATAAACGCAAACAGTAATAAGGCGGCTACCAGCGCATTTTGAGTAGGGTCGGCCAGCGCAAACCCAAGCACCACGGCAGCGTAAAAAACAAAATCGAGCCCAATGTCGAGAAACCCGCCGGCATCACTAGCGTGGCCACTAAGGCGCGCTAGCGCACCGTCAACGCCATCACCCAGTCGGTTAAGCACAATCGCCAGCAGCGCCCAACCATACTGTTCGTAAGCCAGTAGCGGTAGCGCGGTAATGCCGATCAAAAACGCGGTGAACGTCACTTGATCGGGTGTGATGTGGTGTCGATGCAACGGTGTAGCGAGGCGTTGCAACGGGCGATGGGTCAGCGGCATTGTAAAGCGGTCAAGCACGCGTTTCTCCTTGGCGGTTATCGGGCATGTTGTGAGTTATGGGGAATATTGTGTACGGACGATTAGCCGTCACATAGGTTAGCCCTAGCGCTATAGCGTCGTTAGTAATTGCTAATGATTAAACTAAGGTCGTTAGACTTTGGTTGTAATTGTGGGCAAAACACTGGACTAATTGTCTATTGCAGTTAATAAAGGGCGCCAAGGCAGCTTCAGAATTCCCCTCTTGGTGGCTTATTTGCCCACAAGCTGTTGCTTAATCTCACTCTCTATTTCTGACCGCAAGTGGCGCTTACTGTATGCATAAAACAGCCCTGATGACGGTATGGGATCAGCTATGGCACTCCCACTACCAAGCCAAAAAACTCTTGATGTGCGCGCTGCCCACGGGCGGTGCCGCGAAGGCGGCGGCTTCCAGTGCCAAGCGCGAGCCATCTCATCAACCTAAGCCACCTGCCTATACCAACCCACAGAAAATTGGATTGCTGCTTGGACCGCTGCTGTTCGCTTTTGTGGTGATGTTCTTTCACCCTGAAGATTTAAGCTTTGAAGGGCGTATGGTGTTGGCCACTACGTTGTGGGTGGCGGTGTGGTGGATCACCGAAGCTATCCCCATTCCTGCTACCTCGCTACTGCCCATTGTACTATTACCCATTACCGGCGCACTGGATGGCAATACGGTAACGGCGGCGTACGGCAACCCGATTATTTTCCTGTTTCTGGGCGGTTTTATGATCGCCTTGGCGATGGAAAAGTGGGATTTGCACAAGCGTATCGCCCTGTCGATTATTGCCGTATTGGGCACCAGTATTAATAGCATTGTGTTCGGCTTTATGGCCGCGACCGGCTTTTTATCGATGTGGGTATCTAATACAGCGTCGGTGATGATGATGCTGCCTATCGGTACCGCGATTGTTTACCAGGTTAGCCAGGAACTTGAAAAAAGTGATGGGGACCACAGTGACGAAATCGAAAAATTCAGTAAGGCTTTGATTTTTGGTATTGGCTACGGCGGTACCATTGGTGGCCTCGGCACGCTGATTGGCACGCCACCGAACATTATCCTGGCGGCGATTGTTAATGAGCTGTTTGGTATCGAAATCTCTTTTGCTGGCTGGTTAATGTTTGCTTTCCCTGTCGTGCTGGTGCTGCTGTTTAGCGCGTGGCTGCTACTGACACGGGTATTTTTCAGGATTGAATTTAGTCACTTGCCGGGTGGGCGGGAGCTTATTCACAAAGAAAAAGAGGCCCTGGGTAAAACCAGCTTTGAAGAGAAAGCGGTGTTGGTGGTCTTTCTGTTTGCGGCCTTTATGTGGATTACCCGCTCATTTTTATGGCAAGGCCAGATCATTAATATCCCCGGCATCAATGACACCATGATCGCGGTGGTCGCGGCCCTGCTGCTGTTTTTGATCCCTTCCAAAAATAAAGGCGGCTGCCTGTTGGGTTGGGATATTGCCAAAGATGTGCCCTGGGGCATTTTGTTACTGTTCGGCGGTGGTTTAGCGATTGCCGCAGGGTTTGGCTCTTCGGGCCTGGCCGAGTGGATCGGTGGGCAAATGAGCGTGTTGGAAGGCGTTAACTTCTTGCTGGTTATTCTCATAGCGACCGGTATGGTGTTGTTCTTAACTGAAATCACCTCAAATACCGCCACGGCCACGATGATTCTGCCGGTGCTAGCGTCGTTGGCGCTGGCGCTGGATATTCATCCCTTTGTACTGATGGTGCCCGCCGCCATGGCCGCCAATTGTGCCTTTATGCTCCCGGTGGGTACGCCGCCTAACGCGATTATTTTCGCCACTGGTAAACTCAAAATCATTGAGATGGTGCGCACAGGCTTTTGGATCAACATTATTGCCATGCTACTCATCGTCGCGGCGGTTTATTTCTTGTTGCCGGTGTTATGGAACGTGGATCTAACCAACTATCCCGATGCATTTCGGCGCTAATATAACCCATTAGCAAATCACAGCCTCGCCTTCGGACGGGGCTTTTTTATAGCTGTTTTGACGTTAATTCACGCACATAAACAATGTTAATAATGGCGACAGGCTTTAGACAAATAACGGTGCTTAACTATAGTGCTTCAAAGGTGTAAATGGAGTCAGAGGTATGATGTTATAAGGAGATAAGCAATGGAACTGCTTGAAAAGATTAGCGAGTATCTAAAAAAGCACGAACTCAAAATGGCCACGGCTGAATCGTGCACAGCGGGGTTAATTGTTTCAGAGCTAGCGGGCATACCGGGTAGCGGACAATCGATCGATTGTGGATTGGCTGTTTATTCACCCGAGGCCAAAAATCGCTATTTAGCCGTCAGTTTTGACACCATCGATACGTATGGCCTGACTAGCGAAGTCACCTCACGCGAAATGGCGTTAGGCGCTTTAAACAATAACGATGCCAATGTTGCCATAGCGAACACCGGTATTGCGGGCCCAGAGCCCCATGATGATATACCGGTGGGAACCGTTTGCTTTGCCTGGGCGTTTCGACATGCCCAAGAGGTATACATGGTAGTGGAGACGAAACGCTTTTCAGGTGATCGTAATGAGGTACGTCTTGCCGCTGCGCACTATGCGCTAGAAATGCTGCCAAAGCATCATGGTGATGTATTGGCAGGCAAAGCGCCCCGCGTTGATGAATCTTAATGATGAAATCTCTATCCATAACCGGGAGGCAGGAAGCCCCATGACTAACCAAGTAACTCAGCAGCGTATCCAGGCAGATTTGCAGGTAAAAGCATCGATTGAGCCGCAGTATGAAATTGAGGCGCGCGTCGAATTTCTATGCAGTCAGATGATAGAGACAGGACAGCACGCGCTTGTGTTGGGGATTAGCGGCGGGGTGGACTCCACCGTTGCTGGACGTTTAGCCCAATTGGCCGTCGAAAAGGCCCGCGAAAAGGGGGTTGAGGCACGCTTTTATGCCATCCGGCTGCCTTACGGCGAGCAGAAAGATGAAGATGATGCGCAGCAGGCCCTGACGTTTATTACCCCCGATGAAGTGCTGACTATCAATGTCAAACCCGCCAGTGACGCTTTACTCTCTTCCCTGGAAGAGGGCGGCCTAACGTTTCAAGATGCGGCGCAACGCGATTTTGTATTGGGGAATATTAAAGCGCGCCAACGCATGGTGGCGCAGTATGCCACCGCTGGTGCCAAGTCAGGTTTAGTGGTGGGCACCGATCAAGCCGCAGAGGCACTGATGGGCTTTTTCACCAAATACGGTGATGGCGCTTGTGACTTGGTGCCGCTGACCGGGCTCACCAAAAGCCAGGTAAGAGAAGTCGGTGCAGCGTTAGGTGCGTCCCCCGCGCTGGTAGAAAAGCAGCCCACGGCTGATTTGGAATCACTTAAACCGCAACTGGCTGATGAGGAAGCGCTAGGGGTCAGCTACGCCGAGATTGATGCCTTTCTTACCGGGCAAGCGGTGAGCGAGCAGGCCTACACCACCATCACCCGCACTTATCAACGCACCGACCATAAACGCCAGCTCCCCAGAACGCCGTAACGACATTTTCTATAAGCTCAACGCTAGCGCTAAACGCAGCGCCAATAGGTTGCTATGATGCCGCGACACTATTGGCTGTTGAGCTTGTTATGCGTTTACTCCACACCGCTGATTGGCACCTGGGTCGGCTATTTCACAACCTTTCGTTGCTGGAAGACCAGCGCCATGTGCTTAACCAGCTCATCGAAATAATTGACCGGGAAAACGTCGATGCGGTGCTGATTGCGGGCGATATCTACGACCGTTCGGTGCCGCCTTCGGCGGCGGTAACGCTGCTCGATGAGGTGCTGCATGCGCTATGCGAGGTGCGCAAGCTGCCGGTCATCATGATTTCAGGCAACCATGATGGCGCCGAGCGGTTGCGCTTTGGCGCGCGCCACCTGCGCCAAGCCGGGCTGCATATTCTCTCCGATTTAGCTGAGTTTGCCACGCCGGTTACGCTGACCATTGACGGCCTCGAAGTAGATGTATTCGGCATTCCTTACGCCGACCCTGAGCATGTGCGCAGCCTGTTTAACGTGGAAGTGCGCGACTTTGACGGCGCCCATCGCTATTTGGTCGAGCAGATTAGCGAGCGCCGCCATGCAACACGCCCCTGCCTACTAATGAGCCACTGCTTTGTAGATGGCGGCAGCGCGTCTGATTCTGAGCGCCCGCTAACGTTAGGCGGTGCCGAAAGCGTGGCTTGGGAGCCTATGCAGGGCTTCGATTATGTGGCGCTTGGCCACCTGCACGGCCCGCAGTATCGCGGCGGTGAGCATATTCGCTATAGCGGCTCCTTGCTCAAATACAGCTTCTCAGAAGCCAGTCAGAGCAAAGGCGTCACGCTGGTGGAAGTAGGCGCGAGCGGGATAAAGCACATTGAACAGATACCGCTAATACCCAGCCGTGAAGTGCGCGTATTAGAGGGTGAGATTGATACGCTAATCGCCCAGGGAAGAACGGACGCACAAGCAGATGACTACTTGCTAGTGCGGTTGACCGATCGCCACGCCATTCTCGACCCTATGGGCAAGCTGCGTGAGGTGTATCCCAATGTGCTGCATCTGGAAAAGCCCGGCATGCTGGAAGCACGAGGCACTCAGCAACTTGACCGCGAGCAGTTACGCTTTGATGCCCTAGATATGTTTAGTGACTTCTTTACTCAGACCAGCGGTGATGCCATGAGCGATAAGCAGGCTAGCGCCATGGCCGAGTTGATTAACCAGCTGCAGCGCGATGAGGCCCAAGAATGACGCCGTTAACCCTTACCATGCAGGCGTTCGGCCCCTTTGCAGACACAGAAAACATCGATTTCACTGCGTTAGGAAGAAGCCCGCTATTTCTGATTAATGGCCCAACAGGCGCGGGCAAAAGTTCGATTCTGGATGCGTTATGTTTTGCGCTCTATGGCCAAACGACGGGTAATGAGCGTGAACCTTCTCAGATGCGCTGCGACCAAGCGAACGCCACGCTGCTAACGGAAGTTACGCTTGATTTTCGCTTGCGCGGGGCGGATTACCGGGTACGCCGCGTGCCGCAGCAAGAGCGCCCCAAGGCACGTGGCGAAGGCACCACCACCCATAACGCGGAAGCGCAGCTATGGCGCTTAAACGCGGATGGCGAGGTAGAGACCTGCTTGGTGGCGCGCAAAGTCAACGATGCCACCGCTGAGCTGCAAACCTTGATAGGCCTGGATGCCAACCAGTTTCGCCAAGTGATGGTGCTGCCCCAAGGCAAGTTTCGCGAATTGCTGATCGCTGACTCCAAAAAGCGCGAGGAGATTTTTTCCCAGCTGTTTCAAACGCAAATATTTCAGCGTATTGAAGAGCGTTTGCGCCTTCAGGCCAATCAGATAGAACGAGAAGTGAAAGAGCATCGCCAACATATCAGCGGCATTCTCGCCGGTGGTGAGCTGGAGAGTGAAGCGGCTTTAGAGCAAGAGCTTGAAGCGTTGACGCCCCAGGTTGAGCAAGCGCGAAAGGACTTCGAAACCGCCCAACTGCAGCGACGTAAAGCCGAAAAACAGCGCGATGATGCCCAGGCACTTCAGCGTCAGTTTGAAGCGCGGGATAGCTTGGCGGATGAAAAAACGCGCCATCTTGAACAGCAAAGCCAGATCATCAGCATTCAGGACCATTTGACCCAAAGTGAACACGCACAGGTGTTGCGCCCCCAGCGTACGGCGTTAACCCAAGCGCAGCAGGCACTAAGCACCGCGCACGCGGAACAGCAGCAGGCAGACGCCGCACTGAGCAACCAGCGCACTAGCGCGGAGCAGGCGCAGCGTGCATTTGAGGCGGCCCGCGAGCGTCAGGCAGGGCTCCCTGAACTGCGTGAACGTCATCGCCAGTTGAGCGAGTTTATTCACAAAGGCCAACAATTAAGCGAACTACAGGCGCGATTCCAAACGGCACAGGCCGCTTGGCAACAAGCTAACGGTGCCCTCAAGCGCGATGAGGCGCAACTGGACACCATTCGCCAACAGGGAGAAGCGGCAGGCGTTAACCTCGAACGGTTACAGGCGGAACGCCAGCAGCTGGCCAGCGCCCCTGTTGAGCTACATCGCTATGAAACGCTGCTAACCCAACGTAAAGAGCTGGATGCGCTAACCGATCAGGGACGCGAGCTCACCACGCAACAACAGCAGGCAACAGCAGCGCTAGATCAACGGCGCAGTGAGTCAGAGCAGGCGGAACGCTTCGCTACTGAGCAGGAGATGCGGTGGCACCAAGGGCAGGCCGCGCTGTTAGCGCTCACTCTTGAGGATGATGCCCCTTGCCCTGTCTGCGGCAGCCTGGCGCATCCGGCCCCGGCCGTTAATAACGCAGACATCGTCACCAAAGAGCAGGTGGAAGACGCACGCTCAGCCCAGGCGCAGGCCCGTCAATCTTTCCAGGGCGCTGAACGCCATCACCAACAGCTAGCGCAGCAGATAAGCTACCACAGCGAGCAAGTACAGCGACTCAATCAGCAATTAGGCGAGTGGGCTAGCCAACCGCTGAATGAGCTACAAAAAACCTGCGATGAGTTGCATCGCCAGGTCTCTCGGCAGGCAAGCGTTGAGCGCGAGATTAGCCAACAAATCACCGCCCGTGATGCGTTAAGGCGTGAATGGGGCGCACTGGATAAACAGCTTAAAGCCCAGCGGCCTGCGGTTGAAAAAGCCAAAGAGGACGCGTTAAGGCTAGAAAGCCAGCGCGATCAGTTGAGTCAGTCGCTGCCTGACGATGCTCGTGATCCTGCCGCAATGCAACAAACGCTCACGGAACTCGAGCGCCAAGTTACCCAAATTGAACAAGCCTGGGAAAGCGCTCAGCAGGCGCTGGCGAACAGCCAAACCCAACTGGCACGAGCAGACGAGCAAGTAAGGGGAGCCAGCGAGCGAGTCGAGCAGGCTAAACAAACACTTGAACAGACCCAAGTAGAGTGGCAGTCAGCGCTTCAGGCCAGCCCCTTTGAGGATGAGGCCGCCTTTCAGGCAGCCCAACTGGATGACGCTCAGCGTCAGGAGCTCATTCAACAGGTAGACACGTACCAGCGCCGTTTGGCCGAATTAGAAGGGGCGCTGCAGAATTACCACGCTCAACTGGCTGAAAAAACGCCCCCCGATTTGGCTGCGCTTTCTAGTCAAACCGAGGCCGCCCAAGCGGAAGAAAACTCCCAGCTAGAGGCGTGGCGGACGCTGGATGGACGCTTAGCCACGTTGCATGGCATCCGCCAAAAACTGGCCAAGGCTCACACGGCTCAGGCTGAACTTGAAGCCCAGTATCAGGTGTGGGGCACACTAAGCGAAGTCGCTAACGGTCGCACCGGGCATCGCATTAGCCTGCAACGCTTCGTGCTCGGCGTGCTGCTGGATGACGTACTGATTCAGGCTTCTGAACGGCTAGTACGCATGAGCCGCGGGCGTTATCAGTTGGTGCGCCGCGAGGACCCCACTAAAGGCAATAAAGCGTCAGGTCTCGAGCTGGATGTAGCGGACACCTATACTGGCAAGAACCGTTCGGTAGCCACGCTTTCCGGCGGGGAGTCTTTCATGGCTGCGCTGTCGCTAGCGTTGGGTCTTTCGGATGTGGTGCAGGCTTACGCTGGCGGTATTCAACTGGATACGCTATTTATCGATGAAGGGTTTGGTAGCCTCGATCAGGATGCTCTGGATCAAGCCATTAACATGTTGAGTGAACTGCAAATGGGTGGGCGCATGATTGGGGTGATTTCCCATGTCAGCGAGCTCAAAGAGCAAATGCCAGTCCGTATAGAGGTGAGCGCGAGCCGGCACGGGAGCTCGGTGGAAGTGAAGGGCGCACTTTTTTAATGCCTCAGGCATTTAAAGACCAAGGTATCTAAAGCCCAAGCCAGCGTTAGTTCATGCTGCGTTCATACAGAATGTTTTATAAAGAGAACGAATCGAATCTATCGCTCTAAAGATAATACTGACTTAGGAGTACAAGGATGAACGCAAGCAAGATTTTACAGCAGCTGATGCAGCAAGCCGGCGGTAGCCAGAAGGGCGGTAGCAGCAGCGGTGTCGATGTTAAAGGCATCCTGAGTGGGCTTTCTAAGCAATTAGGCGGCGGTAGTAGTGGCCAAGGAAGCAGCTCATCCGGTGGTTTTGATGTTAAAAGCCTGCTCGGTGGCGGTGCCATGGGGATGTTAGTGGGCTCTAAGCGCGGCCGCAGCATGGGTGGCAAAGCGCTAAAATATGGCGCGATTGCCGGGGTAGGCATGCTGGCGTGGAAAGCATGGCAAAGCTCTCAGGCGGCAAAAACTGACAGTGGGCAGCAAAATACTGCTCAAAATGCCTCAGAGGGCGAACGGGTTGAAGTGCTCAGCGGTGAGATCCAAGAGCGTCGCAGCCTGGAACTACTGCAAGCAATGATTATGGCGGCACGTGCCGATGGTCACATTGATGAGCAGGAACAGGCGTTGATCACCGAGCAGATCGATGCCTTAGGTGCCGATCAAGAGATGCACAACTGGGTGGAAAAGCAGTTAAAAGCACCCCTGGATGCACAAGCCCTGGCCCGTGAAGCAGATTCCCCTCAGGCGGCACGCGAGATGTACCTGATTAGTGTGGCAGTGACCGACGATCAAAACCCTATGGAACGCGCTTGGCTGGACCAGCTAGCCAGTGCCCTTAACTTACCTAAAGAGATGACTGCCGAACTTGAGCGTCAAGCTGAGCAGGCGGGTTAATGCTGGATACGTTTAATTTTTGGTTGGCGACGGGCTTTGGACTAGGCCTAGCACCGATTGCGCCCGGTACGTTTGGTTCTTTGTTGGGGATTCCCTTGGCGTGGTGGTTATTAGGCCGCCCGGTGGGTCAGCAAGGGATCGTAATGGCGGTTCTGTTGGTGCTGGCAGTGCCGGTTTGCCACGTTGCCGCCTGGCATTATGATGGGTTGGATCATGGCAGTATTGTCGCCGACGAGTATGTAGCCTTTCCGCTTGCGGTTATTGGCTTAGCGGCAGCGCGTCATCCCGTGGTAATGGCGCTTGGGTTTGGTGTTTACCGCTTCTTTGATGCGTTAAAACCACCGCCGATTCATCTAACTGAGTTTGTGCATGGCGGTTTCGGTATTGTTTTAGACGATGTTGTCGCAGCGTTGATAACGTGGGTGATTATGGCGATAGGCATAAAGCTATGGCAGCGCCGAGCGTCTGAACAACATTTAAGCTCTTAATCTAAGCTCTTAATCATACGCACAACAAAAACGCCGCAGGCCTGATGAAGGCCTGCGGCGTTAGTTTTTTACAACTCACAACTCACAGCATGTTGTTGCGGTTGCTCACCGTATTACTCTTGAACGACGATAACTGATTTGGCATTGACGAACTCAAGCATGCCAAAGCCGCCGTGTTCACGACCGTAACCGGAGTCTTTAACACCACCGAAGGGCATCTCCGGTGTAGCGACACCAAAGCCGTTGATAAACACCATGCCAGTATCGAAGTACTTGCTGGCAAGCTCTGTTGCGCGCTTAACGTCTTTAGAGATGATGCCCCCGCCCAGGCCATAACGGCTGTCGTTGGCGATACGCATTGCATCTTCATCATCTTTGGCGCGAATCAGGGCGGCAACCGGTCCAAACAGTTCGTCGTCGTATGCTGGCTGACCGGGGGTCACGTTATCCAGCACGGTGACCGGATAAAATGCGCCTTTACCGGATGGCTTTTCACCACCGCAGAGAATCTTTGCGCCTTTGCGAACGCTCTCTTCCACTTGGTCGTGAAGACCATCGCGCAAGTCAACGCGGGCCATGGGGCCAAGGTCGCTACCTTCTTGGGTCGGATCACCCGCTTTTAGCGACTGCATGCGCTCTACGTAGCGCTCTTTGAACGCTTCATAGTTCTTTTCAGTCACTACAAACCGCTTGGCCGCCACACAGGTTTGACCGCCGTTGTAGACACGCCCCTGAACGCAGGTGTCGATCGCCACATCCATGTCGGCATCATCAAGCACCAGGTAGGCATCGTTAGAGCCCAGCTCAAGCACAGTCTTTTTGAGGTGCTCAGCGGCTTTAGCAGCCACTTTGCGACCCGCGCCGTCGCTGCCTGTGAGCGTAACACCGCGCACTGCAGAGTGAGCGATGACTTCGTCAGAAGTGTCATGAGAGATCACGAGTGTGCGGAAAACGTTCTCGGGAAGTCCTGCTTCACGATAGATTTTTTCCAACAGCAGGCCGCTACCTGTCACGTTTTCTGCGTGCTTCAGCAGGACGCCGTTACCCGCCATGATATTGGCGATAGAGTAGCGAACGACTTGATAAGCGGGGAAGTTCCAGGGCTGGATGCCGTAAATGACGCCCATGGGTGAATAGGTCACAAAGCCACGCTCACCATTACCCGGCTGACGCTCTTCATCGGCTAGCTTCTTAGGGCCGTGTTCAGCGGTGTAGTCACAAATAGCGGTACACAAATCGACTTCCTGGCGCGCTTGAGAAGGCAGTTTGCCCATCTCTTTGACCATAAGGTCGGCAAGCTCTTCTTTGTGCGCTTGCATCGCTTGGCCAATCGCCTTCACCGTTTTGGCGCGGCTTTCGAGTGACTCCAGGCGCCAATCGAGAAAAGCATCGTAGCAGGCATCGACTACTTGCTTGGCTTCAACACTGCTCATGAGTGCGTAAGTATCGAGTGCTTCACCGTTAGTCGGGTTAATCGTCGTGATGCTGTTGCTCATAAGATCTCCTATCTATAGATCAATGTGTTGGTCATGACGTCCAGCTCCTGGACGCTTAATCGACCGGTCTATTTCTAATACAGGACCACTCTAGTACAAACTGAGCGCCTCTGCATAATAAAGGTACTTACTTACGGGCATTGATTTAATCAATCAGTTCCTTTGATTTCTCATTGAGTTTTTATAAGTTTATTTTGTTTCCCCGAGGTATAAGGTGATGCTAAAAATATTCGGCGTAATCAATAGTTTTAGCTACGCATGCGGGCCGCTTTGGTAATGGCGCGGGCACACTCCATTAACGAGGGCGCGAGCTGTTCCAGGGCGCGGTCGAGGGTCCACCGGCTGCTAGGGGTGGTGATGTGCACGGCAGCGACGGGAGTACCCGCAGCGTTGCGTATCGGCGCGGCAATATTGATATCGCCGAGAAAGTATTCGGCGTCGTTCCAGGCGACCCCGCGTGAGCGGCATTCACGGATCAGCTCGCTAAGGGTGTCGATATCGGTAATCGTATTGGGCGTATGGGCCTTTAGCTCACAGGCGGTTAAATAGTCGTGAACGCGGGTGTCGTCCATCGCCGATAAGTATGCTCTTCCGGAGGCGGAGCAGTACATTGGCACGCTGCTGCCCACCGGCATATGAATGGGAATGTAGTGGCGGCTGGTAAAACGGGCCATGTAGATCATATCGAGCCCGCAGGGTTCGGTGAGCGACACGGTTTCCAGGCAGCTGTTGCTCAGTTCCGAGAGGTAGGGGTTGGCGCAATCGACCAGTAAATCGGCTTCCAAATAGTTGGCGGAGAGGGTCATCAGGCGGATGCCGAGCCGGTATTTGCGGCTGGAGGGGGCTTTGACCAGGTAGCCGAGCTGTTCGAGCGAGTGGGTGATGCGCTGCACCGAGCCCATGCTCAACCCTGAAAACTTGGCGATTTCTGAGAGGCTGAGCTCGCTGTGCTGGGCGTCAAACAGCTCAAGCAGGTCAAACGCTTTCGCAAGGGATTGATTGAACTGCGGCGAGCGTGGTTCGTTGGCGTTGGCGTGCTTCATGCTTTTATAGGGTTCCTTACGTGTTCCCCTTGGGGGCGAGGCCGCAAGGGGAGCGTATCAACATCTTGTGTGTTGGTGTGGAAGCGTCTGGGCGGTTTAGCGCTCCAGCCAGTCTCTGGCCCGATAGTAATTGACCACCGTTTCAACATACAGCCTTTGTAGGCCGTGCAGGGGAATCGGCTTGATGGGGGTTATGGGAAAAGGTAGGGCTTCCTCCAGCGAATGTTCACCGAGGTGTTCTCCCAGTAATTTACCCAGATGGCTACCCATGGCAACACCTCGGCCGTTATAGCCCAGCGCCACGGTGAGCCCTGGCTGGGGTTCGTGTACATGTGGAAGCGAATCCTGGGTGATGGCGATACGGCCTGCCCAGCGAAAGGCGATCTCTACGTCCTTTAGCTGTGGGTAGAGTTTGATAATGGCGTTTTCGAGGTGCCGAAAGTCGTTGGGCTTACGCGGGTCGTTGAAGGAGCCTCGACCGCCCATCAGCAGGCGGCCGTCTCGGTCGCGGCGAAAATAGAGCAGCAGCTTGCGGGCATCCGACGCCACTTCGCCTCCGGGCAATATTTGGCTGCCTTCCTCTGCCGTGAGGGGGCGGGTGGCGATCTGATAACTGTTGGCGGCGATCAGGCTGCTGGCAAGCTTGGGTTGCAGGGCGTCGCTGTAGCCGTTGGTGCAGAGTAGAACCCGTTCTGCCTGAATTTCCGTACCGCCTTCCGCCGTGACGCGCCAGCGCCCTTCGGTGCGGGTCAGCGAGGTGACGCGGGTGTGTTCATGCAGCCTTGCTCCATGTTCATGCGCTGCCTGTGCCAGCCCGCGGGCGTAGGCGAGCGGATTTAGCCCGCCGGCCCTGGGGTCTACCCAGCCGCCAAGATACTCTGAGGTGCCGAGACGCTCCGCGCACTGCTGCTGGTTTAACCAGGCGATCTCTACGCCGCGTGATTGCCATTGGCGGGCGCGGGATTCAATCGCTTTCAGGCTGGCGTGGGTAACGGCGGGTTGAATCCAGCCGCGCTGTTGGGCGTCGCAGTCAATGTTGTGCTGCTTTATCAGGTCAAACACCACATCGGCATTGTGGGCTGAGAGCGCGATCATGCGTTCTCCGCGTTCTTCGCCATAGCGTGTGATCAGTTCATCCGGGTCGTATTTGAGGCCGGGGATGACTTGGCCGCCGTTACGGCCGGAGGCGCCCCAGCCGATGCTTTCGGCTTCCAGTAACACTGTGCTGATGCCGCGCTTGGCGAGGGCCAGGGCGGCGGAAAGGCCGGTAAAACCGCCGCCGATGATCACCACATCGCTGCGCTGAGCGCCCTGCAACGCTGGGTAGTCTCTGCCCGCGGAGGCTGTGTCAGCCCACAGGGAGGGGGGCATATGAGATGAGTTTGCCATCCTTGGTCTCCGTTAATGGTTTAGCACACGACGCAGGAAATCCTGGGTGCGCTCGTGGGTAGGCTGGGTAAGCAGCGTGTGGGCATCGCCGGATTCGACAATCTGTCCGCCATACAAAAAGCAGACGCGGTCGGCGACTTCCTTGGCAAAGCCCATTTCATGGGTGACGACCACCATGGTCATGCCTTCATTGGCCAGGTCGCGCATGACGATTAACACATCGCCCACCAGTTCGGGGTCGAGGGCGGAGGTGGGTTCATCGAACAGAATGGCTTCCGGTTGCATGGCCAGGGCGCGGGCAATGGCGACACGCTGCTGTTGGCCGCCGGATAGCTGCTGCGGGTAGGCTTCGACTTTGTCACCCAGCCCGACTTTCTCCAACAGCGCGATGGCGTTGGCGTGGGCGGTTTCACGGGGTTCGTTTTTGACGAAGATCGGCCCTTCCATCACGTTTTCGACCACCGTGCGGTGGGGGAACAGGTTGAAGCGCTGGAAAACCATGCCGACTTGGGTGCGCAGGTCGTTTATATCCTTGCTGGCCACATCAACCTGACGGTCGTTGATCGTAATGCTGCCTTGGTCATAGGACTCCAGCCCGTTGATACAGCGAAGCACCGTCGATTTGCCAGAGCCCGAGGGGCCAATCAGACACACCACTTCTCCCTTGGCGACCGTTAGGCTGACCCCCTTGAGCACTTCTACGTCGCCGAAGGATTTGTGAATAGCGTTGATGTTGATCATGCTTTACCTCCTTTCGCCGACTTTCCGAAATAGCGCTCTAGGCGGTTAACCCCAAAAATCAGCGGTAGGCTAAGGCAGAGGTAGAGCAGGGCGACCAGAGTGTAGACCGTGGTGTTCTGAAAGGTGGAGGCGGCAATTAACTGCCCGGCCCGGGTCATTTCGGCGACAGTGATGGTGGAGGCTAGCGATGAGTCTTTCAGAATCATGACGGCCGTATTGCCATAGGGTGGCAGCGCAATGCGTATCGCCTGGGGCAGTACGACGCGGCGCATGATGAGCTTGCTTTTCATGCCGATGGATCTGGCGGCTTCAATTTGCCCTGCTTCAATCGCTTCGATACCGGCGCGGAAGTTTTCCGCCTGGTAGGCGCTATAGGCGACGCCAAGCCCGATAATACTTGCCTGGAAGGCGCTAAGTTGTATGCCGAGTTCGGGGAGTACGAAGTAGATATAAAACAGTTGAACGATAATCGGTAGGCCGCGCACCACATTGATGAAGGTGCCTGCAGTGAGCGACAGCGCCCGCACGGGCGAGAGCTTCATCAGGGCTAAGAGCAGGCCGAGCAGGGTGCTTAGCAGTAGGGCGCCAATGGTGATCTGCACCGTAATCAGAGCACCTTTTAATAGAATGGGTAGAAAGGCGGTGATGTCCGAAAACTCCATGGGAAGCCTTTATTTTGCATGCACTTCTTCAACTACCCCCGAAGAGGCAGTGAAGCAGTGCTGGGGTGATCATTAGCAGGCTGTTTCGTTAACGCTGCCGGTGGGTTACCTGGGTGTGGTTTACAAGCCCCACTCTTCGAAGATGGCATCGAGAGTGCCATTCTCTTTCAGGTGAGCAAGCGAGGTGTTCACTTGTTCCAGCAGTTCGGTGTTTTCCTGGTCAACCGCAAAGCCGATATGGCCAACCATTTCCTGCTCGTAGTTGTCTGCTAGCTGGAGTTCTGGAAAGCGGTCTTGGCTGAGGTGGTAGCTCATGATGGGGGCATCACCGACACCCGCCACGATGCGGCCTAACGAGATGTCACGCATCATGTCTGCCCAAGAGTCGTAATTGCGGATCTCTGGAAAAATGCCCATGTTGTTGAGCTGTTCGACGTAGGTGGTACCGACCTGGGCGCCAGTCACTTCGCCTGAGAGGTCTTCCAGTGTGTTGATCTCGCCATCGTAGTCCTGACGGGTAACGACCCCTTCGCCATAGGGGTAGACATCATCGCTGAACGCGACCTGTTTGGCGCGCTCTTCGGTCTTCAGCATTGCGGCGGAAATTATGTCGATATGCCCAGCGGTCAGCGAGGGTATCAAGGCGTTGAACTGAGACTCCTGAATAGTGACCTCATAGCCCATATCTTCGCCCAGTGCATTGACCAGATCGACCATCGCGCCGGTGATCTCATTGGTTTGCACGTCCAGGAACGTAAACGGAATCCCGCTTGGCGTTCCGCCTGCTTTTAGCACTTCCTGTGCGTTTGCCGTAGTAGCACCAAGCGATAAGGCTGCGCCCAGTACCGCCGGTAACAGCATCGCTTTTTTAAAGTGAAGAAGAGGTTGGCTGTTGGATGTGCGTTTCATTGGGTCACCATTGAGAGTGTTGGGGATTGTTATTTACGCCTTGTTAAAAGCTATTCGGTAACGTCATTTCAGAGCCTAGGTGAGTTTTATTTATCGGCAAGAGTTATTATTTATCGCATAGCGATAAAAATATCTGACATGTTTGTTTGAAGGGCGTAGTTACCTTGCTCGGGCCAATATGTGGTTACGTTGATGAATTAAGTCATCAAAATGTCGCTATTCGATGATTTTTTGCATCCCATATACCTGCATGATTTTATCTTTAATTTTTTTATCAATTAAATCAGTTGGTTGTTTGTTTTTTTTGGTTGGCATGGCGTTTGCTAAGTAAAAAATAGCCAGCGTTATTCTCGGTTTGATAATTGAGCTGGTAAAACCACCAATAAAAGCTAATAGGAAGCGCCATATGCAGTTAACTAGCTTTAATCAAGTGAGTAGCTTTAAAAGCGCCGGGAAGCTGATTACCGGCCATGGGGCCGCTCAGCAGTTGCAGCCTTATGTTCAATCGTTGGGTATGCAGCGCCCCTTAATCGTTACCGATAGTGGTGTGGTGGCTTCAGGCACGCTGGATATGATTACTGAGCAGCTCACGGCACTAAAGGTGACCTATGAGGTGTTTGATCAGGTAACGCCCGAGCCGGAAGTAGAAATAGTCGAAATGTGCACCCGTGCTTTCAATGCTGGCAAGCACGACAGCGTCATCGCTGTAGGCGGCGGGAGTGCCATGGACATCGCTAAGTGTGTAGCGGTATATGCGCACTACGAAGGTCCGCTGGAGGCGTTGTTTGGCGAGAACAAGGTTGACCAACGCACAATACCTTTGATCGCCATGCCCACCACGGCGGGCACCGGTTCTGAAGTGACCAATATCGCGATTCTGTCGGATAAAGCCCAACAGATGAAAAAGGGCATCGTCAGTGACTGCTTGTTACCGGATGTCGCGATTGTCGCCCCTGAGCTTACGTTGAGTTGCCCACGTTCTGTGACAGCGGCCAGCGGGGTGGATGCGTTAGTCCATGCAGTGGAGGCGTATCTATCTAACTTTGCCACGCCGATTACCGATGCACTGGCGGTTAAGGCAATGAACCTCATTGTGCATTCGCTCCCCAAGGCGTTTGCCAATCCCAACAATCTCCAGGCCCGTGAAGATATGGCCACCGGTAGCCTGCTGGCAGGCCTTGCCTTTGGTAATGCTGGCGTGGGCGCAGTCCATGCATTGGCGTATCCGTTAGGTGGGCGCTACCACTTGGCCCATGGGGTGACGAATGCGCTGTTACTGCCCTTCGTAATGGAGTGGAACAAGCTGGCCTGCGTCGAGCGCTTTCGGGGCATTGCGGTGGCCTTTGATGAACCCGTGGCTGGGCTTTCGGATGATGCTGTCGCCCAAGCGGTTATCCAGCGCATGCATAAGCTGTGTGCTGATGTGGAGATTCCTTCCGGTTTACGCTCGTTTGATATTCCTGAATCCGCCATTCCTGAGTTGGCCGCCGAGGCCATTAAGGTGGAACGTTTGCTGCGTAATAACCCGCGGGTATTAACGCTTGCGGATGTTGAGGCGATTTACCACGCCGCTTATTAATTCGTCGCTAATTAAAACGCTATAACGACAAAACGTTTATTAAAAATACTAACAACTTTAAACAGGAGTCCATGCCATGAGCGCTTGGAAGCAACGCGTTGACGGTGAAGAAAGCCCGTACACACCATTAGGGCCGTTTAAGCTACGCCTGCCGTTTTACCATTATCGTTTTGAACTGCCCGATTACCTGCAAGGGCTTTTGATGTGCGCGGTGGATCTTGCCGCGATCCCATTGATGATGCAGCTACTGGGCATGCCGTTTGAAGCGGCGTTGGCCATCGTCATTTTAAATGGCTTGCTTTATTTGCTGCATCACCTGTTGGGTGACCCTGTCATTCCAGGGTGGATCACACCTGCTATTCCGCTGTTGATGGCTTATGTGTCGACCTTTCCCGAGGGGGTAGACAGGGTGCATGCGCTGATTGCCTTTCAGATGATGTTGGGGGTACTGGCACTGGGCCTGGGGGTAACGGGTATGGCCAGTAAAGTGGTGCGGCTCATTCCTTCCGCCATTAAAGCGGGGGTCATTATGGGCGCGGGCTTAGCCGCCATAGTGGTGGTGTTTGATGAAGGCGGTCGTTTTGAGCAGTACCCCTTTACCATTGCGATTGCCGTAGGTGTCGCGTTTTATCTGATTTTCTCTCGCCATTTCAACAAGCTGAAAGCGCAGGGCGGCCTGTGGGGTGCCGTGGGTAAACTGGGTATTTTCCCGATTATCGTGCTGGCGATTGTGGTGGCTCCACTGTTTGGTGAAGCGCCCTGGCCAGACGTTGAGTGGGGCTTTAGTCAGCCTGATTTCGCGCTGATGTTCAGTGAATACACGGTATTTGGCGTTGGTTTACCTCCGTTGATGATGTTTTTAACGGCCATTCCGACCGTTATTGCGGCCTACATTGTGCTATTTGGCGATGTGCTTCAAAGCAAGGCACTTTTGGAAGAAGCTGATGAGAAGCGCCAGGATGAAAAAATCGACTATAACCCTAACCGCGCTCATATGATTTTTGGTGGGCGTAACTTTGGGATGAGTATTTTTGGCCCTGATGTGGTGATGTGTGGTCCGCTCTGGGCAGCGATGCATGTGGTAACGGTTGAGCGTTACAAGCAGGGCAAAGCGGCGATGAACTCTATCTTCGGTGGTTCTGGTTCATTTCGCTGGGGGACGAATACGGGGCTGTTGTTGCTGCCGATCGTGAGCCTGGTGGAGCCTATTCTAGGAATTGCGCTGGCGCTGACGCTGTTGATTCAAGGCTATGTCAGTGTGCGCATCGGCATTATGGAAGCGCGCAGCCAACGGGACTTGGGTATCGCGGGCATTATCGCGGCCATGCTGGTGATAAAGGGCGCTACCTGGGCCTTTGGGGTGGGCATTTTGCTTTGCGCGTTAATTTACGGTAAGCGCTTCTTCTCCGGTGAGGTGGATAAAACTTTCGTTAAGGATTGGGATGAGGCATCCCAGCCCGTTGAGGATCCTGAGCCGGAAGTGCCATTGCGCAAATAACAGTCTCTGCCTTTATAGTGGTTTAATCGCCAAAAGGTTGGAAAACCAGTGTTCACCGCTTAGGCGGTGGACCTGGCCTGTGAGAGGAACTGTTATGCAACGGATCGAAGAGGGGCTTTCACTGGAAACCGCACTGCCGTTATTTGATTTACACGGCACTGATGCGGTGGAAGTCTTTGATACCCAAGGTCAGGTCATTGGGGTGTTGACCCGTACCGATATCGAAAAGGCGCAGTGTGATGCGACGTTGGGCCAGTTGGTGGGCGAGTGTATTCGCTACCGTGTCACCGGTATTAAACCGCCGGTGGAAGCTGAAAGCGTAGATGCGTTTGGTTTTGACCAAGAGCCGATGCGTTCACTGTTGGATGCTTTGCATGACGGGGTTTATATCACCGATGCCAACGGTATTACGGTAACGATCAATAAAGCCTATGAACGTATCACCGGCATTTCGCGCGCTGAGGTAGTGGGCTTTCATATGGCGGATTTGGTGAAGGCAGGGTTTATTTCCAAATCCGCGTCGTTGGAAGTCATCCGTGAACGCCGCCCGATTACGCTGGCGCAGACTATCCATAACAGCCGCAAGATCGTAGTCACTGGAACGCCTATGTTCAGTGCCGATGGCTCGATTGCTTATGTGGTTACCAGTGTTCGGGATATCACTGAGTTGCTACTGGCGAAACATGCCCAAGAGCAGCTAGAGCAAATTCAGCGCATCCGCGAGGCATATAAAGTGCCCGAGGTTATGGCGCTAAGCGCGCCGGGGGTGATCACTAGCCAACAAACGGAGCCCTGCTTTGCGCTTGCCAGTCGAGTCGCGAAAACAACGGCGAAGATTCTGATTCAAGGTGAAACAGGCACCGGTAAAACGCTATTGGCCCGCTATATACATCAGCAAAGCGACCGTGCGGATGGACCTTTTATGGAGCTTAACTGTACGGCATTTCCTGAAGGGTTGCTGGAAGCGGAGCTGTTTGGTTACACCGCAGGCGCATTTACCGGGGCGTCCCCTAGAGGCAAACAGGGGCTATTGGATGTGGCTCATGGCGGTACGCTTTTTCTGGATGAAATTGGCGATTTACCTCTCGCACTGCAGGTAAAACTACTCAAAGTGGTGGAAGAGAATCGCTACTTGCCGGTAGGTGGGACAGCTTTTCGTCATGCCAACGTACGTCTGATTACCGCTACTCACCAGGATTTAAATGATCGGGTAAAGCAAGGGCTCTTTCGCGAGGATCTGTTTTATCGCATTAGCGTGGTGCCGCTATGGCTGCCTCCTTTGCGGCAACGACGCGATGAGGTGATTCCATTGCTGAACTATTACTTAGACCATTTTAATCAGTTGCATGGGGTAGAAAGGGGCTGGAACCCCGAGGCGTTGGAGTTGCTTTCTAGCTATTCGTGGCCTGGCAATATTCGTGAGCTGATCAACTTAACCGAGCGTTTATCCGTCACGGTTTCAGACGATGAGATAACCGCAACGGCACTGCCGAACGAGATATTTCCAAGCACTCTGTTTAGCCAACCGCCCGTGAGTGGTGATCTTCGCCAGCAGGTAATGCAGTTTGAACAGCAAGTCATTCAACAGGCGCTTACTCGCCATGGTACGACCCGAGCGGCAGCCGCTGCATTGGGTATCGATCAGTCTACGCTGGTCAAAAAACAGCGACGTTGGCGTCAAGAACTTACCTAACCTTCACTTTGAAAGGAAAAATAATGTCTATCTCCAAGCAAACGTTTTTTAAACAAGACGCGTATATCAACGGCCAGTGGGTGGCCGCAGTGGATGGCAGTAGTGTCGCGGTCACCGACCCTGCTAGCGGTGAGACGCTTGGCCATGTCCCTAGCTTGAGCGCGGAGCAAGTCAGTCAGGCTATTGAAGCTGCAAATGCCGCATTGCCTGCTTGGCGTGCTAAAACCGCGGCGGAACGTTCGCAGCTTTTAAAACGCTGGCATGCACTGATTATGGAAAATGAGGCGGCGCTAGGCGAGCTGATGACCTTGGAGCAAGGGAAGCCGTTAAAAGAGGCACGCGGTGAAATCGGCTATGCGGCCAGCTTTATCGAGTGGTTCGCTGAGGAGGCGAAGCGCTTATACGGCGATACTATTCCTGGTCATGCGACTGATAAACGCATCATTGTTACCCGCGAGCCGTTGGGCGTTTGTGCGGCGATTACGCCGTGGAACTTCCCTGCGGCCATGATTACCCGCAAGGTGGCGCCTGCCTTGGCGGCGGGTTGTACGATTATCGTTAAGCCCGCTATGGAAACCCCGTTGACGGCGCTTGCGCTAGCGGCGTTAGCCGAGCAAGCGGGCATTCCTGCCGGGGTGATTAATATTGTTACCGGTGATGCCAAAACGATTGGCCCCGTGCTGACCGATAGCCCGATTGTGCGCAAACTGAGCTTTACCGGTTCTACCCCAGTGGGCGCGCATTTAATGGCTGCCTGTGCACCAACGGTCAAAAAGGTGTCTCTTGAGCTTGGCGGTAATGCGCCGTTTATTGTGTTTGACGATGCCGATATTGAAGATGCGGTTACTGGGGCGCTGGACAGTAAGTTCCGTAATGCCGGGCAAACCTGTGTCTGCGCTAATCGTATTTATGTGCAAAGCGGTGTTTACGATGCATTTGTTGAACGTTTGGCCCAGCGCACCAGTGAACTGAGTGTCGGTAAAGGTAGCGACGAAGGCGTAGAGGTGGGGCCACTCATCTCTGAAAAGGCGGTAGAGAAAGTTGAAGCCCATTTGCAGGATGCACTCGATAAAGGTGGTCGCTTAATCACCGGTGGTAAGCGACACGCCTTAGGCGGTACCTGGTTTGAGCCAACGGTCGTGGCTGACGTAACCGCTGACATGGCATGTGCTCGCGAGGAAACCTTTGGGCCACTAGCGCCGGTATTCAGGTTTGAAACGGAAGCGGAGGTTATACGTCAGGCCAATGATACGGAGTATGGGTTGGCGGCGTATTTCTATGCTGAAAGCGTGTCACGGATCTGGCGCGTATCGGAAGCATTGGAGTATGGCATGGTGGGCATTAATACGGGACTCATCTCGACCGCTTCGGCGCCTTTCGGGGGTGTCAAATCGTCGGGCATCGGTCGTGAGGGGTCACGCTATGGCATTGATGAATACACCGAGCTGAAATATCTGTGCTTGGGTATTAAGCAAACGGCTGAGTAGAAAAATTTAGTCTGATTAGGTTAACTTTGCGTGATTTCCACGAAAACGTAGGAGCGTTTGATGAAGCCCACAGACTTTTGATCTGCGGGCTTTATATTATGACGTTTACTACTAATAAGCTGCTGCGGTTATTAAAGAAGAAAGTTGCAAAATGCTAAAGAAGTTGTTTATTCAAACGTAGGCCCACCGGCTTCTTCTCCCCACACCTCTTCCAGGCGGCCATCGCGCCCACAGCTGAAGCGATAGAATTTGTAGCGAACGGGGTTCTTTTGATAATAATCCTGGTGGTACTCCTCGGCCGCCCAGAAGGTGGTGGCAGGCACTATTTGGGTGGCGATTTCTCGGTCAAAGCGTTCTTCCATTTCTGCTTTGGATGCTTCGGCTAACTCACGCTGTTCTTCATCGTGATAAAAGATGGCTGAACGGTACTGGTCGCCTACATCGCAAAACTGACGATCTACCGCGAAGGGGTCGATGTTGCGCCAGAAAATTTCCAACAATTGCTCGTAGCTGATCTTCTCTGAGTCATACTCGATCTGCACAACCTCCGCATGACCCGTACCACCCCGGGAGATATCCTCATAAGTAGGGTTCTCGAGTTCGCCGCCGATATAACCGGAGATGGTGGCGCTAACACCGGGTTGGTTGTCGTAAGGAGGTTCCATACACCAGAAGCAGCCGCCTGCAAACGTGGCTTCTGCATTGCCCTGAGCTTGAGAGGACGGCGCTTGATAAGATTGCGCTTGAGTGGCCTGGGCGTAAAGCGAAGTGCTGGCGAGACCAGCGGCAGCCCACACGCAAAGCGTGAGTGGACGAGAAAAGGGCAATCGGGTCATTGCAAGCACTCCAGTGACGGTGGCGAGTTATCGTTTATGTTGAGTCGATTAGTGGCTTAGCGTTCCCTTTCTTTACCACCCTTTCCTTAAAACCCTTTTCTGACAACCTAGCCCAAACGATGTGACCATACTTCGTCCAGCGTGTTGAGTGCGGCGTTCACGGTCGACTCGGCAGTGCTGTCGTGTCGCCATACAAAGCTTAATGCGCAGGGCAGGCGGATGTTGTCTGCAACTGCCAGGCCGCTCTCTTGGCGCTCAGTCATTGCCAGGGCGTCGCGGGCCAGGCTTAAGCCAACGCCTGCGCGGACCAAATCCAACATGCAGGCTTCTTGGTCAACCTGGGCTACCCGGTTAGGCACTGCGCCGCTCTTGGCGAGCGCTTGTTTCAGCAGCCGGTGGTGGGCGGAATCCTGTGGCGTCACAATCCAGGGTAGCGTGGCTAAGTGCTCCCAGCGGGTATCAATGAGTCGGTTTTCCCAGCCAGCAGGGGCAATAACATGATAATCAAAGTGCGTCAGCTCGCGCCAAGCCAGTGCCTCATGTCCCTGGTTCAACCCAGGGCCTTCGCCAGGCGGTGCCAGATAAAAGCCGACATCCAGGTCACCCTGTGCGATGCGGTTAAGAACGCTGCCGCTCATCCCATGCTGCAGTTCGGTTTCTAATTGGGGCGCCCGTGCCATCAGGCGGCTTAAAAAGGCACCTAAACGAAGAAATTCCGGGTCAACGATGGTGCCGATGGAGAGCTTGCCTCGTAGCGTGCTGTGCAGTGTTCCAGCGGTTTGCTCAAACGCCTGGGCGCTGGCCAGGGCTTTTTCAGCGGCGGGTAGCAGGGCATGGCCATCGGATGTCAGCGCTAGGCCCTGGGGGCGGCGACTAAACAGCGTGAGACCTAAATTGGCCTGTAACTGCTTCAACTTTAGGCTGATCGCAGGTTGCGTCAAATGTAACTGTTCAGCGGCGCGAGACACGCTGCCCGTTCTTGCAACGGCCACGAAGGCGCGGAGTGTCGCGTAGTCTTGCATGATGGGCCTCTGCGCATGCCGGTGATATTAGCAAAGCTTATAACTGGCTTTTAAATAACTCAATTGATCTGTTCACAGCGCCCAGTAGGCTAGGCTAAACGCAGGCTCTTTTTCGTAAGCATTTAACCTACGCTCTTAAAACCACGCTCTTAAAATAGGCACTCCCATGACAACAACAGCGATTCAGCACTTTATTAATGGCCAGGCCACCGCTGGCGAGTCTTCAAACGCTCAGGACGTTTTTAACCCCGCCACCGGCCGCGTGACTGGCCGTGTATCGCTCGCTTCATCACAAGATGTGAACACCGCTGTCGAAGCGGCTCAAGCCGCCTTTCCGGCCTGGGCCGATACACCGCCCATTCGCCGTGCCCGAGTAATGTTCAAGTTTCTAGAGCTGTTAAATGTCCACAAAGACGAGCTAGCCGAAGCGATTACCAAGGAGCACGGTAAAGTATTTACCGATGCCCAGGGGGAAGTCGCACGTGGTATTGATATTGTTGAATTCGCGTGCGGAATCCCCCAGTTGCTCAAGGGTGACTATACCGAGCAGGTAAGTACCGGCATCGATAACTGGACGATGCGCCAGCCGTTAGGCGTGGTCGCGGGTATAACGCCATTTAATTTCCCGGCCATGGTGCCGATGTGGATGTTCCCACTAGCCATTGCGGCGGGTAATACGTTTATCTTGAAGCCAAGCCCGCTTGACCCTAGTGCCTCACTGTTGATGGCGGACCTACTGAAACAGGCGGGTCTACCCGACGGCGTTTTCAACGTCGTACAGGGCGACAAGGATTCGGTGGAAGCGCTGCTCGACCATCCGCACGTTAAGGCGCTGTCGTTTGTGGGCTCTACGCCGATTGCCAATTTGATCTACGAGCGCGGCGCGCGGAATGGCAAGCGTATTCAAGCACTCGGTGGGGCTAAAAATCACATGGTGGTGATGCCGGATGCCCACCTTGATAAAGCAGTCGATGCGCTGATCGGCGCCGCCTACGGCTCTGCCGGTGAGCGTTGCATGGCGATTAGTGTGGCGGTGTTGGTCGGCGACGTGGCGGATAAAGTCGTCCCGGCACTGGCTGAGCGGGCTAAAGCGCTAAAAGTAAAAGACGGTATGCATCTTGATGCGGAAATGGGCCCCATTGTGACCCGCCAAGCCCACCAGCGGATTACCGGCTATATCGAAAAAGGCGTGGCGGAAGGCGCTGAACTGGTCGTCGATGGCCGTACCTTTGAGGCCTCAGCGGCGGGTGAGAGCTGTGCCGAAGGCTTCTGGATGGGCGGCACGCTGTTCGACAACGTCACCCCCGAGATGACGATCTATAAAGAGGAGATTTTTGGTCCCGTATTGGTCTGTGTGCGGGTGCCGGATATCGCCACTGCGATCCAGTTGATTAACGATCACGAGTTTGGCAACGGCGTTAGCTGTTTCACTGAAAGCGGTACGGTGGCACGGGAGTTTGGCCGCCGTATTCAGGTCGGCATGGTGGGGATCAATGTGCCTATCCCGGTGCCGATGGCGTGGCATGGCTTTGGCGGCTGGAAGCGCTCCTTATTTGGCGATACCCATGCCTACGGTGAAGAGGGCGTACGTTTTTACACCAAGCAGAAATCAATTATGCAGCGCTGGTCGGACTCCATCGATGCCGGTGCTGAGTTCGTCATGCCGACCGCGAAGTAAGCCCAGCGGAGATAACAATAATGGCTCAACAACAATCACAAGCAACGCCGGATGCGGGTTTAGAGTTTGACTATATCGTAGTGGGAGCAGGCACCGCAGGGTGCCTGCTGGCGAATCGGCTAAGTGCCAACCCTAACCACCGTGTCCTGTTGATAGAAGCGGGCGGACGCGACAATTACCACTGGATTCATATTCCGGTGGGCTACCTCTACTGCATCAATAACCCGCGTACCGACTGGCTGTTTCGCACCGAGCCGGACAAGGGGCTTAATGGCCGCTCGTTGATCTATCCGCGGGGCAAGACGCTGGGCGGCTGTTCCAGCATCAATGGCATGATTTACATGCGTGGGCAGGCCCGGGATTACGATCACTGGGCTGAGGTGGCGGGCGACGATGCCTGGAGGTGGGAGAACTGCTTACCCGATTTCATCAAGCACGAAGATCACTATCGTCTTGACGGCGGCGGTGATGCCGATGCGAAGCATCGAGATTTCCACGGTCACGGTGGCGAATGGCGGATCGAAAAGCAGCGCCTCAAATGGCAAGTGTTGGATGATTTTGCCGAGGCTGCCGTCCAGGCAGGTATTCCACGTACCGAGGACTTTAACCGCGGCTCTAACGAAGGCGTGGCCTACTTTGAGGTTAATCAGCGCTCGGGCTGGCGCTGGAATACTGCTAAAGCGTTTTTGCGACCCGCGTTGAAGCGCGACAACTTAACGCTTTGGCACTCCACTCAGGTCAATCGACTGCTATTTGAAAAGCAGGGGGAGGCGCTGCGCTGCACGGGTGTGGAGGTAGAGCGGGATGGTCAGGTGCAGCGTGCCATGGTGAGCGGCGAGGTGGTGCTTTGCGCGGGGGCTATCGGTACACCGCATCTACTCCAGCTTTCCGGCGTGGGGTCGAGGGAATTGCTAAACGAACAGGGCGTTGAATTAGTGCATGAATTGCCTGGGGTGGGGGAGAACCTGCAGGATCATCTGCAGATTCGCTCGATATATAAAATCACCAATGGCAAAACCCTAAATGCCATCGCCAGCACCCTGTTGGGCAAAGCGGGGATTGGCTTGGAGTACCTGCTTAAACGCTCTGGGCCTATGAGTATGGCGCCTTCACAGTTAGGGGCGTTTACCCGCAGCTCTAAGGAACAAACGTACCCCAATATTCAATACCATGTGCAACCGCTGAGCCTGGAGGCTTTTGGCCAACCACTGCACCCGTACCCGGCGATTACCGCTAGCGTGTGTAACTTGAATCCGACCAGTCGTGGCACGGTGCGGCTAAAAAGCAGCGACCCCCGACAGGCACCGGCTATTTCGCCCAATTACCTGAGCACACCCGAGGATCGAAAGGTGGCCGCGGATTCTCTGCGTGTCACCCGGCGGATCGCCGAACAGACCGCGTTTGCCAAGTACGCTCCAGAAGAAGTGAAGCCCGGTGTTGAGTACCAAACCGATGACGAGCTAACCCGGCTGGCGGGGGATATAGGCACGACGATTTTTCATCCTGTTGGCACTGCCAAAATGGGCCGTGAAGATGACGCCATGGCCGTAGTCGATAGTCGGCTGCGAGTACATGGCATTAGCGGGCTACGTGTGGCTGATGCGAGTATTATGCCGACGATTACCAGTGGCAATACCAACTCACCCACGCTGATGATTGCGGAGAAAGCAGCCGGTTGGCTCCTTGGTGAGCGCGGTCAATGATTAGTCTCCACCCCGTCAGACGAGCCAGCATATCCGTGATTATAAGTGTGTTGACGCGCACGCGGGTTAGGCGCAAAATGACCCCAGTTGGTTAGCAAGTCGAACGTTGTCAGCAGCATAGAAGCGCCTCAAGCGTTAAATCTGGTGAAAGTTTCTTGTTCTACCCACTGCACTTCGGGTATTTCCCGGATTTAATTAGCTACATCGAGGATTTCGATCATGGCAACTGGCACAGTTAAGTGGTTTAACGACACTAAAGGCTTCGGCTTCATTTCTCCTGACGACAATGGCGACGACCTATTCGCGCATTTCTCTGAAATTCAGTCTGAAGGTTTCAAATCTCTGCAAGACGGCCAGAAGGTTTCCTTCGACGTCACCCAGGGTAAAAAAGGCCTTCAGGCTTCTAACATCAAAGTTGTTTAAGTTAATTCTTAAATATTGAGATGTTAGCAATCACCGCCTAGCGTTGATTGACCAAAGAACCTCGCCAAGTGCGGGGTTTTTTGTATTTATACGATTGAGTGCAACGATACTTACCTCACACCTCACACCTCACACCTCACACCTCACACCTCACACCTCACACCTCACACCTCACACCTCACACCTCACACCTCACACCTTTATATTCCATTTTGATCTTTAAATGTTTCTAAAAATAACTTTTTAGAATATAGAGCTGGCCTCACAATACACCCATGCTTATTTATTAAGGATGTTGTGGTGATGTCGGTTGATGCTTGGATTGCAGTCACGGTTGTACTGACCATTTTTCCGCTAATGGCGTTCTCCCGCCTAGGCCCGGATATTATTCTGCTGGGTGCGGTGATTGTGTTGATGACGCTGGGCGTGATTGACCCGCAGCAGGCGCTGGGGGGCTTTTCGAATAGCGGCTTATTCACCGTTGCCTTTATGTATGTACTGGTGGCAAGCATTCGCGAAACCGGTGGTATCGATCTTATTATCCGCTATGTGCTTGGCCGCCCCCATAAAGAAAGCGGCGCGCTGGTACGCCTCTTGCTGCCCGTAGCAGCACTCAGCGCCTTCGTTAATAACACGCCTGTGGTCGCTACCTATATTCCGGCCGTAATGAGCTGGAGCCGAAGGCTGCGTTTATCTCCACAGCGGTTGCTGATGCCACTCAGTTTTGCGTCTATTCTAGGCGGCACCATTACTCTATTTGGTACCAGCACTAACTTAGTGGTGCATGGGCTGCTGCTGGAACGTTACCCCGAACTGGGAATGGGGCTGTTAGATTTAGCCTGGGTGGGTATTCCTGTGGCAGTGGTGGGGCTCGTTTATCTGATCGTACTTGGGCCGCGTTTACTGCCTTCCCGGGAAGGGTTGGCCAATGCGTTTGCCAACCCTCGCGAGTTCACCATTGAAATGGAGGTCGACCCGGCGGGCGTATTGGTTGACCGCAGCGTTGAGGAAGCCGGGCTACGTCATTTGCAGGAGCTATTTCTGGTTGAAATAGAGCGCGCAGGCAACGTGGTTAGCGTGGTGGGTCCCGGCGAGCAGCTAAAAGGCGGCGACCGGCTGGTGTTTGCGGGCACCTCCGATGCGGCGGTGGAATTGCAGCAGATTCGTGGCCTGATTCCTTCTCGCGATGAAACCTCCAGTTTGGAAAAAGAGTTCAAGGAGCGCCGCTTGGTCGAAGCGGTGGTTTCTAATCAGTGCCAGTTTATTGGCCAGCGTATTCGCGACGGCCACTTTAGAACCTTGTATGGCGCGGCGGTGTTGGCGATCTGCCGAGGTGGCGAGCGCGTGAAAGGCAACCTGGGCCAAGTGCGGTTACAGCCTGCAGACGTTCTGCTGCTGGAAGCACGACCACCGTTTATTGAGCGTCATCGTCAGTCACGCGACTTCTTATTGATTAGCGAGCTGAATGGTGCCGCCCGGCCGATACACGAAAAAGCGCCACTCGCCTGGGGTCTTTTGTTAGGGGCTGTGTTGCTCGCCGCCCTGGGCGTGCTGAGTATGTTGAACGCCGCGATGTTGGGGGCGGCATTAGCGCTGTTGACGGGATGTTGCTCGGTGGGGGCGGCCAAACGTGGTCTTGATACCCAAGTGTTGTTAACCATTGCCGCTTCCTTTGGCGTGGGAGCCGCGCTGCAAAGCTCCGGCGCCGCTGAGGTCATTGCCGGTAGTTTGCTTACCTTAGTGGCGGGTAACCCTTTGCTACTGCTGATCGGCACTTACTGTGTGGTTGCGCTACTCACTGAACTGGTGACCAATAACGCCGCCGCAGTGATTATTTTTCCGGTGGTGATGAGCGCGGCAGAAAGCCTGGGTGTTAGCCCAATGCCTTATGTGGTGGCGGTGATGTTTGCTGCCTCAGCCAGCTTTTTAACGCCCATTGGGTATCAAACCAACCTGATGGTATACGGCCCTGGGGGCTATCGGGTGAGCGATTTTCTGCGTTTGGGGAGTGGTTTGAATATACTGACCGGGGCGATAGCGCTACTCTTGATCCCTTTGGTGTGGCCCTTTTAAGCGAAGTACGCCCTTTTTAATCGACGATGGCCATTTAAAGCGCTGGCCTGCTCGCTGTTAACGCAGGTTTGCGCTAGGGTGACGCCTTTTGGATAAGGAATACGATGTTATGACTGCTCCTGGCGAACTGATTATTGAACCGAAAGATGGTCAACCCGCCGATGCGTGTGTGTTTATTATTCACGGCTTAGGTGCGGATGGGCATGATTTTGAGCCGCTGGTACCCGCATTAGCGTTACCTAAAGATTCACATGTGCGCTTTATTATGCCCCATGCGCCACGCCTGCCGGTGACCATCAATGGCGGTATGGTCATGCCCGCTTGGTACGATATTCTTGCCATGGATTTGGGGCGCCGGGTAGATGAGAGCCAGCTTAAGAAATCCGCTGAACGCATCCAGGCGCTGATCCAAGAGCAGATCGACCAGGGTATCAACAGCCAGCGCATTATTGTGGCGGGCTTTTCACAAGGGGGCGCTGTTGCCTATCACGCAGCGCTTACTTTCCCCGCGCCGTTGGGCGGGCTGTTGGCGATGTCGACCTACTTTGCGACGGCCGACAATATTGAGTTAGCGGAAGCCAACCGCCAGATCCCGATCGAAGTTCAGCACGGGAATTTTGATCCGATTGTACCCGAGAGCCTGGGCCGCAGCGGTGCCGATCGCTTAAAAGCGATGGGCTATGCGGTCAATTATCGCCAATACCCCATGGCACATGCCCTCTGCCCTCAGCAGGTTAACGATATTGGAAAGTGGCTAAGTGCTCGCCTAAGCTGAGCGCCTATTCGTGACCGATGCAAGGACGTGACGTAAACGGATGTTAGCTTCCTTTGATGTAATAGAAGTGCTACTGGCGCTGTGCTTAACAGGGTCCGCTTTTGTGTGCCTGTTTGATCGCCACCTAGTGCGTGCCAGCTGTCTTTTTGTCGCCTTTGCTGGCGCAATGGTGCTGGCGTGGTTGAAGCTCGGCGCGCCATGGCTGGCGGCGTCCGAGCTAGTGTTGGGTGTTTTGCTGACAGGGCTGTGCTTCTTCTATGCCCTGGGCCTCCTTTCTCCCGGCGCTTCCGCGCCTTTAAAGCACGATCAATTTAGCCATCCCTGGTCGCGGGTCGCTATGCGCGTGGTATTGGCGCTGGCCTGGTTTGTCATGGTCGGCGCGGCAATTCGCTACGTGATTGGCGATATGGTGTATTCACCTGCCGAGCACCCACTATTATTGGCTGGGGTGCTCATCGCCGCTCTTGCCCTGGCGGCGTTTGCCCTTCACCGACATCTTTTCAGGCGCCTGATGGCCTTTAATCTGCTTGGCTCCGGTGTTTTTATACTGTTGGCTGGCGTGGCGGGCACCTCAGCAGCGGCGCAAATGCTCATTAGTGTAGGGCTGTTGGTGGCGTGTCTTGGGACGATGCTTGGCGCTTTACTCATTCGCCAGCTGTTACATTTGGAAGGGGTCGAGGCGCTAGGGCGTGACGGTAAACCCCAGAGGAGCAAGGCATGACATGGCGCTTTGGCCTTTTCGATAGCACCTTTGCGCCGCTTGTCTCTACTCACTGGGCGCTGCTGGTGGCACTGGTTTTTCCGCTGTTGATGGGGGGATTGGCAGCGCTATTTCCTCCTAAGCGCGCCTGGCCTGTGGTGTTGGCCAGTCTACCGCTATTAGCCTCGGGTGGCGTGCTGCTAATGGCCTTTCAAGAGGCGGGCCTACTCGGTTGGCAATGGGAAATAGCAGGGCTTATCTTATCGCTGCGCTTAAACGGGTTAAGCGTGCTGTTACTGCTAACGACTCAGTGTATCGTCGTTGCCGCCGCGCTCTACACCCCTGGGCATATTCGCTTAACCGAGCCTGGCCCTTTAGCACGTTGGCTATGGCCGTTGATGGGCGTTGCGCTGAGCGCGCTGTCACTCATTTGGTTGGCCACCGATTTACTCACTCTGTATATCGCGTTAGAGCTAATGGGCTTGGCCGCGGTAGGCATGTTAATGCTATCCGGAAAGGCGCCAGCGCTGCTGGCGGGAATGCGCTATTTGTTATTGGCGTTAGTGGGGTCGCTCACGTATCTGTTGGGGGTGGCACTGATTCTAGGCCAGTGGGGCCGTTTGGATTTGCAGGGCTTGGCCGAGGTAATAGAGCCAGGCCCGGTGGCTTGGTTCGCCGCGGCGCTAATCGGCGCTGGGCTCGCCTTGAAAGCCGCGCTGTTTCCGCTGCATGCTTGGCTTACCCCTGTGCACGAAAACGCCTGGACACCGGTGAGTGCGCTGCATGCCGGGTTGGTCATCAAGGCTTCTCTGTTCATGCTGCTACAGCTATGGAGCATTCTTCTTCCCGATACGTTTTATGCCCCGCGCATCATTGCCTGGCTAGGTCTGCTGGCGATTGTGTGGGGGGGCTTGCTGGCGTGGCGTACTGATTCTCTTAAAACCTTGGTAGCGTCGTCTACCGTTGCACAGTTGGGCTATCTGATGGTGGCCTTTCCACTGTTGCTGGGGCCGGATATCGCGCCGCTGCCGCGTGCGCTGGCTTGGGAAGGGTTTTGGCTGCAGTTAATGGGCCATGCCTTTGCCAAGGCTGCCATGTTTATGGCGGCGGGGAACCTGATATTGGCCACTGGTGAGAGCACGTTGAAAGGCCTGGCCGGAACCAGCCGCCGTTTGCCGCTTTCCCTATTGGTGTTCGGCATTGCCTCCATTACGTTAATGGGCTTACCGCCTAGCGCTGGCTTCACCGCTAAGTGGATGTTGCTCGAGGCCATGATCATTACTCAGCAGTGGTGGGCAGTGGCGGCCCTATTAATCGGTACGCTGCTAACGGCCGCCTATGTGTTCCGCATGTTTCGTTACTCTTTTGATGAGACGGCCCCGCGCCATCGCTATCAACCATTGGCGCCAGGGATGGATTTAATTGCCATGGTGCTCGCCTTAACGGCGTTTGCGCTTGGGCTATTGGCGCACTTCCCGTTGGAATTGATGCATGGAGGAAGCCCATGAACGCCGCGTGGTTACCGTTAACCGCTTTGGCCACCTCCCTGCTGGTCGCCGTGACGATATTCGCCTTGCCGGAAGACGCCAGGCGCCTGCGCACGACGATTAACATTGGCGCGGCGGTGGTGAAGATTATTCTGGTGACCCTGATGGTTCGGCGGGTAGCCGCTGGCCATGAAGACATTTTTAGTTTTCAGGTGATTGGTGGTCTGGATTTCGTTCTGCGTATCGACGCCTTGGGCGTGATGTTTGCGGGGTTATCGTCACTGCTGTGGCTGTGCACCACCATTTACGCCATTGGCTACCTGGAAGGCTCTGCCAACCGAAAGCGCTTCTTTGGCTTTTTTAGCCTTTGCGTGGCGAGCACGATCGGCATTGCGCTGGCGGATAACCTATTTACCTTTCTGATTTTCTACGAAATGTTGACGCTCTCCACCTACCCGCTGGTGGTGCACAACGGTACGCAGCAAGCCCTGAATGCAGGCCGCGTGTATTTACGCTATACGCTCAGCGCAGGCGTCGTATTGCTGTTGGCGGCGGTGCTGCTGTACACCCTGACGGGTGATCAATCGTTCTCTTCAGAAGAGGGCTTAGGCGATTACTTAAACGATCATCGGGGTCTGCTGACGCTCATTTTTATCCTGCTGGTGGGCGGTCTTGGCGTTAAAGCTGCCATGGTCCCTTTGCATGGCTGGCTACCCCGGGCGATGGTGGCTCCCGCCCCAGTGAGTGCGCTGCTGCACGCGGTGGCCGTGGTCAAAGCGGGGGCCTTCGGTATTCTCCGGGTCGTTTATGACTTGTATGGCATCGAGCTTAGCGTCGAGCTGGGCGTGATTAGTGGCTTAGCGGTGGCGGCATCGATAACGATTATTTATGGCTCGCTCAGGGCCATCGCCCAACAAGAGCTAAAGCCACTGCTGGCGTTTTCTACGGTTAGCCAAGTCTCCTATATCATTTTGGGGATCGGTATATTTGGCCCTTTTGGCACGGTGGGGGCGATGGCGCACTTACTTCACCAAGGGTTGATGAAGGTCACGCTCTTTTTCTGTGCGGGTAATTATGCGGAAGAGCTGGGCATTCATCGCATCGATGAAATGGACGGTGCCGGTAAACGCATGCCGTTGACCAGCCTTGCGTTCACCATCGGCGCATTAGGCATGATCGGCCTGCCACCGGTGGCAGGGTTTATTACCAAATGGTACCTGGGGGTAGGGGCAATACAGGCAGAAATGTATTGGGTCGTTGCGGTGCTGGTGGCAAGCAGTACCTTAAATGCCTTTTACTTTTTGCCAATTTTGCACCGCCTCTGGTTCCGTTTAGGGCCAGCTCACGGTAAAGGCAGCTGGCCGGATGAACAGCGCCTGGGGCGGCTAGAGACCCATAGCTGGTTGCTGTGGCCAATGGTATTTACGGCGCTGATCAGCCTTGCGGCGGGTATGTTTGCAGGCCTTCCATTTAGCCCCTTGGACTGGGCCGCCCGGGTAGCCAACGGGGAGTACCTACCATGATGACGCTACTGCTGACCCTGGCGCTGCTGTGGCCCTTCGTCGTGATGGCGCACGCCGTGTGGCGTTCCTACCGTACCCCTAGCGCGCAGCGTGACTACTTTTCAGTGTGGTGGCTAAGCGCCGCTTGGCCGGCGCTGCTATTAGCCTATGTCGGCGAAGCGCACTGGACGCTGGATGTCTGGATGCTGGGCGGAGAGTGGGAATTAAATTCGTTAAGCCGACCATGGCTGGCGTTCACCGCACTGCTGTGGAGCTTGGCAGCCGTGCACGCGAAAGGTTACTTCGCCAAGGAGCAGGCGCAGGCACAAGCAGGGGATCAAGCTGCCCAGCGGCGCCTACTGCGGCTGGCGCTGTTTTGGCCGTTAACATTATTGGGCAATGTGCTGCTAATCATCGCCCAGGATATTGCCAGTTTCTATTCCGGTTTTGCCGTGATGACCTTCGCCGCCTACGCCCTGGTGGTGCACACCGGCACCGAACAGGCGCGGCTGGGCGCCAAGGCCTACTTGATATTAGCGGTGGTGGGCGAAGGGCTGATTTTAGGCGGCTTCCTCTGGTCAGCGGGCGCTGCCGACACGCTGACCTTACAGGGGGTGCGCGAAAGCATTGTGAGCGCTGAGCATGGGGTGTGGATGGCGGCCTTGCTTTGCCTTGGTTTCGGCGTAAAAGCGGGTGTCATTGGTTTGCACGTGTGGCTGCCCTTGGCGCATCCGGCGGCACCAGCACCTGCTAGCGCAGTGCTTAGCGGGGTTATGATCAAGGCGGGCTTGCTGGGTTGGATCAGTGTGCTGCCGCTCGGCAACGATCAGGTATCTGGGGCGTTAGCTCAGTTTGGGCATTGGCTGTTAATGGCCGGGCTGGCGGCCGCCTTTGGCGCCGCCGCTTATGGCGTGTTTCAGCGCCACCCTAAGGCCGTGTTGGCCTATTCCAGTATCAGCCAAATGGGCATGATGACGGCGCTGGTTGCCATGGGCTTGGTGGCACCCGATGTGTGGCCGCTGCTGTGGCCTGGGTTAGTGCTGTTTGCGGCTCACCACGCGCTTGCCAAAGGGTCGTTGTTCATGGGTACCAGCATCAGCGAGCATCTGCCGCGCTGGCCGCTGCCGCTGGTGTGGGGGTTGCTGGCACTGCCAGGCATTTCGTTGTCGGGCGCTATTGCCGCTGGCATGGTCAGCAAGTGGGGGGTCAAGTCGCCCCTTTATGAAATGCACCACGAGTCGTTGGTCAAATTATTGAGCTGGGCGGCCATCGGGACGGCGGCACTGGTCAGTGTTGCGCTTTGGCGACAATGGCAGCAGCGTCATCACGGTGGCAGCCATCCCGGGCAGTGGGGAGCTTGGCTAGTGGCTATTGTCGCCGCGCTGTTAACGCCCCTTTGGCTCCCTTTGCCTGCGGGCAGCATCGAAATGCCGCCCGTCAAAGAGTGGTGGGGCATTGTGTGGCCTTTTCCAGCGGGGGTCGCTATTGCCCTGTTGGGCTGGTTGATCACACGGCCGTTATCAGGGAAAACGCTGCCCGCTGGTGATGCATGGTGGCTTTATGCTGGCGTCGCAAGCGCGGCACTGGTACCGCTGCGTGTGATCGGCCGCCGCTGTGGCCAGCTTAAATCCGCTAGCGTGGCAGCGGCCCAAAGCGCTGAAAAAACATCGATGGGCTATTTGTCGCGACTATTGGCTGCCGAACCCTGGTTGCGTCACCATACGAGTGGCTTGATGATGGTGCTTGCCGCGTTACTGGCGGCGTTACTGATGTGGGAAGGCCAGCAATGAGAGAGATATTAGGAAAACAGTTAGTCGTCACGCCCTTAATAGCATTAAGCAAACCAGGCAAGTGCTTGTTAGGAAGCCACTGTGGGTAAACTCGCGCGTGGCCGTCGCGCTCTTGTGCCGGGTGATATACCTCAGCGCGGTTGGTACGACATTGCATGGCGTGTGATGCGCGCCGCGCGCCGTCACCGCATTACCATGCTGGCCGCTGGCGTGGCGTTCTATGCGTTATTGGCACTGTTTCCTACCATCGCGGCGGTGATTTCGCTCTGGGGCTTGTTGTTTGACCCCTACGAGGCAGGCCAGCAGCTCTATGAAATTAGTCGTTTTATGCCACCCGATGCGGCCGAACTGATTGATCAGCAGGCTCAGGATGTGGTGGAGAGCGCAGAGTCGGGTAACTTTTTCGGTGCTTTGGTGGGGCTGCTGATTGCGATGTTTATTGCCTCCAAAGGGGTAGGGGTGTTGGTGATTGGGCTTAACGTGGTGTATGGCGAAACCGAAAAGCGCAGCCTCTTACACCGCAGCACGGTGCTGGTATCGCTGACCTTTGGGCTGATTATCATGACCTTGATCTCATTGGGCTTTATTGCCCTTGTGCCGGTGGTGGTCAATAGCCTGGCGATCGACCCGCCGTTAAACAAGATTTTGCAGTGGCTGCGTTGGCCAGCGCTACTGGTGATCATGAGTATGCTGATCGCGCTGCTGTATCGCTATGCACCCTATCGGCGGTCGGCGCAGTGGAGTTGGCTTAGCTATGGCACGCTGCTAGCGACGGTGATGTGGCTGTTAGGTTCCGGTGGGCTGTCACTCTATGTACGTTATTTCTCTACCTTTAGTGAGCTTTACGGCTCGCTTGGGGCCGTGGTGGCACTAATGATCTGGTTTTGGCTCTCTGCCTTTGTGGTGCTATTCGGGGCGGAGGTGAACTGTGAAATGGAGCGCCAAACCTACAACGACACCACCATTGGCGAGTCGCGCCCGTTAGGCCAACGCGAAGCCTTTGCCGCCGATACCGTAGGCACGCCACGGCCGTGGAAAGACGTCACCGAAGATGACGAGAAGGAGTAAGTAACCCCAGCATTGGCCGGAGCGATGAAAAAATGAATCCCGCCCCTAACAGGGGCGGGCGTCGGTGGGGTTAAAGAAGCTCTTCGGCTGCCAGTGCCAAGCGCGAACGTTCGACACTCTTCAACGTAATGTGCCCTGCGTGAGGCCAGTCGCGGAAGCGCTCCACGACAGCCGCCATGCCGCAGGTGTTGGCCGTTAGGTAGGGAGTGTCGATTTGGCCAACGTTACCTAAACAGACAATTTTCGTATTACGCCCCGCCCGGGTGACCAGCGACTTGAGCTGTTTGGGCGTGAAGTTTTGCGCCTCATCAATGATTAAGAAAGTGTCGTTTAACGTGCGTCCACGCATAAAACTTGGCGAACGTATTTGTACCCGCGAACCAATCAATTGCCGCGTCGCGCCATTGTCCCAGCTTGATTCCCCCTCTTCATTGCGCAACAGGTTATCCATATTGTCATGGAAGGCGCCCATCCACGGCGACATTTTCTCCTCTTCGGTGCCGGGTAGAAAGCCGATATCTTCGCCCATGGGGATCGGCGCGCGAGTAAACACAATGCGTTCAAACAGCTTGGCATCCAGCGTTTGCTGAAAAGCGGCCGCCAGGGTCATAAAGGTTTTACCGGTACCGGCATTACCCGCAATGGTGACCAGATCGATATCGGGGTCCATGAGTAGGTTCAGGGTGAAGTTTTGTCGGCTGTCATGAGCGTGTACACCCCAGACACCTGCATGGTGGCGGTAGTTGGTAAGTAATTGCAGACGCGCCGAGGAGGGCCCCAGTTCGCGAATGATGGCTTCAAACTCGGCGCCGTTTTCGCTATCCGAAACGAGCATCCCAACGTGCCATTGGCGGGGCATATTGCCAGTGAGCTGGTAGAAAGTGTGGTGGCCAACGCGCTCAACGGTCACATCGACATTCAGCGTTTCCCACAGAGACGCACCGTCATGGCCTGCGGATGCGTAAACCTGGGCGCCTTCGATCATAGCGTCGCTGTCGGAGAAAGCGCGATCATTGAGGTAATCCTCAACCGGTACTTTCAGTGCAGCGGCTTTAACGCGCAGGTTGATATCTTTGGTGACTAGGATGACGGAGGCGTCGGGGCGTTCTTCGCGAAGGCGGCAGGTTTCGGCCAGTATGCGGTTGTCAGGGCTGTCGTCGAGGGCATCAAAAAGCTTTAAGTCGTTATAGCATAAGAAGTGCAGGCGTCCTGATTCGCCGCTGATCCGAGGAATGGGAATACCACGTTGAATCTCATCAAAGGTGACTTGGCTAGTAAGGTCAGAGAGCGTACGGCTGATTTGGCGAGCCGTGCGAGCGATTTCACGAACACCGTTTTTGTGCTTATCAAGTTCCTCCAGCACAGTCATGGGGATAACAACATCGTGCTCATCAAAGTGATAAAGCGCGGCGGGGTCATGAATGAGGACATTAGTGTCCAACACATACAGCCGAGTGGCTTTCTTATCGAGTCGTACCATCGTTGGAATCACTCCTTGGTTGACGGCAACTTCGACACTGGCAGGTGCGTATTACGCCTAGATGACACTTGCCTGTGTCTCCCTCACGTGGCGTGTCCTGGCGGCTCCTTATTTAGCACTTTTTAATAGCGTGGAAGGCTTTAGCGTTTTTCGCCACAAAAAAGATTTCAACGATGTGTCAGTCGCCTCCGACAGTAGGAGGGCGGGTTAATGCAGCGTGGCCAAAAAATGGGCGACCTTGTTGAGTAGCGCAGTGGCCACCACCCCGCGGTTATCACTCTCCACGTACCGGTAGTAGTGGCTATCCAGCACGAGATCATGGTTAAGGGTACACAGCGTCCCACTTTCCAATGCGCTTTTAACCAACGGATAAGGCAGCAGCGCCCAGCCGGTGGCATTGATAACGGCATCACGAATCACTTCGAACATGGTGAGCCCAAGATAATTGCCCGAAAACAGCGCTTCGCTGATCAGCTTGTCATCCTGCACGTGGGTTAAACACACCTGAGTGTACTGGGCCAGATCATCGCGGTTAACGCTGGGTAAGCGACTCAGCGGATGTTGGGGGGCCGCCACTAAACGCATACTCACGGGAGCAAGATTGGCGGCGTTGGCGTCGATGCCCTCAGCGGTATACAGGCCGAAGGCAATATCCACCGTTTGGCGCTGCACAAATTGCGCATGCTCCTGAGGCGGCACTAAATAAACCGACAGCGCCGTTAGCGGAAACTGCTGCTTTAAATCATGCATCACCTGGCGCCAAAACACTTCGGGTAAGGCGTCATCCCGGGCAATGCCAAGCTGGCTCTCAACGCCTTGTAAATGCTGATGACAGTGCTTTTTGATTCGGCTGGCGCTGGTTAACAGCCGGTAGCAGTCGGGGAGCACGCTATCGCCCACGGCGGTCAGCGTCAGGCTATTGCCTGAGCGCTCGAACAGTGCCACGCCCAGGCTATCTTCCAGCGCATTGACGGCGGCGCTCAAGGTGCTGCGCTTCACGCCGGTATGCCGTGCAGCGGCGGCGAAAGAGCCGTGTTCGGTGACATCGATAAAGGCCTGTACTTGTTCTGAGCGCATAATTGCCTCTTTCGCTGTGAGTGCCAGTAAACTTGGCACTCAGCGATTCGTGATTGTCATAATGCTTCACTATTATGGCGCACAATTGTCCAAATGTGATGGAGTTATCCGCGTGACCCCCTTTGTTGCCGAGCGCCGTGCGCTAACATTTTCAGCCATTTCAGCCAGCCTGTTTGCGTTTACCGGGCTTGCGTTAGGGCTTACCAGCGGTTCAATAACGATCCTGTTTGATAGCGGCTATTCGCTGCTCAGCCTGGTGTTGGCATCGCTTTCGCTCTATGCCCTTAAGCAGGCACGCAAACCTGCCGACGATCACTACCCCTTTGGGCGGCTGACGGTGGAGCCGCTTGCGGTGCTGCTCAAAGGCGTAGTGATCGCCATGGTCTGTATTGTTTCGCTGGTATCTGCGCTGTGGAGCCTGCTGGATGGGGGCCGCCTGGTGACGCTCGATTTGGCGCTGATGTTTGGCGTGGTCAACGTGACGGGCTGTTTATTGACCTGGTGGTGGCTGGCACGCTATGCCCGCACCGCTCGCTCGTCATTGTTAGCGGCGGAATTACGTCAATGGCAGATGGATACCTGGTTGAGTGCGGCAGTCATGCTGGGGTTTGGCTTGACCTGGTTGCTAACCCAGTCTCCCTGGGCAAGCTATGCACGGTTCGCCGACCCAGTGATGGTGTTGATCATTGCCGGCTATTTTTTACCCATGCCGATTAGAATGGTGAAGGGCGCCCTACGTGAACTGATGTTTGGTGGTTCCTGCACGAGCGTAAGGCAAAACGTCGTTGAAGACATTGCCGATTTCGACGTCACTGCCGACGATGTTCGGCTTGCTCAGGTGGGTAGTTTTCTGATGGTGGATATCCAACTCGACAAGCAGCAGTTTAATGACGCTCAAGAGATCGTCGACAGCGTAGAGCAGCGCTGTAAACGCCTCAATCTGCGCCCAGTCACTAGTTTAACGCTGGTGGCCGGTTAAGCGATGCAAAAAAGATTGACGTATTAACGAAGGCAGTGCTATTTAGCGCTACCGACAATAGGTGTCGGGCTAATATTGATACGTTGAGGGTTGTCAAAACATGCCATTGCGCCGCTGTTTACCCGTACTGCTGCTGACCGCTATGGTCGCTGGCTGTGCAAGCTCTACCATTGCCCCAAGCTACACCTCCAGCAATCCCGATGTGATGCGGATTGGCGGTGAACGTCCTGCCAACCGCGATGCGACGGTCGAAAGCGCCGGTTCATTCTGCCTGGAAACCGCAGAACGCTGGAACGAGCATGGCCGTACGCCCGACAATCAAACGCTATGGGCGAAAGACACTCTGCGTAAAGTGGTGCCTTGCAAGCAGTAATCGTGAGTAAAACCAACGCCGCCAGCGTCGAAAGCTGGCGGCGTTGTTGGCAACAGGATAATTAATCCTGTTTCTTTTCTGGCTTCCCTTTGCGCTGGGTGCTCGCGAAGTCTTCTAGTTCGTCCTCGCTCATTGAGTCATACATCTCTTTAGAGGAACCATAAAGTTCGCTGGGCTTGGTTTCGCCGCGCTTAGCGGAAAGTGCCGCGCCCGCCGCTTTCTGTTGCGCTTTGGATTTTGCTGGCATCGCTGGACTCCTTTCAGTTAGCTTCCATTTACCGACTGCGCTATCGAGCATTGCCCTGTTTGAGCACTGCCGCGTGGCGCCTCGCACTATTAGCGTAGACGCTGGTGCAGAGCTTTCCAGAAGCCTCACCAAACCTTCCCACGGCGCAATGGTTGACATTGTTTTGCCTGTCGGGCTATTAACCAAGAAGGCGTACTTCGCCTCACGGGATAATCGTTAGTATCAGCATCATGGTGAGTATCAACACCGTTAATCAAGAGAGCGACATGACACCGGCTATTCATAGCGCGAAACACGCAGGCTTTGCCTTTCAGTTGCATGAGTATGAACACGACGCCACCGCACACTCTTACGGTTTAGAAGCAGCGGAGAAGCTGGGCGTAGCCGTTGAGCAAGTATTTAAAACGTTAGTGGTGAAGCTCGATGGAAAGCACTTGGCGGTAGGGATCGTGCCGGTGAATTGTCAGTTAGGCCTAAAGCAGATTGCCAAGGCGGCCGGCGCCAAGAAAGCAACGATGGCCGAACCATCGGAAGTGGAGCGCACCACCGGTTATGTGCTGGGTGGCGTTAGCCCGCTGGGGCAAAAGCGGCGTCTGGTGACGTTTATCGATAGCTCCGCAGAAACCTTTGCCAATATTTATGTCAGTGCCGGGCGGCGCGGGTTAGAGATCGAACTCTCGCCTCGCGATCTGGCTAGCCTGAGCCAGGCCACTTTTGTACCGCTGGCAACATGATCTCACTGTGATGGCGGCGCAGGCCGAGGCACTTTCTGGTATGGTGCCGTAACGTTTGTGCGTCACTTGCTCTCCAGTGGCGCACGCTGTATTCCGATGGCCGCTTTTCTGTAGCCCAAGCAAGGTATTATCGTGTCTGACTCCTCTTTTTCCTCGTTAGCGTTGCCAAAAGCTTTGCTGAGCAACCTTGCGTCCCTTGGCTACCATGAAATGTCGCCAGTGCAGGCGGAAAGCTTACCGCCCATGCTAGCCGGACGCGATGTGCTGGCGCAGGCGAAAACCGGCTCAGGCAAAACGGCGGCGTTTGGTTTGGCGCTGCTAGCTAAATTGAGAGTCGAGAGCTTTGCGGTGCAAGGCTTGGTGCTGTGCCCCACCCGTGAACTCGCTGACCAGGTGGCGGAAGAACTGCGCCGTTTAGCCCGCGGCATGGCCAATGTCAAAATACTCACCCTCTGCGGCGGTGCACCCTTTGGGCCGCAGCTTGGTTCTCTAGAGCATGGCGCGCATATTGTGGTAGGCACGCCAGGGCGTATTGACGAGCATTTACGCAAAGGGTCGCTGACGCTGGAATCGCTCTCGACGCTGGTGTTGGATGAAGCCGACCGTATGCTGGATATGGGCTTCCAAGCGACCATCGATGACATCATTGCCGAGACGCCAACTGATCGCCAAACGCTGCTGTTCAGCGCAACTTTTCCCGATGAGCAAGCGTCGGGCGGGCTAACCGCAATGACTCGGGGCGTTATGCGTGAGCCGGTGATGGTGAAAATCGCCGAAGTGCACGATGCCAGCACGATTCAGCAGCACTTCTATAACGTTGCCAATGAAGAGGCGCGGTTTGATGCGCTGCGCCAGCTGCTGCTGGCTTATCGGCCTGCCAGCAGCGTGGTGTTCTGCAATACGAAACGCGAAACCCAGGCCGTGGCCGAGCAGCTAACGGATGCTGGGTTTAGTGCAGTAGCGCTCAATGGCGATTTAGAGCAGAAAGACCGCGATCGCATACTCATTCTGTTCTCTAACCAAAGCGCCTCCATTCTGGTGGCTACGGACGTAGCCGCCCGCGGCTTGGATATTGCCCAACTGGACGCCGTGTTCAATTACCAGATTGCCCGCGAGCTGGATGTGCACGTGCACCGCGTAGGGCGCACCGGCCGTGCTGGGGCCAGTGGCATTGCCTGTACGCTAGTGACCCCTAAAGAGAGTTATCGGTTGGAGCGGCTGGAAGGGTTATTGGAGCAGCCTATCGCCACCGAACCTTTGCCGAAACCCCAGCACTCGGTGCCGTTCGAGCCGCTGATGGCAACGCTGCAATTAGCCGGCGGTAAGAAAGACAAGTTACGGCCCGGGGATATTCTTGGCGCGCTGACCAGCGAAGGCGGGTTGAGCGGTGACCAAGTGGGTAAAATTAAAGTGCTTGCACGCAGTGCCTACGTGGCGGTAGAGCGGGGCGTCATCCAGCAAGCTCAGGCAAAGCTCGAGCGTGATAAATTAAAAGGGCGGGCTTTCCGCGTTCGCCGCATTCGTTATTGAGCGATTGACCTTAAGCTCAGATAGTACAGATCGTAAAGAGGAGCCAACGCAGCTAACCATGAAAATCCCTAAGCGATTACAGCCGCTTGTCGATGATGGCATGATTGACGAGGTGCTGGTGCAGTTAATGAGCGGCAAAGAGGCGCAGGTCTACGTGGTGCGCTGCGGTGACGAAGTGCGCTGTGCCAAAGTATTCAAAGAGGCCAAGCAGCGCAGCTTCAAGCAGGCCGTTCAGTATCAGGAAGGGCGTAAAGAGCGCAATAGCCGCCGTTCACGGGCGATGGCCAAAAAAACCCGTTACGGCCAAAAAGAGCAGGAGCAGGCGTGGCTCAACGCCGAAGTCGATGCCCTCTACCGGCTTGCTTCCGCGGGTGTTCGCGTGCCCGAGCCCCACGGGTTTGTCGACGGCGTACTGCTGATGGAGATGATCAGCGATGCCGAAGGCAACGTGGCACCGCGCTTGGATGAAGTCACGTTAACCCCCGAACAGGCCGAGACCTACTACGCCAAAGTCATTCAAGACGTGGTTAAGATGCTGTGTGCGGGCCTGATTCACGGCGATCTGTCAGAATTTAACGTGCTGGTCGATGCCTCGGGCCCGGTGATCATCGACCTGCCCCAGGCCGTTGACGCCGCAGGCAACAATAGCGCGGCGGCCATGCTCTATCGCGATGTGGATAACATGCGCAATTACTTCGGCCAGTTCGCTCCCGCGCTTTTGAGCACCGAATATGGCAGAGAGATGTGGGCGCTGTATGAAACCGGTGAATTACATCCGGATAGCAAGCTCACCGGCCACTTCGATGCGGACACCCATATCGCTAACGTCGATGAGTTGATGGAAGTTATCGACGATGCCAAAGAGGAAGAGGCGGAACGCCAAGCGCGTATGCGCGATGATGACGACGACGGCGAGATTCCGCAGCCTTATTGACCGCACCATGGATAGCCTTGAGGCGTGTAGCGCGATATTCTTAGCGTGTTAATTATCTCAGCTCTTACGCCGTACGCTTGGTGGCAGCCCTACTGCACAAAGCATGGCTAGCTGGAGAACCAAGATTAAGCGCTTAGATTAGGTGCTGAGATCAAGTGCCAAGTTAAGGAGCGGGTGTGAGGGGCAGCATTAAGGGAGTTTCGCCAGGGAGTGCAACGCCGTTGGCTACGTCGCTAACGGTAGGAGCCGTGGGCGGTACGCTGTTTCACCTCACCGGTTTGCCCCTTGCCTGGATGCTGGGCCCTCTTATTGCCAACCTACTGGTCTCGTCAAAAGGCATTAAAGTGGCGGTGCCTGAGCCGCTGCGTAATGTGTTTTTAGCGGTGATGGGCATGGTGCTGGGGAGCCAGGTGACGCCTCAGCTGGCACACCGAGTGCTGGATTGGCCTATTTCTGCAGCCTTATTGCTGCTCGGGGTAGCTGCTTCCACCGCCGCCGCCGCAGCGTGGTACCGGCGTTGTGGTTTTGACCCGGTCAGTGCCTGGTTTGGGGCTTCGCCAGGTGCCATGACGGCGATGATCCTGCTGGGTGAAAAGTGCGGTGGCGACCCACAGCGCATTGCGGTTGCGCAGTCGCTGCGTATTATCTTAGTCATTTTATTTTTACCGCCGCTGTTTTGGGTCTATGAAGGCGGTGGCGAAAGTATTGGCCCCGTGCACCATGGCTTGGAGCACGGTTGGATGCTGTTACTCATTCCCTTGTTACTGCCACTGGGACGTTGGCTTCGCATTCCCAGCGCTGCCCTGTTGGCCCCCCTGTTGATGGCAGCGTTATTGTCGGGATTTGATATCGCCAGCCTTGCCTTGCCAGCGTGGGGCATGAACGTAATGCTTTGGGTGCTAGGCAGTGCCATTGGCTCTCGCTTTCAGGGCATGACGGGGCGATTATTGGGCCGTTATTTATGGCAATCAGGCGTTGCAACGCTACTCGCGCTGGTAGTGCTGGCACTGTTTGCCGAACTCATTCACCAACTGCTGGGGGTGGGACGTGACGTTGCGCTGCTGGCGCTGGCACCCGGCGGCATTGGCGAAATGGCTATTTTGGCCGTAGCGCTCAATATTGATCCCGTATTTGTCGCTTTCCACCACTTGCTGCGCATGGTCACACTGATGATCGTTGCGCCATTTTGGGCACGATGGTTATTGCGCCACACCCCTTCTCATCAACACTACCCTAAAGACCGTTAACACCAACGCCAGTCACGCAAGGAAATCTCATGCTATCGCGCGTTTTACAGCCGCTTTTTCGTTATTTCGAAACGCGGATCAATCCTTATCCAGAAGGCAAGGTCGAAACGCCGCCTAAAGGCTTAATGCCTTTTATTGTGCACTTTTCCCGTCCCATGCTGCCGCTGTTGCTGTTAATGACGCTATTCACGGCGCTGGTGTCGGCGGCGGAAGTGGTGTTTTTCAGCTATATGGGCCAACTGGTTGATTGGCTGGGCAGCGTTGAACGGGCCGGCTTTTGGGCTGAAAACGGGCTTTGGCTGTCAGCGTTGGGACTATTGACACTGATCGGCCTGCCGCTGTTGGTGCTGTTGCAGTCGCTGGTGACCCATCAAAGCATTTTTGGTAACTACCCCATGATTGGCCGCTGGTTATCGCATCGGCATATGTTGAGCCAAAGCCTGGCCTTTTATCAGGATGAGTTTGCCGGGCGGGTGTCGCAAAAAGTGATGCAAACGGCGCTGGCGATCCGCGAAACCGTCACTAAGGTGATGGGGCTGTTGGTCTACGCGATTGTCTACTTCACCGGGGCGGCTTTTCTGCTGGGTCGGGCGGATCTATTGCTGTTGATTCCGCTGGGGATCTGGTTAGTGGGCTACCTGGCGATTATGCGCTTTTTCGTGCCAAGGCTGCGCGATGTTTCCATGGCCCAGGCGGATGCCCGCGCGCAAATGACCGGCCGTGTGGTGGATAGCTATAGCAACATTCAAACCATCAAGCTGTTTGCCGACACTGAACGCGAGCAGCGCTATGCCCGTGATGCCATGGAAGGTTTTATGGTTACCGTACACCGCCAGATGCGGCTGGTGACGATTATGAGTGTGGGGCTGACACTGCTTAATACGGCATTGTTGGTGGGCACGGCGGCCATGGCGATTAGCGCCTGGTACATGGAGGCGATTTCGCTAGGGGTGCTGACGATTGCGATTGCGCTCGTGATGCGTATTCGCTTTATGTCTGACTGGATTTTATGGGAAGTGGCGGGGCTGTTTGAGAATATCGGCACCGTGCAGGATGGCATGAACACCATCGCCCAGGAGCCCACGGTGCGCGACGCACCCAATGCGCCGCCGCTGAAAGTGCCCCAGGGCGAAATTCGTTTTGACGCCATGCGTTTTGGCTATGCGCAGGCAAAAGGCGAGAGCAAAACCGTGTTCGATGGCTTGAACCTGACGATCGCCCCAGGTGAAAAAATTGGTTTGATCGGGCGCTCTGGGGCGGGTAAATCGACGCTGGCTAACCTATTGCTGCGTTTTTATGACGTGCAGGGCGGGCGAATCCTCATCGATGGGCAAAACATTGCCGAGGTAACGCAAACCTCCTTACGCCACCAGATTGGCATGGTGACCCAGGATACGTCGCTACTTCACCGTTCGCTGCGCGACAATATCCGTTACGGTAGCCCTCATGCTAGCGAAGAAGACGTTTGGAACGCCGTCTGTCGGGCGCACGCAGATACCTTTATCAATGAGCTGGTCGACCCGAAAGGGCGTAGAGGGTTGGATGCCCACGTGGGTGAGCGCGGCGTCAAGCTTTCTGGTGGTCAGCGCCAGCGGATCGCCATTGCCCGGGTACTGTTAAAAAATGCGCCCATCCTGGTCTTGGATGAAGCCACCTCGGCGCTGGATTCGGAAGTGGAAGCCGCTATTCAGGAGCAGTTGGATACCTTGATGGAAGGTAAGACAGTGATTGCCATCGCGCATCGTCTATCTACCATTGCCATGCTCGATCGACTGATTGTGGTGGATGAAGGCCGTATCGTTGAAACCGGCACTCACCAAGAGCTACTGGCGAAAGGGGGAATTTATGCCAGCCTATGGCAGCGCCAATCCGGTGGATTCCTTGGGCTTGATGTTAACGACATCAGCCCCAACCCCTAGCTAGTATTCCCACCCTTACACATGGAGGTAGCGATGAAAGCCATCAAGCTTAACCAACCCGGCGGTTTAGACAAGCTGGAAGTCGTTGAAGTGACGGGACCCGCTGAACCAGGGCCCGGTGAAATTAAAGTACGCCTGCACGCCAGCTCACTTAATTTTCACGATTACGCCGTGGTCGCCGGCATGATTCCGACGGACGACCAGCGTATCCCCATGTCTGATGGGGCAGGCGTGGTTGAGGCGGTCGGTGCAGACGTGAATGAATTTACTGTGGGCGACCATGTCGTCTCTACTTTCTTTCCGCACTGGCTGGAAGGCCCGGCCAGAGTCGGTGACTTTCGTACCACGCCGGGCGACGGTGTCGATGGTTACGCGCGCGAGCAAGTGGTCCGCCCGGCGGAGTGGTTTACCCATCAGCCCAAGGGCTACAGCCACGCTGAATCGGCCACGTTAACCACGGCGGGACTGACCGCTTGGCGGGCATTGGTCGTCGACGGTGGGATTAAAGCAGGCGATAGCGTACTGGTGTTAGGCACGGGTGGGGTTTCCATTTTTGCGCTGCAGTTTGCCCGCCTAATGGGTGCCCGCGTGATTGCGACGTCATCCTCTAATGAAAAGCTGGCGCGGCTGCGTGAGATGGGCGCTGAACACACCATCAACTACAAAGAGACGCCCGATTGGGGTAAGCGCGTGCAAGAGCTGACCAACGGCGAAGGCGTTGATCACGTGGTAGAAGTGGGTGGCCCGGGTACGTTGCCACAATCCATCGACGCTGTGAAAATCGGCGGGCACATTGCGTTAATCGGCGTGCTGACCGGCCGTGAAGGCGATATCCCAACAGCCAAACTGATGGCTAAACAGGCGAGCCTGAAGGGGTTGATTGTCGGCAGTCGTCGCGATCAAATCGAGATGATTCGTGCGCTGGAAACGTTCGATATGCATCCTGTGATTGATCGCGAGTTTCCGCTCGATGGGATTGCCGATGCATTTCGCCATCAGGAGTCGGGTCAGCACTTCGGCAAGATTTGCCTGACATTTTAAGTCAGCTGGCTTTGTGATTTTCATTACTACTGAGCCGTCAAGCGTGCACGCCCTGTAGGCGTGCACGCTTACGCCCTATCAATCGGGTAGGCGGCTGTAGACGACCCCTTTCACTTCGAGCTCCAGAATCTCTTCATAAGGCACGGTAACGCCTTCTACATCGCCTGGAGTGCGGTGGCTATTTTTAATCTCTGTTTCCGGAATCACTTTTACGCCAAACAAACCGACATGTTGGATTCTGGCGCTGAAGCGGCTTCCCTCATGTTCAATCAGTAAGCGTTCCCCGGCGATGCATTTCTCTAACTTCTCGTGTAGCTGTTCTTCACTCACATGAACGACACTCATGGCTTTCTCCTTTACTAAAATCATAGTCCTTTATGTGCGCTACCGACTGTCTATAAAGACTTTATTTTAGACGATAAGTTCGTCTTTAAGCGTAGACGCTAGGAGCGCCGTGCTAAAGTGGGGCTTAACGTAAGACATAGGGGAAACGTCATGGACGAGCCGTCCTCATCGGCCGATACGCCATTGTGGAAAGTTGTCGAGCTGGATCAATTCCATACCCCCGAGAAGACCCAGGCAAGCCAGTGGCGGCGTTCGTTACGCTCGGTTTCGTCGTGGCTGGGGGGTAAATCGGACGCTGAGCATCAGGTAAAGGGTGAGAGCGAGCTACGCAGGTTGCCTGAGGTTAGGTTGGCGCATTTAGTGCCACCTATCGATTGGGCGCCCGCCGCAAGCGCGTTAGCCCTCGAGCTTGATGGCCAAGACGCGCCGGTTACCTTCTTTATTACCACACCTTACAGCGGCCATGTGGCAGTGGTTAGGCAGTGGGCGGAGAAGCACAACATCGCTTGTGTACCGACACCTTCGCTTAGCGAGCTTGCCGCGGGTGGCACTGAGTGGGTAGAGCAGTGTGCCCATCATCGGGAATGGGCAGTGCCGGCTCTGGAGCGTTGCTTTTTACGCCACACCCAGGGTATTCAGGGAATCCGTGAGTTTCTTGAGCGCGCTTTAAGTGGCCGTCTGGGAAAAGGGGTGATTGGCTGTGACAGCTGGACCTACGCCTTCCTTCAGCGGGTGATGGGTCTTGATGGCGCACCGGCATTTACGCTTCAATCCATGGAAGGTGAGCAGTTGTCGCGCTATTTTGCGATGATAGCAGGCCATGGTGGTCAGCCGCCCGCGGTCTACAGTACGCGATCCGGTAGGCAGCTTTTGCCTGATGCTGAAACCAAGCGCAACGAAAAAGCCCCTTACAAAGAACTCCAGCGCTTAGCGGCGCATTGCCGCGGGCATATCGGCCTTGCGTGGCATTATTGGCGCGAGCGTTTGCGTGAGCCAACAGAGAGTGAAGAAGAGGGCTTATGGATGGTGGATGCGCTGGCCGAGGCGGAGCTTGCCGCCGATACCGGCGATATTGCCACGCTAGTGCTGCATGCATTGTTAATTCATGGCGGCCTGGATGACCACTCGCTGGGCGAAGTATTGCCGTTTTCACACCATGAAGCGCTGAATGCCCGTTTAGCGTTGCAGCGTAAAGGCATTGTCTCGAGTTATGAAGGGCGCTGGCAGGTGGCACCACTGAGCTACGCGAATGTGCGGCAGTTATTGGAATCGCGTAATTATCTGGTCGATCCTCTTTAGGCAGCGACGGTAAAACTGACAGGCCTGCGGAGGGCAACCCATGGAAGAAGAACAGAAGTACGAGCGCCTGTTTAACGATATCGATAGCCAAGCGCTGATCACGTTGGGCATCGTGCTGCTATCGGCTATTGTGCTGATTATTGTTAGCCAGCGGCTGCTGAACTGGGTCGGCAACCGGATGCATGGCCAAGTACGCTTTCGTATTTTTGCCATGGTACCAATGACGCGCTTGCTGATATTGATTACGGCGCTCGCTATCATCGTGCCGACGATTATCGAACCGTCGCTGCGCAACATGGTGACCGTGATGGGGGCGTTGGGCCTAGCCATTGGCTTTGCCATGAAAGATTATGTCAGCAGCCTGATAGCAGGCGTCGTTTCAGCGGTAGAGCTGCCTTATCGGCCCGGCGACTGGGTGCAAATTGAAGACACTTATGGCGAGGTCAAACACGTTGGCTTACGCACCGTCGACATCCAAACCCCTGACGATGACTTGGTCTATGTGCCGCACCTAAAGCTGTGGGATCACGCTGTCTACAACGCCAATAACGGCGGTACCAGCCTGCAGTGCGTGGCGAGCTTTTACCTTCACCCTGAGCACGAGGCAGGCTGGGTACGTAAAGCGTTGCGCGATGTGGCGCTTACCAGCGCATATCTAACGTTCGATAAGCCGATCGTGGTGGTCGCCGAAGAGAAACCGTGGGGTACCCATTACCGTATCCGCGCCTACCCGGTGGACCCTCGCCAGCAGTTCCTGTTTATTACCGACCTCACTTTACGCGGTAAACAAGTGCTGAGTGCCTCCGGGGTGCCGTCAGCGATGCTGCCACCGGATGCGGCCTTGGATACCCGCAACGCGGTGGGGTCTGCTTCATCGAGAGGAGTTGGTTAGCCCTGGTGGTCGTCGGGCAGCTCGCCACTGTGATAAACGTTTTGCACGTCGTCCAGTTCGTTGAGCATGCCCAGGAATTTTTCAAACATTGCCACGTCATCGCCTTCAACCGGTGTCGTGGTTTGCGGCAGAAACTGAATCTCGTCAACCTCAAAGTCAACCTCGCCGAATGCATCCAGCAGCGCTTGCTTGGCTTTTGCGTAGTCCGTATGCGGGGCGAAAACGGTGATACGTTCGCCTTCTTGCTCAATGTCGGTGACATCGACATCGGCTTCCATTAGCGCTTCCAGCACGGCGTCTTCATCGCTTCCGGCAAAGGCAAAGATGGCACAGTGGTCAAACATGTGGCTCACGCTGCCAGGCGTGCCGATCTTGCTCTTGGTTTTGGTAAAGCAGCCACGTACATCGCCAAAGGTGCGGTTGGGGTTGTCGGTAAGACAGTCGACGATCACCATCACATTACCGGGGCCAAAACCTTCGTAACGAGCAGCAGAAAAATCTTCACCACCGGCGCCGCTGGCTTTATCGAGTGCTTTATCAATCACGTGAGAGGGCACTTGATCCTTCTTGGCCCGCTCCATTAAACCGCGTAACGCCAGGTTACCATTCGGGTCGGTACCGCCCGCCTTGGCGCACACGTAAATTTCGCGCCCGTATTTGCTGTAGACCTTGGTCTTTGCGTCGGCCGTTTTGGCCATGGATTCCTTACGGTTCTGAAAAGCCCTGCCCATGTTGCCGTCCTATGTTTTCTAGAGCTATGTTTTTAGACCCATGTTTTCTAGATCTATGTTTTCTATGTGCCCCGCGCATTGAGCGGCGGGGCGGGTATTTTCAAAGGAGTAAATTTTACCCAACAGCGTACCATGCTAACAGCGTTATTTAAGACGCCAACCGAAGTGTTGCTTGGCTTAGCGTATACTGGCGCTTTTACTTCATAGCGTGATAATTCTGAAGGAGAAACCAGCATGCCGTTGACACTGTGGCTATCTCTTGCCGCGATTTGTGCCATGGGCGCTATGTCACCCGGGCCCAGCTTGGCACTGGTGCTGCGGCACACCCTCGGCGGGGGGCGCATTGTAGGTGTCACCGCGGCCCTTTTTCATGCTTTTGGCGTGGGGTTTTATGCTCTACTGACGGTGTGGGGGTTAGGTGCGGTGATCGCTGGTTTTCCGCTGCTGTTTCAACTGATCACTTGGTGCGGGGCCGCTTATCTCGCTTGGCTAGGTGTTAATGCACTGCGTGCTGGGAAAGCCAGCGCTTTACAGCCAACAGTAGTGACCACTCATCAGCGCCAAGCGGCCAAAGAGGGCGTGCTGGTCGCGTTAGGTAACCCAAAGCTCATACTGTTTTTTGTCGCTTTGTTAAGTCAGTTTGTCACCCCAGAGATGAGCGCGCTGGCCAAGGCTATTATTGTACTGACAGCCATGATTATCGATGGTGGTTGGTATGTGTTGGTGGCTGTCCTGCTTTCCCACTCGCGCATCTTGCCGTGGCTCCAGCAGCGCGCCCACTGGATTAATCGCATCACGGGGGTATTGCTGATCGCCCTGGCGCTACGAGTGGTCGCTGGGCCGCTGGTGTAAAAAGTCGAGTCGTGGCATGGTGCTAGCTATGCCGTTTGGGGTTTTGTGGGGCCGAGTAATGCAAATTTACGACCAAGATTGTTATACCCATCAAGGGCTGCCGTTCAACCTGCGTGCGCTGCGTGGTCAGGTACTGTTGGTAGTCAACGTGGCCAGTCAGTGTGGCTTCACCCCCCAATTAGGCGAGCTGGAAACGCTTTATCAGCGTTATCGGGATCGTGGCTTTACCGTGCTGGGTTTTCCCTGTAACCAGTTTGGCCGCCAGTCGCCCGAGAGTGCGCAGGCTTTTTGTCAGTTTGGGGAGCAAACGTTTGGGGTGAGCTTCCCGCTGATGGAGAAGGTGAACGTCAATGGCAGCCAAGCACATCCGCTGTTTTGCTGGCTAAAGCGTGAAGCGCCGGGTGTGATGAGAACACAATTAATAAAATGGAATTTCACCAAGTTCTTAATAGGCCGTGATGGAAAAGTGATTGCCCGCTTTGGTCCCCGCGACCATGGCCGCCCGCTGCGCCTGGCATTAGAGCAGGCGTTGGATCAAACCTACCCCTAAATTTTTTCCCCCCGGGCGATGGCGACGCGGCTCATTAAGGCATTCCAGCGGTGACGAACCATCAAGGTGGTCAAGCCTGAGAAAAGTGCCCAGCTTTTACGCCGCCAACCCTTCAAACGCAGGTTGTGATTAACCAGTTGCTGCATCAGCTTTCGGTCATTGAATTGGCGCCACTCACTGGCGATGGAAAGCTGATGACGAGACATTACTGGGGCCATCTCCAGGCGAAACATCCACTCAAGTTCGTTAAGGGTCATATCGTAACGCTGCACGACCTCTACCATGTGCGCGTAATCGCGTTCGCTGGGTTCACGGTCAAGCCACAGCGGGGCTAGCGCTAACCAAAGATCGCCGCGTTCATCTACTAGCTGCTGTGCATTCATGATTGCCTCTTTTGGATGTCATTAACGGCCTATGTGCTTACCGCCATTAAAGCGGCTGCATCTCAAGGCACACAATAGCGCAAGAGCGGACATCAGGCACGGAGACAGCTAGAATAGTCACACTGAGTCATGACGTTGCCTGGGCAGAGGGCGACGTCGATCACCCAATCAATCCGATAACGAGGTTCGATGTGATTATTAAACCCAAAGTGCGCGGCTTTATTTGTACCACCACTCACCCCATTGGCTGTGAGCAGAATGTTCGTGAACAGATCGAAGCGACGCGCGCCCGCGGTTTGGATAAGCAGGCTGGCCCGAAAAAAGTACTCGTGATTGGGGCGTCGAGCGGTTATGGCCTGGCAGCGCGCATTACCGCGGCCTTTGGCTACGGTGCTGACACGCTGGGCGTGTTCTTTGAAAAGCCCGCCACTGATAAAAAGCCAGGTACTGCCGGTTGGTATAACAGTGCCGCTTTCGATAAATTTGCCAAGCAGGAAGGGCTGTACAGCAAGTCGATCAACGGCGATGCGTTCTCTCACGAGGCGCGGGAAAAAGCCATTGAATTGATTAAACAGGACATGGGCGAAGTCGATCTAGTGGTCTACTCGCTGGCCTCGCCCGTGCGTAAATTGCCCGACAGCGGTGAGCTGAAGCGTTCCAGCCTGAAGCCAATTGGCGAAACCTACCGTGCCACGGCTATCGATACCAATAAAGATGCGATTATCGAAGCGGAAGTAGAGCCTGCCACCCAGCAAGAGATCGACGACACCATTACCGTCATGGGTGGCGAGGATTGGGAGCTGTGGATGGAAGCGCTCGACCAAGCCGGCGTGCTGGCAAAAGGCGCGCGCAGCGTCGCGTTTAGCTATATTGGTACCGAAATCACATGGCCAATCTATTGGCACGGCGCACTCGGGAAAGCCAAGGAAGACCTGGATCGTGCTGCCACGGCCATTGACAGCAAATTGAAAGCGAGCGGCGGTGGCGCCAATGTCGCCGTACTGAAGTCGGTGGTGACCCAGGCGAGTGCGGCGATTCCAGTCATGCCGCTGTATATCGCCATGGTTTATCGCATCATGAAAGAGCAGGGTCTGCACGAAGGCACCATCGATCAGTTGAATCGTCTGTTCGGTGAGCAACTCTATTCCGCCCAAGGGCAGCAGGGTGAGCTGGTGACGGATGAGGCAGGCCGTTTACGGATGGATGACTGGGAGTTGCGCGACGACGTTCAACAAGCTTGCCAGGACCTTTGGCCGGAAGTGACGACCGAAAACTTATTCACCATTACCGACTATGCTGGTTATAAGCACGAGTTCTTGAAGCTGTTTGGTTTCGAGCGTGACGATGTCGATTACGATGCCGACGTGAACCCCGAGGTGACGTTCGATGTCGTGAATCTGTAGGCCATTGACGCAGGCGCAAGGCGCCTATTCGACCGGAACACGGGAGGTGTTTTATGGATACTAGGGAAAGCAAAACTCCGGAAGAGCAAAGAGATCACGTGGTGGGTGAACGGGTGCCTGAAGATTTTGAATCCTCTCAGCCGCACCTTCAGCCTGAAGCCAAAAAGCGCCCAGGCGGTATGTACAAGCTATTGCCGCTAGTGATCATAATTCTTGGCGTAATCGTGGTGAGCATCATTGTGCTAGGTATCATTAATCGTGGTAACTAGTGAATCACCGCTTAGATATCGTGCCGGGCCTTGCGCCCGGCATTTTTTTACTCGCTTGCATGAGGTTTTAAAGCGCCATTGATGGCACTCAATCGTTGTTAAAGTTGGCGCATACGTTCGTAAGAGATGTCACGTTCTGCTAAGAAAGTAAGGTGTTATAAAGCGCAACGACTTTCCCGCAGGAGGATGTATGACTCGCGTAGCACGAGTAGAACCGATCACCCATAAGCGAGGCGATAAACTATTTATTTCAGGCTGGCGAGTGATGGATGTCACTGTTCCTGATGCACCTAAGGAGTTGTCTCAACACGAACATGAGCCTCAGGCTATTGAAGCAGCTAGAAATTTTGAAGCCGAAACGGCGCAAGAACCGAACTCCAGCCCTGATGATACTCAGGATTATGATGCATCGGATCCGCAGGCGGGTAAGCACTTTTCTCCTTGAAGGCGTTTGTCTTATGGCAGGCGTTAGATGATTCATCACGAGTGTTCGTTAGGAAATTAAGCTTATTAATGTTTATTAATATTTCCCTGGCAGGGCGTTTTAGCTTTGATGAATAGCGCTTTGGTGGACTAGCTTTTGATGTGTAAACCAACACAAGGAGAGATTGTATGAAACGGACAGCACTCGCCATTGCCATTGGTGCGGTTTGCACAAGCTTAGCAACGGGTGTTCTGGCTCAGGAAGAGAACCAGAACGATTCAAGCAACGCCAATCAAGCGTCCCAGCAGCAAGGTACGAATGGGCAAACACAGCCTGGTAATGATGCTAGTAACAACGCTAGTAATAAGGATCAGAGCCGAGGCAGTGAGACCAGGGATATCAACGTTGAACAGGAGCCTGCTGAGGTAGAAGTAGAGCAAGAAAAACCCGATATCACGGTGGAGCAATCTCAACCTGAAGTCACCATTGAGCAACCTGAGCCCAAAGTGACCGTTGAAGAAGCCGAGCCTAATGTCACCGTTGAGCAGACCGGTGAGCCTGAGGTCACGGTCGAGCAGGCGGAAGACGCTGAGGTCAACGTCAATGAAGACGAGCAAGAGCGCCAGCAGAATGACCAACAGAGCGACCAAGCGAATCAAAACCAAACGGATCAAGCCGATCAGTCCAACCAGCTGATGTCGCAGCGCGCCAGTGAGCTGGAAGGTAGGTCAATCGCTAACCGTGAAGGCGAAGAGATCGGCGAAGTACAGCATGTCGCAAAACATAATGATTCCGGCGAGTTGTTCGCTATTGTTTCCGTCGGCGGTTTCTGGGGCATTGGCGCCACCGATATCGCGCTTCCCCTGAACGATATGCAGGTTGAAGATGACCAGCTCGTCGTCAGCACCGCGTATGGCAGCGATGAAATTGAAGATTCGTCGAATGATTACCAAGAAGACGAATACAGCGAAGTGGATGGCGATATGACGCTATCCGAGGCTAAGCAGCAGTAGCTAAGAAAAAGTCATAGTGCTGGCTTTCATTAGCTGTTAGCCACGTGAGTGAGGAGGGCAAGGCATTAAATGTCTTGCCCTTTTTCATAGGCAGTCGTCGGTGGTATTGATGTAGCGACATCTTTTTTTATCTATGAGTAACTAGCACTGCCTTCAATTGCTCAATTGGGTAAGATGAGCGTTTACCCAAGCCGATGGCATTTTTCATGCAGCCCAACCCTCTAGCGTCGCAAGCAGCCATATCCCGTCGGCGGGTAGCGTTTTTGCTGTTGCCGGGTTTTTCTTTACTCACCCACGCCAGCGCACTGGAACCGCTTCAAATGGCGAATCAATTGAGCGGGCAAATGCTTTACCACACCGTGACGTTAAGCCTGAACGACGAACCGGTACGTAGCGGCGCACAGCTTTCCCTGATTGCCCAGCATGCGCTAAGTACAGCGCTCGGCCCGCTGGATCTCCTGCTCATATGCGCACCCACCCCGCTTCCCTATACGCTGCCTGCCAAGCTCAACGAATGGCTGCGCAGCCATTTAGGCCGTGGCGTGGCGCTGGGCGGTTTGGCTGGGGGAACAGAAGTGCTGGCGCGCTATGGGTTGCTGGAAGGCTATCGTGCCACGCTGCCATGGCAGCGCTTTGAGGCATTTGCGCAAGCCTACCCCCAAGTTACTCTTTCCCAACAGCTGTTCGAGATTGACCGGGACAGGCTAACCTGTGCTGGCGGTACAGCAGCGATGGATTTAATGCTCACGCTGATTGGGCAGCATCATGGTGCGCGCTTGGCGGAACAGGTGTCGGAACAGTTTGTGTGCGATCGCATTCGCTTGGCGGACGAACGCCAACACGTGCCGCTGCGCACCCGCTTGGGCCACGCGCCGCAAAGCTTGGTGGATGCCGTGACGTTGATGGAAGCCAATATCGAGGAGCCGCTCTCGACCCTTGAATTGGCGGAGCACCTGGGGATTTCTCGGCGCCAACTAGAGCGGCTGTTCAAGAAATATCTACAGGCGGTGCCAAGCCGCTACTATCTGGACTTACGCTTACAGGAAGCCCGCAAGCAACTGCGAGAGAGTGATCGACCGGTAGGCGATATTGCCTTTGCCACTGGCTTTTCGTCGGGTGCGCATTTTTCCACCGCCTACCGGAATCATTTTGGCATGACGCCCAGAGAAGAGCGCCTGGGTTAGAAAGGTCAGGTTAAGTTAAGGTATCGACAATACCGCCTTCTACCCGCAGCGCTGCACCCGTGGTCGCGCTGGCTTGAGGCGACGCAGCATAGACGCTCATGCTGGCCACTTCCTCAGGCGTGGCGAGTCGCTGGATGATGGAAGAGGGGCGGTTCTCTTTGACAAAGCGCGCTTCCATCTCCTGCTGAGAAACGCCTTCTTTCTCTGCCATTTCTGCAATCATCGTGAGCACGCCTTCAGAGCGGGTTGGCCCAGGCAAGATAGCGTTGACGGTTACCTGCGTGCCACTGAGTGCTTTGGCCAGCCCGCGCGACACCGATAAAAGCGCCGACTTGGTCATGCCGTAGTGCACCATCTCGGTGGGAATGTTGATGCCCGATTCACTGGAGATAAATTGGATACGCCCCCAATCGCGGTCGCGCATACCCTGGGCATAGTGGCGCGAAAGGCGCACCGCACTCATGATATTAATATCGAAAAATTGCTGCCAAGTGGCGTCATCAACCTCGAAGAAATCTTGCGGGCCAAAAATACCCACATTATTGATCAGTATATCTGCGCTGGGTTGCTGCTCAATCAGCGTTTGGCACCCTTCAGCGGTGCCGAGATCAGCGGCCACGCCTTCTACCTGGGCATTCGGGGCATCTTGCTTAATGGCGGCGATGGCCTCATCCACCCGTGCCTGAGAGCGGCCGGTGACGACAACCTGGGCGCCAGCATTGGCAAGCCCTTGGGCAATCGCAAAACCGATGCCCGCCGTCGAGCCGGTAATGATGGCGTGCTTGCCGCTTAGATCAATTTTCATAGGGTGTACCCCCTCTCTTCCTGAGTGTCAGTACGTCGCGATAGCTATCTATTCAAGACGCTCTATACGAGACGCTCGATCCAGCTATGACGTTATCGCTTGCCAATAAGTATGGGGGTCTTATAGCGTACTTCAAGGCGTTAACGCGGCTGAGCAGGTGCCGCTATTCATAATTTGCCGTCCCATTACTGAAAGCGGTTAACCACGTTGGCCGCTTATACTGTTTTCATCCCTTTCCTCCAGCGGAGATAGCGTCCCATGAGCCATACCCCGAGCCGTCAAGATTACGACCACTACATGACGCCGAACTACTCACCGCAGCAGGTTATTCCCGTGCGCGGCGAAGGTAGCCGCTTGTGGGATCAGCAGGGGCGCGAATATATCGATTTCGCCGGTGGCATCGCTGTCAACTCACTGGGCCACTGTCACCCGGTGCTCGTTAATGCGCTGAAAGAGCAGGGCGAAAAGCTGTGGCATCTCTCTAATGTATTTACCAACGAGCCCGCGTTGAACCTGGCCAAAACGCTGGTCGAACGCACCTTCGCTGACAAAGTGTTTTTATGCTCTTCCGGTGGTGAGGCCAATGAAGCCGCGCTAAAGCTGGCTCGCCGCTGGGCGGTGGATAACCACGGTGAACAGAAAGACAAGATCATCTCGTTTTATCAATCCTTTCACGGCCGCACCTTTTTCACCGTGAGTGTCGGTGGTCAGCCTAAATACTCTCAGGGTTTCGGCCCGGTGCCGGGCGGCATTCATCACGCCAACTACAACGATCTGGAAAGCGTTCGTGCACTGATGGGCGACGACACCTGTGCGATCATGGTCGAGCCCATGCAGGGCGAGGGCGGCATCGTGCCTGCGACTCAAGCATTTCTCCAGGGCCTGCGCGATTTATGTGACGAACACAACGCGCTGTTGATTTTTGACGAGGTGCAAACCGGCGTTGGTCGTAGTGGCGAGCTCTACGCTTACAAGAACTACGGCATTACGCCGGATATCCTGACCAGCGCCAAGTCGCTGGGCGGCGGTTTCCCCATCGGAGCGATGCTGGCCACCGATGACGTCGCCAAGTCACTGGTCATCGGCACTCACGGCTCTACCTACGGCGGCAACGCGTTGGCGTCTGCCGTGGCGCTGGCAGCCGTCGAGTTCATCGACACCCCAGACGTGCTGGAAGGGGTGAAAAGGCGTCACGACCTGTTCCGTGAGCATCTGGAAACCATCAACCGCAAGCACGGGGTGTTTAAAGAGATCCGTGGTATGGGCTTGCTGATGGGTGCCCAAATGTCGGATGCCTATGAAGGCCGCGCCAAAGATATCCTGCCGCTGGCCATCGAAGAGGGCTTGATGGCCTTGATTGCAGGCCCCAATGTGCTGCGCATGGCACCTTCGCTGGTGATCCCCGAAGCGGATATTGCCGAAGGCATGGCCCGTCTAGAGCGCGCCATTGAGCGGCTAGTTGCCTCCGCATGAGTGAGCAGCCTACTGGGTTAACAGAGGGGGCGTCGAAGATGCTGGTAGTGCGACCCGTTAAAGCGTCGGATCTCCCGGCGCTCGAACAGTTGGCCGAGCATGCAGTGCCCAGGTTGACCAACTTGCCTGCTAATCGCGAGCGGCTTCAGGAGCGCATCGCGCGCTCCCAGGACGCCTTCAATGGTGAGGTCGAGTTTCCTGAGAACGAGCACTATACCTTTGTGCTCGCTGACGATAGTCGTGAGGAAGTGTTGGGAACGGCCACGATCCGTGCCCAGGCAGGTGCCAACGAGGCTTACTACACCTATCGGCAGGAAACGCTGATCCACGCCTCGCAGCAGTTGAATGTGCGCCGTGAAGTTCAGACGCTGGCGCTTTCCCACGAAGTGTCGGATGCCACCCTGCTGTGCGCTTTTTCGCTGAACCCCCGCTACAAGGGCACCAGTGCCGAGAACCTGCTGCGTCGGGCACGGTTGATGTTCATTGCCCAGTACCCGGAGCGCTTTTCGCGCATCCTGGCGGTGGCGTTCCCCGGCTATCTGGACACCCGCGGTGAATCGCCATTTTGGGAAAGCGTCGGCAGACACTTTTTTGCCCGTAGCTTCCAGGACATCAATCACATTGCGGGGGTACGCTCGAAAAGCTTTATCGCCGAGGTGATGCCCCAATTCCCACTCTACCTGCCGCTGTTGACGCCCCAGGCGAGGGCCGCCATTGGGCGTGAACATCCCGCCCATGAAGAGGCGCTTGAAGAGATGCTGGCAGAGGGGTTTGTGCGTTCGCGCCATGTGGATATTTTCGACGCCGGGCCGATTGTCAAAGCCGAGCGTGAGCGGCTGGAAACCTTTCGCCGAGCCGCCTGGCACCCGGTGCGCATTCGCCCCGAACACGCCTTGCCCGATGCCGAACCGGCGATGATTGCCAACCAGAAGCTGGGGGATTTCCGCTGTATCGTTGCGCGTTATGCGTTGTCGCCGACGGGCCAGTTGATGCTCTCGGCGGAGCACGCCGAGCGGCTGGGCGTTTCAGAAGGGCGCGCCGTGCTGGCCGCACCGCTTACCTTACCCGCCGCGGTGGACGCGCTCGATGAAGGAGAGATGTAATGCGCATTCGACCCATTGCCCGCAATGACCTGGATGGGCTGCAGGCGCTTGCGCAGCAGGCCGGGGTAGGGTTTACCTCGCTGCCGGATAACCGCGAGTTTCTGGCTGGCAAGATAGAAGCCGCCGCCAGTGCTTTTGAAGAGCGCACCTCGGTGGATGACCGTCTCTACTTCTTTGTACTGGAAGATGAAGTGAGCGGTGAACTGGCGGGCTGCTGTGCGATTGAAGGGCAGGTAGGCCGAGAAGTGCCGTTTTATAACTATCGGCTGGGTACTCTGGCGCACTCCTCCATCCAGCTGGATCTTCACCGCACCATCGACACGCTGTTTTTAAGCTCTGATCACACCGGTGATGCCGAAGTGTGCTCGCTGTTCCTGCGTCCGGAGTATCGTGGTGAAGCCAATCGCCACTTGCGCAACGGCGCGCTGCTTTCCAAAGCGCGCTGGCTGTTTATCGCTCAATTTCGTGACCGTTTCCCCGACAAGGTGTTGGCGGAAATGCGCGGTGTGTTCGATGAGAACAACACAAGCCCTTTCTGGGAGAGCCTGGGAAAGCACTTCTTTCCCATGGATTTCAGCGAAGCGGATCGACTCACCGGCTTGGGGCAGAAGAGCTTTATCGGCGAGCTGATGCCCAAGTTCCCGATCTACACCACCTTCATGGCCGAAGAGGCGCGCGCCTGCATTGGTCAGGTGCACCGCCATACCCGCCCAGCACTGGAAATGTTGAAAAAAGAGGGGCTTCGCTGGGAAGGCTATATCGACATTTTCGACGGTGGCCCCACCGTGGAAGCCTACATTGATGATGTGCGCGCTATCCGCAACTCACGGCTTTGCCAGGTGGAAGTGTCTGCCGCTGCCCGTGAAGAGAGCGTCAGCCGCTGGCTGGCGGCTACCACCCAGATGCTGAACTTTACCGCCAGCTGGGTAGGCCGTGCGCCTTCTGAAGACAACACCATCGTGCTTAGCGAGCAGGAAGCGAGCCGCTTGGGTGTCACTACCGGTGATTATCTGCGGCTACTCGAAACCTAGGCAACGTTCACAGGAGAATTTTATGCACGCTCAACAACAGCAACTGATCAATGGCGCTTGGCTGGCAGGCGACGCCGCGTCGTTGAGCAAGCACGATCCTGTTTCCAGGCAACGGCTTTGGGAGGCCGCCACGGCCAGCGAGGATCAAGTCGCGATCGCTGTGAAGGCCGCCCGCAGCGCCTTTCCTGGTTGGGCGCGTACTCCCTTTGCCGAGCGCCAGGCGCTGGTCGAGCGGTTTGCTGAGGTACTCAAAAAACGCGGCGAAGACCTAGCTGTGGCAATTGCCTCTGAAACCGGCAAACCGCTGTGGGAAGCACGCACTGAAGCGGGGGCGATGGTGGGCAAGGTGGCGCTATCGGTCAAGGCGTATAACGAACGCACCGGCGAACGGCAAAAAGAAGTGGGCAGCGCAAAAGCCGTTCTGCGCCATCGCCCCCACGGCGTGATGGCGGTGTTTGGCCCCTATAACTTCCCTGGCCACTTGCCCAACGGCCATATGGTGCCCGCTTTATTGGCGGGTAACACCGTCGTATTCAAACCCAGCGATCAGACCCCATTAACCGCCGATTTAACCCTGCAGTGCTGGCTGGAAGCTGGGCTACCTGCCGGGGTGATCAATCTGGTGCAGGGCGGCGTTGCCGTGGGCCAAGCGCTGGCAGGCAACCCCGATATCGATGGCCTGCTATTTACCGGCAGCGCCAAGGTAGGCGGCATGCTGCACCAGCAGTTTGCTGGTCAAATGGATAAAGTGCTGGCGCTTGAACTGGGCGGTAATAATCCGCTGGTAGTGAAGGGTATTGACGATGAGCGGGCAGCGGTGCTTACCATTCTGCAGTCGGCGTATCTCTCTGGCGGCCAGCGCTGCACCTGCGCTCGTCGTTTGATGGTGCCGGAAGGCGCCGTGGGCGACCGCTTGATCGATGCGCTTTCCGAGGCGATTTCCAAGCTGCACGTGGCGGGCCAGTTCGAAGAGAACCCCGCGCCGTTTTATGGCGGTTTGGTCAGCGTGGCGGCGGCAGATGGCCTGCTCAAGGCGCAAGAGGCGCTGGAGTCCATGGGGGGCACGGTGATCAATCGCATGCAGCGCCTGCAAGACAACACCAGCCTGTTAAGTCCCGCGCTGATTGATGTGACGGGCCTGGACGTTCCCGACGAGGAGCACTTTGGGCCGCTGCTGAAAATCCATCGCTATCGCGATTGGGATGAAGCGCTCTCGCTTGCCAACAACACTCGCTATGGGCTCTCCGCCGGGTTAATTGGCGGCGATCAAGCCGATTGGGACGACTTCCTGCTGCGCATTCGCGCGGGCATCGTCAACTGGAACCGCCAGACCACCGGCGCTTCCGGCGATGCGCCTTTCGGCGGCGTGGGCGACAGCGGCAACCACCGCCCCAGCGCTTATTATGCGGCAGACTACTGCGCTTATCCGGTGGCTTCCATGGAAGCCGACACCCTGGAGATGCCTGAGACGCTTCCGCCGGGGGTGAGTCTGTGAGTGCCATCGATATAAGGGAAGTCAATTTTGACGGACTGGTCGGCCCAACTCATAACTACTCTGGGTTGGCAGTCGGTAACGTCGCTTCGATGAGCCACGGTGGCCTGCTCTCCAATCCCAAGGAGGGCGCGCTACAGGGGCTGGCCAAGATGAAGTCGCTGATGGACGCAGGCTACGCCCAAAGCGTGCTGCCACCCCAACAGCGCCCCGATATTGGCGCCCTGCGCGATTTAGGGTTTAGTGGTAGCAATAGCAACGTGCTAGCCCGCGCCGCCAAAGAGGCCCCGCAGCTACTGCGGGCGGTATGTTCGGCGTCCAGCATGTGGACCGCTAACGCAGGCACGATTACGCCTAGCGTCGACGCACCGGATGGCCGGGTGCACTTTACGCCCGCCAACCTGCAGTCAAGCTTTCACCGTTACCTCGAGCCGCAAACCACCGGCCGGGTGCTGCAAGCGATCTTCCGCGATGAACAGCACTTCGCCCATCACCCGGTGCTGCCCGCCACTCCCGCCTTTTCCGATGAAGGGGCAGCCAATCACACCCGCCTTGGCGGCGAGTACGGTGATCCCGGCGTTCACCTGTTTGTCTATGGCCGACAGGCGTTTGGTGACGTAGGTAGCGGCGAGCACGAACCAAAGCGCTACCCCGCCCGGCAAACTCTGGAAGCCAGTCAGGCGGTAGCCCGCCAACACGGGCTTACCGAATCGCAAACCGTGTTCGCTCAGCAGCACCCGGATGCCATTGATGCAGGCGTGTTCCATAACGATGTCATTGCCGTGGGTAACGGCTCCGTGCTGCTCTACCACGCTATGGCCTTCCTGGATGAAGAGGGTACGCTCGATGAATTGCGTGCCAAAATGAACACACCGCTAATTCCCGTGCGCGTGCCGATCGAGGCGGTGAGCATGGAAGACGCGGTCGCGTCGTATCTCTTCAATTCCCAACTGCTCTCCAACCCGGACGGCACCATGACGCTGGTGGTGCCCGGCGAATGTCAGGAGCGGGAAGCGGTCTGGCGCACGATCCAGGATCTCATCCTAGCGGGCAATAACCCCATCGGCGAGGTGATCGTCAAAGACGTCAAGCAGAGCATGCGCAACGGCGGCGGCCCCGCTTGCCTGCGCCTGCGCGTGGTGCTAACGGAGGCCGAACGTGCTGCGCTCTCTGGCCGCGTGCTGCTTAACGATGCACTGTACACCGATCTGACCGCGTGGGTGGAGCGCCACTACCGCGACCGCCTAGCCCCTGACGATCTCGCCGATCCACAGCTAGCAGAAGAATCGCTTGACGCACTGGATGAACTCACTCAACTGCTGAAAATCGGCCCGGTTTATCCCTTTCAACTGGGGTAGGAGTGGCGTTAGCGTGTTCTAAACGGCAAGGCTTAGCCTTGCCGTTTTGTATTCACATATAGGAATGCAATATTGATAATGGCTATGTGATGCAAGACTAGACCTAAAGCAGCACTAGGAATTGATATATGACACCTATTATTCAGCCGACTGACGACAAGGCGTTCGCGGAAGAATTAATTCGCCAAAATATGTCCGGCTATTACCAACAGCTGGATATGCGCTGGGATACCGACCTGTTTGATAGACAGTGGGGCGAGTTGGAAAGCTACGCGTTAGTTATCAACGCGTCACGCGTGGGGCTGTTATGCATCAATCACGATCAAGACGCCTACTATATTCGGGAGCTGCAAATTGCCCCGGCTTGGCAGCGCCAAGGCCTGGGGACTGCGGCAATCCACTCCACGGCTGACACTGCCCAGCAAGCGGGCATTCCGTTACTTCGGCTGCGCGTATTTTGTATCAATCCAGCCATCGCTTTGTACGAGCGCATGGGATTTCGGGTATTGAAAACCGCAGCGGGAATGCACGCCATGGAACGCCGCATTCTGTAGCCGTAAAGGCAGGATCGTAAAAACAGCTCTTGTGACTCCCTCTCCACAGCGTCCTGCCATGATCATCACCCCATCGCTTAGGCCCATCGCTTAGGCTGCTCTATCAGGCACCTGCTTCGCTTTGCCAATGTTAAGCAGGGCGATTCCGGCACCAATCAATAAGATGCCAAGCAGCAAACCCTCGGGTGCGGTTTCTCCCTGTAACAGGATGGCGACCGGCACACCCACTACGGCACCGACGGAGCCCAACAAACTCAGAAACACTGGGCCACCACTTTTCTGTAGCAGAAAGAGCAGTAAAAACTGACCTGCGAACACCATCGCCTGTACGGCAATTAAAACAATCGGCAGAGACCGATCCATGGGGACGTGAAGTGAGAAGCCTGGCAGTAGGCCCACCCCTAGTAAAAGGAGGGAAGCGGCTATCAGCATCCCTGGCGCCAGCGCATCGCTGGATACCCCCGCTGGCCAGCGCAGGGTCCGGTAGAGATTGCCGATGGCCAACAGGACAGGGCCAATCAAGGCAAGAAGAATCCACAGGTAGTCAGCATCAGGTGCCGAAAGCTTATGAAAAGCCAGAGTGAAAGCACCCGCAAGGGCTGACATGACGCCAGCCGCACGCAAGAACTGAAAGCGCTCCATTTTTAATGCTAAAGCACCGATGTAGGTGAGCAGTGGTGGCAACGTGATGATCAACGCCACAAACCCGGCGCCGACATGAGGGATCGCCGAGAAGAAGAGCAGGTTGGCGCCCGCCACGCCCAGCAGTGCAGAGACGGCATAATACTCGACAGTGCGACGATTGACGGGTGGAAGATGGCGGCGGTAGGCGGCAAGCGCTAGCAGAATAAGTGCCGCTCCCAAAATGGACCAAAACAGAAAAGCGAGCGCTGATAGCTGCATTTCACCCGCGAGCTTTGCCAAATTAGTCGACAGGCCCAGCAAGGCACCACCGGCGAGCAGATAAAGCAGCGGGGCAAGCCAGGCTCTTTTAGAGGCGTGTCGCTTGGGTGTGTTGGGTAACGTCATTAGCAGCCTTCAAGGATTATATCTTGATATCAAGGTATGTAGAAATAATCTTGACGTCAAGATACATAGGCGCAAAATACGTTTATGGATCATGTAGACCACATACTCAAACAGTGGCGACAGGAGCGGCCCGACCTCGACGTTGCACCGATGGCCACCATTGGGCGGGTCAAACGGCTTAACCACGCTTTAATGCGCGCAATGGAAAAGACCTGGGCGAAATATGGCCTGACAGATGCGAGCTTTGACGTGCTGGCAACCCTGCGTCGAGAGGGAGCGCCCTATGCGCTATCACCGAGCGATCTGATGGCATCCACCATGGTGACCTCAGGCACCATGACGCACCGCATCAATCTTCTAGAAAAGGCAGGGTTGATCGAACGCGTCAAAAACCCAGAAGATGGTCGTGGTTTTCTAATCTCTCTTTCCCAGCATGGTTTTGATTTGATCGACGAAGCAGTGGCTGCCCATGTGGAAACACAGGCGCAACTGGTCAGTGGGCTGACTGAAGAGCAAAGAGCGCAACTGGATGCGTTGCTGAAACAGTTCTTGGCGGGGTTTGAGCAGGAGTAATAGCGCTTGCCACCGGAATACGCTGTCACTTGATCCGCTGATCATGCACTAGGCCTTGCGATTACTGTTCGCGCAGTCCCTCCGCCATCGCTCCCATAAACGCGCGTACTCTCGCCAAATGACGCAAATCTGGATGGGTGAGTAGCCAAAGCTGAGTCGTAAGCACGTCAACTGGCTCGCTGAGTCTGAGCAACACTTTATCTCTTGACGCCTTTATAAAGGCTCGGCAATAAAATCTTCTGTAAGCTTAGCGTTTAAAAATAACGTCTTGAGAGGGAGTAAACCAGTATGTCGTTACATTTTCGCTGGTCGCGGTTTGATGAACTTAGCACGCGCGATTTTTATGAGGCTGTTAAAGCACGTGAATCGGTGTTTGTGGTGGAGCAGCAATGTGTTTATCAGGAAGTGGACGAGCTGGACCCGCTCGCCTGGTACCTCTTGGCCACCGAAGACTGGCAACTGGCCGCTTATGTCCGTCTGGTGGGGCCTGGTGACAAGTTCGCCGAGCCCTCAATTGGACGGGTGATGACTCTCAACGCCTTTCGCGGGCGCCAGTTTGGACGTGCGTTAATGAGTGAAGCGATTTGTTTCACTGAACAGACTTATCCTGGCTTGGGTATCAAGATTGGTGCACAGGTTTATCTAACCGCCTTCTATGCGTCTTTCGGCTTTGAAGCCGTCAGTGCCCCCTATGTTGAGGATGGGATACCGCATGTCGATATGTTGAAACCCGCTTTGGCTTAATTGCGTCAGTGGTAGGGCCGATCATGACGGCGCTTCCCGCTGTTCGGATAGAAGTGCAGAGTTGGCTGCTAGGCGTGCTGGTAGATGAACTTAAGAAGTGCCGTGCCTACCTACGAGGGAAGCTAAAGGTCGTTTTAGTGATCGAGTTTTAACAATCGTTCCGCGCTAGGGTATGTTGAGGTGTTTTGCCCGCCTGACGGAAGCGACCCTGGCGGGCGTATAGATGCCCTCATAAAAAAGGCCTGGCCCATATAATGAGTAACTGTAATAACGCTTTTTCCGAGACGGAACGACGCGGCGTTTACCGCGCCATACACGAGCGGCGCGACGTGCGCTCGCAATTTCTGTCCGATGAGATACCCCCTGATGTTCTGGCCCGCCTTTTGAAGGCAGCCCATCATGCGCCTTCGGTAGGTTTCATGCAGCCCTGGGATTTTATCGTGATTGAAAGTCGCGACGTTAGGGAAACCATGCTGGCGATGTTCGAGGAGGAAAACCAGAAGGCCGCCGAACGCTTTGAAGGCGAGCGCAAGGAGCATTACCGCAGCCTTAAACTACAAGGCATTCTGGAAAGCCCGCTCAATCTCTGTATTACCTGTGATCGAATCCGGGGCGGCCCCCACGTGTTAGGGCGCAATAGCATTGTGGATACCGACCTTTTCAGCACTTGTTTAGCCGTGCAAAACCTCTGGCTGGCGGCGCGGGCGGAAGGTATTGGCGTTGGCTGGGTGAGCATTCTCGATCAAGAGCAGCTTAGCGCGGCGTTGAACCTGCCTGAACATGTCTATCCACTGGCGTATCTTTGCCTTGGCTATGTGAATGAGTTTTTAGATCAGCCGGAGCTTGAAGCCAAAGGCTGGCGCGATCGGCTTCCATTAAGCGAACTGATGCATGGCGATCGCTGGGGCCAGCCGCTAGCTGCTCTTAATAAAGTTGCGGTAAATAAAGGAGAGTCCTCGTGCGACGTTTGATCGTTATGCCCACTTCTCGTGCGGGATGGGGATTATTAATTGCTTTTGTGGCGCTGGTGCTGGCGGGTACCTGGCCAGTGATTGGCCTGGTGAATCGGGCAACGCTAGTGTTGGGGCTCCCGTTAATGGTGGTATGGAGCTATCTAGTGATTTTTGCCTGCGTGGTGGTCATGCTGATCGGTAATCGCATTGTAGAGCGAGACGACCATGAATAGCCCTTGGCCACTACTCATCACACTGGCCTATGTGGCCATTGCCATGGTGATTGGCCTACGCGCCAAGGCGGGCCGCTCCATGGACAGCTTGGAAGAGTGGGGCGTGGCGGGGCGTAGCATGGGGCCGGTGACGCTTTACCTGCTGATCGCCGCGGGTAGCGTGAGCGCTTACACCTTTATGGGGGCACCCGGGTGGGCTTATTCCAAAGGCGTCGCGGTATTTTATGTAGCGATCTACCTTGCTTATCTCGCGTTGGTCGCTTGGTACTTCGGCCCAAAAGTGTGGCAGTTCGGCGAGCAGTTTGGCCATGTGACCCAAGCAAGTGCCATCGCTGACCGCTATCAAAGCCCCGCGCTGGGGGCGCTGGCCGCGCTCGTGATGGCGATTGGCTCCATTGCGTATGCTGTTCTGCAAACGATTGGTTCGGCCTATATTCTGTTTGTGATGAGTGGCGGCTTGATACCGATATGGCTGGGTGTGCTGCTAGTGCTTGCCTGTATTGCGGTGTATCTCTACGCCAGTGGGCAGCGGGCGATTGGCCGCACCAATGCCTTTCAAGGCGTGCTGATGCTAATCGTTGCCTGGGCGGTTGGCCTGTGGGCCGTGCATAGTGCCACCGGTGGGTTAAGTTTTGCGGGGGTGTTCGAACGCATCCAGGCCGACCATAGCGAGTTTCTCACCCTGCCAGGCGCCGGTGGTGATATGAGCTTTAGTTTTTGGACAACCTCGATCATCGTTTCGATGTTCTCGTTTATGCCGCCAGTATGGACGCAGTGGATGAGCGCTTCCTCCGCCCGCACCATTCGCCGCAGCGCGACGTGGCTGCCCACCTATTACGTAGTGATTCTGCCTATGGTGGTGGTGGGCTTCATTGGCATTTTTTCGCTGCCTGAACTCGCCCGCGCCGATACCGTCGTGCTGGAATACGCCATGCAGGACTTGCCTGTCGTGTTAGTTGGGCTGTTGGGCGCAGGCACGCTGGCTGCCTCGATGTCCTCGAGCGAACCCTTTATTCACTCTGTGTCACTGTCGTTTAGCAAAGATGTGCTGCAGCCAGTGTTAAAACTCTCGGGTGAAACCACCGGCAAGCTGGCGCGGCTGCTAATCCTGCCTATCATGTTCCTTATTGTGGCGCCGCTGGCGATTGCAGAGCCCGGTAGCCTGGTGATGATTCTGCTAGTGGGGTTGGGTTTTGCCTCCCAGGTGCTGCCTGCATTTATAGGTATGTTCTTCTGGCCACGCGGTTCTCGTTTGGGTGTAATGGCCGGTATCGTAGTGGGGTTTTTGATTACCACGGCATTTACGCTCCTTTGGCCGCACCCGATGGGTATTCATGCAGGTTTCTGGGGATTGCTGATCAATTTGCCCGTGTTTATTACAGTGTCACTGCTGACACCTGCTACCAGCGCAGACGTGGTTGAACGCTTCTTTCGTATTTCTGCTCCTCGCGGCTTCAAACGACTGAAAAGCAACGCCGGCGAGTAAGCGCTAACTAGTAAACGCTGACTTAATCTGTTCATGTTGTTCGATTACCCTTGCAGATAACCGTTTTTATAGACGCTCTACCAAGTCGAACCAATGTACTAACAAAGGCAACGCGATGAGTCATGCACTGACTGGACATAACCGCCCTCAGCAGGTGATTGAGGCAACTCATCAGGCGAATAAGACATTGGCCACGGCCACCCGCCAAGCCAAGTACGCCAAAATGGCGGCCTCGCCTTATCGCTTTTATAGGGGAAGCAATCACCTTTTCTGGCATGACGTTTGGCACGATTGGCGCTTTGCCCTGTTTGGCGGATGGCCGGAAACCCAAACGTGGCTGCAAGGCGATGCTCACGCCTATAACTTTGGTGCCTATGGTCATCATGATGACCAAGTGCGCTATGGCATGGACGACTTTGATGATGCCTTGATTGGGGATTATCAATACGACGTGTGGCGACTGGCTATCAGCGTAGTGCTGGATGGTCGCGAGAATGTGGAGCTGGACACCAAAGCGATCGATAAAGCGCTTAAAAAGCTAATAGAAGGTTATTACCAAACGCTAGCAGATCACGTCTATGGTAAACCCATTCATGCTGTCACTCTCGACACTGCCAAAGGCCCGCTGAAGCCGTTCATGAATAAGGTGGCGGATAAACAGAGCCGTGCGCGAATGCTCGAAAAGTGGACCACACTGGATGAGCATAAAGGCCGTCAATTTGCCGAGCGGCCCGGTAAGCTCGCCAATCTACCGGCAGATGTCGCCAGCCAATTACGCCGCCTGATTGAGCAGGAGTATCAGCAGACCCTGCAACACGCGTTTAAAGAGACTGACCCTCACCATTTTCGTGTAAAAGATACGGCCCGCCGGCTGGATGCAGGTACCGGTTCACTAGGTGTGGAGCGCTACTATGTCCTGATCGAAGGGGGGGTTGAACACGAACACGACGATATCATTTTGGATGTTAAAGAGCAGGTGCCGCCAGAGGCGTTCCGGCTAATGGATAAGACGCAGCAGCAGGCGTGGCGAAAGCTGTTCCCCAACGAAGGTATTCGCCATGCTGCCGCATTCCACGCCATTGCCGAGCATCCGGACGCTTATCTTGGCTGGCTGACCATGAACGGGAAGGTATTTTCGGTGCGCGAGCGCTCGCCGTTTAAGAAAGACATGCCCACCCATAAGCTTTCTGGAGGCAAGTCCTATAAAAAGTTGGCCCAGCAGTGGGGAGAAATTCTCGCTCGTGAACACTTGCGTGGTGCGCAGGCGCTCAATCAGGGCGACGCAACCCGTTTTGCCAAGGCCGTTTGCCAACGATTGAAAGGGCGGGAAACGCAGTTTGTCGATGTCGTCTCAACGCTAGCGGTGGCTTATGCCGACTGCACTGAACAGGATTATGCAGTGTTTATCGATCACTTTCTGGCGACCGATTCACCCTAACTAAACCGCTGGAAACATCTGTTTGGGCGAGCGTAAAGGCCTTTGCTTGACGCGTTTTAGCCCACACAACACAGCGGTTTCGGCCGCTGTGTTTTGCTTGGTACAGTGCTTCGTCGGCGAGCCTGAGTAGTTGCTGTGGTTCTTCGCAGTGGCTTGGGTAGGCGGCGATGCCGCAGGAGAGAGTGATCCGCCCCAGAGGTTCTTCCTCATAGATCAACGGCTGTTGAGAAACGGTGTTCAGAAGAGCATTAGCGTACTCTGCCGATTGGTCGACGGTTGTTGCTGGCAACAGCGCCACAAATTCCTCACCACCGAACCGACAGACAATGCCAACCTCCTGAAAGTGTTGCCGGAGTCGGGCGGCGATTTCCACCAGTACGCTGTCACCTGCGTCATGGCCAAACCGGTCGTTAATCAATTTAAAGTGGTCCACGTCCAGCATCAGTAGTGATAGATGGCTGTTATCCTGCTGCGCTCGGCGACACTCATGCTCGAACACCGTATTGAAATGACGACGGTTATGAAGCCCTGTCAGGGGGTCTTCGAAAGAGAGCCCTTCTAGTTCGCGCACCAGCCCATCCAGTTCGGCCGTACGAGAAGCGACCTGGCGTTCGAGTGTTTCGTTGGACATCGCCAATTCTTGCTGCGTACGGCGGTAGTGCCACAGAAAAATGGCGGCGTTAGCAAATGAAAAAGCCAGTGATCCATAGCTGAGAGGGATAGGGCGCCAGGGGAGAAAACCGTGGGCTACCAATAGATCGGTGATTAGCAGCGGAGCGAAAAAGGTGAAACTGAGTACCAGTAAACGCTGGTCAAAGTTGAGCCTTGGAAAGCGAAACAGAGCCAGCAACAGCATGATCGGGAGGGTCACGATTAGCAGGACGTCGAATATCGGAAACGTCACCGAAAGACTGATAACGCCGAGCTGAACCAAGCTAATAGCCACTACCACATAAGCAAAGTGTAAACGCCAAAGCTGGGTCAGCCAGCGTTTAGCAGAGCCTTCAAGCCAATGGCTCAATAGCAGGCCTAGTGCCACCGGCAGCATGTAATAGCTGCCTGCCCGCAGTGTATCCCAGCCAAGGGCGTTGCTGGCGATCAATTGTCGTGCCGGGGCTTCCGAAATCAACATCAGCCCCGAGGCGTAAGCAAATAGGGCGATGGCGCCAAACCCTCTCCGTTCAGGACCCATCAGCGCGAAAATGGTGGCTAGAATCGCCAGTACCAGCACGAGTGCGCTAACGCCAAGATCCTGAGCAGAATCATGGATAACCTGCTTTAAAACATCAATGCGCTCCATCACCTTAACCTCACCCCACAAACCGATGCTGGTGTAGTAAGAGTAAAGTCGGAATGTGAGTACCTGGCCCGCAGCGCCCTCGGGTAAATCAATCATGTGCCAGGGCCATCCTGCAAAATCACCGCGCCCTTCATCATCAAGCTCGCCATATTGATAAATCAACTGATCGCCCAGATAAGCCTGGCCAATCAGGTTAATACTGGTAATAAAAAGTACTGGGTCATTCCATTGGCCTTCCGGCAACGTGGTGCGCAACCAAAGGTGTTGGTGCCCAGCACGCCCGGGTGGATTGGAAGGGGAAGCCGTTGATTGCCATTCCAGCGCATCGCTATAGAGCCATGCCGGTGTGCCATCCACATTGGGCGGGGAATCGCCCCAGCGATACTCCCACTGATTTAGGGGTTGGGGCGACGTGCTAGCTTGAAGCGTGCAAGAGATTACCATCAGGATGGTAAGGGCCATCATGAGCAGAGTGTCACGGCATTGAGGGTAACCACATAGCCACATGGTAAATATCCTGATGTACAGCAAGATCGCCTACTACGATGTTTGCATCAACCGATGACACACTGATGGCTTATGCAGCATGGCGCACAACCTTCTGAGCGGTGATGGCAGTTTAGCTAAAAAATTAACCTAGGTGATGATGGTTAATTCAACGCTTGAGTACCGGTTATTTAGCTGCCTTGGGCACAAAAAAACCGGATCACTCTGAATCCGGTTCACCCTTTATCTGTACGCTGTCGCAGGGCTGTTAGTGACCGCTGACGGCACCGCCGACGATTCCACTACGAAAATCGCCATCATTACTGTTACGGTTCTTAAGATGATTAGTCACCGTATCTTCAGGTGATCCTGCCATCTCGCGGAACATGCCCATGGAACCAAGCAACGCCGACGATTCGTAAGGCACAAATACCCGCTCGCCATCTTTCGCCATATTAGGCAGCACCTTGATATAGCTTTGACCGAGCAGGTAACCCACTACCGTGCGTTTATTTTCTTCACTATCGCCGATGGCGCTCAGCACCAGCTTGATCGATTCCTGCTCACCCTGGGCGCGCAGAATAGCGGACTCTTTATCGCCTTGAGCGTTCAGAATCGAAGACTCACGCTGGCCCTGGGCCATGGCAATCGCCGCTGATTTTTCACCTTCCGCTTCGGTAACCGTAGCGCGCCGTTTACGCTCGGCGGCCATTTGCAGGCGCATGGCGGTTTCTACCTCTTCGGGCATGGCGATATCTTGCACCTCGACGCGAGAGATTTTGACCCCCCACTTGGAAGCAGGCTCTTCCATGGCAGCCTGAATCTCATTATTAACTTCTGCGCGGGACTCAAACAGCTTATCCAGCTCCATTTTGCCGACTACTGAGCGCAGCGTCGTTTTCGCCAGTACTTCGACGGCTTGGCTCATGTTCTCGACTTCATAGACCGCCCGCTTAGGGTCGATGATCTGATAGTAGAGCGCGCCGTTAATACGCACCGTGACGTTATCGGTGGTGACGACTGGCTGACCGGGAAAATCCATCACCGTTTCGCGGCGATCGATACGAGTCTCGTCGGTGGTAATCGCAGTGTACTCTTCCCCCATTTTGCGATAACGCAGCATGGTGATGGCGCGGGGCTGCTCGATAAAGGGAATGATGATGTTAATACCGCTTTCTAACACGCGGTTGAAAGAACCAAGGCGCTCCACCACCATGACTTCCGATTGGCGAATAATGATTAAACCTTTAGAAATGATCACAATCGCGATCAACACAATAATAAGGCTTATTAATAAACCGGGGCTAATGGGCAAATCCATCGTTAAGGCTCCTTGCGTTGGGAATTATCATCTTGAGGGTCGATACCTTCTGGCTGATGCAGCGTGACCAGCGCAGTGGTGCCCTCAAAACGTTGGAACACGACCGATGTTCCATTGGGTAAATCCGTTTCACCGCTTTCAAGCACACGTAAACGGTAGAAATCGCCGTTTACCTTAATGCCGGTGGCATCATCAAAATCCCGGCGCAAAGTCGTATAGCGATTGCCTTTTTCGACGCCCGTACCCGTGGTGCCATAGGCAACGCCACGAGGAGAGAAGCGCGGACGAATGACCATTACGCATAGCGGCAGCAGTACTCCTGCAAAAATAGCCATGCTGAGCAGCTGCCAGGGGAGTGGTAATCCCAGCGCAGTAACGGCGGCAGTAAGTGCCGCGGCAATGCCCAGGGCAAGCAGCACCATCGCGCCAGAGGTCAGCTCTGCCAAACTTAATAGCAGGGCGAGTACCAGCCAGCTGTAAGCAGGGTTCCAGTCCATGTGCTCTCTAATGCAATTTATTGGTGATGCTTTACAGGGTAACCCACTTGGCACGTCTTGACCTGTGGGCGGCCTTTAGGTTTTAAACTTTAATTACCCTTATTGCCGATAAGAGCCTTGCTATGCCGATTCATGCCAACATCCTATTGTCCACTTCCCGCCCCCTCGTCGCTTTGAATACGGCTGCAAGCCTATGTGGGGTAGCTGTAGTGATGGCCGCGCCGTTTATCTATGCCCAAGAGCATGGTCAACACAGCGGCCACGGTGACCAACATGCCGCTGTAAATTCCCATGGCGACAACCCTGCTGTAGCCGCCTACCAAGCCACCAGTGAACGTATGCACGAAGACATGGCAACGGCGTTCACAGGCATTCCTGATGTCGATTTCGCGCAGGGCATGATCCCTCACCACGAGGGAGCGATTGCCATGGCGGAAATTGTGCTGGAGCACGGCGAGGATGAAGAGATTCGTCAACTGGCCGAGGAAATTGTTGCTGCTCAGGAGAGTGAAGTTGCTTTTTTGAGAGAGTGGTTGGCTAGGAAGGGGTATTGAATGGCGACATTTTACCCTTCAGGCTGATCAATACCCCGCCACGTCATAAACCGATAACCGCCAACAAGCTGTGAGGGCTGTCGATTTCGATAAGTCATCTCTTCTGGCTGTTTGTCATGCAAACCATAGGCGAACAGCAATCCCACAGGCTCGGGTAGTTCAGGAGGTGACTCTTCCCTTGTCCACTGGTACCAACTGCTAGCCAGCTGAAAATGGTGGCGAAGTGTTGCTCGAGCATGCGCTCCCGTATTTCCAGAGGACATCATTCGACTGCGTATATCCTTCGCCTCGCTGTCAACATCCTCGAGCCAGCCCCAGGCTTGCTTTAATGTGGACAATGCCTCATCAATCTCAGCGCGCTCTGCCGTTTGAATGGACCACTCTTCTTGAGAACCTGAAACAGATGCCACCAGTGAACCAATAGTGCGATGGTAATAACGGTTGGGCAATTCATCCTCGCGCGCTTCTAGAGCAGCCAGGGTATCCTGATAGTCACGGTAACGTTGTGCTAGCCAGGCCAGATAAATCAGGGTATGGGAGCGGAAGTTCTCATCCGAAGGCCTTTGTCGAGAATCAGTAAGCCGTTGGTAGTGGCGTGCTAGGGTAGGCAGTGAGTAACCTTCGATTTCATCGTTCAACTCAAACATTTGAGCAAAACGACGACCTCTTGTAGCTAAGCTATCTAACGGGGGAAAGGGCACTCCAGCTATTGTGGCGCGGCGGTACATACGGTGTAGAGCGGCGCGCGAAAGTTCTGCACTGGCTTTCTGTTCATCAGCTTTCAGACCACCGCCAATGTCCTCACTAATGCCAGGGCACAGTTCTTCATGCCATTGCGAATTTTGCCCTCCCAGCGGACGGCAGCGGCGATAGAAACGCCGCTCATGGGCTGCAACTAGATGCAGCGCTCGCTGGCAACCTGGGTGTAACTCTCCGCCATCATCAAGCACCGGGCTTAACGGGTGAAACCAATCCAACAGTCCCATCTCTGCATGAGTACGGTCTACACAGTCTAACAAGCCTACGAATACCATCTCCACATCGCTGTCCTGATAAACAAAACGTTCGCCATCCTGATCACACACTTCCTCCAGCAGCCGCCGTACGAATGCTTTAGCCATGGCGGCCCCAAAATCGAAGCCAAAGACAGAGACACGTATTTTAGCCAACGGTAGCTCACTGTTTTGCTTAACATCAGCAACGCTATTGTGGAAATCGCGAACAGCGGAGGAAAGGCGGGTGTGGCTTCCACTCATTAAGAGATTGGCGGCAATAGAGGTGTCCCGGATAGGTGCAGCGGCTTCAATACCCGTACGAATAGCGGCATCCCGGGCCGCTTTAACCCAGTTCCAGGGTTGAGTGATAGATACTTTAAATGAACGCCCAAAAACCTCGTACCAGCGCCCCGAACCACCACCAGAGAGAACTTCTTTTGCGGCATCCGTGCCACTGGAACGCAACTGCCCTTCACCCGTTCCGACGGCTTCGCCAGGAACGCGGTGCGCAGCACCTACTACATCATCAGATAGACTAGACTCAAAGGATGTTCCAAGGCCGGAGTAGTAGTGCTTACGAAAAGCATTACCTAAGTTATCATCCTGTTCACGCAGGTGTGATTCAAACATCGCCGCTACATTGCTAAATTTGTCAGTTAACGCATCATCAGTGAGATTTCGACTTATTCCATCAAAGAAAAACCCTATATCCATAACCTGCTGACAGTTAGCACCAAAACTTATAGAATTGGCACTCTCGCTACGAGAGTTAATTGCCTGAATGCATTCTAACGTAGCTTCATTCATTGCGTTCATCCCCTGCTCTGCGATACTGGTCTAGTTTTGGAGACCTAATGTTGTGACTCCATATCAAATCAACTCGGTTATCAGGCAGAAAATGCACGTGAAGATACTGATCATCTCGACTATATTCTGGCATTTTTAAAGTGACCCGATGCTCCTCCTCTTCTAATCCTGCTTCGATATCTTCGGGAGTAACATCCAGAACCCACACCACCTCGACGCTATCTCCTTCGAAAGACCAACAGCAAGTGGTTCCGCCATTCCCTCCATAGTTGCCATCAACAAAATATCGAAAAAGAGGTCGGTCAGTATGGTTGTAACCGACTAAGCTTCCACTCTTTGATGTATTAAAAACCATGCCCCAGACAAGCCATATAATTACTAAGGCAGCCAACGAAACCTGAAGCCAAACAGGTATCAGACGCATATAGCGGCTTATTGCCCAGCGTGCTAACATATGACACTTGCTCCTATAGCTATTAAGCACCGATTTTTTATCGGTGGTAGGCTTGCTTTTAAATGCTGGGAACTAAAAATTACGCAAAATAGATAGTTTGATGCTGTTTTAATCATCATGGCCGACTACATAGCTGTGATATTGCTCAAATTTTGGCGAACCAATATGCTCACTCCATGCTAAATCCACTTTATTGTCGGAAAGGAAATGGACGTGTAGATACTGATCTTCTGGATCGTGTTCTGGCATAGGTAGAATTATACTGTGCCTTTCTTCTTCTATCCCTTGGCGCTTCTGATCCCCCGTCCTACTTAGTATCCATACCACCTCGACAGTGTCCCCTTGGAAAGACCAACAGCAGGTGGTGCCACCTCCTGTATATAAACCTCCAGAATAGGCGGATAGATTACCCCCCCAATTACCATCAACCCAAAAACTACCAATAGGCCTCTCAGTAAGATTGTGACCCATTAAAGAACCACTCTTTGATGTGCTAAAAAGCATGCTCCAAGCTAGCCATGCAGTAATCATTGAGCCTAGCAACACCTGAAGCCAAACAGGTATGAGGCGCATGTAGCGGCCTATTGCCCAGCGAACTAACATGGTAAATAATTCCTTTTTTTCATAATGAATTCCGCACAGTGATTATCATTATTCATAGCTATGTTGCTTATCTTGGAGTCGCTCAGAAAGCGGAGACTGTAAGTCTGGACTCCAAGCAAGCTCGACTTGATTGTTAGGGAGAAAGTGGACATGCAAGTACTGATCGTCTCGGCTATAGGCTGGCATAGAGAGGTTTAAACTATGTCTTTCTATCTCTAAGCCCTGACGATGCTGCTCTCCAGTTACACTCAAAATCCATTCCACTTCGATAGTATCTCCACGGAAAGACCAACAGCAGGTTGTGCCTCCATTTCCTCCATAATTACCATCTACAAAATACCTTCCTAAAGGTCGGTCAGTATGGTTATAACCGACCAAGCTTCCACTCTTTGATGTATTAAAAACCATGCCCTAGACAAACCATATAATGACTAAGGCAGTCAATGAAACCTGAAGCCAAACAGGTATCAGACGCATATAACGGCTTATTGCCCAGCGAACTAACACTCCTCAGCCTGCTGGTAAGTGGTTGTCAGTAAATCAGCCAGCGTGGCTTCACCGCCAGACGCGCGCTGTAAAAGACCTTGCATATCTTCTGATGACCAAGTGTCACTACCCTGGCTTAATTGCACATAAACAAAGGTTCTTTTGTCGGCAATGGCGGTTAAACCATGGTTATTGGCTTGCATTAGCGCTTTAGCCACCTGACGGGGTCGCTCGCAAAGACATATTCCTTCAAATAATGACGGTGAAAAATCGACTAACTCGGCGGTCAACTGCATAACCTCCGGCTCACCGTGTAGGGTTTGCCAGCGGGCTTCATCTACTGTCAGTTGCCATGTGGGCAAACTTTCTGGCAAGGCTTTCCCTTCAAGAGCCGTCCAGCCTAATGTTGCATCTCGATACCACCAGCGGGTAACACCTGAAAACAGTGCGTTTGTTGGATTCTCAAGCGCATCCTTATGCAACTGGGTAATGACATCGGGGAGATAAAACCGTAGCAATGAGCGCTGCTTTTGCGGGTTTTCCACCGCCATGGCCGGGGCCAGATGGCTAGCTAGTTCAGTTCCGGTAAGTTGACTCTCGATCCAGCCTTGTAAAGCACATACGATGCCGTCAAGCGTTAGCAGTTTATCAAGTTTGTCTTGTCTAACCTGTAACACCCATGGCCCTTCGCGCTGCAAATGGGGCTGGCTTTCATCTTTAATTAGCGGCCAATACTGGCTGTCTTGGACCAGCTCATTAAACAGAGTCGTTCGTGCGGCTACGGGTAGGTGAGCTAGCTCAATTAAGGCATAGCGCTCTATTTCAGAGGCTTCTGATGAGGAGCGTTGCCATGGCGGAAGAGTGTCAGTCTTCATGCTTGTTCCCTAGGTATTGCGCTCTGGCCTTCAGCTAATGCTTTCTGCCAGCACTCTTCGCATACTTCTGGCAGCTTAAGGTTGGTCTTCAATAGTGCAGCTTGTGAAATATTATCGATTCGCTCATGCGCCTCCGCCACCGCATGCCCTGGAAGCAGCGGGCCTTCCACTGCCTGCCCGGAACCATTGCCAGGGCTGCCGCCTGCATTGATACGTACCTTGGGGCCGACCATCGTTACGCCGCCGCCGTCCAGCTTGAGAAAACTGCCCCCTGCGTTCAGGGTGAGTTCGTTACCGGCTTCCAGCACCACCTTGTGGCCTGCCTTAATATGCAGTTCGCGGCCGCTTTCACTGAGCCAGGCCTGCCCAGCCTTGATATGCAGCGTGCCGTCTACCGTAAGGTGCTGCTGGCCTTCGGTGTGCTCAAAGCGGTTGCTGTGCACCGTGTGGTGGTCGTCGTTATTGATCTCGCTGATGCGGTCGTTCTTGACCTTTAAAAAGCTGTCGTGGCGGATCTCTTCGGTGCGGTCGTTGAGGGTTAACAGCTCTAAATCTTTCTGGGCGTGTAGCCAGATTTGCTCCTCGCCTGCTTCGTCTTCAAAGCGCAGCTCGTTGAAGCCTTCGGCTTTATGGCTTTGGGTACGCAGCACCGTGCGGGTCTTGTGTTCCGGCAGTGGGTAGGGCGCGGTGTTCACTGCGTGGTAGGTGCGACCGGTGACCAGCGGTTGGTCCGGGTCGCCTTCCAGGAATGAGACGATGACTTCATGCCCAATGCGCGGAGGGGCGATGCTGCCGTAACCGCCGCCTGCCCAACCTTGGGCGACCCGCACCCAGCAACTGGCGGTATCATTTGGGTCTGCGTAGCGGTCCCAGGGGAACTGGACTTTGACCCGGCCGTGTTCGTCGCAGTGAATCTCTTCGCCTTTCGGGCCGACCACGAAGGCGACTTGCGGGCCATCGACGCGGGGTTTCGGGTTGGGCGTGGTGCGCCATGGGGTATCCCCGGGGATCAACGTGACCTGGTTGTGGTAGCGGGTCATTCCGGCCGCGTCGCCTTGCGTCACGCCATCCTCTTCTAGCGCTTGGGGCTGCTCACCCACGTGATGGACTTCAATGGCTTGCCAGTCGCGGTTTAGGCTGTCGGTGTCGTGGTCGGTCAGCGTGAAGCGCAGGCCAGGGGCGAGTTCGGGCAGGTCGCTTTCGGCGTTGGCGGTGAGCGCTTCACGACGTAGTTGTTCCAAACGAATGCGCGTAAACGGCTTACCGGAAGCATCTTGCTTATAGCGGCCGGGGTAGTCGTAGTGTTCGTAGTCAGCGTTCTGACCATGCGCTTCTACATCGCGGCCTAGATGTTCATGTAACTGCGCATAGGCGGGATTTTTAAAGCTGTAATCTTTTAGCGTGGCTGAAGCGGCAGCGACCCGAGCGGTGTGGCTTAGCTTATGCAGATGGCGGGCGAGGGCGGTGCCACCGGCGCGGCTATTGTAAGGCCGTTCGCCGAGATTGGTCAGTACCTGAGGGTCATCAGCGAAGACCAGCCGGTGGCTGCTCTCTGCAAATTCATGGAAGTAGAACAGGCCTTCTTCGGCGGCCAGGCGTTCGATAAAAGCAAGGTCGGTTTCACGGTACTGCACGCAGTATTCGCGCTCGGCGAGTTCACGTTTCACCGCAAAGCCCACATCAGTAATGCCCCGCTCGTCGCAGAGGGTATTAATGATGGTCAGCGGGTCGACTTTTTGGAAGATGCGCGAGTTTTGGCGTAGCGAAAGCCGCCATAGGGCGGGGCGTAGTACCAGAAAATAAAACGTGCGGCGATGGCCTCGGTCGCCCTTGCCAAACTCGCTGATGATGCCGTGCACCCGGCGCAGGGGTTCGCCATCTTGCCAAATAGTGAGGCTCGCCTCGCGGTCGAGTAACTCGGCGGCATCGAGACTACCGTCGCGGCTGGCCAGGTTCAGAGCCAGCTCGAAGGGCTGGGAGAGGGCTTCACGATGGGTGAAGTCGATCACGGCGACCTCGTCAACGCCGGGTAGCGTCACGGTAAAGTGCAGTCCGGTGCTGAGTGCCATGCCCCCTCCAGGAGTAGTCGCTAACGTAGCCAAGTTAAATGAGAAAGGATCAGGATAACGACCTAGTCAGGGACGACAACCCCGGATGGTTATCTAACGGCAATGTCTTACAAAGAGTGTCGGCAATGTCTTACAAAATATGTGAATGGCGATTAAAAAGTGATCAATTTTGCACTCGTGCATGTTGGGAGAGGTGCTATCCTGCCAGCCTTTATCGTTAGTGAGCATCAAGGAGAAGCGAGTGTCGGGCGTGGTTTACTGGTTGGATATGGCGGGTGTCATCGTGTTTGCGCTGTCGGGCGTTATTTTGGCGTGCCGTTCGCGCATGGATCCGATCGGTATGCTGGTGCTGGCGTCAGTGACTGGCATTGGCGGGGGCACGCTGCGCGATTTAGTGTTAGGCGTTCGGCCAGTGTTTTGGGTGACTGATCCGACTTATCTCTGGGTCATCCTGGCTACCGTGAGCGTCTCGTTGATGGGGTTTCACTATATCCATCGCCTGTCGCGCGGCTTTCTGCCCATCGCCGATGCGTTTGGGCTGGCGCTGTTTACCGTTATCGGTGCCCATAAAGCGCTGCTGCTGGGTACGTCGGGCATGGTGGCGGTGTTGATGGGGATGATGACCGGCGTGGCCGGTGGCATGATTCGTGATGTGTTGGCCCAGCGAGTGCCGATGGTATTACGCGAGGAGGTTTACGCCACGGCGGCGATGGCTGGCGGCGTCGTTTATGTCGCGCTGCATGCGCTGGACGCGCCGTTGACAATCGCGATTGCCGCCTCGCTCATTGTTACCCTCGGGCTGCGGTTAGCCGCTATTCATTGGCACCTGGCGTTGCCGGTATTTGCCTGGGTCACGGTGCCTCCTAAAAGCCATGAAGAAGCGGCAGCACCGCTCTCTACGCCGCAAAAGGCCAAAGAGCGTGTACGCATGATCCGCCGACAGCGAGAAAAACGCTAACGGCTAAGCGTTAGGTTCGCCGCTTAGGGGCTAAGCAAGTGACTTGCTTCCCGCCATTGTTCAAACCAGCGTCGCGGTTGAATAATTCGCAGGGTGGGTTCGCTATCGGTAAGTTCCACGCCTAGTCCGAGGATTCCAAGGCGTGCGTAGAGTGCGCCGTTGGCAGTACGGTCGGCCAACGCGATATCCGAAAGCAGCAACAGCGGCCCACCGGTGAGTGTCAGATCCTGCAAGCGAATGTGCTCGCCGTTGATATCGAGTTGAGCGGTGCCTTCGATATCATGAACATTCAACAAGCGTCCTAGCCAATCGCTGTCCCTTGCGCGGGCTAGGAATAGCCGTGCAAGCAACCCCGTGTCGCGCATCTCTAAGCGTAGCTGGCTGGCCAGTCGAATAGGGTCTTCCCACGCCAATGCCGCCTCGTCCATGGAGAGCTGCACCCACCAGCCTGCATCCTGGGTTCCGTTCTCACTTTGCCGGAAGACATTGTCAAAGCGCAAAAAGGAGTTGTCGGCAGTAAATTGGCGCGTTGCCAGATCGCCGTCGGTGAGGTGTAAGTCCAGATGAACATCGCCGCGAAGCTGTTGATCCAGCAACGCCAGCTCGGCGCCAAAGGCGCGCAGCGTTATTTCTCCCTGGGCATTTAGCCCTTCCAATAGCCACTCGCTTTCAAGGCTGGCTTGCCCACCCAGTAAGGTGATGCCCGCTCCTTCAGGTAAGTAGTGATTATAACGAGTGAAATCGGGCACCTCGGTAATGGGTAGCGCTATGCGGGTGGTGAAGTGTTCGGGCTGAGGGGATTCGAGCACGTCGCTAAAGCGTTCGGTTTGCGTCGTCAGGGCAAAATGCCGGCCCTCCAGGTGCGGCCTGTCATCGTCTTGGCGTTTTAATGCAAAGCGGGGAATGCCCAGCGAGAGTTGGGCCTGCTCGGGGCTATCCAATTGAGCGGTAAGCTCACCTCGCCCGGTGACGAGATAGTCTAAAAACGCGACTTCTAGCTGGTCGGCATTGACCCGTAACCGGGTGGGGGCGAGCAAGCGGTCACCGCTAAAGGCGCCTTGGGCAAACAGCTGGCCTTCACCAGCGATGGCCAGCCCATGAGCGTCAGGCAAGAAGGTGTTTAAAAAGCCGAGCTGATGCACGCTTCCTGCCAGGGTAAATTGGCCGCTAGGCTCGTCATTGCGTCGTCGAAAACGACCGTCGGACAGCACAACGGTACTGTCTAAACGCTCGCTTGGTTGGTCGGTGTCGGCCACCTGCCAACTTAACCGGGTACCGCTGATATCCAGCGTCGAGCCATCCATCACCGCCTGCTGAATGGGTAGGAACAGCTGCATATCACTGGTGAGAGCGCCCGCCTGATCACCGTGCTGCCAGCGCGTAGTAAGCCCGTTGCCAGCTAAATGTATCTCTCCGCTTAGCTGTTCTGAAACAATCGAAAGCTGACCGTGACTTTCGGCTTGACCGCTAAGTAACTGCAGTGGCGCTGGGTCTGGCAAAACTGTCTCTAAGTAAGTCTGTAAAACAGCGATATTCGGTAGGCGCGCACTTGTCCAGCTTAGCGTTGCTGAGGCCTCTTCACGTACTGTTTCAGTATCAATGGGGCTGGTGGCGTCGATATTGATATCGGCATTGGCAAGCAGTTGAAGCTCTTGGTGGTGCAGTGTGGCATCGGTAAAGCTGAGCGTTGCCTCAATGATCTCCTCTGGCGTTAGCTGGGCGTTAAGCGTGCCTCTTCCTTGGGCTATAAAGCCAAGCGTATCGGCGGCGAGTTCCGGCGCTTGAATGTTCAGTTGGGCATCATAAGGACGCGATTGGCGAATGCTCGCCGAGGCCTCAATTTGACCATGGCCGGAAAGGTGGATGTTATTTTCACTGTTAACGGCAGGGTTAACAGCAGATTCAGCCCCGGCGTCTTCGCTATCAAATACCAGGAAACGATTGAGCATATCCAGGCGCGTGATATCACCCTGTAACGCCAGTGTTGCTGCCGTAGGGAGGTCGAGCTGATCCAGGCGTTGGTTGGAAATTTGGGTCGTGAGATGAAGCTCAGCATTCTCCGCGTAAGGATGTGTGTCCGCGAGCGCGACATCGACAAGCTGTGTCGAGAAATGCAGGTGCTCTTTCTCAACCGCTAAACGAACCTGACCTTGGCCGGTAGCGGTATGGTGGGGTGGTGGGTTGTCGGCGATTAGCCAGTTCGGCGAGTCAGTCGGCGCTCGCAGCCGCTGCTCATCAACGGTCAAGCGCAGCAAAGGTGCGTCCAGAATGAGTTCGCTATCAGGCTGCAGTGTGCCAGCTGTTAACGTTAGTGCCCCTGTTAGTGCGCCTCGCCCCTCCAGAGTGAGCCACGGCAGGGCACCCAGGTAGGGCATAAAGACATCCCATGCATCTGCCTGGGCATCCAATTGAAAGTGTGCCGAAACTGCTTCCAGTAAATCGGGGTTAATTTCGCCGCTTACCGCGTCGACCAGGGTTATTGAGTCGAGTGTCGCTGTTGCGTCAAGATGAATGTCACGCACCAGGGTGGCTTGATCACTAAGGCGAACTAAACGACCATTGGTAATAGCGAGTGAAACCTCAGGGATCGCCAGGGTGTCACGACTCAAGGTGGTCTTGGCTATTTGTAAACGGCCGTCTGCTTCGAGCGCCGTGTCACCGATGGTTAAACGTCGGATGCCTTCGGCATCCAGTGCCTCGATATGTAATTCACCGCGCAGCAGTGCCAGAAGAGAAAGCGAAAGGGTGGCGCGTTCTGCTTCGATGGAAATAGGTAGGGCGGCATCTTCGCGAGCAAGATAAAGCTCCTCTACTTCCCAGCGGCCAGGGTGGCGGCTGACGCCTTTTTCCCAGTGAATATCAATACCCTCAAACTGGGCAATGCGTGCGGGCAACCACTGACTATTTAGCAGCCAATAGCTGCCAGCCACCCAGATCAGGATGATAAATAGCAAGCCAATCAACCCTCTAAAAAGTAGGCGGGGTAGGCGATTTTTACGAGTGTTCGCGTCTGGCATAGTGGTTTCCCGAGCAGATAACTCCTGTTGGGGCGTGTTTTATGGCATTATGCGCGGCGTTGGGCAGTGACGGGTTTTCGATTTCAACGCTAGGCAGGCAACAAACGCCATGTTCAAGGATTTTTACGCGCAGCGCGGAGAGTATGTAGTGATCTCCGCAGAGCAGGCCAGTCGTTTCGCCAAAGGCGTCGCTGGTGACTACAACCCCATTCATAACCCGGATGCACGGCGCTTTTGTGTACCCGGCGACTTGCTATTTGTATTGATACTCACAAAGTTTGGGTTGTCGCGGCAAATGGAGTTTCGCTTTACCAACATGGTGGGCGCCGATACGCCGCTTAAATTCAGCGAAGCGGACGATGGTACGTTGCACGTCTGCGATGAAGGCGGAAAGTGTTACTTACAGGTCGTGCGTGGTGGTGACATTACCCACGATCCTGAGGTGGTGGAAGCTTTTGCGCGCTGTTACGTCGCTTTTTCAGGTAAAAATTTCCCGCACTACCTCAAACCCCTCATGGAACAACAAGGGGTTATGTTTAATCCTAAACGCCCGCTGGTGATCTACGACAGCATGGGTTTTTCACTTGAACGTTTAGATGGTTTCTCACCGGGGTTAACGCTCAATCACTCATCGTTAGAGGTGAACGGCAAACGTGCCGATGCGCGGTTGGAGTTCTCGATTGAATCGGCTGGTGAAGCGGTAGGGGTAGGCTCCAAGAAACTCGTAGTGAGTGGCTTGTGTGATTACGACGCCGATGAAATGGCCGCTATCGTCGAAGAGTTTTATCGTCTCAAGGCTGCCTACGAAACGGCTTGATGGCGATATGCCGCATCCGTCCAGCGTTAGCTGGCCAGCGGCATGACATCGACTTCCACCTCCAAACGATGCTCGCCGCCGCCGTTCATCACCCCTTTGAGCGGCGCGACATCGGCATAATCTCGCCCCCAGGCCAGCACCGGGTGCTGTTCACCGGCCACGGCGCCATTGGTGGGGTCTAGCGCCAACCAGCCCCAATCGGGGATCCAGGTCGCCAGCCAAGCATGGGAGGCATCCGCGCCTATTAACCGCGGTTGCCCAGGCGGTGGCTGGGTTTCCAGGTAGCCGCTGACATAACGCGCCGCTAGGCCTACTGAACGCAGTGCACCGATCGCAAGGTGCGCGAAATCCTGGCAGACGCCACGGCGGTTAGTGAGCACATCGCTTAACGGTGTTGCCAGCGTGGTGAAGCTAGGGTCGTATTCGAAGGTGGTATGAATCAACTCATTGAGCGCTAGCGCCGCTTCGATAAGTGGCCTGCCAGGGGTAAAGCAGCTAAGCGCAAAGCCAGCGAGTTCATCGTTACGGCGGATAAACGGTGAGTCCAAACGGTAAAGCTGAACGTCAAAGCGGTTGTCCTGGCTAAGCTGCTGGGCAACGCTTTCCCATGTGGGTGAAACACTGGGCAGGGCAGCTAACGGTTGTGTATTCAGCGGTGTGACCACCGTGACATCCAGCGTTTGATGAACTTCTTCCATGGCGAAATAGAGCACTCGATTGCCGAAGATATCGCAGCGTTCGCGCTGTACCTGCGGCGCAGGGCTGATCAGTAGTTCCGATGCGCCGCACTGCTGGTGCGGCGTTTTACGTGGGAGCACCCGCGCTTCACTGTGGCACAGCGTCACCGGGGCGCTGTAGTGGTAGCGGGTGGTATGCCGCAGCGTGTAATTCATGCATCGGGCTCCATGCTGACTAGCTGGCGAGGACGTTCCACGTGGCTAAAGTGGCTTTGGCTGATGGCTTCAGAAAGTGCGCTCAATGGCTCAATCAGGGCATCCAGCAGCTGTTCTAAGGCCTCTTGCGCCTCGGGGGTATCCGCTAAGTGGCTTAAACGATCAATATCGGCCAGGTGGAGCGCCGCATTGGCCTGAATCAACAGCCTTCGTTCGGCGTTACGGTAGGGCGAGGTGCTGCCGGGCAGTCGATCCATCTGACGCTCAATGCGCTTGAGCATGTAGCCCACCGAGCGCGGGTTGGTTTCGTCAAACAGCAGTAGGTCAAGAATCGCTGCTGGGTGGAGCTCGCTTCGGTAGCGGCGCCGATAGGCAGTAAAGTTATCGGTGGTGGCGAGTACCACTTCCCACAGTGCCAACCCTGGCGAATGCGGGGCGTTGAGCGTCAGTTTGAGCAATGAGAGTAGCCCGAGCACACGATCCAGAAAGCGGCCAATATCCATAAATCGCCAGCCGTAATGATGCGGCATGGTCTCGTTACAGAGCCCAAAAAAGGCTGCTAGCTGGGCTGAAAGGCTTTCGCAGGCACGTCGTGCAGCGCTGGCTCCCAAGCTGGGGTTGAACGTCGCCATGCGCTGGCGCAACTGATGCACTACCCGCCAGGAGTCGTCGCCCAGATGATCACGCACGCTGCGCGCATTGCGCATCAATTGTGAAAAAAGTGGCTGCAGTGCCTGGGGGTCGACGTCATCGAACTGAGCCAGCAAGGCGGCGCGTTTCTGGTCAAACCCGATGAGTGGCGCTTGTAAGCGGTGCTCGTCATCGTCGTTGAGGGTGGTGATATCCAGCGCCAGCAGCAGTTCATCCAGTAGCTGATCAGCGATTTCGTCCTGGTCATACTCCATCAGCCTAAGCAGGGCTTCACGCAGCAGGCGTGCCCGGGTATCCAAACGCTCACCATAGCGGCCTAACCAAAACAGGCTTTCAGCCACACGGCTGGGTAGGTCGGTGCCGTCGCGAGTGGCCACGACCGGGCCACGCGCCTGACGTAACTGACTAACATGCGGTTGGGGTGAGGCTGCCGTCACCCATACATCTTTGACGATGCTGCTGCTCAGTGAATGGGAGCCGGGCTCGCCCACCCAGGCCAAGCCGCCGGGCATGACTTGATACTCGTCCGCGGCATTAGGTTTGACGGTGGCGCTATTCGGCGTACGGGTCACAAAGCAGCGCAGGTTGAGCGTAGTAGGCTCTAGGCGCTGTAAATAGCTGTTAAATACCGGGGCGGTAGCCGCCTGAGTAGAAGCATCGGCGTTGTGTAACAGCAGCGGTTCACCCAGCAGGTGCTCGCAGAGCGCCGGCAGGTAGTCCGCTAATGCCGGGGCTTCTAGAATGCCGACGCCCAGGGCGTTCGATAATGCCACCCCGCCTGAACGCATGGCCTGCAAAAGCCCGGGCACGCCGAGCTGTGAGTCCCCGCGGAGTTCCAGTGGGTCGCAGTAGACGTCGTCGCAGTTGCGCAATATGACATCGACGGGCTGTAAACCGCCCAGGGTGCGCAGCCATACCTGCGTATCACGCACCACCAAGTCCTGTCCTTCTACCAAGGCGATATTGAGGTAGTTGGCCAAGTAGGCGTGCTCAAAATAGCGCGGGCTCGCAGGCCCTGGCGTTAAAAGAATCAAGGTCGGATTGTCGCGGTGCTGATAGGCCATCGCGATTAAGGTTCGATGATGTAAATCGAGGAAGCCCGCTAACCGTTTTAACGGCGCATTCCGGTACATATCGGGTAGGGCACGAGCCATCAATATACGGTTTTCAAGCGCAAACCCAGTGCCTGAAGGCGCCTGCAAACGGTCTGCCATCACGCGCCATTGGCCCTGGGTATCCTGAATGACATCCACACCGTGAAAACCGATCGGCGCGCGGTCATTAGGCAAGGAGCGGTGGCAAGGCAGTAACAGATGCGGTGAAGCGAGCAGCTCCTGAGTCGGCAAAAGGCCTTGCTCAAAGAGCGTTTTAGGGCCGTATATGTCGTCATAAAGGGCCGTTAGTAGCCGACTGCGCTGAGTGAGCCCCGCTTCCAGTGCTTGCCACTGTGCTTCATCGATGACCCAGGGAAGCGGATCGAGCCGCCATGAGCGCCCCTGGGTTTCATCGTGCATGTTGAAAATAACGCCATTTTCAGCCAACAAACGCTGAATTTCTTCATGCTGGTGGAGGCGGCCGGTGGGGCCGAGTGCTTCTAAACAACCGAGTAAGCTCTGCCAACCAGGGCGTAACTGCCCTTGACCATCGAGCATAGCGTCATACGTGCCGGGCTGTCCCTTGCCTAGCTGATTCAAGTAATCCTCAACGAGCCCGTTAACCACGGGCGCGAGAAGCGAGGGAGAGACAGGGGCCGTCATTGTCCTTGTAATCCTGAGAGGTAAGGGGCGGATTATCCTGCAGTAGCCGCTAAGAGAAAAGCATTAGCTGCGTTAAAAAAACTAACTAGGCGTCCAGCGCAGGTCGAGCGTTTGCGGCAGTTCCAGGCTGGGTGTTTCCACTTTAGGCACCTGATGGCCATGGCGATGACCGCTGTCACTGAAACGCCCCAGTCGACGCGCTTCCGCTTCAAACGCGTTGACCGGGAACGTATCGAAATTACGCCCCGTCGGATGCACCACGTAGTAGGTGCAACCTGCCACGGAGCGCTGGTTCCAGGTATCGATGACGTCAAACACCAGCGGCGCGTGAATAGGGATTTGCGGGTGTAATGCCGAGGGCGGCTGCCAGGCGCGGTAGCGCACCCCGGCGACTGCTTCGCCATTACGCCCCGTCGCTGAAAGGGGCACGCGACGGCCATTACAAGTCACCACATAGCGGTCACCGCTCATGCCGCTGACTTTGACTTCCAGGCGCTCCACCGAGGAGTCCACATAGCGAGCCGTGCCGCCTGCCGAGGCCTCTTCACCCAGCACGTGCCAGGGTTCGATGGCTTGGCGCAGCTCGATGTCTAGCATGGGCGTATGCAAACGGCCATGCAGCGGGAAACGGAACTCCAGGAAGGGGGCAAACCAATCAAGGTCGAAGTCGAAGCCGTGGTGGCGTAAATCGGTCAGCACGTCGTCAAGATCGTTCCACAGGTAGTGAGGCAGCATCCAGCGATCTTGCAGTGCGCTTCCCCAGCGCACGGGCTTGGCGCGGTAGGGCGTTTTCCAGCAGCGCGCGACAAGGGCGCGGATTAACAGCATTTGCATGAGTCCCATGCGCGCATGGGGTGGCATCTCAAAACCGCGTAGTTCTAATAAACCGAGCCGACCACTATCACTATCCGGTGAATAGAGTTTGTCGATGCAGAACTCGGCCCGGTGGGTGTTGCCCGTTAAGTCGGTCAGCAGATGGCGTAGCAAGCGATCGACCAGCCAGGGCTGTACCACGTCGCCTTCGGGCATTTGTTGCAGGGCGATTTCAAGCTCATAGAGCGCTTCGTGGCGCGCTTCGTCAACTCTAGGCGCTTGACTGGTCGGGCCAATAAACAGCCCAGAAAACAGATAAGAGAGGCTCGGGTGGTGCTGCCAATAGGTCACCAAACTGGCGAGCAGATCCGGGCGACGCAAAAACGGCGAATCGTCAGGCGTTATTCCACCCAGGGTGACGTGGTTACCACCGCCGGTGCCGGTGTGGCGGCCATCGAGCATGAACTTTTCCGTGCCCAGACGGGTTTTCCGCGCTTCTTCATAGAGTCGTTCGGTTTGTGCCACCAGTGTTTGCCAACTGGCGGCGGGCATAATATTCACTTCGATCACGCCCGGATCGGGGGTGATCATAAAGTTTTCCAGGCGCGGATCACGAGGCGGTGAGTAGCCTTCAACCATCACCGGGCACGCAAGCGCTTTGGCGCACTCTTCCACCGTACTGAGCAGGTCAAGGTAGTGCTCCAGGCTGGTGAGCGGTGGCAGGAATATATGCAAACGGCCATCTCTGGGCTCCACACATAGGCTGGTGTGTATGATGCCACTTTCTTGGTCGCTTGCTGCGCGTGGCTGCTGCTGCACGCTTTCGCCTTCAGGATGCGATGGGCTGGGGTGGCTGGAACGCCCCAGGCGTTCAGCATCGCTGATGTGCAGCTGTTCAGCGTTGCGGCGGGCGACTTCGCCGTGAATGTCACCCAGCTCAGGGCGCGGTGCGAATAGTGATTCTGGCTGGGGCTGCTCTTCTGGGTCTGCCCAGGGCAGGGCCGAAAGGGGCAAGCGAAGCCCCATGGGGGAGTCGCCGGGTACCAGGAAAAGATGGTCGCGCTTGAGCGGCCAGCGTCCGCTCTCCCATCGGTGGGCCTGACTGATCGAGTGGCGCAGCGGTAGGGCGTAGCCAACGACTTCGTCCAGGCCTTGTTCGAGCAGGCGGGCAAGGCGGTGACGCTCGGCGTCGTCCTTGAGGTTGGCTTCTCTTGGGTCAACGTTGACCGGCAGCGACTGCTCTTTCCAGAGATAGTAGTAGGCATCCTCAAACGCCGGAATCCAAAAGCGTTCGGCGATACCCAACCGCTCGCTAAGTGCCTGGGTAAAACGTTGCGCCATGACGCTATCAGCGTCGATATTGGGGGCGCCTTCCATGCAGGCTAACCATTTTGGATCGCGCCACAGCGGCACGCCATCCTTGCGCCAGTAGCAGGCCAGCGCCCAGCGTGGCAACGGTTCGCCGGGGTACCACTTGCCCTGCTGCTGTTGAATAGCGCTACCGGGCGCATAGGCCGCCTGTAGCCGCGTTAGCAGTGCTTCGGCACGTTCACGTTTATGCTCCCCCAGCGCTTCGGTATTCCACTGCGGGCTTTCCATGTCGTCAATGGAAACGAACGTCGGCTCGCCGCCCATGGTCAGCCGTACGTCCTGCTGCAAAAGTTCGGCATCCACATCGTCGCCGAGTTTGCAGATACGCTGCCACTGCTCGTCGCTGTAGGGCTTGGTGACCCGCGGGTCTTCGTGAATACGCGTCACTTCCATGGTCACGTCAAACGTGACTTCGCACTTATCGGAGAAGCCGGTGATGGCCGCTGCGCTGCCCGTGGTGGGGGTGGCGGCCAGAGGGATATGGCCTTCGCCGGCGAACAGCCCCGAGGTGGGGTCAAGCCCTACCCAGCCAGCGCCGGGCAGAAACACTTCGGTCCAGGCGTGTAAATCAGTGAAATCCACCTCGGTACCACTGGGGCCATCGAGTGCTTTGACATCGGGTTTCAACTGAATCAGGTAGCCCGATACAAAGCGCGCCGCGAGTCCCAAATGGCGAAAAATTTGCACCAGTAGCCAAGCGCTGTCGCGGCATGAGCCGCTGGCCAGTGTCAGCGTTTCTTCACAACTCTGCACGCCTGGCTCTAAGCGCACCAAGTACCCTATATCGTCTTGAAGGCGCTGGTTAAGGGCGACCAGAAAATCGACAGTGGTGGTTGGCTCGCGGGGCACGGCCTTGAGCCACTCCATCAAGCGCGGCCCGGATTCAGTGATTTCCAGGTAGGGGCCCAATTCCTGACGCAGGGCGTCTGGGTAAGCGAAAGGAATCGTTTGCGCGATGTCGTCCAGGAAGAAATCGAACGGGTTGATCACGGTCATCGGCGCGATCAGCTCGACGGCGATGGTCAACTCCTTGCGTGGCTCGGGAAACACGACGCGCGCATTAAAGTTGCCGAACGGATCCTGTTGCCAGTTCAGAAAGTGGTCGTCGCCAGAGAGCTTAAGTGAGTAAGCCTCGATATGGGTACGGCAGTGGGGCGCCGGGCGCAGCCGAATGACATGGGGTGAAAGACGTACCGGACGGTCAAAGTGGTAAGTCGTACGATGATGCAAGGCAACGCGAATGGTCATGGGCCACCCTCAAAAGAACCGTTATCAACCGGATGGTCGGCTGGGTAAGGAATAACCGAACGTTTCGCAAGTATCGTTCCACTTTTACTTTTTTGCAGCCGCTATCTTAAGTAAGGCGTTTAACTAAAGTGGAAATAGCCTGATGCACCATTTTGGCTCTCATTGTTCGCACCAAAAATGGGCATTAACGTAGGTTGAGTCATCCTAAAACCCCACCCAGTAGCGTTTGGGTAAGCAAACGTTGAAATATCGCAAAAGATGGTACGTATTTTGCTCTCAATTGTTTGATTGTTTTGCGCGCGGCAGGCCTACACTGAGCATTGAGGAAGTTGCCGCTTCCACCCCAGCGCCAGGAGAGCGCCCATGAGCCAAGTGAATTGGAATAACTATGCGTGTCGTGACTTTTACGACGAGCTGATGGCAGCACCCGGTCAGCCACGCGAGTCAGCGGGTGAATTGTGCAACATGTTGGCAAGGTTTAGTGCAGAAGAGTTAGCCGAGCGGAAAACCGCGGCGGAGATCGCGATCCGGACCATGGGTATTACGTTCACCGTTTACTCTGAAGGTGCCATGATCGATCGTGCTTGGCCTTTTGATATTGTGCCGCGCATTATTCCGGCCAGTGAGTGGCGTAAAACAGAGGCGGGGCTCAAACAGCGCGTTCAGGCGCTCAATCTATTTATTGATGACCTTTACCACGACCAAAAAGTCATTAAGGACAAAGTGCTTCCTGCGGAGGTGCTGGCGCAGTCGGTCAATTTTCGCCCCCAGTGCGTTGGCGTTAACCCACCCCATGGCGTTTGGGCGCACGTATGCGGGTCAGACTTGGTACGCGATGGTGACGGTACCCTCTATGTACTTGAGGACAATTTACGCATTCCCTCCGGCGTCTCTTATATGCTGGAAAACCGCAACGTCACTAAGCGAGTGCTGCCGGAGCTATTTGCGTCGGGCAAGATTCTGCCCGTTGATGATTACGTGGCACAGCTTTACGACATGCTGGCCGCGATGTCGCCCCGCCCCGGCGATGACCCGCAAATCGTCGTGCTGACCCCGGGTATCTATAACTCGGCCTACTTCGAGCATGCCTACTTGGCCCAGCAGATGGGCGTAGAGCTGGTGCAGGGGAGCGACCTGCTAGTCGATGACGATGACGTCGTTTATATGCGCACCGTGGCAGGCCTGCGCCGGGTAGATGTCATTTATCGCCGTGTCGATGATGAATTTTTAGATCCGGAAGCGTTTAATCCCGAATCCATGCTGGGCGTGGCGGGCCTAATGCGCGCCTGGCGGGCAGGTAAAGTGGCGCTGGCCAATGCGCCCGGCGCTGGGGTGGCCGACGACAAAGTCGTTTATGCATTCGTGCCAGCGCTGATTCGTTATTACCTCGACCAGGAACCGCTACTGCCTAATGTGCCGAGCTACCTGTGCATGTTCGAGGATGACCGCCGTTATGTGCTCGACCACTTGGACGAACTGGTGGTGAAACCTGCCAATGAGTCCGGCGGCTACGGCATGCTGATCGGCCCACGCTCAACCAAAGAGACCCGTGAAGAGTTTGCCCGCTTGATCAAGGCCAACCCGCGCAATTATATGGCCCAGCCGACGTTGGCGCTTTCTACGACACCCACGCTTGCCAATGGACTACCGCAGCCACGCCACGTAGACCTTCGGCCTTTCATACTCTCTGGGCCTGAAATTCATGTCACGACCGGGGGACTTACCCGGGTAGCGCTTATTGAAGGCTCATTGGTGGTGAACTCATCGCAAGGTGGCGGCAGTAAAGACACCTGGATCGTGGAAACCGATGATAAGGCGGCAGCGGCCGCGGTGAAAGGAGCCTAATGCCATGCTGTCACGCGTTGCTGAAAACCTTTATTGGATGGCACGTTATATTGAACGCGCAGAAGATACCGCGCGCCTGTTGAGTGTCAACAGCCACCTCATGCTTGATTTACCCGGCCGCCTGCCGCTTGGCTGGGCGCCGCTGATTGAAATGACCGGGAGCCTGGAGACCTTTAGGTCTCGCCACAACGATTTTGATGAACGCAGCGTGGTGCATTTTTTATGTGCCGACCCCGACAACGATATTTCCATCATCTCCGCTCTCGCGAGTGCCCGCGAGAACCTGAGAACGACCCGTGATGTGGTGCCTAGAGAGATTTGGGAAGAGGTCAATCAGCTCTATTTGAGCGTTGCCGATCATGCTGAAAATGGCGTTAGCCCGCGCCGTCGCGATAGCTTTCTTAAAAGTGTCATCCGCGGTTGCCAAGCATTAACGGGGCTCATTGAAGGGACCTTGAGCCACGGGCCGGCGCGTACGTTTATTGAATTAGGGCGCCAGTTAGAGCGGGCGGATATGACCACCCGCATCGTCGATGTACGCTCCGCCAGCCTACTACCGCAAAACCCTGAGGAGCTGCTGCCGTTTGAAAACCTGCAGTGGATGAGCGTGCTCAAGTCACTCACGGCTTACCAAATGTATCGTCAGCAGGTGCGTTTACGCGTGCGGGGACCGGATGTACTGCGCTTTTTGCTCCAAGACCCGAATCTGCCACGCTCGATTGCCTGTAGTCTCGAGACCCTGGGTCATGAGCTGACGTTACTGCCCCGCCAAGACCGCCCAGCGGCAACGGTCTCACTGGTGCGCGCGGACGTTGTCGATGCCGATATCCAAGCCCTTGCGCATTCACCCAGTAAGCTGCATGCGTTTATCGATGAACTGCAGATAGGCTTTGCCGCGATTCACGATACGCTGAGCGCTACCTACTTCGTGAATGACGACAGTGTGCCCCGCGTGACACAGACCCAAAGTCAGAGCCAGAGCCAAAGCCACGCGGGGGACAACGATAACGACTGATAGATTAACGCGACACAGGGCTGGCGGCCTGGATCAGTTGATGCAGGTACGCCAGCTTCTCACGCACGGCGGGCGCGAGCACCGTCGGTGAGAGGTCGAGTAGCCCCATATCGCGGTTAAGTTCATTCACCGCCAAGCCGACCTGATGAAACGCGACCAGCATGCTGTCCAGGCTGCCATCGTATTCAACGTGGGTAATGCCCATGTGCAGCGCCGTATCCAGCACGGCGACCATATCCAGGTAATAAGCAAACGTTTCGGCGAAATCTTCCCAGGGGTGCATGGTCGCGTAAGCGGAAATGAACCGTTCGGGCCAGTCGCTGGGTGCCCCCTGCTGGTAGTAACGCTCCAGTGCCTCGGCATAGCTCGGCCGGTGATGGTTGCCAAATACTGCGCGGCAGGCCTCTTCATCACGCTCTTTGACCAATACATCCCAATAGTAGTGGCCAATTTCGTGACGGAAATGCCCAATGAGGGTGCGGTGGGATTCGTTCATATCGACGCGCAAGCGTTCGCGTTCAACGTCATCGGCTTCTTTTACGTTGATGGTGATATGGCCCGAGGCGTGGCCGGTATACACCTTTTCCTGCTTGGCAGTAGAGCGCCATAAGCCTTGGTCGGGCAGGGCGTCGGCCATAAATGAAAAGCTTAACGGTACGGCAATCGCGTCCTCTTGAGTGCCGTGTGGCAACTTGAGCAAGTCAAGGGTATGAAATAACCGCCGTTTTGCCGCCTCAAGCGCCGCCCAACGTTCGCGGTGGCCTTCAATATTGAGGTCGGGGATTACTTCGTTATATCGGCAGCAGTCGCATAATGCATCCGCTTGGCCGTGTTCCATCACCACCGAACGGTTACAGACATTCTCCACGATGTAATTGTGGCATTTCATCAATGCCGTATCGCAACCTGGCTGCGTGCAGCGATAGCCACCGCTATCCAGGGGCTCAAGCGCAACGATATTACGACAGGCGGGGCACCAGCCCACCTCTGACTGGCAGGTAAGGCAGTGGGTGTTTTCATAAAAGAGAGGGTTGCCACAGCGGCAGCTGAAAGTCTGCATTATTAATTCCCTGTGTTAAAACACGCCATGCGTAGCGCTTGCCCTCAGCGGCCCTAAAAACCGGGTTGCCTCTGATTAGCCGAAGCATAGCCAGCAGCGCGTCACAATGGAAAGGCTAATTGACGTCATGCGACAGATTTTGTTTACTCATAAGATACTTGGTTGACGTTAACGTCAACTTGCTGCTATACCCTGTGTTCTTGCCCATCAGCGGTGCGTAGGCAACCACAGCCTTGTGCCCGCCATAACAATCACAACCATCAACAGGAGCAACGCCATGTCCGTTCGCGAAATTCCCATGTATATCGACGGCCAACCTGTGCAGTCGCAAAGCCAGGAGTGGCGCGATGTCGTTAACCCTGCCACGCAAGAAGTGGTGGCGCGGGTGCCGTTTTGTAGTGCCGACGAGGTGGAGCATGCCATCAGCAGTGCCAAAGAAGCGTTCAAAGAGTGGCGCAAGGTGCCGCTTGGCAAACGTATGCGCATCATGCTCAAACTTCAGGCGCTCATTCGTGACAATACCGCTGAGCTGGCGGCCCTGATTACCGAAGAGCATGGCAAAACCTTGCCGGATGCGGAAGGCGAAGTGGGTCGCGGTCTGGAAGTGGTGGAGCACGCCTGCTCGATCACGTCGCTCCAGTTGGGTGAGCTGGCCGAAAACGCTGCCAATGAGGTGGATGTTTACACCATGCACCAACCGCTGGGCGTGGGCGCAGGCATTACCGCGTTTAACTTCCCCATTATGTTGCCCTGCTTTATGTTTCCGCTGGCCATTGCCACCGGTAATACCTTTGTTCTTAAACCCTCCGAGCAAGATCCTAGTTCCACGATGCGCTTGGTTGAGTTGGCGCATGAAGCAGGCATCCCGCCCGGTGTGCTAAACGTGGTACATGGCGGGCCGGATGTGGCCAATCAAATCGCCGACCACCAAGATATCAAAGCGCTCTCATTCATAGGGTCTACCCATGTGGGGTCGTTGCTTTATAACCGTGCGGCGGCCGCGGGCAAGCGCATGCAGGCAATGATGGGGGCCAAGAACCACTGTGTGGTCATGCCCGATGCTAACCGTAGTCAAGCGATCAATAACCTACTGGGCTCCGCCTTTGGGGCCGCCGGGCAGCGCTGTATGGCGAACTCCGTAGTGGTGCTGGTGGGGGAAGCTCGGGAGTGGTTGGGCGATATCGTCGAGGCGGCCGAGCAGATGAAAGTGGGGCCCGGCACGCAGTTAGATGCCGATTTAGGGCCGCTGGTGTCGCCGGCGGCGCGTGATCGTGTGCTGCGGTTAATCGATGCCGGCGAAAAAGAGGGCGCGAAGCTGATGGTGGATGGCCGCAACGTCACAGTAGACGGCTACCCCAACGGTAACTTCGTGGGCCCCACTCTGTTTGCTGATGTGACCGCGGACATGACCATTTACCGCGAAGAGATTTTTGGCCCTGTGCTGTGTGTGGTGAGCGTTGAAACGTTGGATGAGGCGATTGCCTTTATCAATGCCAATCCCAACGGCAATGGCACTTCCATCTTCACTAACTCGGGCTGGATCGCACGCCGCTTCGAAACCGATATCGATGTGGGGCAAATCGGGATTAACGTGCCGATTCCCGTGCCGGTTGCGTACTTTAGCTTCACCGGTTCGCGGGCATCAAAGCTTGGGGACTTAGGGCCCAATGGTAAACAGGCGATCGCGTTCTGGACACAAACGAAAACCGTGACAGCGCGGTGGTTTGAACCCGAGAACGTGTCTAGCGGTATTAACAGCACCATTTCGCTGGGCTAAAAGAAGCCGTCCAGGGTGGGCATTTAGCCCTGTGTTAAACAGGGCTAAATGAAACATCAAATGGCGAACGATACGCATAAAAGACAAAGCCCAAAGGTGCTTTTGGTTGCCTTCTGGGGTGCTTAAAAGTTATCGAAAAGGGGCAAGCTCTCTTCTAGTAACTGTTCAATCGGGTTGAGTTGGCTTTCATGCAATACCAGCAGAGAAGGTTCGTTTATGGCATTGGGGGCAGGCGGTACCAGTAGCGCGAATTCACCTTCTTCAAGGTGAAATTCATGTATCTCACGCATGCCCAGCGGGGTTAAGCACTGCGAAGAGCGGTAGGTGTCGTCTTCGCCATAAACAAGCCGATGATACATTTTGAACAGCGTATACAGGGCCAACCCACCTTCGAATGCAGGCCAGCGCGCTGGCGTTTGGCGAATGTCGTTGGTGAGGTTTTGCCCTTCAGCTTCGGCCCCTGCAATTGCATCGGCTAGCGGGGTGGCAAGGATAGCGGTCTTATCGGCGGGGAGAGGCGTGTTGAACTTGGAGGCGTGTTCAAAATCCTGAACTGCACGCTTAAAATCAGCCACGCTCGAGAGTGTGTAATCGACATGCTGCAAGTCTTCGGGCTCAAAGCCGCCGTTTTCCCAGCCATGGATGACCCGTAATGTCATTTGCCCCCGCGTCATTGGGCGGGCCAGCAGCATATGCAGCATGATACGAATGTGCAGCTGGCGCTCGTCGGTATCATTTTCAAAGGCCAGGTAGGGGTCAGCAAACAGTTCGTTTAGGCGACCGGGCGTATGTTCTTTGGCTTCGTTATGGCTCATGTCAGCGTCCCTTTGAACGAACTGATGTTTGTTAAGTGTTAAATGCATTTTATGACAGGTCGTTAGGCCAGTATGGCGAGCAGAGTCGCCAATTTAAAGTTACTTAAGTTGGCGTTTTGTTACGTAAGAGCTAAGTCGTTTTGGTGAGATGGTTAAACTGAATAATAAAGAGGTGATGATGTCTGCTCAACTAAGTCGTTTTAACGTACCGGAAACGTTAAATGATCTGCCCGATGATATTCGCACTACAATATTAGCCGTTCAGGAAAAAGCGGGCTTCGTACCCAATGTTTTTTTAATGCTGGCGCATCGCCCCGATGAGTTTCGTGCTTTCTTCGCCTATCACGATGCGCTCATGGAACGTGAGTCGGACTCGCTCAGCAAAGCTGAAAAAGAGATGATTGTGGTGGCTACCAGTGCCCGTAATCGTTGCTTGTATTGCGTGGTGGCCCATGGGGCACTCGTGCGTATATATAGTAAAGATCCGCTGCTAGCGGACCAGGTGGCCATCAATCACCGTGTTGCGCCAATCAGTGAACGCCACCGGGTCATGCTCGACTTTGCCATGCACTGTGGCATTGAGGTCGGCGAAATGACCGATGAGTGGTTTGCTCGCCTGCAGGCGGTAGGCTTTAGCCACGAAGACTGCTGGGACATCGGTGCCATCGCGGCTTTTTTTGGGCTGTCCAACCGTTTGGTTACACTCGCAGGCACGCCCCCCAATGAGGAGTTCTATCTGATGGGGCGTGTGCCACGTGAAAGGGGCGCTAGCACACCTTAAACTTTACTAAGGTGCTTTTTTGGTTGACGATAGCACCTTCATTCACTGTCGCCAGGGGAGCCCTGCTTGTAAGGGCTGAGAATGCGCACTGCGCAGACCCTGGAACCTGATCCGGTTCGTACCGGCGGAGGAAGTGCGACATGCTATACCTGACGTCAGCCGTGCTCGGCGCGGCGCTGTGCTGCTTTGCTTTTTTGGGCCTACGTGCTCGCTGGGTAGATGGCCCGGTGGACGATTACGTTACCGCCCGCAACTCTCAAACGGCTTCGACCCTGGGCCTCTCCTTTCTTGCTTCCGGTATGGGCGCTTGGATTTTGTTTGCCCCACCCGAAATTGGCGCCTTCGTTGGCCCTCTCGCGTTGGCGGGCTATGCGCTGGGGTCTGCACTGCCGTTTATCGTTTTAGGGCTGTATGGCCCCAAAATTCGCCGTGCGTTGCCAGAAGGGCGTAGCATCGGCGAATTCGCTGGCGCTTGTTACGGCCCTGGCGTTAGGCGCTGGGTAACGTTGGTGTCGGTGGGTTATATGGCCTGCTTTTTGGCGGCGGAGTTAACGGCCATTGGCGCCATTACCGCGCTGTTGTCAGAGGTGCCGCCCGCCCTGGTGATTATTGGCGTTGCCCTTACCACACTACTCTATACGGCGGTGGGGGGCTTGCGCGCCAGCCTTGCCACGGATCGGTGGCAGGCGTGGCTATTGCTGGCGCTTCTCATCGCGGTGGCGGGCGTTACGCTCTGGCGCCTTCCGTCACTGCCTAGCCAGGCAGCGATGCCTTCCATTCCGGTGGCCAGTGCGCTCAGCGTTGCCTTGACGCTGGTGATTGCCGTCACCGCCGCGAACCTTTTCCATCAGGGGTATTGGCAGCGTGTATGGGCGGCGCGGGATGATCAAAGCTTGGGTCGTGGCGCCTGGTTGGGCGGTGGTATGACTGTCGTTGTCGTCATGCTGATTGGTGGCCTGGGCATGTTAGCGGCGATGAGTGGCGTTGCCCTTGGCGAGCCGCCGATGCCCTTTTTCGCGCTGCTAACGGAAGCGCCTGCATGGCTGACCTTACCTTCCCTAGTGCTGGCGGTGACCTTGGTGGCCTCCAGTGTGGATACGCTCCAAAACGGCATTGCATCGCTTGTCGTCGCCCGCAGCGAACGGCAAGGGGTGTCTCTGGCCGCGGCCCGCTGGGTCACCATTGCGGTGATGATTCCGGTGGTGGTGATTGCGTTACAGGGGCTTTCCGTCCTGCGGCTGTTTCTAATTGCTGACTTATTGTGTGCCGCTATTGTGGTGCCTGTGCTGTTAGGCCTGTGGCATCGAATGACCTCGGTGGCGGCTATTGCAGGAGGCATGGCAGGCTTAGTGGGCGCCATTATCCCAGGGTGGTTAAGCCAGGGAAGCCTCGCCGCCGGCGTGGTAACGGCTAGTTTTCCAGGCAGTATTCCCACGCTGGGGCCGTTTGTCGGTGCGCTAGTCGCCTCAACGGTGGTGAGTGTATTGCTGGCGAGTATGACGAAAAGCAGTAAGTGATAAGCCATCAGTGCTATACCGTCAGTTCTATACCATCAGCACTTATCAATCAGAATTAAGCAGTAATGTGCTGATCGCGTTATGCTGGTAGCTCTACACCTACCGCAATGGGTGAAACAATAATGAGCTACCCAACCGCACTTAATGAAGAGGCACGCTTAGCTGCTCTTTATGAGCTTGAACTGTTAGACACCCCGGATGAACCTGCGTTTGACCGTGTCACCAGGCTGGTCACTCAACTGCTAAACGTGCCGATCTCAACCATTACGCTGATCGATGCCGAACGTCAGTGGATCAAATCTCGTGTGGGCGTGGATACACGCGAGACAGGCCGCGATGTCGCATTTTGCGCTTACACCGTCATGGCCTCTGAACCGTTGATTGTTGAGGATGCACGCCTGGACCCGCGCTTTGCCAATAATCCCTATGTCATTGACCCAGAGGGTATTCGCTTTTATGCGGGGATCCCTCTGTGTACCTCAACGGGGCTCGCTTTAGGGTCGCTCTGCGCGATTGACCGACAACCACGCGTGCTGACGGATCAGGAGTTGGCGGCATTGAAGGACTTGGCCGCCATCGTAACGGACGAAATCCATCTTCGTGAGCGGCTGTTGCGGGAAAGCAGGAATGCACAGGCTTCGCAGCGGGCACTGAACGAGCTTCATCGCAGCATGGAGTGCCAAATTGAGCGGCGCACGAACGAGCTCAATCTGGTCATCGAATCCGCCTACGATGCCTATATCAGCATCGATACACAGGGCATTGTTCTCGATTGGAATCGCGCGGCAGAACTCATGTTTGGGTGGCCCCGTAAAGCGGCCCTGGCAAGGCCAATTACCCACCTGCTTTTCCCCGATGGATTGCCAACCGCATCTGATCAAGCGCCTATCATGTATAGCGCACGCCGCGAGGATGGCAGCGACCTACCCGTCGAGATTCGGATCAAGAAATTGACCATCGATGGCCGTGAGCGGCGAAGCCTGTTCCTACATGACATTACCGAACGGCAGCAACTAGAGCGTTTGCGCGATCAGCAGGCGCGTGAAGATGTGCTCACGAAGTTGCCTAATCGGCGAGCGCTGGATGAACGCCTGCCGGAAGCGATGGCGCGCACGCGGCGTACGCAAAAACCCTTGGCGGTTCTGTTTCTGGATCTGGACGGCTTTAAAGCCATTAATGATACCCATGGTCATGCCGCGGGAGATGAGCTGCTGCGCGCGATGACCAAGCGGTTGGTTGAGGCCATGCGTGAGACCGATTATATCGCGCGCTGGGCGGGGGATGAATTTGTCTTATTATTGGAAGGCAGTGAGCTCACGGCGATTGAGCCGTTAGCGAAGAAGCTGGTTCACATCATTGAAGCACCGTTTGCCGCAGGCAAGGCAGTATTGACGGTGAGTGTCAGCATTGGCGTGGCAATGTACTTACCGGCAAGCGCTGAAACAGCCAACGAGCTGCTAAAGCGAGCCGATGTAGCCATGTATGAAGCCAAGCGCTCTGGGAAAGCCCAAGTACGCATTGCCCAGCCACTCGATAGTGCTTCTTAAGCCCCAAAAGACCTTCAAGGATGACGATGATTAGAGCTATTTTAACGACGCCTGATGGCGAGACGCATGAGGGCGATGACGGCCTACTATCACTCTGGCATGCCACGCCGGGCAGCCATATCTGGATTGATATGCAGGGTGAAACGCAGGAGAGTGAGCGCACGCTGTTGGAGGCGTTCGACTTTCATCCGATGGCGATTCAAGATGCTCATAAAGACCGCCATCCACCTAAAATAGAAGAGTTTGAAAACCACACGCTGATTATTTATCGCGGCATCTCGTCCTTCGATGCCGAGCTAAACTACCTACCGCAACAGATCTGCTTTTTTGTGGGCGAGCGGTTTCTCGTCACACTTCACCCTGGGCAAGCACTCTCGATTGAGCGGCTTTTTAAAGAGCATGGTAAAAAACTGCTGGCGCACTCGCCAGAGCACGTGGCGCTGCGTGTCATGTACATTTCGGCGGGTTTTTATATCGACAGCCTGCTGGAGTTCGAAACGGCGCTGAGTGATCTCGAGGATGAGCTGCTAGTCAACGGTAATGACGTTCTGATGCGTAAAATCATCACCTACCGCTCTCGGTTAGTGAAGATGCGCCGTATTTTTAGCTATCACCAGGGGATTACGCAAGAGTTAACGGCCTATGACTATGCGCATTTACCGCGTGAAGAGAGTGAAACTCTGCATGCTATCAACGACGTAGCGGATCGCTTCGAGCGGCTCTATACGCTTACGCAGATGTACTACGATATTTGCGGCGACTTGATCGATGGCTATATCTCTATCTCGTCGCACCAGTTAAATATCACCATGCGCGTGTTAACCGTGATTACCGCGATTTTTGTACCGCTGACGTTTATCGCCGGTATTTACGGTATGAACTTCGAAAATATGCCTGAACTGCGTTATGAGTACGGCTACTTTTTTGTGTGGGGCGCCATGTTGGGAATTGGCGGTATCTTGATTTGGCTATTTAAGCGTAAGCACTGGTTTTAGGCTCTCCAGTTAACGAAAAGTTGACGCATGCGTAGGTGGTTGGTGGTTGTCTGTGGCATTCTCTCCAGCGACCAAGACTATAAGGCATCGAGCCGTCGACTAGCGTTTTCCCAGGGAGTGTTTTATGACCATGATGATTATTGGGCTGGTGATTTTTTTTGCCAGCCACTCGGTGCGTATTTTTGCCGAAGACTGGCACCAACAGCAGGTTGCCAAGTGGGGGGAATCCACCTGGAAAATTGCCTACTCGGCGGTTTCCTTGGTGGGGTTGGCGATTGCCATTTACGGTTTTGGTCAGATGCGCCTGGACCCGATTTATGTCTGGCACCCCCCGATGGGCATGCGCCACGCAGTAGCCCTGCTCATGCTGCCAGCGTTTATTATGCTAGCGGCAGCGTTCGTTCCCCATAATGCGATCAAGGCCAAACTTGGCCACCCGATGACGTTGTCGGTAAAAATCTGGGCGTTTGCTCACCTGCTCGCCAACGGGCGCTTAGGCGATATTATCTTCTTTGCTGCGTTTCTTGTCTGGGCCATCCTGGCATTCAAAGCCGCTAAAAAACGTGATCGTGTAACCCCTCCAGCACCGCTTAGCACCACGAAGATGGCAACGATTGCGACCGTCGTCATCGGGCTGCTGGCCTACGTCGTGTTTGCTCTCTATTTACATGCCGTGCTGATTGGTGTGCCTGTGTTTAGCTAACCCTGGCGTTACGTTATCGGGCGGTCTCGTCAACAAGCGACGCCGCCCATACCGCTTACTTGGCTTTTGAGACTCAGTGAGAGTTTGTTATTGTCATTGGCGTGTCAATACACCTTTATTTAGGAGCCAGCCCCCATGGCCGAAACTGGACACTCTGTGCCGACGACGATGGCCGCCATGCTTTTGACTGGACATGGTGATATCGAAAAACTGCAGTACCATCAGGATGTCGCTACGCCTAAGCCGAAGGCGGGCGAAGTGCTGGTGCAAGTGACGGCCACGGCAAAGAACAACACTGATCGAAAAGCGCGTGAGGGCCTCTATCCCACCAAGGATAAAGGTGATGTCACGTCCTTTGCCATGGGCGGCTCCCCAACGCTTACCTTCCCGCGTATTCAGGGCGCCGACGTGGCGGGCCGCATCGTGGCCGTTGGGGAGGGCGTTGATGCCGAACGCCTTGGTCAGCGTGGGTTGCTTGATTTTAATATCTACGCTGATGAGCGTCGGAACATTAATCTTACGCCTGACTACTACGGCCATGGCGCTGACGGCGGTTTTGCTGAATACATCGCTGTTCCTGCTGACCAGTTCTACCATATCCCCAATCCGGAATTGCATGATGCAGAGCTTGCCTCGATGGGCATGTGCTCGTATCAAACCGCCTACCACATGATGACGGCCGCTCAGGTAAGGGCTGGCGAACGTGTCCTCGTCAGTGGTGCCAGCGGCGGTGTGGGCACTGCGTTGATTCAGCTCTGCCGCATTGTGGGTGCTATTCCTTATGCGGTCAGCCAGCTAGACAAAGCGGATGCCCTTAAAGCGCTGGGTGCCGAAGCAGTGATCGATCGTGGCGATTTGCCTACTTTTGTCGATCGCGTGCTGGAAACGACCGGCGGACAACCGATTGATGCGGTGATGGATCTGGTCGGTGGCGAGATGACCAATCTCTTTATCGATACCATGATTGTCGATATGCAGGGGCGCAATAGCTACCCGCGGCTGTCGATTGCGGGTGCCAGCGGCGGCAATCTCAGCGAAATCATGTGGACGCGTGTTTATCTCTATCAAGTGCAGATATTTGGCGTTTCCCACGGTACGCGTGAAGAGGCCGAACAGCTCGTGGCGTGGATTCGCAGTGGCGAATTGAAACCGGTACTGCACGCGGCTTTCAAACTTTCCGACCTACACACCGCCGAACGCTATTTCGTCAACCGGGGCAGTAATTATCTGGGTAAAATCGTGTTGGTGCCGGATGCCCAATGGGCCGCTCACGGTGCTCCTTTTGCGCTTGAAAACACCTCTTCTACTGCTCAGGAGCACCGCTAGTGCGTAACCTCCACAAAATCCAGCTAATGGATACCCACGCCGGTGGCGATGTTAGCCGTATTGTGACGGGCGGCATTGATATTCTGCCCGGTGCCACCGTGCGCGAACAGATGGAGTACTTGCGCGATGATGCCGACGGTTTGCGTCGCCTGCTGTTGGAAGAGCCCTACGGCATTCCAGAGATGTCGGTGGATTTATTGGTACCACCCAGCCACCCGGAGGCGGTCGCGGGTTATATCATTATGGAAGTGATGGGGTACCCCATTTATTCAGGCTCCAATACGCTGTGTACCGCAACGGCGGTACTGGAAAGCGGTATTGTGCCCAAGCAAGAAGGCATTCAGCGCTTTAAGCTGGAAGCGCCCGCAGGTTTAGTACAAATCGAAGCGAAGGTACATAACGGTGTGGTGGAGTCCGTGACCTGTGGCGGCTTGCCCAGCTACATCGATACCTATCGCGATACGATTCATGTGCCGGGTATTGGCGATGTCACCTACTCCATCGCCTATAGCGGCGGTTTTTACGCCTTAGTGGATGCCACGGAGTTGGGCTTTAAGCTCACGCGTGATGAAGAGCGTGCGCTTTCCGAGTGTGCCTACAAAATTGTCGAAGCCATCAAAGCGCAACGAGGCTTTTCCCACTACACCCTGGGCGACGTAGGGCCACTGCCGTTTTTGCACTTTATGGGGCCTGAAGAGCAAGTGGCGGAAGGGTATATACGCTCTCGCTCGACCACCTATGTGCACCCCGGCGTTATTTGCCGTAGTACCACAGGTACCGGCACCTCGGCCCGCTTGGCCTTGATGAACTACGAAGGGCGGCTGAAGATAGGCGATAAATTAGAGACGGTGTCACTGCGAGAGACGGGGTTTATCGGTACCTTTATTGGCACCCACCAAGAGGGCGCTTATCAGGTAGTGGAAAACACTATTACTGGTCGCAGTTATGTGCTGGCGCATTCGGATATTGTGATCAACTGCGATGACCCGATGGTGGCCTGTGGCGAACTGCATCATATTTTGAGCGACCGTCATCAGCCTGCGACGTTGCCATCGACCCCCTAGTCGTTGGAGGCATAGCCCTCGCTTTCTAGGCGTTCCCATACCGGGGCCTTTTCGGCCTCGGTCATACTTCCCCAGCCGGCGATTTCATCCAGCGTTCGGCCACAGCCTTGGCAGACTGAGGTGGTGGGCTCAATCTGGCATATTTGCACGCAGGGCGAGAGCGGGCGCTTAGTGAGCGGTGCAGAGCGTTTAGTCATCAAGAGGCAGATACCTTGCCGCGCAGTGATTTAATTTTGCCTTTACGTGTTTTGTGATCGACACGACGGCGCTGTGAGCCTTTGGTCGGCTTGGTGGGGCGGCGTACTTTTTGCTGTCTGGTGGCACTTTGAATGAGCTCTTTTAAACGTGCCAGCGCATCCTCTTTATTGAGTTCAAGCTTGCGATGGCTTTGGGCTTTAATAATCACCACGCCTTCTTTACTAATGCGCTGATCCGATAGCGCCATTAAGCGCTGTTTATAATGCGGAGGCAGCGTAGAACTCAGAATATCGAAGCGCAAATGGACTGCTGAGGCGACTTTGTTGACGTTCTGGCCGCCCGCCCCTTGGGCGCGAATCTGGCTGATATCGATCTCCCAGTCAGCCAACGTAACGTTGCTAGAAATGGTGAGCATTCATGGCCCCTGTGTGACTCGTGAACCTATAAGGCTAGCACAATTGGCACAGAGGCGGTGGTCGTTAGGTACTGAACCCCAGCAGTTCCGACTGTTTTAACGGGCTAGATTGGTCACCGGCTGACCATCGATATAGGCCAACAGATTGCTAAACGCATCGCCAAAGTAGAGCTCGTAGCTATCTTTTTCCACATAGCCTAGGTGCGGCGTGGCGACCAGATTGGGCAGTGCAAGCAATGAGTTTTCGAACACAGGCTCTGCATCAAAGACATCAACCGCCGCTTGGCCAGGCCGTCCGGCCTTGAGTGCTTGTTCAAGCGCCCCAGGGGCGACTAGCTGTGAACGGCTAGTGTTGACCAGAAGTGAGGTAGGCTTCATGTGGGCAAGGGATTCAGCGCTGACAATACCGCGGGTCTCGTCGTTTAAACGAAGGTGCAGGCTGAGCACATCCGCACGCTGGAATAAGTCTGTTTGACTTTTGGCCACGTCGAGACCGGCATCGGCAGCGCGCTGGCGGGTGCCTTCACGTCCCCATACCAGCACGTTCATTTCAAACGCCAAACCATAGCGCGCCACGAGGCTGCCAATCTTCCCGTATCCGAAAATGCCCAGGGTGCGGCCTTTAAGCCCCGTACCCAAAGTGCGCTGCCAACGGCCCGCTTTCAGGTGCTCAACCTCTGCCGGTATATGGCGCATGGCGGCCAGCACCAATCCCCAAGTCAGCTCGGCTGCAGCGTAGGGCGAGCCTGTGCCCGCCATTACGGTAACGCCATGGCGGCGGCAAGCCTCCATATCCACGTGCGCTGCACCGCCTCCGGTTTGGCTAATGACTTTCAAGTTGGGCAGGCGCTCCAGTAGGGCAGCCGTGATAGGTGTGCGTTCACGAATCAGCACTAATGCTTCGGCGTCCTGAAAACGTGCACTCAGCGCGTCCAGGTCGGTAAGAGTGTCGTGATAAATCGATACATCGTGGCCTTCTAGCTGTTTGAAGGCGTCTAAGTTGCGCACACAGTCCTGATAATCATCGGGAATGACAATCTTCATTGAGTTGGCTCCTTGCTGGGCAGCGCTTCTGCTTGTAAAACGCATCTATGCTGGAAATGCTGTTATAACGTGATAGTTCGCTGGGATAGTACTCATCGATTACGCAGAGAGATTACGCACAGAGAGTACTCTGAAAATACTACACTTAAATCTGTTTCCTAGGAGCCAAAATGAGCGACTACCTACTAGATGAATCCCCCTTGAGTCCCGGGGTGATTTATCGCTTGTTATCCGGAGCGGTGTGCCCACGGCCGATTGCCTGGGTGTCGACCCAGGATAAACGCGGCAATGCCAATTTAGCACCGTTCTCTTTTTTTAACGTGGCTAGTGTGAATCCACCCGTGTTGGCGTTTTCGCCCCTGCTCAATGGCAGCGGCGAGCTTAAGGATACGGTGCGTAATTTAAGCGAAGTGGCTGAATGCGTTGTGCATGTGGGTAGCGAAGGCTTGATTGAAGCGCTTAATACCACCAGTGCCAGCCTTCCGCCGGAACAAGATGAATTTACCTTGGCCGGGCTGGAAAAAGCGGCGATGCCAGGCGTTAGTGTTCCACGAATTGCCAATGCGCCGGTGGCGTTTGGCTGCAAACTGTACGATATGATCCGTTTTGGCGACCAACCGCTGGCAGGTACCCTGGTGCTGGCGCAGGTGGTTTCCATTCATATCGATGATGCGCTTTGGGACGGCCGTCATGTGGACATGGATCTGCTCAAACCGGTTGGTCGTCTAGCGGGCAGTGATTACATCCGGATTAGCGATAGATTTGCCATTGAACGGCCTGATTAACGCTGGCTTAATGTTTGTAACACCATGAATTTTATTTAAAAAATTGGCGATTTCTCTGGTGGGGTTCTATGCAGTTACAGAACAGGCAACAATAATTACTTAGTCCTTAACGATAATAAATCTTTAGTCGTATATTCTCCTGCCGATAGTAGTGAGTAACAGATCGGTCATGTTGGCGTTCAGGCGATGGTACTCATCACCTGACGCTAACTCGCCATATATAGGTTGGGGAAGTGATCTAGCGAGTGAGGAGCAGATCAATGCGACGAGTGGGAACGCTATTGTTAAGTAAAAGACCGTTAAAAAAACGGCTGGTCCATATAACGCTCTTCGCCGGGCTATTGATTTCACCACTGACCCAGGCAGCGCTGACCTTTGGCATTGTCGCGCCTTCCAGCGGAGGCGCTGCGCCTTTAGGGCTGGGTATGCAAAAGGGGATCGAAACCTATTTTGCCGAGGTGAATGCGGCTGGTGGCGTAAACGGTGAAACGTTAGCTTTGGTCGCCCGTGATGATCAGTATCAACCGCTCCAGGCGGCTAGTAATACCCGGCAACTGATACAAGAAGACGAAGTGCTGGCGGCAATCGGCAACGTTGGCACACCCACTGCGACCGTCACTATCCCCCTTTACAACGAATTCGAAACGTTGCTTTATGGCGCGTTTACCGGTGCGGGGGTGTTACGCAAGACTCCACCTGACCGCTATGTGATCAATTACCGGGCCAGCTACGTGCAAGAAACGGCAGCCATGGTCAATGGGCTCTTGGAAGCGGGCGTGTTGCCTGAGGAAATAGCCTTCTTCACCCAAAACGATAGCTTTGGTGATGCAGGCTACAATGGGGCCGTCCAGGCGTTAACCTCCCATGGCGTTGGCAACATCGCCGCGCTGGCCCATGGTCGTTTTACCCGCGGTACTCGCAATATTCACCAAGGCTTGGCGACCATTCTGCAAGCGCCGGTGACGCCTCGGGCGGTCATTATCGTGGGCACTTACGGGCCTGCGGCAGATTTCATTCGTGAAGCACGCAACGACCTACCAGATGCCGTGTTTCTGAACGTCTCTTTCGTTGGCAGCCAAGCGTTAATGGATGAACTTGGCGAGTTGTCAGAAGGCGTGATCATTACCCAAGTCGTTCCGCCTCTGGATGCCGACCTACCCGCTGTAGAAGCCTACCGCCAGGCGCTAGCCACGCATTCACAGGGAAGTGAGCCTGACTTTATTTCCCTTGAAGGCTACCTGGCGGCGAAGCTGTTTGTGGAAGGTGTCAAGGCGGCGGGTGCAGAGCCAGATCGTGACGCTATTGTGGATGGCTTGCTTGGCCTGGGCACCATCGATATTGGCTTGGAAGAGCCGCTCAGCCTTGGGCGTAATGATCACCAAGCCAGCGATGCAGTATGGCCAACCATTATCACAAACGGCCGCTTTGAGTCGGTGGAATGGGCGAGCCTGTTACCGTAACAGCGTGCGCATTTAGGCTTAAGTTACCTGTAAGACCCTGACACAAGTGAAATCAGATAATGAAAAAAACGTTAAGTATTAGAGCCATGCTGATCAGCCTGTTCCTAGCGGCAGTGCTTGGCGCCGTAGTGCTGGCAGCAACAGGTTGGACCACTAATCAGCGGCTTATCGACTCGCAGCGCTATATAACCAGTGAGGTTTTACCTCTTCAGGACGCCAGCCGGGGCATGGTACTCACCATGGGGGCATTTGGTCAGCGTCATGCCGATCTACTTGCCACCGAAAGCGCCACTGGCCTTGATGAGGTTACCGCTCAAGCTAGCTTGGATGAACGTTTTCAATCCGCCCGCCAACGGCTGAGTGGGGTTGAACACGCAGAGGGCTTAAGTGAGCTGGATAGCCATTATCAAGCATTGCTTGAGGGCGATACGGCACTTGAGGCGGTGCGCCGTGAAGAGTTGAGCCTGCAAACACAAATGGGCGAGCGTATAAGTGCGATGCAAGCCCTTATTTCTCAAGTGATGCTTAGTGCCGAAGACATTGCCGGACGCACCGCGTTAGCCCAAGTACGCAGTGACCGTGACCAGCGTGAGTTGATGGAAGCCTGGCGCGAAGACGGCATGACGACCCTGCCTACTACGCTTCTGGATAATATGTTTACCGCACAGGCGGACATTGGGCGTTTGAGCGGTAACGCGCGCATGGCACTCGCGCAATTATCTGACCTTGGACGTCAAATGATGCAAATCGATAGCACCGACGCGCTGGTCAATTTGCGCCATAATGAAATTGCCCAGCAGGTCGGGCTTGCCCGCCAGTCGCTGGCGGCCATCGCAAATGCACCCAGTACCGAAGTAGAACAGCGCGCATTGATTAATAATCTGGTTGAGGTCATCGGAGAGCTGGATGGTCTGATGGTATCCGATGACAACGCCGTTTATGAGCTTCGCTTACAGCAGCTTGCGCAACATGCCCAAGTGCAGGCGGCGCTCAGTAACGTTGCCCAAGCCATGGCGCAAATGCGCTCGGCCCTAAGTGACGTTGAAGCGTATACCGTTGCCCAGGCTGACAGTGCCGCGACGCAAGCAGAGACGCTAGCCAATGCTGGTCGTTCGTTGCTGATCATGGTGACCTTGGTTGTTATTGCGTTACTCGCGATTTTCGGTTGGCGTACCATGGTGCGTGTACTGGGGCCGCTGGTAGCGATGCGTCGTCAAATGGAAAGTATTAGTGGCACAGCCGGTGAAAACGCCGACCTTTCCAAGCGCCTTGAGCTAAAGCGTAACGATGAAGTAGGCCAAACGGCGCAAGCGTTTAATAACATGATGGATACCTTCGAAGGCATGGTGGCGCAAATTCGTGAAAGCGCCGAATCTATCGCGGCGAGTAGTCGCCAAATCGCGGCTGGCAACGAAAACCTCTCCCAGCGAACTGATCAGCAGGCAGCGTCGCTGGCGGAGACAGCCTCAAGTCTTGAACAGATTACCGCCACGGTGAAGCAAACGGCTGACTACGCTGACCAAGCAAAAGATGCCAGCGGTAGCGTGGATCAGCGTGCGCGGTCGGCGGGCGATGTTGCCAAGCGCACGACGGCCGCCATGGGCGATATTCGTGAGGCAAGCGAAAAAATCACCTCCATTATTAAAGCGATCGACGATATTGCCTTTCAAACCAATCTCCTGGCGCTAAACGCCTCCGTTGAAGCCGCAAGAGCGGGAGAGCAGGGGCGTGGCTTCGCAGTGGTGGCTCAAGAAGTGCGCAAGTTGGCTGGGCGCAGCGCTGAAGAGGCCGCTCAGATTCGTCACTTGGTAGATGACAGTGTCGCGAAAGTGAGCGAGGGTGAGCAGCTCGTCAACGCGTCGAGCAAGCATCTTCAGGACATCATAGAGAGCCTTGGTGAGGTAACGCGCTATGTCACTGAGATTGCGGGCGCTACCCATGAACAGTCGGCAGGTATTGATCAGATCAACCAAGCTATCTCGCAATTGGATCAAGTCACGCACCAAAACGCACGGCTGGTGCAAGAAGCCACGACCGCCAGCCATACCCTGGATGATCGTGCGGGTGATATGCATTCACTAGTGGGCCGCTTTCGCGTCAGCGACACGGCGGGGCAGCGTCACTTGTCCTTACCCCGGAAGGAAGAAACTATCGAGTAGTAAGCAATTACTACCTGTAGGCGTTAAGCGCTTGCTAACCTCATTTCACACGCCTCGCGTGTTCTCAAATACTCGATCAATAACCATAAGATCAATAAGAGGAGCACTGAGATGAGCAGCAAGCGCATTTTAATGATCACCGGCGATTTCACTGAAGATTATGAAACCATGGTGCCGTTTCAGGCCTTGATGGCCGTGGGTCATCACGTGGATGCTGTCTGCCCTGGAAAAGCTTCGGGCGATACTGTGGCCACCGCGATTCATGACTTTGAAGGTGATCAAACCTATTCTGAAAAGCCGGGGCACCGCTTTGCACTGAATGCTGATTTCGCCAGCATCAACCCAGCCGATTATGATGCCCTGGTGGTACCGGGCGGTCGCGCACCGGAATACCTTCGTCTCAATAAAGAAGTGCTCACCATGGTGCAGCACTTTTTCGAGACCCATAAGCCCGTGGCGGCCATCTGTCATGGTGCGCAGCTCTTGGCTGCTGCAAAAGTGCTTGAGGGCCGGCAGTGTTCCGCTTACCCGGCCTGCCAGCCGGAGGTAGAGCGTGCCGGTGGCCACTTTGCCAATGTGGAAGTGACAGATGCGGTGACCGATGGCAACCTGGTCACCGCCCCCGCATGGCCAGCCCACCCGGCATGGCTGGCGCAATTCATGGCATTGTTAAATAAGTGAAGCCCGCTGCGATAACGTAATGACCTTTGCGCCCGGCCCTTGCCGGGCGTTCTGCGCTATTGCCCACTATATTGATAGCGAGCGCTAGAATGGACTATTTGAAGAGGTAACGCTTGTGTGCAAACTCTTTATTCAAGCCGACCCTGAACTGTGGCGCAGTGCGACACATTCGTTGCGTATTGATGGCATGGTGACCAGTGTGCGAATGGAAAATTATTTTTGGCACATTCTTGAAGAGATCGCCCAGCGCGATGGTATGAACACTGCCCAAATGATTACCCGGCTGTATCATGAATCAATCGACGCCGGGCACGATTTAGGTAACTTCACTTCGTTTTTACGGGTGTGCGCACTGCGCTATCAAGCGCTTCAATTAACGGGCGATATCCCCCCACAACACCAAGTGCCCATCGCAACGTTGGACGCTGAGCAAATTTTAGCGCGTGAGGGCCGCCGACCGGGCTCGCTGCATTGACGGGTATTTAAATAGCGCATGAAAATGCTTAATGTCAGCGCCTTATTCAAGCCGTGCTTCCAGCGCATTTAAAAACGCTTCAATGCGCGCCGCATTGGTACCCACATCACTGGCACCCAGGCGCGATGCCGAACGCATATCTACCTGCACACCGTTTTCGACTTCTGTTAAACGAATCACCACGTCGTCTTCAAAACCGAACCAGCGGGTCGTGGCCGTGGCTTCAATGCGATTGTCGGTGATTCGGGCAATGCGCCAGCCCGCTTCTTCTGTTTCGGCTTGGGCAGCAGCGAGCACGGTCTGTGGTGGCTCATCGATAACCAATGGCCGAACATTAGGGTATGCCGCGCGTTGCTGCTGGGCGGTGGTCTCGCCGGGATAGGCCACGCCATTGGGTGCTCGTTGACGAGCATCGGCTAGGGCTTCAAAAGCAGGCGGGCTCTGCATATCGGTGGTGATGTCATGGATGGCCGGTACCGCTTGAGCGCGTTGCCAGTGTTGCCAGGGAATATACAGGAGCGCCGCCGCAGCGATAATCACCAGTGAGGCCACTAACGCAGATGTAAAGCGGCGGGCAAACATGCCCGTAAGAAGCGCAATAACACTGACTGCCACCGCACCGCCCGCGATATAGACGCCGTTGCGCAGTAAACTAAACGCCTCACCCAGGGAGATAAGTTCACCATGGTAAGCTGGCCCGGCCCCTGCCATCATGACTGCCGCTGCGATGAGTAGCAGTAGGGCCAGCCCCGACAGTATGCCGGGCCAGCGGCCACCCCTTGGGCTTGACGCTTTCGATTGCGCTGCCATCTTATCTCCTTGGTGCATCATTTTTAGCTTCTCTTTCAGCTACTCTTAGCACAAATGCAGCATCGAACGCTAAATTAACGTCTGACAGTAGGTAAAGTATGAGTGATAACGTCACGGCTTTGCGCCAGCTCCTTTTAAGCGCGCCGCATGAAACACTGCCAATGACCTATCAACAGGTGGCTACTGAGCTGGGGCTAACGCCGCCGCGTACGATTGGCCAAGTTACCCAGGCGCTTGAGCAGTTAATGCGTGAAGACGCCGCGCAGCAAACGCCTTTCATTGCCGCTTTGGTGGTTAGCCGCCGGGGCGAGGCGTTACCCGCGGCGGGCTTTTTTGAGTTAGCGGTCGCCTTAGGCCGTTTTCCCGAAGATTCGACTCTCCACGAACCCGCTTACCGGGCTGAGTTTCAGCGTGCCCTAAACGAACGCGGCCCTTTTCATCATTAAGTCTCGCCGCGCGGACGAGGCGTCTTGCGCAACGGGTCGAGCAGTGGGCCAAGTCCGTTATGATCGATTTCATGCATGAGATGCAGCAACTGACCCATCTCGCCAGCGGGAAATCCCTCCCGGGCAAACCAGTTTAAATAAGGCCCGGGGAGGTCGGCGATCAAGCGACCCTCATACTTGCCAAAGGGCATGGTGCGGGTGACTAACTTTTCCAGATCCTCTGGTTTCATACGTTGACTCCTATAATAGGGAAAGAAATGACTTAGTGGTCATGACCCGGTCGCTGGGCAATGTCACCAATGAGTTGGGCAAGTGCACGGGCAGGTTCGCTCAAATGGCCGCTGGTAGGATGAATCAGCCCTATATCGCGGTGAAACGTCCGCTCGCCTAACGCAACTGCACGCACGCCCGCTGGCCAGCGGGCGTGCGCCATTGCTTCGGGCACCAGTGCGACGCCGACTCCTTTGGCCACTAGCTTAATGATCGCTTCTAGTTCGTCGACTTCGCATACTTCGTGCACATTGCAGTGGTTATGGCGTAGGAAGCGCTCCACCTGCCTACCGCCGAAGGAGGCCCGGTCATAGCGGATAAATGGCTGGCTGGCGAGTAGTTCCCGCCACTGATTACCCGGTGCACTGGTCGGTACGATCAAGCGAAAGGACTCGTGGGCAAGGGGCGTCCAGCGCAAATCACTGTGTAGCGAAAAGGGCGGGCGTATAATAATCGCCATATCCAATTCGCCCGCGTCGACCTGATTGACCAGCTCCATGGAAAGCCCCGGTACCACGCGGGTACAGCAATCCCGATAAAGATGATGAAAGCGCGCTAATGCATCGGGGAGTAGCGAACGCTGGATAGAAGCGATGGCGCCGATATTGACCCGCTGTGTCGTCGGTTGGCCTGATAAAGAAGCACCTAGCGAACTGTAGAGGGTTAATAGCGTTTGTGCTTGCTTAAGGGTCTCTTGTCCCCGCTGGGTCAATATCGCGGCGCGGCCTTTACGTTCAAACAGGGCGATACCCAGTTCTTCCTCCAGGCGTTTCATTTGCGCACTGACGGCTGCCTGGGTCAGGCCAATTTTGTTGCCCGCTGCGGCAAAGGTGCCTTCCTGAGCGACGGTTATCAGCGTCTTTAGCTCTCGGATCATTGATAAATCCTTTTTGTGAATCAGCCAAAAAGTTATTGATTTTATTTTCCCATGCGCCGCCCTAGGATGAATACACCGTGGTGGCTGAAAGTGCCACTGAGTTTGAATAACACTCACCTATGTTGGAGATGACGATGAGCCTTTCACCCTTTCATTTAGCCATTCCTGTTTACGATGTGGCACTGGCGCGAGCGTTTTATAACGACGTCTTTGGCCTGGAAGAGGGGCGTTCCAGTGAGCAGTGGGTCGACTTTAACTTCTTTGGCCATCAGCTGGTCATTCATGAACAGCCTAAAACGGCGGGGCAAGAGAGCGCGCATACCAATCCCGTGGACGGTCACAACGTTCCGGTACCGCATTTCGGCGTGATTTTGCAGTGGGATGAGTGGGAAGCCCTGGCCGAGCGCTTGAAAGCGCGTGATACGCAGTTTGTGATCGAGCCTTACGTGCGTTTCAAAGGCGAAGTAGGCGAGCAGGCCACGATGTTCCTGCTCGACCCTTGTGGTAACGCCCTGGAGTTCAAGGCGTTCAAAGATATGAGTCAGGTCTTTGCAAAATAGGCTTTGCAAAATAAATTTTGCCAAGTAATCGGTAGTGACTATAAAACGCGATGAAGCCTCAATGTCAGGCCTGTAGCGCTTGTTCCTGTCGACGATGTTGAAGCGGAGGCTCGCCAAAATAGCGCTTATAGTCACGGCTAAACTGAGGCACGCTGCGGTAGCCAACCGCCGCAGCGGCCTGATTGACGTTGTGATTGTCCTGCAAAAGTAGCTGCTGGGCTTTGATTAAGCGCAGCCGCTTTAAGTACTGAGCCGGTGACGCGCGGGTAATCTGCTTGAAATGCTGGTGAAATGTCGAGGCGCTCATGTTCGCCTAGGCTGCCAGTTGTTCGATGCTAAAGTCCTCCGCAAAATTGGCATGAAGCCTCGAAAGCACCTGCACGATGCGCGAATAGTTACCATGCCCCAATACTAACGCCCTTAGCGCCTGGCCTTGTTCCCCCTTTAATGCCTCGAACACCACGTCTCGAATACGCGCCGTGCCCATGGTTTTGCATTCAACAGGCGTATGCAGGGTGTGCGCCAAACGTTGCACGGCGTCTTGCATACCATCGGTCATGGCTACCGATGCCATTAGCAGTGGCGTTTGGCTCTGTTGTATCGCCTCGCCCATGGCGGTCACCATTTCGCTCAACAGCGCCGGATCCAATCGTACTGATATGCCCAGTAGCGGGGCTTCCGGTGAACCGTAGGTTTCGCATTCAAACGGCATGGGCAGCGTTTGAACTAAATAGTGGCCCGGGTCATAGTGGATTTCGCGGTCGCCCAGATACCCTATCTTTTGTCCCTGAGCAATGATGGTCAGGCTTGGTTCATAGAGAAGTGGCGTACGCACTTGATGGCGGCTTAGACAGAGCAGCGATACGCCGGGCAGAGTCGTTTGACTGATACCGTCGCTTTTAACCAGTGGTGCGATAACAGCAGCCAGCGCGTTGCCAGCCTGAGCGGTGGAGGCCATGGAGTTCTCTCTGGTTTCTGGTGGCTTTTGCATAATCATAGTGATTTTTAGCTATTTTTTGTTATTTAATTACGTGCTATCGGAGTAATTGGCAAAAATGGCGTAGCTTCGTTCATCGCTATCCTGACGGATTAGGCCAATACTGGTGGCATGCCTCGCACGCGAGGAAATATCTGCTGATGTTGAAAGCTGGTTTTGAAAACAGTTTTTAAATCTAGTTTTTAAGTCTAGTTGTGACGTCAAGATGGAGCACCACCGATGAGCCAAGCTAAATCCTATGCAGCGTTTGCTGCGGACAAACCGTTAGCGCCGTTTAACTTTGACCGTCGCCAGCCGCGCGCCGACGACGTGGCGATTGAAATTCTCTACTGTGGCGTGTGTCACAGCGATCTTCACTTTGCCCGCAATGACTGGGGAATGAGCCAGTACCCTGTCGTACCCGGCCATGAAATTGTCGGCCGCGTGACCTCTGTCGGCGATAAAGTATCGCGTTTTAAAGCCGGTGACTTAGTCGGCGTTGGTTGCATGGTGGATTCATGCCGTACCTGTTCTGCCTGTAAAGATGGCGTAGAGCAGTACTGCCTGGAAGGCTTCACCATGACTTACGGCAGTGAAGACCGCCAGGATGGCACCATGACGCAGGGTGGCTACTCCGACTCTATCGTCGTGAGCGAGCACTTTGTACTTCAGATGCCTGATGGGATCGATCTAGCCTCCGCAGCGCCGATTCTCTGCGCCGGTGTAACGACTTATTCGCCACTCAAGCACCACGGTGTGGGCAAAGGCCATAAAGTCGGTGTGATCGGTATGGGTGGCCTAGGCCACATGGGCGTTAAACTGGCCAAAGCGCTGGGCGCTGAAGTCACGGTGTTCACCCGTTCCGACGCCAAGGTCGAAGAAGCCAAGCGTAACGGTGCTGATCACGTGGTAGTTTCCAGCGACCAAGCACAAATGGATGCCGTCGCAGAAACCTTCGACTTCATGCTCGACACCGTGCCCGTACAGCATGATCTAAACCCCTACCTCACGTCGCTGAAGTATGACGGGACGCATATTATTGTTGGCTTGCTGGAGCCCATTGAGCCTGCCATTGAAGCGTTCAACCTGGTCTTTAAGCGTCGCGTGGTGGCCGGTTCGCTCATTGGTGGCATTGCCGAGACCGAAGAGCTGCTCAAATTGTGCGCCGATCAGGGTATTACCTGTGATATCGAGATGCTGGATATCAATAACATTAACGAAGGCTTTGAGCGGATGGAGAAAGGGGACGTGCGCTATCGTTTCGTGATTGATATGGCGACGCTGAAAAACAGTGCTGCCTAAATATCCGGTTGGCTAGCGACCTGCCAAGCTTCTCAGTAGGTGGCTAGCGTGAGTCAAATAAAACGGCCCGATGCCTGTAAAGGCGTCGGGCCGTTTTTTATCAAGGCTTAAAGCTCAGCGCTGTGTCAGCTACGACGCTGGGGAGTCGTTCTTGCACCCAGCAGCCCCGGTAAAAGCATCAAACCTGCCAATAGCCAGGCGGGCCAACTGCCGGTACGGGTAAACGGTGTCAGGCCTTCCATGGCGTAAAACTCGCCGGTCAGCAGGGTGGTTTCGAACTGCGGTGCGCGCGCCACTAGGCGTCCGTTGGGGTCGATAATCGCCGTAATGCCGTTACTGGTGGCGCGAATCACGTAACGACCATTTTCCAGCGCTCGCAAGCGCGCCATCTGCAAATGCTGATGGGGGCCAATCGAAGCGCCAAACCAAGTGTCGTTCGAGACCGTCATGATCACACCGCTGTCTTGAGCGCGGCGGGCAACTAACTGCGGATAAATGATTTCATAGCAGATCGCATTGCCGATATTAATGCCCGCGGCCTGCATGGGCGTCTGCGCGTGCTCGCCTTTGGTAAAAGTCGACATGGGCAGATCGAAGAAGTCGATCGCTCCACGTAGCACGCTTTCTAGCGGCAAGTATTCACCAAAAGGCACCAAGTGCTCTTTCTGGTAGCTGCCCTCGACATTGCCAACGCCAATCACGCTATTGAAATAGCGCTCCTGCTCGTCGCGCTGAACGATACCGGTAAGCAGGGCGACATCGGGCGGTAGATTGGATTGTACGCGTTCCAAGACCGGGCGGGCCTGGGCTTCCATCATTGGCAGGGCCGTTTCAGGCCATATGATCAGATCCACTTCATCGGCGACTTCGCGGGTGAGCTCGCTATAGGTGTTCGCCGCCGTGCGTTGCCCTTCCGGCGTCCACTTCAATAGCTGCGGCAGATTGCCTTGCAGAAGCGCGACACGAGTGGGTTCGCTGACCGGTGTGGTCCACTGCTGCGGCAAGGCCAGCGGCACTAACCAAATCGCAGCCAGCGGCGCGAGTGCCCACCATTGACGGCGCAGTAGCTCTGCCGCGAAGGTGCCGCTTAACGCCACCAGCAGTGACAGCAGGTAGACACCACCCACGGGCGCCCAGGCAGCTAGTGGCGAATCGACATAGCCAGAGCCCATTAGTAGCCAAGGGAAGCCGGTAAACAGGTAGGTGCGCAGCACCTCGCCCAAAACCCACGCACCCGCAAAGCTGATAAACGCCAGCCGGGCAGAAGTAAAACGCCGGTAGAGCCAGAAAGTACCGGCGAAAAAGAGCGCCAAGATCGTCACAAACAGCGCGGTGAGGAACACCGCCAGCGGCACACCGGTATAGCCATAGTCGTGAATAGAGACGTACACCCACGAAGTACCGCTGGCAAACAGTGCTACGCCGTATAACCAGCCTTTGAAAGCCGCTTGGGCGGGCGTCAAAGCATGGAGGCCAATATAGAGCAAGCCAATCGCAACAGGGCCTAGCCACCATAGCTCAAACGGAGAAGCGGTTAACGTGGTAAAACCACCTGCCACCAGGGCGGCAAGCAGCTGTAATAAAAACGCGGGGGAAAGGCCCATAGCGGATCGCCTATCTACGGTAAGGTTCGAAAGAGTGATCAGAAAGCGAAGTAACGCCGGCTAGGCGTTTGGGTCTTCCTGCTCGTCGCTCTCTTCGTCATCGCGGCGATGGTCGCGATAGGCTTCGAGCAGACGAATACGACGCGTATCGGCATTCAGAATGACAAAGCGCCAGCCGCCGAGGGTGGTATGTTCACCACGGCGGGGCAAATGGCCAAACTGCTGCATCACCAAGCCGCCAACGGTATCGAACTCATCGTCGGAGAACTCGGTGTCAAAGCGTTCGTTGAAGTCTTCGATAGGGGTCAGGGCACGAATGGCAAAGTGGCCATTCTCTAATGTGCGGATATCGTCCTCTTCGTCGGTATCATGTTCATCTTCGATGTCACCGACGATCTGCTCAAGGATATCTTCAATGGTGATAATGCCCGCCGTGCCGCCGTATTCATCAACGACGACGGCCATGTGGTTGTGAGTATCACGAAATTCCTTAAGCAGGCTGTTAAGCCGTTTCGACTCAGGAATAAACATGGCTGGGCGGAGGATATCATCGAGTTTGAAAGCGTCCCGCTGAGCCTGGGTTTGCGAAAGGAGCGGTAGCAGATCTTTTACCAACAGGATGCCTTTCACGTCATCTAGATTTTCCCCAATCACCGGGTAGCGGGAGTGGCCCGTTTCCTGAATCAGCGGCAAATAACCATCGCTGGTTTGATCCAAGGCGATGGCGGACACCTGGGAGCGGGGTATCAGCACTTCACGTACCTGCTGGTCGCTGATCTCAAGCGCGCCTTCGATAATCATGATGGCGTCTTGATCCAGCTTCAGTTTCCCTGCGGTATGACGTAAAAACGTCATCAGCTCGTCGCGAGAGCTGGGTTCGTCATTTTCTCCGGAAAGGGCGCCAAAGAGTTTCTCGAGCCAGGATTTTTGACTAGGGTTGCTCGATCGGTCTTCGCTCATGCGTCAATTCTCTCGTTTGCGGGTAGTCAATTGCTAACTTGTTTGCGTCTTTGTTGCCAGGTCTATGCTGGCAGATAGCTGTTTTATCACTGATGCGGGGGGAAGTGCCAGACAGATAGTACCAGATTCGCTGTTACGTGATTTAACGCACCATCAATAAATGATTCATCGCAAAGCGTTTAGTCAGGAATCTCATCAGAGGCGGCGCCTGCATACGGATCGGGAATACCCAGTTCCGCCAGCAGTTCGCGCTCAAACTGCTCCATCTCCTCAGCCTCTTGATCATCAATATGATCGTAGCCCATTAAATGCAAGATGCCGTGCACGACCATATGCGCATAGTGGTGCTCAAGTGGTTTGCCTTGCTCGTGAGCTTCTTGCGCCACAACGGCATGGCAAATCACCAGATCACCTAATAGCGGTAATTCAATGCCAGGCGGGCTTTCAAAGGGAAACGACAATACGTTGGTGGTTTTATCTTTGCCCCGGTAATCACGGTTGAGTGTCTGGCTTTCCTCCTCATCCACAAAACGGATCGTCACTTCGCGGCGCTGATCATCAACGTGGTGGGCAAAAACACAGCCCACCCAATGGGTGAGCTGTGTTAAGGAGGGAAGCGTAGGTTCGTTGATCGCTGCTTGACGATCAATGACCAACTCATCGACGCTCAACTCGTTCATCTCGAACCTTCCCAGGAGCCTTCACGCGATTGCATGCGTGCGTCACGCTCTTGCTGTCGCACTTCACGGCGAGCACGCTCTTCGACTTCCTGCTGGGACTCGAACATGTCGTAGGCTTCGATGATGCGCTGAACCAAGGGGTGACGCACCACGTCCTTGGCGGCAAAGTGAGTGACGCCGATCCCAGGGGTGTCTTTGAGTACGTCGAGCACCTGAATGAGCCCCGAGCGCTGGCCCTTGGGTAAATCGACCTGAGTAACGTCGCCGGTAATTACGGCGGTGGAACCAAAGCCAATCCGGGTCAGGAACATTTTCATCTGTTCTGGGGTGGTGTTTTGGCTCTCATCCAGAATGATGTAAGAATTATTGAGCGTACGGCCGCGCATGTAGGCCAGCGGGGCAATCTCGATCACCTGACGCTCGATCAGTTTAGCCACTTGCTCAAAACCGATCATTTCATACAGAGCGTCGTAAAGCGGGCGCAAATAAGGATCGATTTTTTGTGCCAAATCGCCCGGCAAAAAGCCTAGTTTTTCGCCTGCCTCAACGGCAGGGCGTACCAGCAGAATGCGGCGCACTTCCTGCTGATTGAGTGCTTCGACCGCGGCGGCCACGGCAAGATAAGTTTTACCCGTGCCCGCCGGCCCAACGCCAAAGTTGATGTCGTGCTCGCGGATGCTGGACACATAGCGTTGCTGATTGAGGCCGCGCGGTTTGATCATGGTGCGCGGCGTGCGCATGATCACTTCATCGCTGCTGCCGCTACCGTCTTCTTCATCTTCGATCGCTTCAAGCCCCGATTCCTGTAGGAACAGGTGGACGGTATCGGCTTCAAGCTCGCTTGCCGCCGTTTCACGGTAAAGGTGTTCCAGCACGTTTGCTGCGGCTTTGATGCGGTTGGCCGGGCCCGCCAGTTGGAACACATTGCCTCGGTTGCGCAGCGTCACGTCCAGGCGGCTTTCAATCAGCTTCAAATGCTCGTCCTGCTGGCCGCAAAGGCTAGCAAGGCGCTGCGGATCATTGGGTTCAAGGCTTAAGGTGATGATGCGATTGGCCTGAGGTGTTGGCTGGCTCAAGAGTGGGAAACCCCTCGTTAGTGTATGTATCGTTCAGCTTACTGCCCCGCCCGAAGCGGGGCAATGATCTGTGATAAGTGAACGATCAATAGCGTGCTGGCGAGGCAAGTTCGCCGCGCAGCGAATTGGGAAATGCCTCGGTAATCTCCACATCGACAAAGTAGCCGATCAGCTCGGTGGGGTTGGCAGCACGGAAGTTAACCACGCGGTTGTTCTCGGTGCGCCCTGAAAGTTGGCCGGGGTCGCGGGGTGAGAAACCATTCACTAACACGCGCTGCGTGCTGCCCACCATACGGCGACTGATCTGGGCCGTTTGTTGGATGATCCGCTCTTGTAAAATGGCTAAGCGCTGCTTTTTCACGCTTTCCGGCGTGTCGTCCGGTAGGCCAGAGGCGGGCGTGCCGGGGCGTGCGGAGTAAACGAAGCTAAACGAGTGATCAAAACCAATCTGATGAATCAGGTTCATCGTCGCTTCAAAATCTTCTTCGGTTTCGCCGGGGAAGCCGATGATGAAGTCAGAAGAGAAGCTAATGTCCGGGCGATTGGCGCGGATACGCTCCATCTTCTCGACGTACTCCGCCGCCGTATGGCCGCGCTTCATGGCGCTAAGAATGCGATCAGAGCCCGACTGTACCGGCAGGTGAAGGTGGCTCACCAGCTCAGGAATATCCGCGAAGGCGTCTACTAGGCTGTCAGTAAACTCGACCGGGTGTGACGTAGTGAAACGAATGCGATCGATCCCTTCCACCGCTGCCACACAGGCAATCAACTCGGCCAGGTCGATCTCGTCGCCAAGCTGGTTCTCACCCCGGTAGGCATTGACGTTTTGGCCCAGCAGATTGATCTCACGCACGCCTTGGTCGGAAAGGTGGATGACTTCATCCATGACCGCTTCAAACGGGCGTGAAACCTCTTCCCCGCGGGTGTAGGGCACGACGCAGAAGGTGCAGTACTTGGAGCAGCCTTCCATGATCGATACAAAGGCCGTGGCCCCATCAGAAGTGGGCTTCGGCAGATGGTCGAATTTTTCGATTTCTGGGAACGTCACATCCACGGCGGCAATCTGGTTATTGCTGCGGGCATCCAGCATCGAAGGAACCCGGTGCAGGGTTTGCGGCCCAAACACCATATCCACGTGAGGTGCGCGTTTGCGGATCGCTTCGCCTTCTTGGCTGGCCACGCAGCCGCCAACGCCAATGACGAGATTGGGATTAGCGTCTTTCAGCTTTTTCCAGCGCCCCAATTGATGAAACACTTTCTCCTGCGCTTTTTCGCGAATCGAGCAGGTGTTGAGCAGAATGACATCGGCTTCACGCTCATTGTCAGTGAGTTCGAGCTGATGAGATTCACCGAGTAGATCCGCCATACGCGAGGAGTCGTACTCGTTCATTTGGCAGCCGTGCGTTTTGATGAAGAGCTTCTTCGCCATCGGTACCTGTCATCTATGAGTCGTCAAGGGACGAGGATGAATGGAGTGCTATCGAGTGGCCGGTGATTGCCACCAAACCACTGTCTTGGATAGGCGCATTATACGGATACAGGAAACCAGCGGCTAGCGTTCATCCATAATCGATACTTGACCGTCACATTTCTATGGGTATACTACGCACCGTGTTTGAGCAGTTCCTCGATAGCTCAGTTGGTAGAGCAAATGACTGTTAATCATTGGGTCGCAGGTTCGAGTCCTGCTCGAGGAGCCAATCACTTGCACAATGGCAAGATGGCTTTGCTCTAAACACACTTGTTTTACAGACGCTTGTTTTGTGAAACAAGGCTTCAAAATATAGCTTATGATGTTCCTCGATAGCTCAGTTGGTAGAGCAAATGACTGTTAATCATTGGGTCGCAGGTTCGAGTCCTGCTCGAGGAGCCAAGTTATATCGCCACTTTTTTAGCTACCGTTTTTCGTCTAAGGTAGTGCATGATTCCTCGATAGCTCAGTTGGTAGAGCAAATGACTGTTAATCATTGGGTCGCAGGTTCGAGTCCTGCTCGAGGAGCCATTTCCTTCTTGCCGCTGCTTGTTTCCTTTCTGCATTAATCATTACGTTGGCTAAACGCTACTGCCCGTGAATCGTGAGGCGGTATTGTCGTGTCTGGGATTTATCCGTTGGGCGTTCATGTGCGCCATCGTGAAGGTGGATATTGGCGGTTACTTCCGGCCGCCTTGGTGACGTAAGCCTTGGTGAAGTAAGCTACGTTGATCATTGAGGGCTTCAGGGAATTTATGGTGGGCAACGTGATGGCACCCCAAGCGCTGCAAGTATTTAAATGTTTAAGCGATGAAACACGCTTGATGCTGGTTCTGCTAATTGTTCAAGAGCAGGAGCTGTGCGTGTGTGAAATGACCCATGCGCTGCAGGAGTCGCAGCCTAAAGTGTCGCGGCACTTAGCTCAACTACGCCAGTGTGGGCTGTTGAGTGATCAGCGTAAAGGGCAGTGGGTCTATTATCGCCTTGCGCCTCAACTGCCTGCTTGGGCTCACGAGATTATTCGCGCAGGGGCTCAGGGGAGTGCTGCGCAATTGGCAACGCTCACGCAGCGCTTGACGCGAATGGGCGATAGACCTGACCGCCGTGCGGCATTGTGTTAACGCGGTGCGGGGGAGGGTTAAGTGAAGCAGGCGAAGTGATGAAATAGTCAGGTTGTTGAAACAGCACAGCAACACAGCAACACAGCAAAAGAAAACGCCGGTTCCTCATGGAGAAACCGGCGTTTTTTGCGCGTTTTAATACGTCGTTATTAAAACTTACTCATTACAACTTGGTCATTAAAGCGTAGTCATTAACGCTTCGCTGCTAACCGCTGAGACGCCTGCAAGTGAGCGTAATCGAGAAGAATCTCGGCAGATTCAAGCACATAAGCACGATCAACGGCCAGTGCTTCGTCCTCTTCGGTTTCACCCTCTTGGGCAGAGGCGTCATCGCTCTCTTCACCGGCGCCTGGTGTGGTGTCTGTCCGAGCGTCCATCCATTCGTCCAGCTCATCAAGGCCCAGTGCGCGGCGGCGTTGGTTTTCCAACGAGAGCTGCTCTGCTTCCTGGGCTTCCATTTCACGCTCGCGCTGTTCACGGTTCAGGCTCACGCTGGTGTGCTGCTCGCGCAGCTGCCGGGCGAGGGTAGACTGGCGTTCAAGATAGCGAAAGTTAGGGTTATCCTGCGCGCGCGTATCATGCTGGGCAATAAGCTTGTCGAGCATGTTTTCCGGTTCACCATAGCGGCGATACTGGACATCTTGCACGGTGTCCCAGGCCAAGGCGTTATCCAGACTGCTTTCGCCGATGCGCTCGGGGTCGATCAGGCTAGGGAAGTCGATGTCTGGTTCTACGCCGCGGTTCTGTGTGCTGTCGCCGGAAATGCGATAGAACTTGGCGCGGGTGAGCTTGATCTGGCCATGGCTAAGCTCGTTCAGCGTTTGCACAGTGCCTTTGCCGAACGTGGGCGTGCCTAGCACCAGGCCGCGGCCATAGTCCTGAATGGCACCGGCAAAAATCTCCGATGCCGAGGCAGAGAGACGATTGACCAAGACGCCTAGCGGGCCATCGTAGAGAGTGCCTGCTTCGCTATCGCCATAGAGTTGGATACGCCCCTGGGCGTCACGAACCTGCACCGTGGGGCCGCGGTCGATAAACAGACCGATCAGCGAATTGGCCTCTTGCAGCGCGCCGCCACCGTTGTTGCGGAGGTCGAGCACAATGCCTTCCACACCCTCTTCTTTAAGGCGTTCGACTTCTTTGGCAACATCGCGGGTGGTACTGCGATACTCCTCTTCGCCGGCTTGCCACGCATCGAAATCAACGTAGAACGTCGGCACGTTGATGACCCCCAGGCGGTGGGGTTCGCCATCACGCTCTACCTCGATGATTTCACTGCTGGCAGCTTGGTCTTCCAGGCTAACGGTATCGCGGGTAATCTCGACGGTTTGCGAGCGGGTCATGTCGACCGCTTGAGCGGGTACCACATCCAAGCGAACCACTGAGCCTTTAGGGCCGCGAATCAGATCGACGACATTGTCCAGGCGCATGCCCACAACGTTAACCATCTCGCCGTCTTCCTGGCCAACGGCAATGATGCGATCCGCGGGTTCGAGCACGCCTGCGCGCTCAGCTGGCCCGCCGGGCACCAAGCTTGCGACTTTAACGTACTCACCGTCCGATTGAAGCAGGGCACCGATCCCTTCGAGAGAGAGGCTCATCTGAATATCGAACGATTCGCCCTGGCGGGGCGAGAGGTAGCCGGTGTGTGGGTCGATACTGCCGGTAACCGCCGCCATTAGCACGCCGAAAACGTCTTCCGCTTCGGTTTGCTCCAGGCGAGTCAATTGGCCTTCGTAGCGCTGGCGCAGATTGGTTTCAATCTGTTCGTTGTCTTGGTCGGTTAGAGCAAGTGTCAATGCGTCGTTTTCGAGCCGTTTGCGCCAAAGCTCGTCGAGCTCGCTTTGCCGGGAGGCCCAAGGGGCGTCTTCTCGATCGATCTCTAAGCGTTCGTTGCTTTCAAAGTTAAAGTCGAGGCCTTCATCAAGTTCGGCTAGCAGTGATTCAAGACGGGTACGTTGGCGATCGCTAAAGGTGTTGTACAGGCTAAATGCGTCGTCCAGATCGCCATTAAAAAGCGCGTCGGCCATGTTGGTTTCTAAATGGCGGTAAGGCTCGATATCACTACGCAGCAAGTAAGCCCGCTGACCGTCAAGAATATCCAAATAGCGTTGGAACGCATCTTGCGACCATGCGTCGTCAAAATTTATATCAGCGTAGTGGCCGTAGCGGAGCGAATCCGCAATTTCCACTGCCGCCTGGCGTTGTTCATCGGTCGGCTCGAGTTGCGCCAAGGCAGCAGGGCTGGTAACAACCAGCATGACCGCCAGGGCGACCGAACGCGAAAGCGTTGCAAACAAGCTCATCAGTCAAGCTCTCCCGGATTTGTGTACACTCATTCTTCCCTAGACTCGCATTTGACCCATGAGTTGCGTAGGCCGAGGGAGTATTGTAGCAGGTCGCCTGCGCTATGAGACTCAATCATTACTGTTACGAGGATTTCAATGTCCGAGACTTTCAACGCTGATCGTTTAACGCGTCTATGTGACTTTTTGCGTCATTCCCCGACACCCTGGCACGCCACGAGCAATATGGCTTCGCGATTGGAGCAAGCCGGTTTTCAGCGCCTGGAAGAGAAGGCGAACTGGCATCTGGCGCCGGGTAAACGTTACTACGTTACCCGAAATGACTCAGCCATCATTGCTTTTCAACTACCTACGTCACCTTTAACCGCATTGCGCATGCTGGGGGCGCACACTGATAGCCCTGGTTTGCATCTAAAGCCCAACGCCACTCAGCGTTCTGCGGGCTGGCTGCAGTTAGGCGTTCAAGTATACGGTGGCGTGCTGCTCGCCCCTTGGTTTGATCGTGATTTGGGTTTGGCAGGACGCGTCCATGTGCGTCACGCCGATGGGCGTCTAGAAAGCGTGTTGCTCAATATCGATCGTGCTATTGCCACTATCCCCAGCTTAGCGATCCATCTGGACCGGGATGTGAACAGCGGACGCCCACTCAATGCCCAGACGCAAATGGCGCCAGTGTTGATGCAGAGTGAGGCGGCCACGTTCGTTGAGCTCGTAGCGCAATGGCTCGAGGAGCAGCATGGCTTGCGTGCCGTGGAAGTCGTCGATTTCGAGCTGGGCTTTTATGATGTGCAGCCGCCATCGCTGGTGGGCGTCAAGCAGGAGCTGGTGGCGAGCGCCCGGTTGGATAATCTGCTTTCCTGTTTTATGGGGTTGGAAGCGCTGTTGGACAGCGATGGTAGCCAAGGCGCCCTGTTAGTCGCCAATGACCACGAGGAAGTGGGCAGTGCCAGCGCCAGCGGCGCCCAAGGTCCTTTTCTGGCAGATGTGCTCACGCGTATTAACAGCCAGCTAGGCGGCAAGGATGGCGAGAAGGGCAATGACGAGTCGCTCATTCAACTCATTCAGTCGTCGCTGATGATCTCTTGCGATAACGCCCACGCGCTACATCCTAACTTCCGTGACAAGCACGATGAACGCCACGGCCCAGCGATCAACGGCGGCCCGGTGATCAAGGTCAATGCTAGCCAGCGCTACGCTACCAATAGCGTAACAGGTGCGCTGTTTCGTGATGTGTGCCGTGAGGCCGATGTGCCGGTGCAGTCGTTTGTGACACGGGCCGATATGGGCTGTGGCAGCACCATTGGTCCGATCACCGCCACGGAGTTAGGTGTGCCGACCATTGATGTCGGCGTGCCCCAGTGGGCGATGCACTCGGTTCGGGAGACCGCGGGTACGAAAGATGTGGAGTATTTAACCCGCGCTTTAACGCTGTTTTTAAACCGATCAACGCTGAGCTGATCGTGTTGGCCTAGCCCAGGTCGAGAAAAGCAAAAAGCCCGCTAACAAACTATTAGCGGGCTTTTCTATATGCTTTGGTGGCTACGCCCTGATTTGAACAGGGGACCCCATCATTATGAGTGATGTGCTCTAACCAGCTGAGCTACGTAGCCTTTCAACGGGGGCGAATGATACTGACAAAACTGATTTTCGTCAATATTTTATTGCCGCCCGCCGTGAGCCTTCCGCTTATACATTAAAGCGGAAGTGCACCACATCGCCATCTTTGACGATGTACTCTTTACCTTCCAGGCGCCATTTGCCCGCATCTTTAGCGCCTTGCTCGCCACCGAGCGTGACAAAATCGTCATAGGCGACGACTTCAGCACGGATAAAGCCTTTCTGGAAATCAGTGTGAATCACACCAGCGGCTTCTGGGGCCGTGGCACCCTCTTTCACTGTCCAGGCGCGAACTTCTTTAACACCGGCAGTAAAATAGGTTTGTAGACCCAGCAGGGAGTACCCAGCGCGAATGACGCGATCAAGGCCCGGTTCTTCCATGCCCATCTCGCTGAGGAACATGGAGCGCTCTTCATCGTCCAGCTCGGCAATTTCAGCTTCCAACTGATTGCACACAGGCACTACCAGCGCGCCTTCCTCGGCGGCGATTTCATTCACAATATCCAGGTAAGGATTGTTCTCGAAACCGTCTTCATTAACGTTGGCGATGTACATGGTGGGCTTGAGGGTCAAAAAGCCGAAGCTCTTCACCTGACGCTGCTCTTCTTCGCTCAAACCAAAGCTACGTAGCGGCAGGCCTTCCGCTACATGGGGTTGGATGCGGTCAAGGATTGCCTTGGTGGCAACAGCGTCTTTGTCACCGCCTTTTACCGACCGGACCAAGCGCTGGCTGGCTTTTTCGACGGTATCCAGGTCAGCCAGAGCCAGCTCTAAATTGATGGTTTCAATATCCGCGCGAGGGTCGACCTGGTTGGCGACGTGAATAACATTATCGTTATCGAAGCAGCGCACCACGTGGGCAATCGCCTGAGTTTCGCGGATGTTAGCCAGGAATTTGTTGCCCAGGCCTTCGCCCTTCGAAGCGCCTGCGACCAAGCCCGCGATGTCCACGAACTCCATGGTGGTCGGCAGCACTTTTTGCGGCTTGACGATCTCAGCGAGTTTATCAAGACGTGGGTCCGGCATCGGAACGATGCCGACGTTCGGCTCAATGGTGCAGAAAGGGAAGTTTTCTGCATCGATGCCTGACTTCGTCAGTGCATTAAATAGTGTCGACTTGCCGACGTTGGGCAGACCGACGATGCCGCAATTGAAACCCATAAAATGTTCCTGGAGATAAAGTGATAGGGCGTAAAAGTAATCGCCATTCTACGAGATGCGCTAGCCGTCAGCCACCGGCGTAACAAAACAGCTTTCGGCGAAGTTCATTCGGACTTGAGGCTGTGTAACTGGTTCATTGCTTTGGACCAGTTCCCCGCTAGCGCTAGTGGTAAGGTGGCAATGCACTCATCCATGGCACGAACGATCGCTTCTTGTTCGGCCTTGCCCGGGCGCCCCAATACGTAGTTAGTGACTTGGCGTGCCTCGCCAGGGTGGCCAATGCCGATGCGCACCCGATGAAACTGTTTTTGATCGCCTAGCGCGCTAATAATGTCACGCAGTCCGTTATGGCCACCGTGCCCGCCGCCGGTTTTGTAGCGCGCTTGGCCGGGGGGAAGGTCGAGCTCATCATGGGCGACCAGCAAATTTTCAGGAGACAGTTTAAAAAATTGGCTCAAAGCTGCCACTGCGGCACCGCTACGATTCATAAAGGTGGCGGGATTGAGTAGGTGCAGCTCATGATCGCCCAGGCGTATTTTCGCATAGTGGCCGAAAAATTTCTTTTCCGGACGCAGCTCTGTATGGGCACTCTGCGCAATCGCGTCTACCAACCAGAAGCCAGCGTTATGTCGCGTGGCATCATACTCTGCGCCGGGGTTACCCAATCCAATAATGGCTGTTACCTGGCTCATCGTCTCACCTCACAAAAAAAATCAAGCGCCGGGGCGCTTGATTTTAACATCATCCTAGCAACACAAGGGCCATGCCTGCATGGCCCCGGTAGTAGAATGCTTAGCTGCGTGATTACTCGGCGCTGGAATCTTCTTCGCCTTCGCTTTCACCTTCTTCATCATCTTCTTCAAGACGCTCTTTCATCTTGGTGACGTTGAGAATGGCGTTGTCGTGATCTTCACCGTGAGACAGGTCAACAGATGTGACGCCAGCCGGCAGGGTAAGGTCAGACAGGTGCAGCGTGGTGCCAATTTCAACATCAGAGATGTCGATTTCCAAGTAATCAGGCAGGTCTTTCGGCAAGCAGCTGATCGCAACTTCGTTGGCCAGGACGTGCAGTTCACCGCCTTGGTCTTTAATGCCTACACACTTCTCTTCGCCCGTCACGTGCAGCGGCACGTTCATGGTGATTTCGTGGGTAGCATCAACGCGCAGGAAGTCGGCGTGGGTTAGCAGCGGCTTGAAAGGGTGACGCTGCAGGTCACGAACAACCACTTGCTCTTCTTTGCCGTCGATCATCAGCTTGATGACGGAGGAGAAGAAAGACTCATCTTCAATCGCTTTGTAGAAAGCGGTTTTTTCGACAGAGATGGACTGCGCGCCTTTTTCGCCACCGTATACAACGGCAGGTACTTGCTGGTTCGCACGACGCAGGCGGCGGCTCGCACCTTTCCCCAGGTCGTTACGAACGCTGGCTTTCAGGATAAAATCAGACATGGAATTGCCTCTTAGTTTAAGTAAGGAAGACGCCGCCGACCGCGACCAGACGACGACGTTTCCGTGGCCCCAAAAGGGGGCTATATCGTCAGGCGATTAGTGGAACATCGCGCTGACAGATTCTTCGTTGCTGACCCGACGAATCGCTTCGGCGATTAGGCCCGCAACGCTCAACTGGCGAATTTTGCCGCTCCGACGTGCAATGTCAGAGAGCGGGATGGTGTCGGTCACCACCACTTCATCCAGTACGGAGTTGGTAATATTATCAACCGCTGGGCCGGACAGGATCGGGTGCGTCGCATAGGCCACAACGCGCTTGGCGCCGTGATCCTTGAGCGCTTCACCGGCTTTGCAAAGCGTGCCTGCAGTGTCGATCATGTCGTCGACCACCACACAGGTGCGGCCTTCAATCTCACCAATGATGTGCATCACCTGGGCTTGATTCGCCTGCGGGCGACGCTTATCGATAATGGCGAGGTCGGCATTCAACTGTTTGGCGATGGCACGTGCGCGAACAACGCCGCCTACGTCGGGAGAAACCACGACGAGGTCGCTGTAATTCTGGCGCTCGATGTCATCTAGCAAAATTGGTGAGCCGTAGACGTTGTCGACCGGCACATCAAAGAAGCCTTGAATCTGATCTGCGTGGAGATCCATGGTCATCACGCGGTCAACGCCTGCCTTGACCATCATGTCGGCCACTACTTTGGCGGAAATAGGCACACGCGCCGAGCGTACACGGCGATCCTGGCGTGCATAGCCAAAGTAAGGCAGCACAGCGGTAATGCGAGTTGCCGAGGCGCGACGCAGTGCGTCGACCATCAGAATCAACTCCATTAGATTGTCGTTTGTCGGTGCACAGGTGGACTGCAGGATGAACACATCCTTACCGCGCACGTTCTCATTGATCTCGACTGCGATTTCGCCGTCGCTGAATTGACCCACCGTAGCATTACCCATACGGCTGTCTAAGCTCTCGGCAATTTTTTGAGCGAGTGCGGGATTAGCATTCCCGGCAAAAACCATCAATTTTGACACGCGCAGCCACCTTTGCAGTGTTGGGAATCAGGGGAAAAACGCAGGCCATTGTTGGGTTGGCTGGGGTACCAGGATTCGAACCTGGGAATGCCGCTACCAAAAAGCGGTGCCTTACCACTTGGCGATACCCCAGCAATAACCTAACGCGCTGACCGGGCGCTTTTGCTGCCCAGAGCGGGGCTGTAAATAGCCCAGATCGGGACTATAAATTGCCCAAAGCGGGATTATAAATAGCCCAGAGCATCATGGAGGGGAGAGGTGTTGAGCCCGTGTGCTACCCATGTCGGCCAACGTTGACCCGCTAATTGCGCGATTGCCTGTGCTGCTTGCTGCGTCTCAAAAGCAGCAAACAAACAAGCGCCCGTGCCGGTCAACCGACTAGGTGCGTACTGTGCTAGCCAATCAAGGGCTTCCGCGATTGGCGGATAACGCTCCTTTACTATGGCTTCACAGTCATTGCGCCACTTCGGCGCTCCCCCCTGCAGTGCGCGCGCCATAGTAATGGGGCGGCTGTCACGTGTCAATTGCGGGTCTTGGAAGATGCCGGGCGTTGACACGCTTATGCCGGGGTGAATAATCACGAACCAGGGGGTATCAAGCGTCACCGACGTCAGCTGTTCCCCGATCCCTTCCGCCCAAGCGCTATGGCCGTGCACGAATACGGGGACGTCGGCCCCCAGTTGTAACCCTAAACGTGCCAGCTCCTCTAGCGACAGATGCAATTGCCAGAGATGATTCAACCCCACCAGCGTCGTCGCCGCGTTGGAACTACCGCCCCCTAGGCCGCCACCCATGGGCAACTGCTTGTTAATCGTAAGGGTGGCTCCTAGCGCCGTGCCGCTGTGGCGCTGCAGCAACCTAGCCGCACGCACGATTAGATTATCATCGTGGGGTACGTCGGTGACCGCTTGAGTGAGCTGGATGTGGCCATCGTCGCGAGCCGCCAGGGTCAGATGATCATTCAGGTCGATAAACTGAAAGAGCGTCTGCAGCGAGTGGTAGCCGTCTTCCCGGCGACCCACGATGTGTAGCATGCGGTTAAGCTTGGCGGGAGCCGGTAATGTCAGCTGCGCGTTCATTGAAACGATTACCCTTACTCGTCGCTGGCTTGCCACTGATTGACCACGAGCGTAATGCGAACATCGTCGTAGTTCATGATTAAGCGGCGCGGCAGCCACATGCCTTCAAACTGTTCCCAGTCACGGTAATCGATTTCCCAGCCGTCTTGTGCCAAGTGGCTGGGGAAGCCGAGTTCATCGGTTTCCAGTTCGTAGCTTTCATTTTCACCGGGCAGGCCGCGCACCCAGTTGGGCATGGCCGTGACGGGTAACGACCAGCCTAATTGCTCTTCCATCAGCGCTTCTGGGGTTTCTGCCTCAAAGCGACCGTCGCTATTAGAGAGTGAGAAGCGACCTTCACGGCCCTCAAGCACATTGCGCCCACCACCAAACGGTCCGCTGATCAGCATGCGGAAATAGTAAGGGGTCTGATTCCAGTCAAGGTTGGCGCTGACGTTCTCTTGGGGGGTGCGCAGTCCGGCTTTGCCGACGAGTGTCCAAGTCTCGAATGCTGCTACATCACCCTGTTGACGCTCCCACTGACCCGCTTGTCGGCCGCTTTCATCCACTGGGCCCTGTGAAGCACACCCTGCCAGGAACAAGAGGGCAAGGCCGAATACCCACAAGCGCGTATAGGCAGGGAGAGAAGGTGAGCGTAGCGGAAAGGACATCAGTGTCGGCATAAACGGGCTCCATGTTGGGTAATGACGGCGCAAGCGTAACATGAGGGGGCGCCGTCGGGTGACGTAGCGTTAGAGTGCCACCGGCGGTGTTAGTTCAGGATAGCGCTCAAGCAAGTTGTCGATCTGAGGATGCAAGTTGGTGCGCTGCATAATCTGTTGGATCAGGCGGCGTGCCTCTTCTTCACGCCCCAGCGCCTGCAATACCTCGGCTAAATGGGCAGCGACCTCTTGGTCGGGTAGTTGGGTATAAGCGCTTTCAAGCCAGAGAAGCGCTTCTTCGGGCTGGCCCAAGCGGAAGTACACCCAGCCCATGCTATCGAGCACGGCGGGGTTGTCAGGGTCGGCTTCGTAAGCGCGCTCGATGAGGTCAAACGCCTCTTGCAGGCGCCCAGGCAGGTTAAGGTCTGCCAGCGTATAACCAAGCGCATTGAGCGCTTCGGCATTGTTTGGGTCGGTGCGCAGCACTTGGCGTAAATCCCGCTCCATACCCTCAATGTCACCTGCTTCCCAGCGGCGCATGGCGCGCATATAAAGCAGAGCGGCATCGTCAGGTGTGCGGGTGATTTCACGATCCAGTAAGGCGTTGGCGTCGGTAGACTGGTTCATTTCGTCCAGTAACTGGACTTCGAGCATCACCAGTTCAGTGAAATAGTTGTCAAAGCGCATCCGCTCAATGCGCAGAAAGGCGCGGGCATCGAGCAGGCGGTTTTCTTCCACCAGCATTTGCGCTGCGGCCGCGCGAGCAGGCAAAAATTCATCCCCTTCGCTCACTTGGCGGTAATAGAGGAGTGCGTTATCGGTCTCGCCCTGAGCCTGGGTAATCGCACCGAGCAGGAAATAGGCTAAATTCGGCACCTCCGGCTGCCCAATCAAAGGCTGCAACAAACGCTGAGCGGGTTCGGGGTGGCCCTCTTCCAGATACAGTTGGGCCAGGGATAAACGCAGATCCTGGTTGCCGCCATGGCTTTCCAGAAGCGCGTTGGTCTGCACTTCAGCGGCACTAATATTGTTAAGGCGTATTTCTGCTTGGGCCAGTAGTAAGATAAAGCGCACATCATCAGGGGCGAGCTGAAGGCCTTGCTGAGCCGCCTTTCGAGCAACGGAGTAGTCTTCCGTCTCTAGCGCAAGACGTGCCCTTACCAACCACAAGGCGGCCGATTCAGGATCCAGCAGCGCGACTTGCTCAAGGCGCCGCTGGGCAACAGTGGTGTCGCCAAGGGCTGCTTCAATCAAGGCGGTGCCCAGCAATACATCGCTATGGTGTGCTAGCTGGTCGGCGTTGGGTTGCGCCAGGTGGTCGCGTAGCTGCTGAACAATGAGGGTAAGAGGCGCGTCTTCTTCGGCCACTGCAATTTCTGCAAAGGCCGTTATATCGCCATGGCCGCCAGCGTTGGCAATATCGAGCCGCTGTTCGAGGCTGTCGAGCCAATCGCCGCGCTGTAATGAAAATGCCGCCAGCAGACGGTTAGGGGCTTCTGCTTGAGGAGCCAGTTCACGCCAGCGCAGCGCAGACGCTTCGACTAAAGCAGCTTCATTGCCAAAGCGGGCAGCGAACGTTGCGCGCTCGGCAAGCGCTGGCTCGCGGTAGCGTTGCGCCGCTTCAAGATAACCTTGGCTGGCAAGGCGATAATTGCCGCGCTGGCCGGCCAGCTCAGCCCCCAGTAAGGTGCTAAGACCGGCGGCATCAAGCCCGCGCGTGATAGGGGGCGCTTCATGCATGGGGTCATCGGCCCAGGTGCCCAAGGGGCCATCCTGCTGGCTCGCTGTCGATTGGCAGCCGCCGAGAAATAATGCGGCCACCACTGGCAGCAGCGCTAAGCGCGGCCCAGCCGTATTGGGAAGTACAAAGCCCAGCAATGAAGCGCCCGAAATAGTAGGGCCTGAAAAGGTAGAACGAGGTCGCATGCGTCTCTCGATTAAGTGGCCGAATGCTCAGCATAGCGGCTTGCCTGCCTGCGGCAAAGTGGTGTGGGCCAGATGATAGCCTGCTGTGATAGAATGTTCCTCCTTGAAAAAGTGGTCAGCCACCTTTATGCCTGTTGTTAGGCAGTGCCTGAACCACGCCAAAGACTTGTTTTAGCAAGCCCTAATTGACGGTGCGGCCGCTTAAGACCGGCGGTCGGCGAAAGTCCGACACACTAGCGAAGACGCATAACGCATGACGCTTCTTGCCCTGGGAATAAATCATCGTACCGCCAGCGTGGCCGTGCGTGAGCAGGTGGCTTTTTCGCCAGCGCAGCTTGATACCGCGTTGGCTGAGCTGCGCAGCCTGCCACAAATACATGAAGCGGCGGTGCTATCTACCTGCAACCGCACGGAGCTTTATTGTGTTACGGATGCGGCTGGTGAGCAGGCGGTACTCAATTGGCTCGGACGCTTTCATAATTTGCGCGTCGATGAGCTGACCCGCTGTGCCTATCACTATTTAGACAACGATGCGGCGCGTCACTTGATGCGTGTAGCGGTTGGCCTAGATTCCATGGTGCTGGGCGAACCGCAGATTCTGGGCCAGTTGAAAGATGCCTACCAACAGGCGCGTGAGTCGAAAGGGCTGGGCGGCGAACTTGAGCGCCTCTTTCAACACACCTTTGCGGTGGCCAAGCAGGTGCGTACCGAAACCGGTATCGGCAAGAACCCCGTCTCGGTGGCGTACGCCGCGGTCAGCATGGCCAGCCGCATTTTTGATGATTTCAGCCGTTCACGTGCACTGCTCATTGGTGCTGGCGAAACCATTGAACTGGTTGCCCGGCATTTGAATGAAGCCGGTGTGCGCCAGCTAACGGTGGCCAACCGGACGCGCGAACGCGCCGAGCTCGTGGCCGGGCCGTTAGGGGGAACGGCCATCACCTTGCAAGAAATCCCCGAGGCCCTCGAGCACGCCGACATCGTGATCTCTTCGACGGCGGCACCGCTGCCTATACTCGGCAAAGGCATGGTGGAGCGGGCGCTAAAAAAACGCCGCCACCGGCCGGTGTTTATGGTCGATATCGCCGTGCCTCGGGACATCGAGCCCGAAGTTGGCGAGTTAGCCGATGTGTTTCTCTACACCGTTGACGATTTGGAAGAGGTGATTCAAGAGAACCGCCGCCATCGTCAAGTCGCCGCTGATCAAGCGGAGTCGTTGATAGAGCACGGGGTGGGCAGTTGGCAGCATGAGCGCCGTATTCGCAATGGGGGCGAATTGATACGCGACTATCGCCAGCACGGTGAAGCGCTGCGTGATCTTTCTAAAGACCAAGCCCTTGAGCGGCTGGCGCGCGGTGAAGACCCTGCTAAAGTCATCGAGCGTCTGGCGCATCAGTTGACCAACCGCTTGCTGCACCAGCCTACCCAGGCGATACGCGATGCGGCGTCCGAAGAGCATCATGAGCTGCTGAATGCCGCGCCGCGGCTGCTGTTGCCCGCTAAACCAGCCTTTGAAACCACGCCTGCGCCCCCGGCTAACCGCCAGAAGGATGATACGCCCGCATGAAAGAGACTTTGCGCCAACGCTTAGAAAGCTTTACAGAACGCTTTGAAGAGCTGGCGATGCTGCTGTCGGATCCTGAAGTGATCAACAACCAACAACGTTTTCGCGATTACTCACGAGAATATGCTGAGCTTGAGGAGCTGGTGGCCGCCTGGCAGCGCTATCGTGACATCGAAACCAATATGGACGAAGCCGAGCTGCTTAGCCGCGACAGCGACGCAGACATGCGCGAGCTGGCCGAAATGGAGCTGAGCGAGGGGCGTGAGCGGTTAGCCGAGCTGGATACCGAACTCAAGCGTTTGTTGGTGCCGAAAGACCCAGATGATGGGCGTGGGGTGTTTTTAGAAGTCCGCGCGGGTACCGGCGGCGACGAGGCGGCTATTTTTGCGGGTGACCTGTTTCGCATGTATTCACGCTATGCGGAAAAACGCGGTTGGCGAGTGGAAGTCGTTAGCGCTAACCATGGCGAACAGGGCGGTTACAAAGAAATTATTTCCAGGGTAAAAGGCGATGGTGTTTACGCCCAGCTAAAATTCGAATCGGGCGCGCATCGTGTGCAGCGCGTGCCTGCTACGGAGTCTCAGGGCCGCATTCACACCTCCGCCTGTACCGTTGCCGTTATGCCTGAAGTAGACGACGTCGGTGATATCGACATCAATCCGGCCGATCTGCGCGTGGATACCTATCGTTCCAGTGGCGCCGGCGGCCAGCACGTTAACACCACGGATTCGGCCATCCGCATTACCCACTTGCCGACCGGTGTCGTGGTGGAGTGCCAGGAAGAGCGCAGCCAGCACAAAAACCGTGCCAAAGCGATGTCGTTGCTGGCAGCCAAACTCAAACGCAATGCGGTCGATTCTCAGCGCCAGGAGCAGGCGGACGCCCGCCGCTCGTTGGTGGGCTCGGGGGACCGCAGCGAACGCATTCGCACCTATAATTTCCCCCAAGGCCGGATCACCGACCACCGCATCAATTTGACCCTTTATAAACTGAGTGAGGTGGTCAGCGGCGAACAGTTGGATGATGTGATCAACCCACTGATTCATGAGTATCAAGCGGAACAGCTTTCAGCGCTTCAGGATGTCTAATGTCGCTTGATATGCTGCTGAAACAGGCTGCACAGCGGCTTCAGGCGGCGGGGTCTGCTTCGCCGCGAGTCGATGCTGAAGTCTTGATGTGCCATGTGCTCGAGCGGGATCGCACCTGGCTTTATACCTGGGGCGACAAAATGTGCTCCGCCCAGGAGCAGGCCCGCTTTGATGCACTCGTCGACGCTCGTGCAGAGGGCACGCCGGTGGCGTACCTAACGGGCGAACGCGAATTTTGGGGGTTACGCCTAGCGACCTCGCCCAATACGCTCATACCTCGGCCCGATACTGAAACCCTGGTCGAGGTTGCGCTGAGTCGAGTACTGCTTTCCTCAGGCCGCCTGCTTGACCTAGGGACCGGTACTGGCGCCATTGCGTTGGCGTTCGCTAGCGAACAGCCGGGATGGCAAACCGTGGGTGTTGATGTGCGTCAAGAGGCGGTGGAGCTGGCAACCCGTAATGCCCACACGTTGGGCATTGCCAATGCCCGTTTTTTGCACAGTGATTGGTTTAGCGCGCTGCCAAACGACGGTGATGCCGAAACGCTTTTCAATATTATTGTCAGTAATCCCCCCTATATCGCTGCCGATGACCCCCATCTCGCTGAAGGCGATGTGCGCTTTGAGCCCCGCTCAGCGCTGGTTGCCGAGGCTGGTGGCATGGCTGATTTATGGCATCTGGTAGCTACCGCTCGGCATTATTTGGCGTCATCTGGCTGGCTACTGCTGGAGCACGGGTATACCCAAGCCGACAAGGTGCGCCTTGCACTCACCAGCGCTGGCTATCAAAACGTTGAAAGTGTGCGTGACCTGGGAGGGCATGAACGGGTTACTCTAGGGCGTCTAATAACAGCCACTTAAGCGCATTACGTTCAAATAACAGTGCGCCCTTCAATGACTGCCGCTACTCCTCAACTGCTGATTCAAGGGATTAATTTAATCACTAACGGGTTGATTAGAATGTGTATATAAATGGTCTGCTCACTCCGCCCCATTTTGTACAACCCTTAGCGAGGGGCTCGCATGAAGGACGTCGATATTAAGGGCTTCAGTATTAAGGACTCTGGCATCAAGGACTCTGGTATTAAGGACTCTGGCATGAAACCTAAAAATAGAACGCTGGACCGTATCGATCTTAAAATCCTGCACTGCTTGCAGGAAAACGCGCGTATTTCTTATGTGGATCTCGCCTCTGAAGTTGGGTTATCCACAACCCCTTGCCTCGAACGCGTTAAGCGCTTAGAAAAGGCGGGCATTATTCGTGGTTATCAAGCCATTCTTGATCCTCGCGCGTTGAAGGCTAATTTATTAGTGTTTGTTGAGATAAGCCTAGAAACGCAATCACCCGCGGTGTTCGACGAGTTTCGTCGCGCCGTGGAAAAGCTTCCGCAAATTCAAGAGTGCCATCTTGTCTCAGGGCAGTTCGACTATATATTGAAGTGCCGCATTCCCGAAATGGCGGCCTACCGCCAGTTATTGGGTGATGTGGTGTTAACGCTACCGGGCGTGAAAGAGTCCAAGAGCTACGTGGTAATGGAAGAGGTAAAAGAGAGCTTTAATTTGCATATCCCTGCTTTCGAGGAATTTGAGGATAAATAAGCCGATGATGGATGATCAGGCGCTGCTGCGCTATAGCCGCCAAATCATGCTGCCCGAGGTCGATATCGACGGCCAACAGCGCCTGCTATCTGCTCATGCCGTCATTATTGGCGCGGGCGGCTTGGGTTCGCCTGTGGCGCTCTATTTAGCCGCCGCTGGGGTAGGGCGGATCACCATCGCCGACGCCGATCACGTCGAGCTTTCTAATCTTCAGCGCCAAATAGCGCATCAGCAGGCAAGCATCGGTTCGAACAAAGCCCACTCCGCCCAGGCCAGTATGCAAGCGCTAAACCCACACTGCGAGGTCGTGGCGTTAGACCAATATTTAGAAGGGGACGCGTTGAGGCAGTTGGTGGCGTCTGCCCAGGTAGTGCTGGATTGCACCGACCGTTTCTCAAGCCGCTATGCGGTCAATGAGGCGTCGCAAAAAGCCGGGGTGCCCCTTATTTCTGGAGCGGCCATTCGTTTTTCAGGTCAATTGGCGGTGTTTGATCCACGCGACGCGGCTTGCCCTTGCTATGCCTGTCTCTACCCGCCTGACGAACATGGCGATGAAGCGCTGAGCTGCTCAGAGAGTGGCGTAATGGCGCCCTTAGTCGGCTTGATCGGCTGCTTCCAAGCGGTTGAGGCCTTCAAACTGCTTAGTGGTGCAGGCACACCCCACCAAGGGCTATCTACTTTTGATGGGTTAAGCGGCCAATGGCGACATTTTCAAGTCCCCCGCGACCCTGCCTGTGGGGTTTGTGCTCATCGCCGTTGAGCAGGTGACACCGTTTTCAGTACCCGCTTATGCTTCGGTTTCATTCTGCTTAGCCGCGTGATTGGCGGTCGTAGTTCCCTGCGCTTTGGTTGTTTTTTGCGTAGAGGCGCCTGAAGCACTGCTCAGCCTTGATGGGGTGATAGAGCTGCCTGCTGCATCGTTAAAGGCACTTTTGAGTATCTCGTTGTCCGGGTTCATATCGATGCTGCCGTGGAAAACGCTGCCATCTTCCAGTACTAGGCAAGGGGCGACAATGGTGCCCGAGACATGGGCGCCTTTGTGGATCGTCGCGCGGTGTAGTACCACGAGATTGCCGGTGACTTCTCCTGACACGTGCAGCGTTTGAGCAAACACATCGCCCTTGATATAGCCCTTGGTGCCCAGTGTCACCGTATGCTGCTTGCAGGTAATAGTGCCACTGACACGCCCCTCCACCGTTATGTCTTCATCGCTATTAATGTCCCCTTCCACTTGGGTATTGCTACCAATGACAGACAGGCTTGAACGCGCATGGTGGGCGGTCGAGCTCTGAGCCGATGAGGAGGAATCTTCAGGCGCTATGAGCGTGGCGGCTTTGTTTTCAGGGGAGGCATTCTTCGCTTTCGTAAACATAGGGGCTCCTGTGGACGACGCCAAGGCGTCTTTTGGCAGCGTGTTATTAGCTAGAAAAGTCCTGATCAAGCACTTTAAGCTGATTATTCAATCAACAAAGCTTGGAGTTAAGCCGAGTGAGGGGGCTTATTCGGGCTGCCGCCGCTTAATGAGAGGGCGTATAACGTTAACTGGGGTAACCACATCTGACGCGACAGGGCAGCAGTATGGGCATTCAAGCATGGTTTATTATTTTTGGTGTTGGCGCAATGATGCTGATTGTATGGGACGGCAAGCGCTGTAAACGTCAAAAGAGCACATCAAGTGCAAACAGTACGCTGGGTGCGTCTGGCCACTCGCCCGCGTTATCCATCGTCAATGCTTCGCCCATGCCTGGCGAGCTACTTGAAGGCAATACACCCCTCAAAGCGGTGACGACCATTGGAGCGCGCCCAGTGGTTGAGCGTAGCGTTGGCGGGACGAGTATCGGGGCGGCTACGCATATTTCAGGCAAAGTCATTGCAGATGAGCCGGTGTCCATTAAAGGGCGCCTAACGGGAACGGTCATTGCGCCTAACCACACTGTTTTAGTGACGGCGACCGGCCGCGTCTCCACCTACATGGAAGGGCATTGTGTCGATATCGATGGCCACCTGGTAGGCACGCTTAAAGCGAATAACAACGCTATCGTACGAACACGGGCGCGCATTCAGGGGGTGATCGAAGCGCCTCGGTTAGCCTGTATGCCAGGCGCGTGGCTACAGGTGGACGTCGCCCATCAAGCCAAGAGTCATCGACCAAAGGTGGCCCTGGTTTCGTAACCTGGTTTCGTAAAGAGTGCCGCCGCTGCTGTTTCACGCAATGTGTTATACAAAGGTCTAAAGTTACTCCCAATCGTTTTAGTTGGCTAACGCCTGGCCGATACCTAATACCATGACTTATAAATGAAAAAGGGATCAACGGGATGAAGCACCTTTCAATTAAGTGGAGCCTGACGGCCGCGTTAGCATTGCTGGTGCTGATGATTGGGTTGATTAGCGGGCTAGGGTTTTATGCAAATCAAAACAGCGCTCAAGCACTGGAAGAGCTAACAGCGACCAACGTCAGACTCACCAATTTAGCCAACCGGACACAAGTACACGCATTGAGAGCGCAAACCTTTCTGGATCGCTCGGCAAGCTTTAGTACCCAAGGGAATCCAGAAAAAGGGCAGGAGAGCCTGGCCATGGCGGCCGAGGCCGTAGCGGCGGCAGAGGAGCGCTTTAATGAGTTTCGGGCGGTGCCTGTCGATCCGGAGGGCACGCTGGCACCTCACCGTGATGCCATTATCAGCGCTTACGATGCCTTTATGACCCAAGGCATATCCCCCTTACTCGAAGCCGCTCCCTTTCAAATACAGCGTCGCCAAGAAGAATTGGGGGCTTTGAGTGCTGAGCTCGATGTAGCGATGAGCGGATTTATCGCTTATAGCGAACAGCGTGGCGCTAGCATGCTCCAACAAGTCAATCAATTAGCGTCTGTTATTGGCGTTATTGCCCTTACCCTACTGGGTATTTCATTGCTGGCCGCCGTGGCGATCCGTTGGGCCATGATGCGAAATGTGGTAAGGCCGCTTCGTGATGCCAGTGACCATTTTGCCCGGATTGCTGACGGTGATTTAACCGGCCACATTGAAGATCGTGGCCGGAATGAAATAGGCCAACTGTTCAGTGGCTTGGCGGCGATGCAAGAGAAGCTCAAACAGCTGGTGATTGCCTTGCGAGGCAGTAGCGAACATGTGTTCACTGGTGCTGGTGATATCTCGGCAGGAAGCCAGGACCTCTCTTCGCGCACCGAACAGCAGGCGTCAGCGCTTCAGCAAACGGCTTCGAGTATGGAAGAGATGGCCACCACCGTAAGTAAAAACGCTGAAACGGCTCAAGAGGCTGATCAACTTTCCGTTGCCGCCTCGAAATCCGCGGAGTCAGGGGGTGAAGAAGTAGAGCGTACGGTGCAGCTAATGCGTGAGATTGCCGCCAGTGCTAATCAAGTCAACGATATTATCGGTGTGATTGACTCTATTGCCTTTCAAACCAATATCCTGGCGCTTAATGCCTCGGTCGAGGCAGCGCGCGCCGGGGAGCAAGGGCGTGGCTTTGCCGTCGTGGCTAGCGAGGTGCGTTCATTAGCGACCCGCAGTGCCGATTCCGCCAAAGAGATACGTAGTTTGATTGAACAAACCACCACAAAGATCAACGGTGGCGCCGAACAGGCGGAGCGAAGCGGGCAGACCATTCATCAGACGGTAGACGCCATTCATCAAGTCACCACCTTGATGGGTGAAATTTCGACCGCAACGCGAGAGCAAAATAGCGGTATCGAACAGATCAACGCCGCGCTTACTGAAATGGACTCGGTGACGCAGCAAAATGCTGCTCTCGTTCAACAAACCAGTAGTTCAGCCAGCGCACTGGAAGGGCAGGCCCGTCAATTAGCCGAGTTGATGGCGACTTTCCGTATTGATGAAAGTGCCACCGGCAGTGCAGCGTTAACGCACGCACCTGACACCCAAGCGCAGAACGTTAGCACCCCCAAGGAACCCGCACCGCGCCAACCCGCGGCGCAGGGTCAAAAGGCGCCAGTTGACGAGTGGGACGAATTCTAAGCCATCACTAAGTAAAAGCCGCCGATAGTGAACCTTTACTATCGGCGGCTTTTTGCGTAACGGCTGCTAGGTTTATGCGCGGGCTGAAACACGCAGGCGAACATAATCGGCTGTCCAGTTACCTTGCTCATCCCGTAGGCTGTGCCCTAAGAGCTTTAGGGTATTTTCCAGCACTGCTTCGCGTATATCTTCATCCAGCCCATGTAAAAACGGGCTGGCAAAAGTTTCAAGCCATCCAAGCATGCCGGTAGGCAAAGGCGTAGGGCGTGGAATGAGCTCGATACTCTCTACCTTGAACCCTACCGTTTCCAGCATACGGCCGTACTCTTGCGGTGTAGGGAAGTACCAGGGGTGCCGGCCGCGAGCGCTAATGCCTCGGAACTGCAGGGCAGCAATGAGGGCGGTACAAATGGCGGCTACGTTGCCATGGCCGCCAAACTCGGCCACAAACCGGCCGCCTGGTTTCAACGCCCGTTTCACGCCCGCCAAGACAGCCTGAGGGTCAAGCATCCAGTGCAGCGCCGCGTTGCTAAAAACAGCATCAAATTCATGATCGAAAGGCAATTGGTGGCCATCGATAGCGCGGGCCGTGATGCCGCGCTGGCGGGCTGCCTCCACCATTTCCTCTGACGCATCGACGCCCAGCACATTGGCGCCTAATTGCACTAAGCGCTCAGTTAATGCGCCATCACCGCAGCCGAGATCCAAAATACGTTCGCTGGGTTGGGGTGCTAACAGCTTGACGACTTCGTTACCTAACTTAGGCACAAAGTTCGCATTCTGGGCATAGCCGCTGGCGCTCCACTCTTGCCCGGGTGCATTTTGAGGGGTATTAGACATGTCAGCTTCCTGGCGTCGTTATTATTCCATCAAGGGATAGTCACATCGGTATAACTATCAGAGTATAGCTGGCTAATGGCTAACTTATTAGATAGATAACGAAATTCTAAAACAATTATGGGGCGATATTTTCAGTTATTTAAATCTCTCCCCTATTTGAGTAATGTTACGTAGCCTTCTATCAACAAAAGCTACCATGCAGTTACTGTCGCAAAGTGAGTAAAGTATTAATGGACGCATCATTACCGCGCTACACCGTTACTTCTCCCGTTGGGATAATGGCTGATACCCATGGCTTATTGCGTGACGAAGCGCTGGACTTACTGCAAGAGTGCGAGTTAATCCTGCACTTGGGCGACGTGGGCAGCAAAGAAGAGGATGTAGCGATTTTGCAACGCCTTGAAGCAATGGCCCCCGTTCACTGCGTGCGGGGCAATATTGATACGGCTGCCTGGGCGGAGCGCTTGCCGATGCATCAAGATATCGTCGTGAATGGTCGCCGTTTGCACCTTGTGCACCGTTTAGAAGACGCCGCTCCCACACCCGATAGCGAGGCCATCCTGCATGGTCATTCCCATAAACCCCGCAACGAACAACGAGAAGGAACGCTGCTTTTCAACCCAGGCGCAGCGGGCAAGCGCCGGTTTAAGCTGCCTATTACGCTCGGCAAGCTATGGATTGATCAACGTGGCCTACGCGGTGCGATCATGCATCTGTTGTAAGATGTCCTACTGGCCTAAAAACAGCATCAATTGGCTGCCAGCGAGATCGTCGCTGCGCTGATAGGCTATCGGGCGCTCTACTTTTTACTCCCTCTCGTGGTGGCATGCGTGATGTATCTATTCCTGGAGCGCTGGAGCAAGCGAAACAGAACGTTAGCATCAAAGCGGTGATAAGAGGGGGTGACGTGGGGATGCTCAATCAGTGCATCGCTAAGCTGGTGAGCTTTACCCATAGTCGATAGGATAATAAAACCATGAGGCGCTGCTCTCATCCTTATTCGCGAAAGTTAATATTTTAAGGCGAGGTACCATGAACGACGTTATTGAGTTACTGAAAGCTCACCGCTCCATCCGTAAATTTAGTGACAAGCAGATTCCCAGTGAGCTACTCCATGAGCTGATTAAAGCAGGGCAGGGCGCTGCTACTTCTAGCCATGTTCAGGCGTATACCGTTATCCATGTGAAAAATCAGGCAAACCGGGAGCAAATCGCAGCGTTGGCTGGCGGCCAGGATTACATTGCGACCTGTGCCGATTTTTTAGTCTTCTGTGCTGATATGAAGCGCCCCACTGAAGCATCTGAGCACACAGGCGCCAACGTCGTGCGCGGGATGACCGAGCAAATGTTAGTGGCGACGGTAGACACGGCACTGATGGCGCAAAACGTGGCGGTGGCGGCTGAATCTGAAGGGCTAGGGATCTGCTATATCGGCGGTATCCGTAATAATCCCCAAGAAATTAGCGATTTATTACGCTTACCCAATCATGTTTATCCGGTGTTTGGCATGTGTCTTGGTTATCCCGCGCACGACCCAGAAGTAAAACCACGCCTGCCAGTAGCAGCGATTTTGAAAGAAGACTACTACACTGAAGACGCCGAGCAGGTGAAAACCTTTGATGCCACCATGCAGGCTTACTACCAAGCCCGTAGTAGCAGCAATAAAGATACCGACTGGTCGCATAACCTCACGCCCCTGTTCGATAACAAGCTGCGTCCCCATATGCGTGACTTCTTAATCAAACGTGGTTTTGAAATGAAATAGGGCTAATGCGCCACAGTAAGGGTATAACAAAGCTTCAAATGAAATGGTTTTGAAAAAAACACGATGTTGCAATGAGCAGTTTCGCTATCACGTAATAAGCGCAGCACACTTTTAATAGGATTGTGGAGAAGAGAAAGCTCAACGGTTTATTTGATGATCTCTTTTCCTCGTTTTTCAGGAGCTTCACCGCATGCGCGTATTTGCTAATCCCGTCGGTTCCGGCTCTCTTTGGTTCGACAATCTCACCACGGCTGACGGCATCCCCGTCGCTTACGATCCTCAGGCCCGGGCATTTGTGCCTATGCCCCCGTTTTGTATCAACCGAGACATCATCGGGTGTAACTGGATCGCTCCGAAAGAGGGCGCTTTTTGCCGTTCGTGTGCGATGACGGCGCTGGCCCCTGATCCCAGCTTGCCTAACGCGATACCGAACTGGGCGAAAACCGAAGCGGCGAAGCGCTGGGTATTGGATAACCTGGGGCGCTGGCATTGGTTTCGACCGGAAGACCCAGGCGCACCGCCGGTTTTTCACCTACTAGCGGAAGGAAAGAAGCCCGTACCGATGGGGCATATAGAGGGTGTCGTCACTATTAGCGTGGCTGAAGTAGACCCCGTATTGGTCACCACACGTCGTGAGGCATTAGAAGAGCCTTATCGCACAATGATCGGCCATATGCGCCACGAAATTTCTCATATGCTTTGGTGGCGGCTAAGCCTGCGTGAAGATTTTCTTGATGCTTTCCGGGAGATGTTTGGTGACGAGCGCCAGGATTATACGGCCGCGCTTCAACGCCATTATCAAGATGGGCCGCCGCCCGATTGGAAAGAGCGTTACTTAACGACCTATGCCTCTGCTCACCCACATGAAGACTGGGCCGAAACCGCTGCGCATCTGCTGCATTTAACCGATATCGCCGACAGTTTTGCAGCGTCCAATCTTTCTTCGCCAGAGCTTCCCAGCCATCAATGGGAGCCTTATGCAGAACCCGATGCCGAACATTTGATATACGTAGCCGCGTCGCTCACTGTGGGTGTTAATCATGTTAACCGCTCCATGGGCTTGCCAGATCTTTATCCCTTTGTGCTTTCCGAGGTCGCCCGCCGTAAGCTGGCGTTCGTACATGATTGGCTACGCCGAGGCGCCCAGGGCCTTTAATAGCCGTTAAATTAAAGCCACTGCGCGAGGTGTACAACGCAGCATATCGCCTATACTGACAAAGCATGGCAATAACCACAGCCGATAAAAAGACGATAAAAACAAAGGCCGATGCAACACCCATGACATCGGCCATTTAGCTTGGAGATTGACTGATGAATCTAGACCGCGCTTACCGTCTATTAGCCGCTTTCTATACATTGATGCTGATCATTGGCGTTATTGCCTTGATGGCCGGTGGCGGAACACTCCTTTCTCCCGTGTACTTGCTGGTCGGTGCATTAGCAGTAACGGGGTTATGGGGATATATCCTCAAGCGCCGGTTTATGAATCCCCGTATGTGGAGGCCGTTAGCGGGTGTATTAGCGGTCGGCATCGTGCTTCAATTATTCATCATGCTTACTACATCACTGTCCAGCGAGCTGTTGACCTGGATGCTTACCAGCAGCATTTTTTCCGTCATGCTGGTTATCATGCTTTTCCACTATGGGAATCGTGATCAACCGTTATGGGCCTCTGAAGAAGAGCGCACGGCTGCCCGCCAGTTAGAGGCGTTATTATCGAATAACGCTTCACTAACCGCCATCACCAAGGATGAAACGCGCGAAAATAGCGTTAAAGTGACCAAATCCCAAGACGGTTATCAAGCAAGCGTGACACGGCATTCGCAAGAGGGCCAAGAACGGTTTGAAGAGCGCTTCCAATACCCCGAAACGCTAGTGTTTTTCTTGGAGAAATTTACTAGCGTGACGGTTAACGATTTTAAGCCGGTGCCTGTTGCAGGCAATGGGCCAACCATTTAAAGCATGTTTAGATAAGCGACATTATTGAGCTGCTGTTCTTTTTGATCAGCAGTTCTTTTAATTGTGTGTCAAGCTCTTTTCTTATATAAAGATAAAATGGCATAAGATCTTCATGCATCTCTTGCTCTGCTTTAGTGTGATCTATATAAAACGCATTTCTTTTTCCATGCATTTCAACAGGCTCACCAACTTTTGTAAATTTAAAACCTGACATGGAAAGCAGCCTAGGAAGTCTTGGTTCCATCATTGCAAATACATGGCGCTTCTTCATGAGTCCCACTAGTGAATAAGTCGCAAGAAATAAGGCAATAACTATTAAAGGGAAAGTTTTTCTTTCAGTCTCTGTGAAATGATAGGTGTTTTGATCAGCACTAAGAGTTTCATGATTGATAGCTTTGTGACGAAATGCCCGCGCGATTGCAAAGCGAGATATTTCACAAATGCTGTCATAGGGAAGCTTAGCTGGGTGAAGTATTTCATGTGGCAAGGTTTCTTCACCGAACTCTTGGAGAGGAAGCCGTTTATTGGGACCTTCAGTCTTTGGGGCCGGTAAGACCAACCTAAGGCAGCCAGCGGCTAATCCCGATTTTTGATGCTCAATTAAGCAGTGAATGGAGTGAGAATCGTGATTGTCATATTCTGTATTATCTTCATTTTCAACTGGAGGGTGGTAGCCAATTTCTTGGCAATATACCGCATGACGTAATTTATAAATCCTTTTTTTCTCAGCTTCTGTAATGGCGAGTTTAAAAGTAAAATCATCTGTGAAAGAAGAGAAAAGATCAGCAACTCCATCGCTAGAATTCTCCTTTTTGTGAGAGGCATCCATTACTAGTTTCCTTGATTTAATTAATAAAAAACCGCTTTTTGAGTTACTTTTGCTGATTAAAAGCTTCTTTTATTGGCATAGGCTTGCCAAGATGAAAGCCTTGTCCGTATGTGATGCCGTACTCCTTCAAGATGGGTAGCAAAGCCTCTTGATCTACAAATTCTGCGATCGTTTGTTTGCCAAAACCTTTGGCTATATCGGCTATGGCTTTGACGATGACCCTACTATCAGGACTAATCTTGAGGCTACGAATAAAAGAACCATCAATTTTAATATAATCGACAGGCAGCTGACCAAGATAATGAAAACTACTAAATCCAACCCCAAAATCGTCTAAAGCTGTTCGGCAGCCTAAGTCTCGAAAGGTTTGTAATACGCCGCGTGCTGTTGAGAAATCAGTAACCGCGGCCGTTTCAGTTACTTCTAGGATAAGATGGTGTGGATCAGCGCCACTGAGCGCTAATTCATCAGCTAGATATTGTTTCAACCCCTCATCATGCAACGATTGACCAGATAGGTTTACGGCCAAGGTAATTCCTTGATCTTGTAGTTTGCTAAGTGCTTTTAAACTATGTCTCAATACCCACCTATCTATCATTACGATTTGACCACTCTGCTCGGCAATGGCTATGAACTGGCCAGGAGAGACAAGACTTCCGTCTTTATTGCGCATGCGAAGCAATACTTCAAAATGCTTTATGTCGTAGTCTTCTAATCTAATAATTGGCTGAACCATTAGCTCGAAGCTATCTTCTTCGAGCGCGCTATGTATACGCTCAACCCAGTAGACTCGTTCCTGTAATTCATCTTTGGCATTTTCTTCTTTAGATAAAAGGTGCCATTGTTGAAGACCACTCTCTTTCGCCTTGTACATCGCCACATCGGCATTAGCCATTAAGTCGGCCGGTGTTTTGCCATGGGTTGGAAACAGCGCGATACCGATGCTGGCAGTGACACGATGCCTTCGCTCACCGACAACAAAGCCGATACCGTCTAGCAGTTGAACTATATATTGCGCAACTCTTACCGCTTGATCAGCGTCAGTGTTTTCAAGTAATAGTGAGAACTCGTCACCCCCTAAGCGAGCAATGACCCCACGCTGACCTAAATTATGAAAAAGTGTGTCTGCTACTTCACGTAATAATATGTCGCCCACATGATGCCCGCTCAACTCGTTAACTTCCTTGAATTGATCTAAGTCCAGTAAAAGCACTGCGCCGATTTCAATGGAAGGTTTTGCAATGGCGATTTGGAGTGCATTTTGGAAGTAACGTCGGTTATAAAGTTCTGTAAGTGGATCACGTTCGGCCAACCAAGTTAGCCGTGCTTCGGCAGCTTTACGTTCAGTAATATCAAGGCCAACTGAAATGCGCGCTACCTTGCCATCATTACCTGTTTGCAAGGGTGCATGATACCAGGCGATAGTATGTATTTGCTGATTAGGCGTTGTTAACGTTTTTTCTTCTTGCTGGTGAATCGTGAACGTATTAACAGTAGTAGGAAGTCCTGCTTCGAATACATCGACAAAATGTCGTCCGAGTAGAGATGATTCACTGACCCCTAGCATTAGTTGAGTATATTCATTCACAAGGCTGATACGCCCTGTGCTGTCCTGGGCAATGATAAATACTTGAGCCGTATCCAATAAGCCATTTACGAAGTCGCGTTCTTTCGCCAGCTCCTCAATACGTTCAGCTAGCTGGTTGCCGCGTTCCTGCACTTCGCCTTCTAAGCGTTCCAGTTGGTGTGATAGCTCAAGCGTTGTGCTTTCAAGTATATCTATTTCATCTGAAATACGATGACGATGGTTGGGAATTGCTGAGTGTATATCGCTAAATTTACCGTTAGCTAATGCGGGTAGAAGCCCTGCAACTCTACGAAGCCTCGCCATTGGTCCAAGTAGAATGACGAGCAGGAGTAACTCAGCAGCGATCCAGCCAAGTACGCCGACGAAAAGTAGCGTACGAGTATCATAATTAATGGCGTTAATTTGTTCGGTGATATCGGATATGAGCAAGAAATAGCCTACGCTGCTACGTTCGTAATCTTCTTCCATACGAACAGCGCTCAGTTCAAGATGCCTGCCCGAATGCTCAAGGCTAAGAGGTGTATCTATCAAGCGGTGTAAGGGGATCTCTGCAGAGGCGTGCTGCAATGGTGCTAGGCTTCCGTCTTCATTGGTCAATGCTATTAAATGACCATTCCATGCGTCTAGCCTTCTTGCTGTCGTGACAGCACTTTGCTCGATTGCACCTGTTACGAGTAAAGCGACTTCACTATTAGAAACTTCTTTCGCCTGTCGTGTAACATCTGCTAGTGAGCGAGATAAAACGACCATACCCACACTTTCCCCCTCGACAAGTACCGGCACAGCCGCAAATTGTTGGCAGCTAACGGCACAGCGGAGCGTGGTTAGGGGGCGTTCGGTATTCATGACTTGTTGCACCCAACTGAGTATGGGCAGTTGCGATTCTGATTGGCCGGTACCCCAATTGCCCAGAACTTGGCCGCGTCTATTGATAATTAAAATTTCATCTATGCCTGCCTCAAGCTGTAGTGCTGGCCACTGTGCGTCGAGTGCTTGTTCGACATCAAGCGTATTATTTGCTTGCAGAGGAGGGCCCAGGCTGGCAGAGGCAGCAGTCAAGCCAGCCAGTTGCCTTAAATTATCTGATGAGCGAGCTAGCGCTAAGCGGATCTCTCGTTGCTGGCGCTCATGGTGCTGGTGGCGACTTTCCTGAAACTGTCGAGTAAGGTTTTCATGACCTAAGAGCGTAAATAGACTGACTAATGCCAGGAGCAGCAGGCTACTTAAAGCGATGACACGCCAAGTAAGGCTAAGGCGCTGAGGCATTCGAAAAAGAGAATATTTTTTCATCGCAGTAGCATCCTAGCCAGGATCGAGTAAAAGCGTCAGAAACGCAGCGATAGCTGAAATAGCCACATATCCCAACGCTGGCTAGTTTCTGATGAAACAGGATTATCCTGGATGGGGAGCCACCCAGTGCCATTAATGTGGTGATATTCTCCTGCCAGCATTACCTGTGGATGCGGGGTCCACTGGAGACCAAAAGTAAGATCATCTGCAAACTGGGTGTGTGCTGGGATGGTGCCTCCCGTACTATCTTCAAAGGACTTACCGTTTCTGTCTGCGCGGTTAGTGGTGAGGCTATCGTAACGCACTAGCCATTGCCATTCGCTCGCAAAACGTCGTGCATACTGGACATACCAGCTTTCACCCGTTACATCATTAACCCAGCGATTTTCCACACCCCCCAATTTGGTAGGTCTCAGCGCGAACTCACTCGTTAAGCTCCAAAGTTCTTCGTTGTATTGTAATGACAATACAACGGGTCGAAACCGAAAAGAGACGTCAGTCTGCGCTGAGACTCTTGACTCAAAGCGGGCTTTTGCCTGCGCTGCACTCAGGGCGGCAATAATACGGCCTCCGTCATGCTCATAACGGATTTGACCTATCGCAGATTGCCCCGCATCAAGCGTGCCTGGTACATCTTCTAGCCGGAGCGTACTTTGCAAGTCTTCACCCGCATGAGCTTGCCCAATGCCTATCTGAGTCCGCAAAGTTCCGTTTGATAATCTTTCCTCGTGATATAAACTTATTCCATCTCCCGATAAACCTAATGAGCGTGTACGATCAAAATAAATGGATTGAGGCAATAAAATACTAGGACGAGTAAAAGCAACATCGCGAGTCTGATTATAAAAACCAAAGGGGTTTTTGAACCTTCCTAGCTGCATTCCAAAGGTGCGCTGCTGATTAGATATCATTTGGTAATCAATTAGCCCGTAATCTAGTTCGGGCAGGGCATCACTATGGTCGCCCCCGGCCCGGCGGCTAAGCAATTGAGCCGCCAACAAAACGTCTTGATGGGGTCTTATCGATACATTTAGCCCTATTTCCGTGTATTCAAAGCTACCTGTGTCTTGGCTACTTGGCCCAAAGAAGTCATTTTCTTCAGAAATGATCAATGCTTGACTTAGAAAGCCATGAGCTTGAAGAGTGTCAATTGTATTGTTATTGCTTTGCGCTGGGATCGAAAAGCTGACGGTTAATATGCCCACTGCAATAGTTAATAGGTGAGATTCAATCCATCGAAATGACTTGGACACTATCATCCAGATACTCCCTTTCAAGATATCCTAAAGCCCCAGGAGTGCTGGCGATCCTATCGCGCATCTCTAATTGATTGCTTACGCGATCAGGGGCTTGCCCGGTGCCCGAAAAGACCATGCGGTCCCAGGCTAGCTGCAGTTGATGTGGGTAAACTGATAAATGTTCTTTGGTAAAACGAGCATGTATAGGGTTATTACTTCCTAACACAAATACCCGTGCTGCTTCTCCATTCGGCCAAGTGCGCTGACGCATAGCAAAGATGGCCCGGACAGTATCACGGTTTAATAAGTTGATCGTTACATCTGGGTTGGCAACCAAAAAAACAGCTGGCTCTCTAGCAATGGCATGAGAATTGGCCAGCAAAAAGCAGCCTATTAGCATGCTAGATGCGATAGCCCTTGCTTTTCGTTGAGCCGAACAGCGTAAAAGAACTAACGATGTCATCGGTAGTTACATGCCCATAGATTGATGACAACTGTACCTAAGTAGCATTCGGTATCGAATATCACTCGAGGTATGTATATTTTGATAGCACTGCCTCCTTTTGGCGTTTCGTTATTTGATTGTTGTCAATAGCGTTTTGAAATTTATTTTCATAGCGCGTTAAAAGAGGCATTATGCCATTTCGGCACAGTCAATTTCCAAACCCTACAACAAATTAATGAGATTTACAGGCTTAGGTGTCAACGCAGATCAATAAAGATAGCCTGCTATGTCTGCTGATAGGGCATTGAGAGCAGGATTTTGAGATATGGTTACTAGCTGATAATTATGAAGCTCTTAGACCGAAAATAACGAACCGCCTCACGTTTGCTGTTACACCCAACGCAAAACAACATACTTATTAATCACGTGAGGCAAGGCGAGCGGAGACGCCAATAGGGATCATCGTACTGCCCTGAAGCATCGTTTACGTGGCTAATCAAGTGGCCTTGTAGTGGCATAGTGAATTTGGCCACCTACTTAGAGGTGCTAATATGCACCAAGACATCACTAGGTGGCAGCATGGTAACAAGACCAAAACGTAACTTTA
>JGI24025J20009_10000006_pt1 | contig 177918 bp, 137 predicted proteins | sample Cruoilmetagenom3_FD_20009 | JGI IMG/M metagenome (IMG submission 20009)
GTTGTTTTACCGTGGTCAACGTGTCCGATGGTACCGACGTTGACGTGTGGCTTGTTGCGTTCAAACTTGGCCTTTGCCATGGGTATTTCCTCTTTTTTTGGTGAATCTTTATCAATCAAAGATCGGTGAATAGCTGTTTGACGGTCTATGATATATATAAAACCATCAAACCGTTGACGCTATGGTTTATCTATCTAAACTATTTTGCAAAACTGTTTTTTGCTCTGTTGCTGTCTACGTTTTGATTCAGTATCTGTGTGACCACTGAATACGTAGATATAGACATTATACGTGCTTTTTAATCTATTGAACAACGTAAGGCATTATACGCTACAGCAATGGTTATATTTTATCTTACTAGCAGTTATTAATGAAGCTGTCTTACAAATAGGGTTGTTATTTATTAATAAACTGACAGCACTAAAAGGCAACACCTCAGTGTCACCTTCAAATCATTACCTGCCACACTGTATTTATAATTTTCAATATCTTATGAATTCAATAACAACGCAAAGCTATATAAATAGCAAAACAAGCAAGTAGGGTTTCACTAATAAATGGAGCTCATATCGAGAATTGAACTCGAGACCTCTCCCTTACCAAGGGAGTGCTCTACCGCTGAGCTATATGAGCGTATATCAAACCTTTAAGCTGCACTAAAAAAAATATCACGATACAGCAAAATAACTGTGGTCGTGATGAATAATTGATAGGCTTTGCGACGGTGTATATATGGAGCGGGTGGCGGGAATCGAACCCGCGTCATTAGCTTGGAAGGCTAAGGTGTTACCATTATACCACACCCGCATTGACTCTTATTCAGATCAACTCTAATCGAGAGTTGTTAACTATAAAGAGTGTGCTTGGCGCTATGACAAACTTTAAAAAAATATGGTGGTGGGGGAAGGATTCGAACCTTCGAAGCTTTCGCGACAGATTTACAGTCTGTTGGGTTTGACCGCTCCCCAACCCCACCTTAGGTTGCTTTGAACAAAAATGACTTTCATTTAAGACAAATTCATAAAAAGCTACTTTGAGAGAGATGGTGCCGACTGCCGGGATCGAACTGGCGACCTACTGATTACAAGTCAGTTGCTCTACCAACTGAGCTAAGTCGGCTTGTTCTCTCAAAGTGGTGGCTATTCTATCAAATATTTTGAGATGCGCAAGCCCTTTTTTATCTTTTTTATTATTATTTTAATAATAATTTTCAAGTAATTGATTATGCTGATATTTTTTATAATTAAAAAGATCGTTATTTGGCGCGTTGGTGACCTGCCTTATATTGCTCTGTTAAACGGCTAGCGAATGCGCAAACCATTACATGCCATTTTTACCGCTTTAACCAATGCCAACGCTTTTTTATTGGTCTCCTCCCACTCCGCTTCTGGTACAGAATCAGCGACGACGCCAGCACCTGCTTGAATGTGGATCTCACCGCGGCGCATCACAGCGGTACGAATAGCAATCGCTGTGTCCATGTTGCCATGCCAGCCCAGATACCCCACTGAGCCGCCAAATACGGTGCGACGCACAGGCTCTATCTCATCAATGATCTGCATGGCACGAATTTTGGGAGCACCTGTCAGTGTACCTGCTGGGAAGGCGGCACAAAAAACGTCCAATGCGTCTTTATCGGGTGATATGGTGCCCTCCACATTGGACGCGATGTGCATCACTTGTGAGTAGCGCTCCACAAACATCTTTTCGGTGACCTTGACACTGCCATACTCACAAACACGGCCAATATCATTACGACCCAAATCAATGAGCATCAGGTGCTCAGCTATCTCTTTTTCATCATTTAGCAGCTCTTGCTCAAGCGCCAGATCTTCTGCTTCATCTTGACCACGTTTGCGGGTACCAGCGAGCGGTCTCACAGTCACTTTGCCGTTTTCAATACGCGATAGTATCTCAGGCGAAGCCCCAATAATGTCAAAGCGCTTATGATCATCAAGCGTATAGCCATGCACCAAAAACAGATAAGGCGATGGATTTAAAAACCGTAGAGCGCGATAGACGGCCAGTGAGTCACCTGTATAGTCGGCTGTCAAACGCTGCGCTGGAACCACCTGCATGACATCGCCTGCTAAGATGTATTCTTTTATCTTATTGACGTCACTACAGTATTTATCCGCGCCGGTTTTTGACGTGAACTTTGGTGTGGGCATCACAGGGGCGCTCAGATTTGGTGTTTCTGCCAGCTTGTCTTCTATTTTTTCTAGATCACGAATGGCTTTACTGTACCCATCCTCATCATTGCAATCGGCATAAACAATAATAGACAAGGTGTTTTCTAAACTGTCGAAAACAATCACGCTCATGGAAAGCATGAGCCACATGTCTGGCATCGACATTGGATTGGGTGCATCAGACAGACCCACCGTTGGCTCTATGACACGTATCATGTCATAGCCAAAGTAGCCGACCAAACCCCCACTAAAGCTCGGTAACGCAGCAATGTCTGCTGGCGTTGGCATCTTATACTGCGCCATCAATGTGCGAATAAAGTCAAAAGGGTCATCCACCGCATCGACATCGATATGATCATTTTTTTTGACTGTCATATGGCCGTCTGCATACTGCAAAATCAGCTCGCTACCCAGACCAATCATCGAGTATCGCGCCCAACGCTCACCGCCGACGACAGACTCAAACAAATACGCAGAACCGTTTAAATCACGCACTTTAGAAAAAACAGATACGGGGGTTTGTGCATCCATTAAACGTTTTTTCACCAGTGGTGCGTGACTAAAGCCACGGTCTTTAAACGCTTGATACTCTTTAAAGGTCATCATAGTAACGCTCTCTTAGCAATATATTGGCAAAAGATATAAACAGTAGAAACAATAATAAAAATACAAATGAAATATAGCGTCAACACTCTACTGAATGCTGACGCTATAAAAAAAGGCGGGTGATAAACAGTGGCTAGGGTGGCTGGTAATCGATAGACAAGTATACCAAATCTCGCTGACGATCACCCTGTCCATAAGGACTGGCCAGTTAGCCAAACCCCTAACATTTACCCGTATTCACAGCTTGGCATCTACGTAAAAACCAATTACGCACCGCCCATATTAAATAACCACAGCGCCAGTCCGATCACAAGAATGGCAAGAAATACCCAGATAAACCAACTGCCGCTCGGTTTTTTCTCTACCTGCCCTGCATTGGCTGGGTTACTAACGGCCTGATCCATCGCGTTATTCCCTTCGGTACCGAGATCACGAGACTGGCCTAGATTAGCCGTACCCGAAAACTGAGCGGTGGCCGCCTGCTTGGCACGCAGTACCTCAGGATCAGCTTCTTCTTGTAGTTCAGTTTTGGTCGTCTTATCGTGCTCTGGTTGGACTGCTGGATCTTCACGTACAACTGGATCTTCACGTACAACTGGCTCTTCACGTACAACTGGCTGCTCTACTAATGGATCGTTATCGACAGAGACTGTCGGTGTGCTTTGTTTGGTTGTCACAGCTTCCTCCTTGATAGCAGTCGCTGGCGATTCTGACAAGGTGGCAGTTTCGCTCGATGCTGGCTCTACATTATCTGTGGTCGGTAAAAATTCTTCGATACCTGTTTTTTGTACCACAGGCTCTTTAACGGTTGACTCTTCGTTCATGTGTGCTTCTTTTACAGTCTCAGCAGCTTCTATTTCATCCGTATTCGTACTAGCCGCTGTACTCTCTGCCGCCACTGGCGCCAACCCTTCAGTCTCTTCTGCCTCATCAACAGGCGCATTCACCTGAAAGCGAAAGCTTGCAAAACCAATCGTATCGCTCCCTTGTAAAAGGTGCGATTTATTACCCTCGATACGTTCGTCATTAATAAACGTACCGTTTGATGAATCCAAGTCTTTTACATACAGTTGACCCTCTAATACGCTTAGCACGGCATGGTTACGCGATACTTGCTTGCTGCCGAGCACCACATCATTATCACTGCCACGACCAACCGACAAGCTTTCACTGACCGTTAATGTCAGATCGCCAAGCGCCTCTGTTAACGCGTTAAGCTGCCAAGTGTCTGCGTCTACCGTCGTGTTCACGCTATCTGTATTATTCATTATGCTGTCACTCCTTATTTTCTATTAAAGTTCAAATGGTTCTAAAACAGTATTGCCAGTCTTCTCAAGATTTTTTTAAGTATGTTAATGTCAGCTGCAATACATTATGTAATGACTATTTAAGTTATTTATTAAGTTATTTAGGCAAAAAGCGAGGCTTTATCACACCATCAAGCTTACTATACGGGATACTGAGTACGGGCATGCCGTAAGCATAGGGACCGATAGAATAATGCTGATAACGAATATCGATGCCTTTATCCGTCAGTGTCACATTGTCACTTAAGGTAAACGGCCAATTTTTCTCATAGCTGCTGATGTCATCGTCCACCGTTTTCACCCACGTTTTATAAGCATCATAAGCGAGCGCCTTAAAACGTGCCTTCTGACCTGATTGCAGCATGTCATTCAGCTGAATGTGTTTTTTGCTGCTGAGATCAAACATCAAGTACTCACTATAAGGCATACCGTGAGCGCCACCAGTGAAGACATACGTGTTAATTTCAAACAACTCAACGTCATTGATGTGACCTAAGTAGTCCGGCGTTACCGTCAGACTGTAAGCCCATGAACGACCCTCAGGCATGTCTCTCAACTGCGATTTAGCAAAGTCATCGATAGCTGCTGTCACCTCTGCCTGACTGCTTATCGTCTTAATAGGCGCTGACTCAGTCGGTTTGCTGTTTACGACTAAGTGATTAATACGGGCGTTGGTAATATCATTTATCCAATCATGATTGGTCTGAAGATATTTAACCTCAATCTCTGGGCAGTTGTCTTTCTCAACACACTGCTCTTGCAGATTTTTAGGCAAAGTATAGTTCAGATAGTCAGTGCTACTAATCAGGCTGCCAGCGTTTGCGGACATAGCCATTGTCCCTAGTAGCACCCCACTCACTAGTAGACCTAACAGACGTGTAGGACTGGCGTTTATCGCTAAGCGCCCCGCCGTTTCTGGGGTTTTGATATCGAAGTGATTCGCAGCGTTCATATATCCTCTTTTATCCACATAAGACGTTACTGAATATTCTACCGTAACCATGGCAACGTATTGTAGGAACACTGTTTGTGTTTTTGAGGTGCTATTCCTACTGAGCACACCCCTTGCCACATTCAATAGATAAATAATAGCTAATAAAAAAGACACGGCTGGCGTGTCTTAAGAGATAGCTATACATTATATTTACGGATATTAGTGCTCACGCGTACTACTAAAGGTGACTTCTGGATAACGATCTTGCATCAGCTGCAAATTAACCCGCGATGGCGCAAGATAGGTCAAATAACCACCACCATCTAACGACAGCTGGTCGTGGGCTTTTTTCTTAAACTTAGCCAGTGCCACTTCATCATCACAGTGAATCCAGCGTACCGTGGCAATCGAGACCGGCTCAAAGATACATTGTACCTTGTACTCTTCTTTGAGACGATGCGCGACCACCTCAAACTGTAGTACACCCACCGCACCCAAGATTAAATCGTTGTTAATCTGCGGCATAAACACCTGTGTTGCGCCCTCTTCACTTAACTGCTGTAGACCTTTTTGCAGCGCTTTTGATTTCAGCGGATCTTTTAGCACCACACGGCGGAACAATTCTGGGGCAAAGTGCGGAATACCGGTAAAGTTCAACTCCTCGCCTTCGGTGAAACTGTCACCGATAGAAATCGTCCCATGGTTATGAAGCCCAATAATATCACCCGGGTACGCCTCTTCTAACGCTTCACGGTCACCAGCGAGGAAGGTCAATGCATCGGCAATGCGCACGTCTTTACCCAAACGCACATGCTTCATTTTCATGCCTTTCTCGTACTTGCCTGAGCAGACGCGTAAAAAAGCAATGCGGTCACGGTGACGCGGATCCATATTTGCCTGAATCTTAAAGACAAACCCACTAAAATCTGTCTCCGTTGCTGCCACTTCACGCTCTTGCGTGGGATGGGATTTTGGCGGCGGCGCATACTTCACTAACGTATCGAGTACCATATTGACACCGAAATTGCCGAGTGCCGTGCCAAACAACACAGGCGTCATCTCACCCGCTAAAAACGCCTCAACACTGAACTCTTCTAACGCCATTTGTACCAGCTCAAGTGACTCTTCAAAGGCATCAAACATCAATGTCCCTAGACGCTCACGTATATCCGGATAATCATAGCCTTCACGGGTCTCAGCAACCGTCATCTTACCGCCATGACCTTTTTGATAAAAGTAAGTCTTATTTTCGGTCAAATGGTACACGCCGATAAAATCTTGTCCCATGCCAATAGGCCAAGTCACAGGAATACATTTAATTTTTAGCACCGCTTCGATTTCACTCAGTAGCTCTAGCGGCTCACGAATCTGACGATCGAGCTTATTGACGAATGAGATAATCGGCGTATCACGCATGCGGCAAACTTCCATCAATTTGATGGTACGTTCTTCGACACCCTTGGCGCCATCCACCATCATCAGCGCGCTATCCACGGCAGTCAAGGTGCGGTAAGTATCTTCACTAAAGTCGGCGTGACCGGGTGTGTCTAGTAAGTTGACGATGTGGTCTTGATAAGGAAACTGCATGACAGAGGTAGTAATCGAGATACCACGCTCTTGCTCCATACTCATCCAATCTGAGGTGGCATGACGATCTGTTTTGCGGCCTTTGACTTCACCAACCACCTGAATCGCCTGCCCCCACAACAGTAACTTTTCAGTCATGGTAGTCTTACCTGCATCGGGATGCGAGATGATGGCAAAGGTACGGCGTTTGGCAACTTCTTTGGCTAACTTTTTTGGATCTACGCTCATAGTTTTCGGCTTCAACGGTTGTGTCATTTAGAAATCAATCTAAATAAATAGAATAAATAATGAGCGTATTGTAGCGGATTTAGCAGAATGGTGCAGAATAAGCGTATAAAAAAACCCGCCCTAATCGTCAAACACAGCGTGTCAGTCGCCTTTTTGGTGGCAATTTATGACAGGGTGTTTGGCCTCGTACTTACAAATACACAGTATATGTTTACGACTGACCTATATAGGAACTTCACTAGTTTGTTATGCTAAATCCCATATTAAAATTTACCGCTTAAATATAAAAATTCAAAATATTAAAATAAAGGATGTGTTATGAAAACATTATATTCTACTAAATCTAAGGTTACTGGCGGTCGCATGGGTACAGCAACGCTAAGCGATAGTGATCTTGAAATAAACATGGCACCGCCAGGCGGCAACCAGAAGGGCAATAATCCTGAGCAGTTACTTGCTATGGGTTATGGGGCTTGTTTTGATAGCGCCTTGGGTGTGGTCAAAAAAATGGAAAGCGCAAGCTTCGGTTCAACGACTGAAACTTCTGTTGATTTGTTACAAGGTGACAATCATGAGTACAAACTTTCCGTAAAAATTCACGTCATTGCTGATAGCACTGATCTATCAGCGGACGACATTCAAAAACTGGTCGAAAAAGCCCACCAAGTTTGTCCCTATTCAAAAGCGACCCGTGGCAATATCGATGTAGAAGTCACCTCAGAAGTAAAATAAGCAGTTAGGGCTTATCTTTACAGAAAAGGTTTCGTATAAAAGAATCCAGTCAGCGCTGGATTCTTTTTTATTTTAGATTTTGGAAAACCCTAGAATATCTCGTAACGGTTAAGCAGTTCGGCACGCGCTGATTTTAGCGTTATAATAAGCACATATTTTATCTAACAGATACTAAGTGACTTTTATGAGCGATAATATGAGCGACAGTAATCACAACTCCCACCAGGCACTCGACCCCAAAGCCCTACCAAACTTTGACACCATGCCCAATGTCGCGACCATGGACACCAGTCACGTCGACAAAGACCAACCGCCTTTTATTTTGGTTGATGGCTCTTATTATCTATTTCGTACTTATCACGCTTTACCAAAAACCATGCAAAACTCGCAAGGGCTGGTAACCAATGCCATTCGTGGCACGCTCAACGCGCTGCTAAAACTGATGCGTCGTTATCATCCGACCCATATGGCCGTGTGTTTTGATACTAAGTCGCCGACTTTTCGCCATCATATGTCTGCTGATTATAAGGCGGCTCGTCCACCCATCGATGTAGAGTTGGTAGAACAGATTCCTTATATTCATCGTTTAGTGACGGCGTTAGGCATTCCGCTGTTACGCATCGAAGGCGCAGAAGCCGATGACATTATCGGCACACTGGCCCACCGTGCGGTTGAACAAGGTCATCACGTGGTCATCTCCACGGGCGATAAAGACATGATGCAGCTGGTCAATGACTGCGTGATACTAGAAGACAGCTTTACCGGTAAAGTGACGGACACCCAAGCGGTCATTGATAAGTTCGGCATCAATCCAAATCAAATGATTGATTTTTTAACTTTAATGGGTGATGCCTCTGACGGTATCAAAGGCGTGCCTGGTATCGGTAAAAAAACCGCGAAAGACCTGCTTATTGAGTACGGCACCATTGACAATATGTTAAAGCACATTGGCTTTATTAAAGGCCGCGGAGCCAAAGGTCTGATTGAGCACGCAGACGATATTCCGTTTAATGCCAAGCTGGCCACTATCGTCACGGATTTGGAGATCGGTCAAGACTGGAATGACTTAAAAATCAATACAGACCCTTGTGCCCACATAAACGAGTTGCGCGAGCTGTATGGTGAGCTTGAGTTTAGAAATGAGCTGGCATCGCTTGATCATCCCAACCATCCCGCCAATGCTAATGGGAACGGCTCGCAAAGTGTCGCTGATAGCCAGGCGGATGCCGAATCCCAAGCGCAAATCGCCAAATCGCTACAATCAACCAAGATCGACAATATCAAAGACAGTAAACATCATGACAAAGCATGGCACACTGTTTTAGATGAGCCGGCATTTGATAATTTGGTCAAATTACTAGAATCTGCGCCGCACTTCGTCATTGATACCGAGACGACCAGCGTTCACTGGCGCGAGGCACAAATCGTCGGTCTATCTTTTGCCGTACAAGCCCATGAGGCTTATTATGTACCGCTAACGCACAGCTTAGAAGGTGATGAGCTGACAGCCAAGCAGCTTGATCGCGATATGGTATTGGCACGCTTAAAGCCTATTTTAGAAAACCCAAGCATTGGTAAAATTGGTCAACATCTAAAATACGACGCTCATATCCTCGCCCACTCCGGTATTGACCTCATCGGTGCCATCCATGAGCAGCCAAATAACTGGGCAATGGATACCATGCTCGCCAGCTATGTGATTAATGCGGCTGTCACTCGTCATGGTATGGACGATCTGGCACGGCACTATCTGCAAACGCAAACCATCAGCTATGAAGATGTCGCTGGCAAAGGGGCGAAACAAGTCACCTTTGATCAAGTCGCCATTGATATCGCCAGTGACTACGCGTGTGAAGATGCCGATATCACTTATCAGCTGTTTGAGGTGTTTAGCGTCGAGCTTGCTAATGACGCCAATAATGCCAAATTACTCCATGAGCTAGAGATTCCAACGGCCCAAATACTTTGTCAAATGGAAGCGCACGGTATCCTAATCAAACGCTCATTTTTGAACGAGCTGTCCAAACGCTTTGATGAAGAAATCATTGCCTTAGAAAAACGCGCGTATGAAGTCGCTGGCGAAGCATTTAACTTAGGCTCACCGAAACAGCTTGGTGAGATGCTGTTTGACAAACTGGGCGTCCCTGGTGGTAAAAAAACCAAGTCTGGTCAATACTCAACAGGTGAGGCGGTCTTGTCAAAGATTGACCATCCATTGGTCGATATTACTTTAGAGTATCGCGGGTTATCTAAGCTAAAAAGTACTTATACCGATGCGCTGGATAATGTGGCAGATGCTAAGACTGATCGCGTCCATACCAGCTACCATCAAGCATTAACCAGTACGGGCAGGCTGTCCTCAACCGATCCTAACTTGCAAAACATTCCGATCCGTACGGCCACAGGTCGCCTGATTCGCCAAGCCTTTATCGCACCAGAAGGTCGCGTGATCTTGGCCGCGGATTACTCACAAATTGAACTGCGTTTGATGGCGCATTTTTCAGGCGATAGCAACCTGACTCGTGCCTTTAACGAAGGGCTGGATATTCACGCGGCCACCGCGGCCGAAGTGCTTGGAAAGGATGTCTCAGACGTGACACCAACCGAGCGCCGTAATGCCAAAGCCATTAACTTTGGACTGCTCTATGGTATGAGCGCCTTTGGCCTTGCCAAGCAGATACAAATGAGTCGCGGTGAAGCGCAAGATTATATCGATATGTACTTTGAGCGTTATCCAGGCGTCAAGAACTATATGATCAACACGCGTACCAGCGCTTATGAGCAAGGCTATGTCGAGACGATATTGGGTCGCAAGCTCTACACGCCCGATATCACTCACAGCAATCGTATGGTCAAACAGGGCGCTGAGCGTGCTGCTATCAATGCACCGCTACAAGGCTCTGCCGCTGATTTGATTAAACTTGCCATGATTGCCGTTGATAAAGTATTACCAAAAGATCAGGCCAAAATGCTGCTACAGGTGCATGACGAATTGGTGTTTGAAGTCGATGCGGATAAAGTGGATGAGATTAGCCAGTTGATTACCGATGCGATGCAAGATGTCTTGACCACGACAGCGGTAGATAAAGGTTGGAGTGTAGACTTTGCCGTGCCGTTACTCGTTGAGACTGATAGTGGGCAAAACTGGGATGAGGCGCATTAATCGCTGATTTCAGTTGGCTAAGATATAAAATGAGTGGGTTTTTTAAGTGCTCAAAAAAAGCGCAAATAAAGCCAACTCACCAGTGCTAATGCGCACTAACATAACAGTTTGGAGAGTACAGTCGATTCACTTTAAGAACGATATAAGGCGACTGGAATGCATTTTTCGCAGCCTCTGTATTAGCAGCAAGCAAGGAAAATTGATACCAGTCGCATGTCGCTATTAACGTATCAATTTTATTTTGTACTGCCTATAGTTAATCATCATACTTATGGTTAAACACGTTGTGCTGTCCAGCTTAACCTTTCCTTATGACCAGTTGGTTAATATAACTAACTGACCACAACAAATTTGGCGTTATAATAGCCGTCTATTAAATAGTATGTCATTGGATAATTTTCGATCTACGGTGAGCCTTTGCGCTCACTTTTTTATTTTTCAAAAACTAGGAGTTTCCTACTTTGGCTTCAGATGGCATCATTGAAATCCCTGGCAACTTGCTCTTGTTCGCCTGTTTGCTACGTTGCGCGCAATATCTTTGGCAGAGCCATCTCAAACACGCACGGGCTTTTTGGTTGGCTGCGGCACTGATATTTTTTACTGTGATACGCCGCGAATTGAACTACCTACCAGATTTATTTGTTCCCAGTGACTTCTCACTTCTCAGCCAATCTTATGACTGGTGGGAAGATAGCATTTTGACCGTTATTTACCTCGTTGCGCTTGGCTTGCTGGCTTACTCAAGGCATTATCTTTATGCGGTATTGAAGCGTGTTCCTGTTTCTCTCTATCTCAGTGTCACGGCATTGGCGGTAATACAATATATGGGAGAAAATGCGATTGTGTTCCCTCATACTATTGGCGGTATCGTCGAAGAGCTGGCTGAAACGGTGATCTATACTATCGCTTTGGTTTATTTATGGCGATTACACTTAAGCGCTTATAGCGGCCAATCATATAGTGGTCAACCATAGAGCGTAAGCAAGCCATATCGTCCTCCGTCACAGTAATACTTTTGCGACCCTCTTACAGACACTGGCAAAAATTGTGCCCAACTCCTCAATGCATTTGGTCAATACCAGATCGGTGCCAACTAAGTCTTTAACATGACGTCATTACACCCATCAAAAACTCATTATCATCTTATAAATTTCCATGACAGCTACTCAACATGAGTGGCCGTTGTTACTTGTCCCCACACACTCATCGCTTGCGCCGACGCTCTATTGACAAAATTACTGTCTTTCGTCTCTATACTCTATCAGATCTTCTTGAGTTATTTTTCGGGCTATCTTACATTTTTTGAACATGCTGTGACAGCTTACTACTATGAGCGGCTAGCATAACGCGTCACACTACTCTTGATAAACAAATCTTGATAAACAAATCTTGATAAACAAAACCAATAATAACCATCGATAGTAAGGAACCCATTATGGACAACTCAAAAACCCCACTACCAAAAGAGATGGATCAAATTGATGGCAATGCCCGTCGCAACAATGACAATAACGATGTCACTCTAGATAACCAAGACAACCAGTTAGTCGACTTAGACAACCCTATGCTGCACACGACTGATGATGACGACGTGATTGATAACAGGGCAGGTTTTGATAATTCAGAAGTCGGCACGGATGCAACTCAAGGTTTGACGCCCATACATCGTCAGAATATCGATGAAGCACGTGTTGATGAGGTGTTGGTTCAAGACAACCTTGATGACAGTGACTATCCAGATGTGGTAGACATCGCGGATAAAGAAGCGGCAGAACGTAGTAATGATGATGACTTTTAACAAAGCCAATTAAGCCATTTTTTGGCTTTAGGCGTGTGTGCCTTATTTGCAAAATAAAAGCCCCTTTATTGCTATTATTTTACTGTTATTAAAGGGGCTTTTGATACGATAAAAAACGTAACTATTTACGCCCAGCCTTCTAACGTTCCCGCCCAGCCTTTGACCAAAGGCACACTTAGGGCTTCGAGCAAATCAATGTGAGCCTCATCAAGGTTTAGTGCTGGAATATAATGATACTCTTGCCCGCCCGCATTTAAAAAGTTATCACGGTTTTCAATCGCCAGCTCCTCTAACGTCTCGAGGCAATCCGCTGAAAATGCAGGGCTGATGACTTGTACTGAACGTACCCCTGATTTACCCCAATCCTCTAGCACCACATCGGTATAGGGCTTGACCCACTCTTGTTTGCCAAAGCGTGATTGAAAGCTAATAATCCACTCATCTTCTTGCAAACCAAGCGCGTGCGCCACTTGTGCGGCCGTACATTTGCAACGACTAGGGTATGGATCCCCTTTATCCGCATAAGGTTGCGGGATACCATGAAAGCTAAACATGAGCTTATCAGGCTTGCCATGCTCTGCTTGAAAACGACGTACCGAATCGGCCAGTGCTTGAATGTACAGCGGGTGGGCAAAGTAATCTTTAACAATCGTATAGTTTGGCAAGTTGCGTTGTTTTAGCGTCCACTTAGTAAGCGCATCATATACCGCCCCACCTGAAGAAGCCGAATACTGCGGGAACAAAGGCAAGATGACGAAATGGTCAACCCCTTCACCGCGCAACGTATCCATCACCTCAGGCAGTCCAGGATTACCATAGCTCATCGCTGGATGTACAGAGACACGAAAGGGGCCCGCACTATCCGCCAAACGCGGCGCTAACAACTCAACTTGGCGCTTTAGTATCTTACGAATCGGCGAGTCCCCCTCCCAGATACTGGCATAAGCCTTTGCCACGCGTTTAGGGCGACTGGGCAAGACAAACAGGTTTAGAATAATCGCCCACAAGAATTTTGGGATTTCAATCACCCGTGGGTCTGACAAAAACTGTTTTAGGTAACGACGCACCGCAGGCGCGGTCGGCTCATCAGGTGTACCAAGGTTAACTAATAGGACGGCGATACGGGGTGGCAGTTCAGGTTTCATAGCAGCACTGTTTTAGGAGTAGGTTAATTAGAGAAAAACATGGGATCATGTCAAAGATTAGCAGATAAAAGATTGTTAAGTCATTATTGAATGAACGCCCGATTAGTGTAGCATTTTATCCCTTAACAACGCATGAGAAAAGTTCACTTATATCGTATGATACTCGATCACTATTCTTTATCACCCACCATTATCTATCTATTATACAGTCACGATAAAAACTCGGCTCAAAAGATGTCCCTCGAAGGTTGTACTCATATGCGCATCACCATACAATAGGCAAGCGCGTTGTAGTAAACAAAGTGTAGGTAAAAAACGTAGGTAAAAACAATGTCGGCAACACAGCCTATCGACATATTGCCATTTTATTTTATTGATGATTGTTGTCTTGCGAGGTAGCTTTGAACGCACGCCCTGATAATACCAGTGACCAGCTCCCAAAAGATGAAGCTGATTTGACTAGCCAAGTGAACACTGTTGGCTCAGTTGGAGTCGTCACGCCCGAAATTTTTCACTTCCCTGAGCCATTAACCTTAGAGTGCAATCGTACCCTGCCCTCGTTTGACTTGATCGTCGAAACTTATGGCACGCTAAACCACGATAAGTCGAATGCCATACTTATTTGTCATGCGCTGTCAGGCAGCCATCATGCGGCAGGTTTTCATAGTGCCGATGACAAAAAGGCTGGCTGGTGGGACAACATGATTGGCCCGAATAAAGCCATCGACACCAATCAATTCTATGTGGTGTGTGTCAACAATATCGGTAGCTGTTTTGGCTCCACAGGCCCCACAACGATCAATCCAGACCGCGTCAGCTCAGACGAGCATCATTTAGACAAACCACATACAAGTGATCATAACGAAGCTCAAGTTTATGGGCCTGATTTCCCTTTGGTTACCATTAAAGACTGGGTAAAAACCCAAGCCATGCTGTCAGACCGCCTAGGCATTGATATTTGGCACGCCATCGTTGGTGGCTCAATGGGCGGGATGCAAGCGCTACAATGGTCGGTTGATTACCCAGATAGGCTCAAGCGCTGTGTGGTGATTGCCAGTACCCCCAAGCTGTCCGCACAAAATATCGCCTTCAATGAAGTCGCGCGTCAGTCCATTCTCTCTGATCCTGACTTCAAAGACGGACGCTACTTACAAGCAGGCACTTATCCTCGTCGTGGCCTGATCCTAGCGCGCATGGTCGGACATATCACCTATTTGACCGATGACGCCATGAAAGCCAAATTCGGCCGTGATTTAAAATCCGGCAAGTTTATGTATGGCTACGATGTCGAGTTCCAAGTCGAAAGCTATCTACGCTATCAGGGCGAACGCTTTAGCGAAAACTTCGATGCCAATACGTATTTGCTAATGACCAAGGCACTAGATTACTTTGATCCGACGCGTGATTATCCAGCAGCAGTGGCAACAGAATCGACAGAACCATTAGTCCCACTTGAGGACTCAATTGGCGCATCAGTCGAGGCCACCAAAAAAGCCACTCAAAATGCGCTAGAAGAGACGGTAACCGCGATAGATGAGGGCGAGAATAACCGTCAGCAAGAGCTTAACGCACTTAAAGCCGCCTTTGCCCACACCCAGTGCCAATATTTGGTTGTGTCATTCACCACTGACTGGCGCTTTGCCCCAGAGCGCTCACAAGAGATTGTCGATGCGCTGATGGCCACTGGTAAGCCGGTCAACTACATTAATGTCGATGCACCGCACGGTCATGACTCATTCTTATTTGATATTCCGCGTTATATGGGCGCCGTCAAAGGCTTTTTAACCGCGCCATTTATAACAGGTAGCCTACCGAAAAACAGCCGCGGCAACAATCATCAGAAAACAGGAGCGCGCTCATGAGAATGGACCATCAGTTGGCTGAGCGTTGGATTGCCCCGCACTCACACGTGCTTGACTTGGGCTGCGGTAATGGTGAGCTGCTCGCGCACTTGCAACAAAACCGCGGTGTGACGGGGTATGGGCTGGAGATTGATGAAGAAAAAATCAATGACGGCATTGCCAAAGGTTTATCTATTATTGAGCAAGATCTCAATGATGGTTTAGCACGTTTCGCTGATAACAGCTTCGACACTGTCGTTATGGCGCGGGCCCTACAAGCGGTAAAATCACCAGATGTATTATTGCTTGATATGCTGCGGGTGGCTCGCGAAGCCGTCATTACCTTTCCTAACTTTGCTCACTGGCAAAACCGCCTACACTTGGGACTAAAAGGCCTCATGCCCGTCTCAGAAGCTCTGCCTTATGAATGGTATAACACCCCAAACATTCATCTGTGTACCTTTAAAGACTTTGAGCAGCTGTGCGCCAAGCATGATATTCATATCATCAACCGCTTTGCGGTCAGTGACTCTGAGAAAGGTCACACGACTCTGATGAAGTCATTGATACGACAAGCCCCCAATCTGTTGGCCGATGTGGCTATTTACCGTGTCACCAAACAACAGCCAAAATAATCCAAGGGTTTATTAATGGACATGCAGCGGATCCATAAGGTCAGTTTTTAACCTTAACACGGTATTAATCCTTTATTGCGCTTAAGTAACTCTATGATTTTATTGAGGACAATGAAGTACAAATAGGAATTAAATCGTGTAATTAGTATTTGAGTTTCGTAAGTTTGGGTGTTAAGCTAGCAAAATAGTGTCAATCGCACCATGTTTTTCACCGTTTATCGGTTGAATGAAGACCATCTGCCATGACTTTATGCGTTGTCACACTACAATGATGAATGATATTGCTAATAATTAGGTAAGCTGCTAAAGCAAGATTTCACCTAATTGTTATCACCGTCTAAACGGATTTGACGGTACAACTTTTTCTTTTGCTTATTAACTGCCTAATTTTGGAGCTGCTATGAAATTATTAAAAGCTGCGTTGTTTACTGCCTTATTTTCTTGTGCCGGTATTGCCAACGCTGAGTTAATATCAAACGTACCACTGGACACGTCACGCTTTGAGCTGATGCCTATTAGCGAGCTATCTAATCGTGCGGCTCAAGGTAATGACCATGCTCAGTTTTACCTAGCCAAGCGTTTGCAAAAAGGTGAAGGGGTTGCCCAAAACACGCAACAAGCGATTCAGTGGTACACCAAAGCAGCAAACCAAGGCGTCGCTCCTGCTCAATTGAACCTTGCCATCATGTACTTGCGCGGTGAAGGTGTCCAGCCAAACTTGCAACAAGCCCGTGTTTGGTTAGAGAAAGCCGCCATGCGTGGCGATAACCGTGCTAGCTATACGCTTGCGTTGTTAGACGAAAAGCAAAAAAATCTTGTCGATGCGTATAAATGGTACGACTTGGCTGCCCGTGATGGTATGCTCGATGAAAAAGTGCGTAACAAAGCACGCGGCAAAATCGGCCAGTTGGCATTGAACTTATCAAGTGCAGACATCGCGAGCGCCCGCACCAAAGCAGATACTTGGTTCCAGAGTAAGTAAACTCTACTTTTGAACTTACGCCGCGAATATAAAAAAGCTCAGTATTTTACTGGGCTTTTTTGTTTTTTAGCATTCCTTCAAGTGCTTTGGTGCCTATAGAATATTTTAATAAAATCGCCAACATATTCTAAAAATTTGCTACACTACGCGCGCATTGGCCAATTCCACAATTGCACCAATGTTTTATCACTTCAAAAAACTTAACGTATTGCACTAGGTTTGCGACCTAGCCAGCAGGAGAAAGACATGAGCACGACCCAAAATAGCAATATCCAAGATACCACTGTAACTGATGATAAGTCAGCCCCCGCCTACGATAGCGTCACTAATAATATCGTTGTGGCTGCCCTTTATAAGTTCACGCGCTTTGCTGATTTTGAGCAATACCGCGAGCCAATTTTAAACACTATGCTCGATAATGAGGTCAAAGGCACCTTGTTAATCGCAAGCGAGGGCATTAACGGTACGATTTCTGGCACGCGCCAAGGTATTGATAATGTCCTTGAGTATCTACGTAGCATCGAAGCGATTGGCAGCTTTACCTTTAAAGAGTCTTATACTGATGCCCAACCTTTTTATCGCACCAAAGTAAAGCTCAAAAAAGAAATCGTGACCATGGGCGTAGAAAACATCGACCCATTACAGTCAGTCGGTCGTTATGTGAAACCTAGTGAGTGGAATGCGCTAATCTCAGATCCAGACGTTATTCTCATTGATACGCGAAACGACTATGAGGTAAAAATCGGTACGTTCCAAAATGCCGTCAACCCCAATACGGAAACTTTCCGCGAGTTTCCTGAATATGTGGCAAAAGAGCTAGATCCCGCGAAACATAAAAAAGTTGCGATGTTCTGTACCGGCGGTATTCGCTGTGAAAAGTCCACCGCTTATATGCGTGAGCAAGGGTTTGAAGAGGTCTATCATTTAGAAGGTGGTATCTTAAAATATCTAGAAGAAGTCCCGACCAGTGACTCTATGTGGCAAGGCGACTGCTTTGTCTTTGACAATCGCGTTTCGGTCAATCATAACTTAGAAAAAGGCAGCTATGAGCAATGTTTTGCCTGCCGTATGCCCATCACTGCCGATGACATGCAAAGCCTTGCCTATGTTAAAGGCGAGTCATGCCCGCACTGTATCGATAAAGCCACAGACGAGCAAAAAGCCCGGTTCCGTGAGCGTGAGCATCAAATGCAGTTAGCCAAAAAACGTGGCGAAGCCCACATTGGTAGCGACGTTATCGATGTGATAGAAAAGCGCAAAGCAGCTAAAATTGAAGCCCGCCTGCAAGCAGAAGCAGCTAATCATATCAAAGCTGACTAGGCTGTCGCCTGACGCCATAAAAAAAGAGATGCCCTAGTGAATAGAGCATCTCTTTTTTAATACCAGTTTTTCATGAGAAGTTGTATATTCAGGCAATCAGCGCTGTTATTAGAATAAAATACGCACGCGGATCGTTTCTTCTACGTCTTTTAACTGATCTAGCGCGGCTGTTGAGTCATTGTAGTCGACATCCATGACCAAATAACCGACATCGCCTTCTGTCATTAGGCTCTGTGCGAGGATGTTAATCCCTGCTTCAGCAAACAGGCGGTTGATCTGTGACAATACGCCCGGTACGTTTTTATGAATATGGAGCAGACGATGCGAGTTTTCTTTAAACGGAACAGAAACCTCTGGGAAGTTGACAGCAGTCGCGGTATCGCCTTGATCAGAATATCTGACAAACTTATCAGCTACTTCTAGACCAATATTGGCCTGCGCTTCTTGCGTTGAGCCACCGATATGCGGCGTCAAGATGACATTATCAAACTTACGCAGTGGTGATTCAAACTCTTCATCAGCTGATTTTGGCTCTTTTGGGAACACGTCAATTGCCGCGCCCAATATCTTTCCAGACTCAAGTGCCGCCGCCAGATCGTCGATCTCGACACAAGTACCGCGAGCGGCATTGATAAAGTAGCTGCCCTCTTTCATTTGCGCGAACTGCTCCGCTTTCATCATGTAACGCGTGCTTGGCACATCAGGGACGTGCAACGTCACGATATCAGCCGTTGATAGCAGCTCCTCTAAGCTGCCTACTTGTACGGCATTGCCCAGTGGCAGTTTGGTCACGGCGTCATGATAGATGACTTTCATACCAAAACTTTCTGCCAACACAGACAACTGCGAGCCAATAGAGCCATAACCGACGATACCGATGGTTTTACCACGCACTTCATGTGAGTTGGTCGCAGACTTGCCCCAGCCGCCGCGATGGACGGTTGCATTTTTTTCAGGGATACCGCGGTATAGCATGATGGCTTCAGCCAATACCAGCTCAGCCACTGAACGGGTGTTAGAGAATGGCGCGTTAAAGACTGGGATACCTAGATCACGAGCCGCGTCTAAGTCTACTTGGTTGGTACCGATACAAAAGCAGCCAATACCGATCAGCTTGTGTGCGTGCTCAAGGACGTCACGTGTCAGCTGCGTACGCGAGCGAATGCCGATAAAATGCGCATCTTTAATTTTTTCGATCAGCTCATCTTTATCTAAGGCGTGACTGATATTCTCAATATTATGATAACCAGCTCCTTCTAGTACTTTTAACGCATTGTCATGCAGGCCTTCGAGCAATAAAAACCGGATTTTGTCTTTTTGTAGTGATAACGCCATATGAGAACTGTCCTATAATTGCTTATAAAATTATCTAAGGGATAATCTATGATGAATGAAACGAAAACAGTCTAGATATCTTACACAAAATCGGGCGCTGATGTTAGCAGATTAGATGAATTATTGATTATCAAGCCTGAAAACTTTTTATGCTATAGTGAATTATTTTGTTCAACATTGATTGCATTGCTTTTTCCTACTGACGCTCAACTATGGACACTCAATCGTGTCATTCTATAGTTGCTCGCGAACGAACGTGCAGTTATACCCACACAATTATGTAAACATCGTTATATGTGTTTCGTTAGAGACATTTAGCGATATAATATTCCCTTTCATGCATCGCGCTTCCGTTATTACTGAGATTTGACCATGACTTCTTTATCTAGCCAAAGCCCTTCTGAAACCAATACCGCTGCTGTCCAAATTGTTTTAAACACTCTACTCGACACCCATCAGTTTGACCCCGCCCAAATCAAAACTGACCTTGAGAGCTTAGAACATTGGGGCAAAGACTGGACCAAACACTTTGCGCCAGCCGCTGCTGCCATCGTCTTTCCAAAGACCACCGAGCAAGTACAAGCCATCGTCCTCCTTGCCAATGAGCACAATGTCGTTCTAACCCCAAGTGGCGGTCGTACTGGTCTGTCTGCAGGCGCCGTCGCGGCCAATGGCGAGATAGTCGTCAGCATGGATAAAATGAACCGGATCGGCCAGTTTTATCCTGCCGATCGCATGGTTGAGATTGAAGCAGGCGTGGTCACTGAGCAATTACAACAATTCGCCGAATCAAAAGATCTGTACTACCCCGTTGACTTTGCCTCAGCCGGCTCCAGTCAAATGGGTGGCAATATCGGCACCAATGCAGGCGGTATCAAAGTTATTCGCTACGGTATGACCCGTCAATGGATCATGGGACTCACCGTCGTCACCGGTCGTGGCGATATCTTGCAGCTTAATCGCGGTATGGTCAAAAATGCCACCGGTTATGACTTGCGCCAATTGTTTATCGGTAGCGAAGGCACGCTAGGGCTAGTCACCCATGCCCAAATCAAGCTGGAACGTCAGCCGCAAGACTTAAACGTCATGGTACTTGGCATGGACAGCTTTAACGATGTGATGAATGTCCTATCGGCGTTTCAAGCGCAGATTGATTTGACCGCGTTTGAATTCTTTGATGATGTCGCGATTGATAAACTCATGGCCCACGGTCAAGTCCAAGAGCCATTTGAATCACGTACCAAGTTTTATACGCTGCTAGAGTTTGAAGCGCCATACGAGCCGATCATGGATAAAGCCATGGCCATATTTGAGCACTGCATGGAGCAAGGCTGGGTCGTCGATGGGGTGATGAGCCAAAGCCTCGCACAAGCTGAGGAGCTCTGGAAACTGCGCGAATACATCTCTGAGACCATCTCAGTATTCACCCCTTACAAAAACGATGTGTCTGTACTCATCAGCTATGTGCCTGAATTTATCACTGAGATTGATCACATCGTCAGCAGTAACTATCCTGACTTTGAAGTCTGCTGGTTTGGCCATATCGGTGATGGTAACTTGCACCTAAACATCTTAAAGCCTGAAAACATGAGTAAAGACGACTTCTTTAGCGAATGTCAGATCGTCAATAAGTATGTGTTTGAGACGGTACAAAAATATGGCGGTTCTGTGTCTGCTGAGCACGGGGTGGGTATGACTAAAAAGCCGTATCTACACTATAGCCGCAGCGAGACTGAAATAGACTACTTACGTGACATTAAAAAAGTCTTTGACCCAAATAACATTATGAATCGGGGTAAGATTTTTGATATTTAACTGACCGTCTTATCATCAGCCTGACATAAAAAAGACGCTAAACTGCAAAAGTTAGCGTCTTTTTTTACACGTTTGAGCTTATAAATACAGCAGTACTAAAGCTGCAATAAGTAGCGCACTTAAAAAGCCTTGAACGATTAAAAAGGCTTGATGCGGTGCAGCAATATGACCACATAGGTTCCCCAGTGTACTTTAAGTAATGCCAATACGTGCGCTTTCTCACCTTCGATACATTGCAAAAAGTGACCACTGCCATAACATAAGACACCTGTGATACCCGAATAAACAAAAAGTGTTAACTCACAAAAACGTAGCAAATAGTTACCACGTTAGACTGTCACTGATCAGGCAGCTTGTTATGATATCGAACAAAACAAAGGGCGCTAAAGGCAAAGCCTTGTCAACTTGAGTACCGCCCCACACATATACTTGATACCACCAAAACCCGTAGAGTCCCACAACAGGAAAATTATGAGTAAAATAGAAAAATTAGATGATTTTCATCTTACGATCGCTGAAATCAAGAAAAAAGACTATCCGCAATTAAAAGCACTGATGGACCGTGTCTATGTAAACTTAGGCGGTGCGTGGTCAAAGAACACCATTCATGCCTTAATTGATGCCTTCCCTGAAGGCCAGATTGCATTATTTGACCACGATCAACTGATTGGTATCGTCCTATCCATGCGTGTGGATTATGCCAAGTTTTCAAACCCGCATACCTACGATGATCTGATTGGACAAAAAGAAATTATCAGAGACAATCCAGAGGGTGATGCTATCTATGGGTTGGATGCCTTGATTGATCCTGAATATCGCGGTTATCGCCTAGGTCGTAGGCTTTATGATGCCCGTAAAGAGCTTTGTCGCCAGCTTAACTTCCGCGCTATTTTGGCAGGTGGCCGCATTCCTAATTACCATAACCACCAAGACCTCACCCCTGGCGAATATATTGACGCTGTGGCAGCTCGGGAAATACATGATCCTGCGCTGTCGTTTCAATTATCGAACGGCTTTATCGTCAAGCGTATCTTGACCGCTTATTTGCCCGATGACAAACAATCCAAAGGGTTTGCAACTTTGCTTGAGTGGGCAAATATTTATTATGAGCCACAAGATTACAAGCCTAGTACGCGTAAGTCTGAAGTACGTATTGGTGGTATTCAATGGCAAATGCGTGAGGTCGAATCCCCTGAAGAGTTGTTACAACAAGTCGAGTTTTTTGTCGATGTGATGGCAGACTACAACTCAGATTTTGCTTGCTTACCAGAATTCTTTAACGCGCCATTAATGGGTTTGTGTGAATCGACGGATCAAAACATCGCTATTCGATTTTTGGCCGGTTATACCGAATGGTTCAAAAATGAGATTTCGCATTTAGCAGTCAGCTATAACGTCAACGTGATCACTGGTTCCATGCCATTACTCGATGAAGACGATACTTTGTACAATGTGAGTTATCTATGTCGCCGCGATGGTACGGTTGAAGAGCAACGCAAAATTCATATCACGCCGCACGAGCGTAGCGCTTGGGTCATCGAAGGTGGTGATGAGGTCAAAGTATTCGATACGGATGCTGGTCGTATTGGTATCTTGGTCTGCTATGATGTTGAATTCCCAGAGCTTGCCCGCCTACTCGCGCTTGATGACATGGATATTTTGTTCGTCCCTTTTTGGACAGATACCAAAAACGGTTATCTGCGGGTGCGCCACTGTGCACAAGCACGGGCGATTGAAAACGAATGCTATGTCATGATTTGCGGCTCAGTGGGCAACTTACCGCAAGTTGAGAGCTTGGACATTCAGTACGCACAGTCGTCTGTTTTCTCACCATCAGACTTTGCCTTCCCCCATGATGCGATTATGGCAGAAACGACCCCCAATACTGAAATGATCTTCTTCTCAGACGTGAATTTAGATAAGCTCACCCACGTCCGTAACGAAGGCTCGGTACATAATTTGCTTGATCGCCGTGATGATTTGTTTAGCTTAAAGTGGAAGCGAAAAGCCAAAATTCCAGCGAGCAAATTAACTGATGAAGAGCGCCGTGAAAACTCAGGCAGCGTACTGACCGGTGATCCGTTACAAAACCGCGCCAAAAAACCCTAATCGGTTAAGATAAGACATCTATCATAAATCGTTTGATAATACGGCTGACCACTCAGCCGTTTATTTTTATCTATAGTCAACTCGACATAAAAAAGCAGCCATGATGACTGATATCAAAAAGAAAAAAGACAAACCTAAAAAAACACCAACGCAAAAGGCGTGGTCTGTCTTTAGAACCATACTATTATACGGTCTGGTATTCGCGGTGATTTATACGGCGTTTAATTGGTGGCGCCAACCGGTCATGCCAGCCAACCCGCAGCTACAGTTAACAGACTATCAAGGACAACCGGTTGATTTAGCAGCGCTGAGTCGTGAGCAACCAACGCTGGTGTATTTTTGGGGGACGTGGTGCCCCATTTGTCGTGTTACCTCTCCGGCAGTAGACAAACTTGCGGCACAAAACCATTATCCCATCGTCACTATTGCGATCAAATCAGGTTCTGACCAAGAACTCCATCGCTACCTCACTGAAAACAACTATCGTTTTACCACAGTAAACGACCAAGAGGGCCGTGTCTTTGCCGACTGGCAAGGGCAAGTGACGCCGTCCTACGTCATTTTAAAAGAGGGTGAGATGGCACAAGGTCTGACAGGGATTCAGCCCCTATGGTCATTGAAGTTACGATTGTGGTTGTCGTCCGTTTTTTAACGTTTAGCCAATTTTTTGTCGGTTATAAATAAACCCTCAACAAGGTCACACGTATGACGTGATAGGTGACATATCCCTGAGATAAACAGTTGATTTTCGGCAAAATACGCGCGACACTGGTCAGCCCTTTTTACCCTACCCTTTTTGTCATATAATAGCTGCCGTTATCCTTGCACCTATTTAATGTATTCTTATCACGGTGTTTTGTGGCTGATAAACGTATTTTATGTTGCATTCGTCTCGTGAGCATTTATTATTGACGTAACGGGCCTTATAAATGGCATATCGCGGCCTAACCTTACAGTCACAGCACCACTAAATAAAGACGCTAACGGTCTGTGCTACTGGTAAAATCTTTTAGCTTGCGGTTTGCAAACATGACAGAGGTGGCAAACGTTTTATCGCATACACACCATAGCACCTTTAAAGCGTTTTAACCCTATTAACAAAAAAACGCCTAGGCACGTTGAAACGATCAGCTAAGCGTTGCCTTAAATTTTATATCCGATTGTACACTGACCTTTTAATCCAATCCTAACCTACCTTTTAAAAAGACACCTTTATGACTGATAAAAGTACTGATACACCAAGCCACGATTATAAAGACACCCTAAACCTTGCCGACACGCCATTTGCGATGCGTGCAAATCTTGCTAAGCGCGAGCCTGATTGGCTGGCGGCGTGGGAAGCGGATGACGTGTATGGCAAAATTCGTCAGGCACGAGCGGGTGCGCCCAAGTACATTTTGCACGATGGCCCTCCATACGCCAACGGTCAGATTCACTTAGGTCACGCGGTCAATAAAGTACTCAAAGACATTATCGTCAAGTCCAAAACACTATCAGGTTTTGATGCGCCATACGTGCCTGGCTGGGACTGTCATGGTCTGCCAATCGAGCAAAAAGTCGAAGCCAAGGTCGGCAAAGTTGGCCAGAAAGTCTCGGCCACTGAGTTTCGTGGTCTTTGCCGTGAGTACGCCAGCACACAGATTGAATTGCAAAAAGCGGATTTTAAGCGCCTAGGCGTGTTTGGTGATTGGGACAATCCTTATCTAACGATGAACTTTCATCAAGAAGCCAACATCGTACGTGCGCTTGCCAAAATTCATGAAAACGGTCATGTGACCCGCGGTATGAAGCCCGTCAACTGGTGCTTGGACTGTAGCTCTGCCTTGGCAGAAGCTGAGGTCGAATACCAAGATAAAGTCTCAGATGCCATCTATGTCAGCTTTGATGTGCTTGGCACTGATAAGGTTGGCGCTTTGGCTAATGTTGAAAGCCGTATTGCCGCTGTTATCTGGACGACGACGCCATGGACATTGCCTGCCAACCAAGCCATCTCGGTACATCCTGAGCATGACTATAGCGTGGTTGCCACTTCAAGGGGCAATTTGCTGTTGGCGGCTGATTTGGTTGAAACCGCACTGACTGAGCTTAAGTTGGACAACAAAGGTATCCTTGCGACTGTAGCCGGACGCGAGCTTGAAGGGCTGCGTGCCCAGCACCCACTGATTGCAGAGCGTCAAGTACCACTTATCTTAGGCGATCACGTGACCACTGACAGTGGTACAGGTCTCGTGCATACCGCGCCGGGTCATGGTTTGGACGATTATATTGTGGGTCTTAAGTACAATTTACCCGTTGAAAACCCAGTAAGCGGTACAGGCGTTTATTTAGACAGCGCAGCGGTATTTGCGGGTGAGCATATTTATAAAGCCAATCCAAAAATCATCGCAGCCTTACACGACAACGGTCACTTAATCAGCCACACCAAGATTGAACACAGCTATCCACATTGCTGGCGTCACAAGTCGCCGATTATTTTCCGCGCCACGCCGCAGTGGTTTATCAACATGGAAACCAAAGGGTTACGCGAGCGAGCACTTGCTGATATTCCATCCGTCAATTGGACGCCAGCATGGGGCCAAAACCGTATTGAAGCGATGATGACGGGTCGCCCTGACTGGTGTATCTCCCGCCAGCGCACGTGGGGCGTGCCGATTACCTTCTTTACCCACAAAGAAACGGGTGAGCTACATCCAAACACGCTAGAGCTGATGGAAACGGCCGCGCAAAAAATCAATGAAGGCGGCGTGGAAGCGTGGTTTGATGCCAGCTGTGAAGATTTCTTAGGTAGCGAAGCCGCTGACTATGACAAAGCCACAGATACGCTCGACGTGTGGTTCGACTCTGGTACGACGCACTTTGCAGTACTTGAACAGCGTGATGAGCTGACCAATCCTGCCGATATGTACTTAGAAGGCTCTGATCAACACCGTGGCTGGTTCCAAACGTCACTACTAACGTCTGAAGCCATGTACGAGCGTCCGCCCTTTAAACAAGTACTGACGCATGGTTTTGTCGTTGATGAAAACGGCCGTAAGATGAGTAAGTCACTGGGCAATATCATCACCCCGCAAGAAGAGATCAATAAAACGGGCGCAGATATGCTGCGTTTATGGATTGCCTCAAGCGACTATCGCTATGAGATGAGCGCTGGTAAAACGGTGTTTAAAGGGGCAATCGATATGTATCGCCGCATCCGTAATACGCTCCGTTTCTTACTTGCCAACACCGATGACTTTGATCCAACGACCAACAGCGTTGATATCAATGAGCTTGTAAGCTTGGATAAATTTATCCTTGAGCGCGCGCAAACGGTACAAGCGCAAATCATTAGTGCGTATGATGCGATGGACTTTCACCAAGTCACGCAACATGTGACGGCGTTTTGTTCGCAAGATTTGGGCAGTTTCTATTTAGATATTATCAAAGATCGTCAATACACCACCCAGACTGATGGGCAGCCCCGTCGCTCTGCGCAAACGGCTATTTATCATATCGCTCATGCCTTGATTCGCTGGATCACACCGATCTTGTCATTCACGGCGCAAGAGGCTTGGGAAGTATTGAATCAACGTGATACGGCTAAAGGTGGCTACGTCTTCACTCAGGAATGGTATGAGTTCCCAGAGTTTGAGCTCAGTGCCATCAGCAACGATGACTGGCAACGTATTATGCTGGCCAAAGACATGGTAAATAAACATATCGAAACCGCACGTGGCGAGAAGATCATCAATGCTAACTTATCTGCCGATGTCAGTCTGTATGCTGAGGGTTCGATGTTTGAAAGCCTAGCCAAGCTGGGTGAGGAGCTGCGTTTCGTCCTGATTACCAGCAGTGCCACATTACAGCCCATGAGCGCGGCCCCTGCTGACAACGTTGCTCTAGAGGGGCAAGCCGACAGCGAGACAGAAGCATCTGTAGAGTTAGTGGTGGATGTTAGTGCCGCCACGGGTACCAAATGCGTGCGCTGTTGGCACATCCGTGATGATATCGGCACAGATAGCGCACACCCTGAGATCTGCGCTCGCTGTGTGACCAATGTCAGCGGTGATGGCGAGGTGCGTCACTATGCCTAACTCAACGGGTCCGTCAGAAAATAACCAGCCGCATGTAGAAGTCGATCATTCTCCCAAGCCTGCGCATGCGACCACGGGCAGCTCAACCACGCCGAGAAGTCGCTTAACTAAGACGCCAAAGGTCATCGCTAATGGTCGACGCGCGTTTATGTGGTATTTGTTGGCATTGGTGGTGGTGGTCATCGATCAATGGACGAAGTGGTTGGCGGAAACCAAGCTGACCTTTCATGAGCCCGTACCAGTGATTGAACCTGTTCTTAACTGGACACTCGCCTACAACTATGGTGCGGCCTTTAGCTTTTTGGCAGATGCAGGTGGGTGGCAAAAGTGGTTCTTCTCAGGCTTGGCGCTGGTCATGTCGCTGTTTTTGATCATTTATTTAATCAAAGCACCGCGTAAAGCCACACTGCTATCGTTCGGTTTAGCTTTGGTGCTTGGCGGTGCGGTTGGTAATTTAATTGATCGTTTACTACATGGTCATGTGATTGACTTTATCCATGTACACAATGCCGACGTTTGGCATTATCCAATCTTTAACATTGCTGATATGGGTATTAGTATCGGTGTGGCACTGATTGTCATTGACATGCTGTTTTTGGAAAAGAAGCGCAGCATTTAACGCTTATTACTCTAGATAATGCTGTGAATAAAGGCGGGTGACGTGTACGTGACCCGCCTTTTTGCCATCTATCTTTTTAACTGTATAGTCTAAGCTACGATCTTATGACGCCCAAACACCAGTCTCTGTACGAATTGGGTGGGTATATTTGTATAAAGTAATCACTGAGGTTCGCCTTTTGTGAACGCAACCGTTTTTAAAAAGTACAACTTATTATACTCATACCATATACAAGCAAACGCTATAAAATCATTTAGAATATATGAGAAAAGGCGAAAACAAAATAAGTAAAAGGATATTCTCTATGTTACCTGCTCACCCAAACCCTGTTTTTCAAAAACGAATAACCATTTCCGATGCAGCGAATAACGAGCACACAATCACTAGAAAGTCAGTCACTTTATCCGTGTTACAAGCAGACATCACCACGCTAAACGTTGATGCCATTGTCAATGCTGCCAATTCAAGCTTATTAGGCGGTGGCGGTGTAGACGGTGCGATTCATCGCGCCGCAGGCCCTGAGCTGCTTAAATACTGCCGTACGTTGAATGGCTGTCCGACAGGCGATGCCAAAATAAGCCCAGCGTTTAATTTGCCGTCTCAGTGTGTCATTCATACTGTCGGCCCTGTTTGGCATGGTGGCAATCGAGATGAAGAGGCACTGCTTGCCAGTTGTTATCAAAAATCTCTCGCAATAGCGACTGAGCAAAATCTGACGAGTATCGCCTTTCCCTCCATCAGTACAGGCGTCTATGGTTATCCACTAGATAAAGCCACTGAAGTAGCAATTGACGCCGTACAGGCCTATATAAAAGGCTATGAATCAGACGATAAACAAGCATCCAACCTCCCAATTCGTGAGGTGATTTTTTGCTGTTTCTCAGATAAAGCGGCAACCGTTTATAAGCAATTATTAGAGAAGGAAGAATAAGTAAACTTGTATAGTCGAGCCGCTATCAAATAAATATAGTGCTACTGAGATAAATTTTACGCAGCCTCTGTCTGCGCAGGCACAGCAAGCAAGCAAGCAAGCAAGCAAGCAAAATTTATACCAGTAGCACGTCGCCTTCAATGTAACGATTTCATATCCAACTGATTATGTCATCGATAATGTCTACAAGATGCCGTCTAAAAACGCCAAGCCGTCACCCGCTAAGACAAACAACAACCCTGCCATATTGATGACCACGGTCAAGTAATAGGTGAGTCGAAACTCAGGCTTTTGTGACTTATGACGCAAATAAGTCTGCGCAACCATTGCCCCGACCCAGCCGCCAAGGACACTTAGCAAATGCAGCGTTGATTCAGGCGTTCGCCAATCGCCGCTTTGAGCAGCGGCCTTGTCTTTGGCGTACATCGCATAGGTTATGACTCCCAAAGCCGCATACCAAGCAATGACCAGCCAACTCAGTTTATGAGTGACCGCCAATAAAATTAACACGCCATAAAATCCAATGCCTAAGAACAAGCGTTTCTTTTGCCCTGCTTCAAAGTCCGCTTGAGCGCTACGCTTTGTATTACGCTGACGGATTTGCTGATTTTTTTGAGCCATTTTTTGTTGTACAAAGCTCAGCTCTTGTACTTCTTTTGCTTGTATCCGTCCTTGATTGTCTTGTCCAACGGTAAAAACCACTTGTTCACCGACCTCAGGCCGACGGCGCGCTTTAAATTCATTGATATGAAAAAAAACGGACTCACCATTCTGCGTTTCGATAAAGCCAAAGCCCTTGTCATCTTGCCACTTTTTGATGAAGCCTTGTTGTTTATTTGCCATATCTGCCTACTTTTTTATCATTAGTCATTACTATAGATAGTATATCCTGTTAACTGACTCATAAAAAAAGCTAAGAGCAGACTCTCAGCTTCTTTGGATGGGATATAAAAGCATTTTAAACACTTACCATTAAACCAATGGCATTAACGACATTTCTTTTGTTCATATAGATTATTCAAATTATCACGACGTTCTTTTGCAGCGTCAATGGCTTCTTCTGTATTAGAGTACGTACCAATTAATGCCGGCCAGAACAGTACTGCGGCAGCTACATTCTTACCAGTGACTTTACGCTCAGCACGCGCGTCTTTTTCAAATTGTTCAGCTTCTTCAATTTCACTAAGAATTTGTGTGCATGACAAATTAACATCACTTACTTTTTTAGTCTGTACGACATGAGGGGTCGCACAACCTTGTGCTAATAATGCAAATACACCAATTACTAATATAGCTTTTTTCATAGTCGTCTCAAAATTGTTTAAATTAAACGTTATAGAACCCGATTCGCTATGTTAACGAATCGATAACACTTATATACAATATAGAAATTTAAGTCAACTTAAATTTACTTTTAACAGTAATTTATTGAAATTTAGTCAGTAATTAAGCGATATTTATATATGTTTTTACACTCTTCTCAGGATATAGCGGTATGTAACATACTGACTATGCTAGACTATTTATCTGCTAGAAAGACAGCCTCTCATACTGATATATTTATCATAATTTATAAAAGAAATGACAACTATGACCGACTCACAATTTGTTAAGCCCAATGAAGACACACGTATTACTTATGGCAGCCTTGTGAAGCTGCACTTTGAAGTATCCCTAGAAAACGGTACGGTGATTGATTCGACCTTTAACCGCGACGCGCCAGTGACCTTGACGATTGGTGATGAGAGCCTATTACCAGGCTTTGAGCAAGTGCTCATGAATCTACGCGCAGGTGACACCCGTACTGCCCATCTTGAGCCAGAGCAAGCGTTTGGCGACTGGAACCCTGACAATATCCAACATTTTAGCCGTACCCAGTTTGCGCTCGTGGCTGAAAACCCTGAAATAGGGATGATGGTGGAATTTGAGGATAAAGGTAAAAACACGCTGCCCGGTACCATCAGCGCGATCGATGATGACGAAATCGAAGTGGATTTTAATCACCCGCTTGCGGGGCAATCCGTCCTATTTAAAGTAAAAGTATTCAAAGTCACCCCGCCTGGCGTTACGGGTATCAAGTTAATGTAATAATTTAATATAGTTATTTCAACTATCGTTTATAAGCTATACAAGAGACACAGTGCTACTGAAATAAATTTTATGCAGCCTCTGTCTGCGTAGGCACAGCAAGCAAAAAAAATTGTTTCAGTAGCGCATTATAGTGTACGTTTTTACTGATAACGGATTGTATAGTCGCTCAAATATCCTATCAACGACCACCAAACAAAAAACAAAAACGAATTTAAAAAGGACACTTACATGCAATATGAAACGCTGCCACAGCTGGATGAAAAGGTTTCTAAAATTTGCCTAGGTACCATGACATGGGGACAGCAAAACACCGAATCTGATGCGCATACACAGATGGATTTGGCACTCTCTGAGGGCGTGAACTTTTGGGACACGGCTGAGATGTATCCTTCACCACCAGATAAAGACAAGCAAGGTGATACTGAGCGCTTCATGGGCACGTGGTTTCATAAAACCAAGCAGCGTGACAAAGTGATCCTTGCCAGCAAAATATCTCCGATGGATTTTTTACGGGATGGTCAGACACGTTATACGGCCGAACACATTAGTCGTGCTATCGATGACAATTTAGAGCGTTTACAAACTGATTATATTGATATTTATCAGCTACACTGGCCTGAGCGTCAAGCGAATTTTTTTAGTCAGCGCGGTTACACAGAAGAGATGGCAGCGCAGCCGCTAGATGATTTAACGCCCTTTTTAGAAACCATCCAAGCGTTAAATGATGAGATTAAAAAAGGCCGTATTCGCGCTTATGGGCTGTCAAATGACACCGCTTGGGGTCTGATGCGTTACCTTTGGGAGGCGGATAAAAACGGCCTGATTGCGCCCATCACCGTGCAAAACCCTTATAGTTTACTCAATCGCTTATATGAAGTTGGTATGGCCGAAATCGCGCATCGTGAAAACGTTGGCCTGCTCGCTTACTCGCCGCTTGGCTTTGGCGTACTGTCTGGTAAATACCTCGACGGCAAACGCCCTGCTGGTGCGCGTCTGACGATGTATGATCGCTTTGCCCGTTATACCAATGAGCAAGCAAAGGCAGCCACGGCGCAATATGCCAAAATCGCAGCTGATGCGGGGTTGGATATGGCACAGATGGCACTGGCTTTTGTCAACACGCGTTCGTTTGTCACCAGTAATATCATTGGCGCAACCACTACCGAGCAGCTTCAGTCCAACATCGACAGTATTCACGTCAATCTGACAACAGACGTATTAGAGGCAATTGAAGCGGTACATACACAGCATCCCAATCCGTCACCTTAGAACGTTGCAATTAACTTAATCACTATTAAGCTTTGATGATTTACTTTAATTACTGGGATGAATTTTTTGAAGCCTCTGTCTGGCATAGCGCACAGCAAGCGAGAAAATTTCATCCCAGTAAGTCATTTTTATCAGTAGAGCATTCTTTGTTTTAAACTGACTAAATAAAAAAAGGCGCCAATCGCGAGTATTATCACTGCGATTGGCGCCTTTTTCTTTGCGTCTGCTTTCTCACTTAAACGAGAAGTTAAGCATTAGAGGCTTTCGTCAATACCCGAGAATGTAGCTCAGCCAGACCTTCTTGCATCCGTGCTTGCAATAAATTGGTCAGCTCACTTTTATTCAGCCCTTTAGGATCTATCGGCTCAAGTGGTAAGACATAGGCTGTGACATCCTTGCTATCGAGCACCTTTTTTATGCTGTCTTTCATCGTAAGCTTACCGTAATAGGGTAACGCTTCGCTTAGAGTACCATCTTTATTGACATAAGAGATAATGAGCGGACGAACAGGGACATCGGCGTCGATTGCCGCTTGTAGCAATGTGCCATGTATGCGCTTGATTTTTTTACCATCCGTCGTGGTTGCCTCTGGAAAAAAGATCACCGAGAACCCTTCGGTCAAAAAACTGGCTATTTGCGCTGCGACCGAACCTGCATCCCCAGAGCCACGCTCAATAAATACCGTACCTGCCGCATGGGCCAGCTTACCAAAGATAGGCCAATCCCCAATTTCAGCTTTGGACAAGAAGAAAGCAGGGCTTAGCGTGCCTACCACAGGAATATCCATCCACGACACATGATTAGATACCCATAAACCATGATGCTGCTCTACTGGCTCAACGGCTACAACCTTTACGCCAAAAGAGCCGGCCATTTTGCGACAAAACGTCTGGATATAGCGTGGCAGCGTTTCGCGTGGTGGCTGTTTAAACGCCCCGATACGTTGAGCGGCGCGCATGCCCCCAGCGATTGTCGTGGTCATGCCAGCAATTTGTCTGCCGCGGCCCAATTGTCGTTTGAGTGAAAAGCCTGACTTAGATTGGCTCATCTGTGTCCCTCGTGGTTAAAAAACTTATGATTATATATCTTAAACAAGCGCCATGAGTATAACAAAATTCAGTCAGTCAGTGACGATTTGTGCACTGAATTATAGATGGCTTTTGTTAGTGTGTTGACCCTCGTCACAATAAGAGTATGTGCTGGTTACAGCGATCCATTTGAGAATAAGACATCCAATCATTGCCGTTGTAACATAAAACCATCGCTAATTATGATAATACGCTTTAATATCAAGTGATAAGGCCCTATATAAGGGATCATATGAACGTTATGTCAAAGCGTACTGAGGCTTACTGAGCTGGCTTACTGAATTGATAATAACGATATATTTATTTTATTGAATAGGTGATACTCTTTGGATTATTTTGAAAGACATGAAGGTGGCGAACGCGCCATTATCGTACATTTAGACATCCGCCAAATTCAAGATCCTGATGATCTTAGTGAGTTTGAACTGTTGGCAGATTCAGCAGGCGCAGATCGTTTGGCGCTGGTGACAGGCTCACGCTCACGCCCTGATGCCAAGTATTTCGTGGGTAGCGGTAAAGCAGAAGAAATCGCAGAATTGGTGCGCGAACACGATGCAGATATCGTCCTTTTTAACCATAGCTTATCGCCCTCACAAGAGCGTAATATTGAAGCCTTGGTCAAATGCCGCGTCCTTGATCGCACCGGCTTGATTTTAGATATTTTTGCTCAGCGTGCCCGTACCTACGAAGGTAAGCTGCAAGTTGAGCTGGCGCAGCTGAACCATCTCTCGACACGTTTGGTACGTGGTTGGACGCATTTGGAGCGTCAAAAAGGCGGTATTGGCTTGCGTGGACCTGGTGAAACCCAGCTGGAGACGGATCGTCGCTTGCTACAAACTCGCGTCAATCAGCTAAAAAGCAAGCTAGAAAAAGTCCGTCAAACCCGCGCCCAAGGCCGTGCTCGTCGTCAAAAATCTGACGTGCCAACCATCTCACTCGTTGGTTATACCAATGCCGGCAAGTCTACACTGTTTAATCGTTTGGTCGATGAAAACATCTATGCTGCCGATAAACTGTTTGCCACGCTAGATCCTACATTACGCCGCTTAGACTGGCAAGGCGTGGGCCGAGTGGTATTAGTCGATACCGTGGGTTTTGTCCGTCATCTACCGCATGAGCTGGTCGAATCTTTTCATGCAACATTGGAGGAGACACTAGAAGCCGATTTGCTGCTGCACGTCATCGACTCCTCAAGTGAAGATATGCATGAGCAAATCCAAGCGGTGAAAGCTGTACTGGCTGAAATCGACAATGATGTGCCAGTGCTCAATGTCTATAATAAGATTGATTTGACCGATGAGCCTGCACATATCGGTTATGCTAGCGAAGGTCAACCGAATCGCGTTTATGTGTCTTCTAGAGAAAACCTCGGCATGGAAGCACTGTCGCTCGCTGTCCAGCAGTTGCTGACAGGTAATTTAACGACCTTTGATTTGACCTTGCCTTATAATGCGGGACAACTTAAAAACACCTTGTATGAGCTGGGCGTCATCTTAGAAGAAAGTTACGATGATAATGGTCATGAGTGCTTGACCATCCGTTTGCCAAGCGAGCGGCTAAGACAACTGCTGGGTCAAGCTGACTTAGATCCTATAGATGTACTACCGTTAGCACAGGCAACCCTACTGATGCCAGTACTTGAAGCGTTCGAAAAACCGGATGTTAGTGAAGCGCCCACCATGACTGAAGCGCATGAGAAGGCTTTTGACGAGTTCGATGCGCTAAACTCTGTAGACGAAAACGTAGAGATGTCAGCAGCGAAAGAAACACCAACGCCTGACTCCCAGAGTTGATTCAGTGGCCAGCTTTTTAAAACTGCTCGTGTCTCAAAGTCACGTTATCAGCTAGTGGTAGATAATAAAAGGATGATATCAGTCGATATCATCCTTTTTTATGGCATGTGTTTGATTTTTAGTTTTTAGATTTTTCAGCTTCTAGATTTTTACAGTCTTCGCAAAGTAAAAAAGCCCTATTCCCTATAAACTTTATAATTTTGCCTACTCTCTATATAATCGCTTGTTACGTATTCAACAAATATTGATGTATAAGCCATCCTTATTAAGGCACTATTACCTATACTGCCTCTTGTTGCTACTCTACTTATCTCTGACTTGGCCAGAATTTCTTATGAAATCTACTCCCTCCTCCCCTTTGCCGCTGTGGCTAGCAGTCATCTTGACCTTAGCGATGGTCATCTTTGTCCGTGAGTCTGCCGTTATTATTTGTCAGTGGGCTGGCATAGAAAAAGCGGCCAACATCGTCGGGCTGGTCGCGATGTTCTTTATTTTGATGACGTGGCGACTGCTCAAAGGGTTACCAAGCTGGCTGACCCAAGCCAGTAATACCTTATTGGTCGATAGCGGCTTTGCCTTCTTGCCCGTCTCCGCTGGCGCAGGCTTATTGCTATTTGCCTTAGGTGATGAGCTATGGGGCGTGATGCTAACGATGATCATTAGTACACTCATACCACTTTGGGGGCTGGCCATACTTGCCAATCGCTGGCTAAATCACGATACGAGTAACGATCACACCACCGTGAACGAGCACAAGGGACAGCCGTGAGCTGTGTGAATAAGGAAATCTTATGAGTTTTGATAGTGTGTTTACAGCAACCCTTGCGGCGATATTGTTAACCTTAGCAGCCCACGTGATAGCCCGTGTCTTGGCACGTAAGCTCTCATGGTTGCCGATGGTCATTACGGCGCTTGTATTGGTCCTCGTGTTTTTGTTCATTCTGCAATGGGATTACAATCACTATTACGGTGTGGCCAAGCCTGTATTTGATCATCTATTAGGATACGTCACGGTACTACTAGCAGTACCGCTGGCCGCGATGAATTTTAAAGGGCTACCCATCAAAAAACTCACGTTAATCGTCGCACTTGCCAGTGTCGTTGGCGCGTTATTGCCGATGTCACTGGCTTATCTGTTTTCGTTAAGTCATGACACGATCCTAGCCTTTGCTACCCGTTCAGTGACGACACCCATTGGCCTGAGTGTGGCAGATTTGATTAAAGCCCCACTAGCAATGGCAAACTTAATTATTATTGTCTCAGGACTACTGGGAGGGAGTTTGGCGCGCTTCTTATTTCGCGGTATCGATGATGATCGTGCTAAAGGCCTAGCCCTTGGTTTGGCCGCTCACGCTTTTGGCACCGTAGAAGCGTGGCAGATTAGTCACACTGCTGGGCGTTATGCGGCGTTTGGACTGGCAGTTAATGGGCTAGTCACCGCTGTCTGGGTACCGATTTTTATCAGTGTGCTTAGTCATTAAGCGCGCTATATCGTTAGATTAACGTGGCGTCTTAGCCTTTGAGACGCCCCATTTGTACTGCCTTTTGCTCTGTCTTTTGGACTACCACTGTTTAAACGTGCACAAGGTTTTATTGTATTATAAAGGCTGAGTGAGTGACTCACATAATGGAAGGGAACGCCATAGCGTGTTGATTTATCTAACGTTATTTTGGCATTTGTCTGCGTCAAAAACTTATTATATGTTATAGTAAACAACTATTATTTTTTGTATCTATTGCAAGTGGTTTTAGTTAGCCGTGGTTTTTGCGAGATCATCAGAGCTGTTATGGCTATAAAGTCCTGCGAACCCGATAACCGCTTAAACGCGCAAAACGACGCGCTTATAGGCAAAGCAATTTGCTATTACTCGATAAAAAGTGATAACCCTATGATGAACGTTGCAACTTTAGTTACCCGCTGCATGTCTCCTATTTTACTCACCGCCGTTGCCCTATCTAGCTTACCCATTGCCGCTCAAGCAGGGAATATGTATATCTATAAAGATAAAGGCGGACAAGTCCTACTGACTAATGTCAATCCAAGTGGCAACTTTGATAAATTTACCAAAAAAGTAAAAGTGACTTACTACAAAGACTCTAAGATGTATGACGGCAGTAGTAGCAGTAATAACTACGGTAGCAGCTCTGCTAGCAATAGTGGTAGCCGTAACGCTTATGACAACTATATTCGCGCCTCTGCCAATCGCCATGGCGTCGACCCTGCCCTTATGAAGGCAATGATGCATACTGAGTCAGCGTTTAATCCAAATGCACGCTCGCCCGTGGGAGCGCAAGGTCTGATGCAGCTGATGCCAGCAACGGCTCGCCGCTTTAATGTGAGCAACCCGTGGAACCCTGCTGACAATATTGAAGGCTCAGCCAAATACATCGCTTGGCTCATGCGCCGTTTCAACAACAATATCGAACATGCGGTCGCCGGTTATAACGCTGGCGAAGGCAATGTCGATAAGTACGGTGGCATTCCCCCTTTTAAAGAAACGCGTAACTACGTCCAAAGAGTCATGAGCCGCTACCATAGCTTATATAAGAATGATGCAGGGCTGGCGGGTGCTAGTATGAGTGCTAGCAATCAAATGACTAATGCGAATACCACAAGCGGTGGGCTGCAAAATGTCAGCTACGGCACCAGCAGTAACAATAACGCCAGTTATAGCAATTCAGCCTACGCCGCATTACGCTAACATAAAGACAAAACGATCAGCTAAAAGACCAAAAACCAGACATAAAAAAAGCCCGTTAATACATTAACGGGCTTTTTTATGCTTAAACGCCAAACTCTACGTGTCAAATAAAAACTTATTTAACACTCACAGTATGGTCTACCGCTTACTTGTTAGCGGCTTGAGTGGCAGCAACTTCAGCAGCGAAATCTTCTTGTTTCTTCTCGATGCCTTCACCAACTTCTAGACGTTTGAAACCAAGTACTTTTACGCCTTCAGATTTTAGTACGTCACCAACTTTTTTCTCGTTGTCCATGACATACGGTTGACGCAGTAAAGTTACTTCGTCTAGGTACTTACGTAGGCCACCTTCGATCATTTTTTCAACGATGTTGTCAGGCTTACCAGACTCTTTTGCTTTGGCTTCGATGATGTCTTTTTCGCGTGCTAGTACGTCAGCTGCCACGTCTTCGTCATCGACAGCAACAGGGTTGAATGCAGCAATGTGCATGGCAAGGTTTTTACCAGTCTCAGCGTTGCCACCTTCATAAGAAACCACAACACCAATACGTAGGCCATGACGGTAAGATGCGATGTTAGCGCCTTCTAGCGTTTCAACACGGCGAATTTGGATGTTTTCACCGATTTTCTGTACGAGTGACACACGAGCTTCTTCAACAGTTTGGCCATCGCCATAAGGCAATGCAGAGATGGCAGCAACGTCAGTTACGTTGTTTTCTAGCGCAAGGTTAGCCACTTTTTCTGCAAAGGCAGTGAAGCTGTCATCTTTTGCTACAAAGTCAGTCTGGCAGTTAACTTCTAACAAGAATGCTTTGTTGTCACCTTGAGCAATGATGATAGCGCCGTCAGCTGCGATGTTACCTGCTTTTTTGGCCGCTTTTGCTTGACCAGACTTACGCAAGTTATCGATGGCAACTTCAACATCACCGTTTGATTCTTCTAACGCTTTTTTACATTCCATCATGCCAAGACCAGTACGGTCACGCAATTCTTTTACCATTTTGGCAGATACTTTTACTTCTGACATAAGAGTTACCTTAGTATAGTTATGTATGGGAGAGCTTAATTTTTACTTGATGTCTTTTTACTGCTCGTTTGCATAGTGTCGCCTGTTGTAGTCATGAAAACACTTTTGGTGCTCGTTTAACACATATTGTGTCTAACAGGCGCCAACATAAGCGACAATACTCGCCTATGAACGAGTCGTCCATTAACAACAAGGCATGACGAGTAAAACTACATCATGCCTATTATAAGCTTATACGCTGTTAACGGCACTATAGGGATGCCTGATAGCGACACTATCAAGGCAACCTGTCCATTATAGCGCTATTTACTGAGTCTTATAGATCAGCTTGTGCTTCTGCTGGGTTTTTTACAGCAGGCGCTTCTTCTGGCTGTTCAATAGCAGCTGGTGCTTCGTCAGTAGCAGCAGGCGCTTGCTCAGCTTTACCGCCAGCTTGAGTCTGTGCGTATTCTTTACCAGCGATGATCGCATCAGCCATAGACGTCACATACAAAGTCACAGCACGGATCGCATCATCGTTCGCTGGGATAATGTAATCAACGTTGTCTGGGCTAGAGTTTGTATCAACGATACCGATCACTGGGATACCCAAGTTTTTGGCTTCTTTGATAGCGATCGCTTCGTGATCTACGTCTACAACGAAGATTGCGTCAGGTAGGCCGCCCATGTCTTTGATACCGCCTAGTGAACGCTCAAGTTTTTCCATATCACGAGTACGCTCTAACGCTTCACGCTTGGTTAGCTTCGCGAAAGTACCATCTTCTGCTTGCTTCTCAAGCTCTTTTAGACGGTTGATTGACTGACGTAGTGTCTTCCAGTTAGTCAACATACCACCTAACCAGCGATGATCAACGTATGGCATGCCAGCGCGAGCTGCTTGCTCACGAACGATGCCGCTTGCAGCGCGTTTAGTACCAACAAACAATACTTTGTTTTTCTTAGCAGCTAAGCCGTTTACGTAAGTCAATGCTTCGTTAAACGCTTTTACGGTGTGCTCTAGGTTGATGATGTGAATCTTATTGCGGGCACCGAAGATATATGGACCCATTTTTGGGTTCCAAAAACGTGTTTGGTGACCAAAGTGAGCGCCGGCTTGTAGTAAGTCGCGCATTTCGATTTTGGTTGGATTCTTTGTAGCCATGTGAATATATCCTATTGGTTGGGTTATGCCTCCACATCACAAAAACTGCCTATCTAGCGACACGCATCTGCTACCGGTTCGTTTTTATCAGTAAAGTACTAACGGTTCACAAATTAATCAAGTCGCCAAACACCCAGCAATTTTTTGCCATGATGTGTGTGTCATTGGTTGGTTTAAAAAAGAAGCTATCGTCAGAGGTCAGCAACATACTCACACCTGAACTATAAAGCGAATTATAAAAATAGCTGCGCTGTATTTTATCACATTATCGATTAAAACCTCCAGCAGTTTATTAGGCGCGTGACAATGCGATAAAAACAAAAGTACAGCCGTATCAAAAGACAAAAAAAGCGACACCGCAGCATCGCTTTTAATGGTTAGCTTGTTTTTAGACCACTTAACGCTCAACCCTCTCGCTTTGGTTGGCTCAGCGTACATCAGGTTATGTGATACAAATACCAATGACCGCTTTATAGCCACGCCACGTAAATGGGGTGACATAACTTTGGCGATCTTTTGACAAGTAAGACACACTTGGTGCCCCCTCAACGATATGAGGCGGCGAGATAATAAACTCTGACCCAAATTCAGTACGAGCATTACCAGAGATGGTATTGGCCATTTCCCCCAACAAATCTTTCATCATGGTAATGGAGGAATCAGGCTCGCCCATCACTTTGATGACCTCTCGCAACATCACACTCGGCGCACTCACATACACACAGCCTGCAAGCGGCCCTGATATCTGGATGATGCCGCTATAGTCATAACCAACTGCACTTTTATTGTTGTTCAAATAAGGGGTGTCAATCGCCACTTCTGAGCCATCAATCTGGGCAAAAAATGCGTTAATTGAACTGAGGAACACACCCAATTTTTCTACTTTAACCATAATATATTAGTATCCATCTGTATTACGTGGTGGCAGGATCATTAATCCTGCAAACAAACCACAATCTCGCCAACTTGCGAGCGCCAAGTGATGGGGATGATAAAAGAACGCTCGTCGTTCGGCAATACAATGCTTTGCGGAGAGCCTTTGAACACAAACGGCACAGAGATATGAAACTCTGAACCAAACTCTTTGCGCGCATTACCCGCGATGGTATTGGCCACCTCGCCTGCCAAATCTATGTAATTGGCCTCACTTTTATCAGTCTCACCCATGCTGTCCAATATAGAAGACAGCAATTGATGGGTTGCCGAAAAATACACCACGCCTTTTTGTCCACCTGAGATACCGATCACACCCGTATAGTCATGAACTTTTGGCTGTTTGTTCTCTAACAAGTAAGGGGTATCAGCGACGAGCTCTTCTCCACCGAACTGATCAAAATAGTGACTGATAATACTTAAAAAAATCTGTAGCTTTTGTTCTTTCATAGTGACATCTGCTTTGGTCGATGAATGGTGTTAGTCTTGCATCAGCTCATACAAAGACTCTACAAGCTCTTCTTCTGAAAAAGGCTTGCATAAAAAGCCGCTGGCACCCAACGACAACGCCTCAATGCCAGTGGCTTTGTCAGACAAGGCTGACACCACCAAGATACGGACTTCAGGATCAATCGCAATGATTTTTTCAATACATTCAAGTCCATCCATTTGCGGCATGGTCAAGTCCATGGTGATCACATCAGGACGATGGACATTGAACTTTTCGATGGCCTGAACACCACTGGTGGCCGTGGCCACCAACATAAACTGGCCTGAATCATACGCGCGCTGAATACGGTTTCTAATAATATTTGAATCATCAACAATCATTAACTTATGCATAACTTATCTATTACCTTGAATGAAGGCCTTGTCGTCCTTGACAATGTACCTACGGTTTTTAATTTTAATTAAGCTTTTGGTAACGTAATAACAAACCGTGTCATCTGACCCAGCTCGCTATTCACATTCAGCTTGCCATCATAATCTTTTACTTGTGCTTTAATGATGTCAAGCCCAACACCGCGGCCGCCATCTTCATCTGCGTGTTCTTTGGTAGAGAAACCAGAGGAAAACAGTTGCTTAAGTAAATCACCCTGACTGAGCTGATTTGCCTCTTCGGCACTAAAACGGCCTTCTTTGCTTAATTTGGTACGGATGCCATCATAATTGATACCTTGACCGTCATCTTGCACCATCAGCGTAAAATCTGACCCGTTGTCTTTTACTTCCAAATCAATCGTCCCGACCGCGGCCTTCCCAGCAGAGTGACGAGTACTTGGTGTTTCGATGCCATGCACCACCGCATTACGTAGGAGTTGAATACTAATCTCTTTGATCGGCTTGGCAAGATGCGCTGGGATGTCCGCTTGTGTCAGTGTATTACTCTTGAGCTGTACTTGCTTACCTTGCCTTGTGGCAATGTCTTTAGCAAAGTCTTTGTAAAAAGACAGCCGATCATCTTCTGCGTCACCGTCCAGATCGATGTCCTGACCACCATTCATATCTATACTACCGATTGAGTGGTTTGCTGCCTGACTTTCAGTAACGACCGTTTTTGAGACGCTGTTTTTTACGATGTCGTTATCTGCGGCAAGCGGTGTTGGTGCGGTGGCCGCTTGCATAGCCGCTGGGGCTGGGGCTGGGGCTGGGGCTGGGGCTGAACGGTTGATGCGTTCACCCAAGGTGGCAATAGTGTTTGATAGACTTAACAAGTCATCTAAATGTACGGCCAATGGCAAGAAATCATTACCCGATAGCTGACCTTGATTTTGCAACGCATGTAGTTTGTCTTCTGCATCTGAGGCAATCTTGGTAAAGCTGTGCAGCTTTAACGCAGACGCCTCCCCTTTTAGGCTATGCATTTCGCGATAGATGGCTTTTAGCTTACCTTCTAGCTCGTATTGTGAACTACCCGGATTTTTTAAGATGTTGTTCATCTTTTCGATGTGCATCTGAGTGTTGGTAATAAACTCGTTGATGATCTTTGGATTCACATTCAAGATGGTGGTGAGCATCTCAATCTGCATATCGTTTTGCGACCGCTCTTTTTCTAGGCGCTGCTCTAGATAAACGGCGTCTGACACGTCGTTGACGTTGACCAAAATACGGGCAATGTCTTTGTTGTCATAAACACGCGAAAACTTAAAATCTAAGAAGCGATTGTTCAACGCTTTACTGCCAGCGGTGTTGTGGAGCATCACTTTATGCAACGGGTTGAGCGAATCCACCAGTTTTTCTTTGACTCGGGGGTTATAAAGCTGTTCAATAAACTGCTGTGTGGTCTTCAAGTCTTTATCAGAAATACGCCCACGCAAGACATTGGTAAAGTTCTCGCCTGCCAAACGATCAGCACCGATAATGTCGTTGAGTGCGCGAGAGTGCTGCTGACCAATATTGAGGTCTTTATCAAGCAAGAATAGTCCCGTATTGACCGTTTGCATAATCTCTTGCGTTTCGCGGCGAGCGGCAAATGCTTCGGCATCCGTCTCCCGTAAGCGGCGCACAAAGAAGAAAACAAAGATTAAGAAGTACGTAAAGATAGCGGCAACACCAAGTACCTGAATAAGACGAATGGTCGTCGCCTGACGCTCTGCACTATTGAAGACGTCTTTCGTCAGATTGTCTAACGAATCGTTGATAAACAAACTGGATGTCTTGGCCTGCTCAACCGCTTGCGTCAACGCATCGGCAGAGGGCACCATGACATTGTCAGCATCTTTAAGATACGTTTGGATTTTAGGTTCTAGCGCTTGCCACTGCTCATTAGCGGCAGCAACGTTGGCTTGCGCCTTACTATCAATGTTTGGCAAATCATAAGTATTGCCCTCAGCATCAGTGATCGTGCCACCTTGTTCAATAGCAGTCATAGAGCTGGTAATCAGCGCCGTGTTTTGCTCCAAGCGGCTCAGCACTCGTTGTATGTGTGGGGATTTGGTATCCTCACCATAACTACTGTCTAAGTCAAAGAGATCTTTGATTACCGCTTGCGCACTATTAGCAACTTGGTTGGTTTGATCAATCAGCGCCGTGTTTCTTTCTAATAAATTTGAGGTATAAAACGTAAACGCTAGCAAAGCACCAATCAGCGATAAAAATAGGGCAATTGAAACAATTAGACCTTGATAGCGCTTATTGTCAACATGAGGTGTGGTTGCCATCTTTAGAACTCCTTAGTTCACTTGCTTAGTATTGGTGGCAGAAGTGCTCTTGTCAGCAGAGGTATCTACACCCAACCAGCGCTCTTCAATCTCTTTAAACGTCCCTTTTGCTTTAAGCTTCACAATACCCTCGTCCACTTTATTAATGAGCTCATTATTGCCCTTGGCCATCAAGATAACTTGCTGCGCTGATGGGTTATCCTCTCCCTCATAAGGCACGATGGTGACATCATATTCTGGATGGTTTTTTGCGGTGAACTGTAAGATCGGTAAGTCGTGCAAAATGACATCGACTTTGCCTTGCATCAAATCTTCATACAATAAAAAGGCCGTGCTACGAGTCGTCATTTGACTATATTTGCCCATGGCATTGAGCTGATCTTCTTGTTTTGAGCCTTCCATAGCAGCGACGTGCATACCCTGCAAATCTTCTATGCCATTGATGGTCACATCACTTTTTGCGTACATGATAGAGGATGGGTTAAAAAAGTAAGGCGCAGATAATCCGTATTTTTCGGCGCGGTCATCTTTATAAGAAATACCTGAGATTGCTAAATCGCGACCCCCTGACGCCACACTATCAAACATGTTTTGCCACGTTTCTTTGTAAAATTCGACTTTGAACCCTTGTTCTTCACCAATCGCACGAATTGAATCGATATCAATACCTTGCATATTGCCGTAGTCATCTTGGAACGAAAACGGAGGCATCGTGCCTGTGGTCGCCACTTTTACAGTGGGGGCGGTATCAGGCAACTGACTAACAAAACTGTCTTTTTTTTCTGTGACTGGGCTTCCAGTCGCACTGGCATTTTCTTGGGTGGCAGAGTTACCACAGCCAAATAAGCCCACACTCAATACCATTGGTAACACGCGATATAACTGCACCATAATCTACCCTTTAAACTTAACGTTGTTGTACATATTAAGGAATGACAATCTAGCAAGGTTAGGTAATATTTCTACAATATTTTCTTACAGAAAGTTACGTTCGATAATACTTGGGTAAATTTGCGATTGCAATAATTATGTTTAGTTATTACATACAATTTATTATGGGTAGATCAGACTGCGATAATACTTCATATCTATAGGTAGCTGTTTATAAAGGAGACTTGGCTAGTAGGGAGCGCTGCTAGCGTTTTTAAAAGAAACCGACGGTAGTTTGGGCTAATAAAGTGGCCATTTTATAGTCCATATACTTTTAGGAGGGCGTTGGTATACAGTCAAAAGAATGAAAGGGCCATAAAAAAAGTACTTATACATAGGATGTATGAGTACTTTTAGAATGTGGTGTAAGAAGCGTAATACTTAGCGCTTACTCAGCATCATCAAGATTTAAATTACGGTCTATTTGCCAGATTAAAAAGGAACCAAGGCTCATGAGAGCAAACATAGCTATACCGATCTTCAGTACGGGATTGACCGGAAATAGATTTAGTAATAAACCACCAAAAATACCAACTGAAAACATAAGCGAGCCTTGTAGCGCACTTGCCATACCAGCACGGCGTTTTTGGAAGGCTAACGCAATGGCAGAGGCGTTCGGCTGTGTCAAACCCAAACCTGCGATACAAAAGAAGATACAGGCAAGTACCAAGGGCAGCCACGCATCCGTACCCAAAAAGAGGCCGACCATAAACAACACACCCGCAGAAATAACCTGCATCATGGCACCAAAGCGTAAAATACTTAAAATACGAAAGCGGTTGGTCAGCCATTGGTTCATCTGTGTCAGACCCACAAAGCCTGCAGCATTCATCCCAAACAGCCAACCAAAGTGGGTCGCTGAGACACCATAGGTATCCATAATCAGCTCAGAGGCCGAGCTGATGTAGACAAACATGGCCCCCATCAACAGGCCACCGCCAATCGCCGGATAATTAAAAGTGGGGTCTTTTAATAAGTCCCAATATTGACTGAGCACTTCTTTGGCAGGGCGCACATTACGGTTTTCTTCAGTCAATGTCTCAAAAAAGAAAAATTTAGTGAGTAATAGGTTGAGCGTACCAAAGGCTGCCAAAAACCAGAAAATAGAGTGCCAACTAAAAAACTGTAAAAATAGGGCACCAAGCGATGGGGCTAATATGGGGGCTAAGCCCATCACCAAAATCATAATAGAAAATGCTTTGGCGGTTTGTTTGGCCGTCAGGCGATCACGAATGGCGGCACGTGTAACCACTGCGCCCACACAAGCGCCAAGTGCTTGTATGGTTCGTCCAAAAAACAACACATATTCATTATTAGTGCTCGCACAAATAACGGAAGCGATGACATACAGCGTCATACCAATATATAAGGGCTTAACTCGGCCAACGCGATCACTAAAGGGGCCGTAAAACAGCTGACCAAACACCAATCCCAAAAAATACGCTGGTACAGAGTTGGCCATAAAGGCCGTGGAGACGCCAAAGTCATCGGCCATTGATGGTAGTGCTGGCAGATACATATCGATAGATAATGGTCCTACCGCTACGATAAGCCCAAGCATCATAATCCATGCGACAGGCAAATCAGCAGAACGCACACGCTCAGAGGCGATGGGTTTATTGGGGAGGGTAGATTTTGGAGCAGACATATTTAGACCGTTTTATATAGTGGTTATTATTTTATTATTCATGTTGTCTTTTTCGTTAGCGGTTATTAGGGCGTGTCCTCATATTAAAAATGGTGATAAAAATGAGATAAAGTGCAGGCAAACAAGGAAAAGAGCGCAGATAATATCGAGATATTAACCAGCTATTTGACGCTGTTTGACAAAATTTAGCCATTTTTAGTCCATTTAGATGACTATCGATTGAACCGAGGACATGCCCTAGTACAGAAATCAGCGGCTATTCACAAAGCCGTGCACCTCTGTATGCATCTGTGCAAACGGACAATGTTATGACAGGGTTATATTGTACTAGCGTCGCTTATACTTCAATAGTGGCATGACGTTAATAAAACAAATCTCAACCACCAAACACCATCAGAAAAATGCCTCAAAATAGGGCCAAACGTTTAATGCCTCTCTTGTTAGGATCGATTAACGGAACTGACGTTTGCCAAATACCGTACTGGCTTGCTTGGCTTTTCTGAGCGCCAGCTTACGGTTGCGACCGAGCATCATTTTTAGCTGCCATACTTTCTCTTTATATAAAGTGGCCTTAGGCTGCTGATGCATGGCATTGATGATACGCTTACTCGCCAGCACAGCATCCGGAGAACGCTCTGCAAATTCAGCAGCGAGCTTTTGCGCCTGCTCAAGCGGCGTCTCACTACAATGACTGATAAGACCCAGCTCGCAGCCTTTACTGGCATCAATGATACGTGCACTCATGGCCAGCTCTTTTAAGGTGTCTTCTCGCACCACCCCAAACGCAGATTGGGTCAGCCCCATGTCCGGTACTAAGCCCCACTTGGCTTCCATGATAGACAGTTTGCAATCAGGATGACTGACTCGTACATCACACGCTAATGCCAGCTGTAGACCTGCACCAATACAATAACCTTCTAGTACCGCAATGACGGGCACAGGCACATCGCGCCAAACAAGACAGACTCGTTGAAATGAGCTCTGCCATGGTTTTATAAGCTCCCACACGGCAAATGCTTGGTTTTTTGGATGGTTTAAATCACCCAAGTCAATGCCCGCACAAAAGGTCGCTTCCGCTCCATTTAAAATGACCGCTCGTATTGTTTTGTCTTTGCTAATACGACCTGCCACTGCAATCAGCTCATTTACTACTTGAAAGCTCATGGCGTTTTTTTTGTGCGGACGATTTAGGGTAACCGTTAGTATGTTATCAGTGATACTAACTTGTAATGTCTCATACTGGTAAGTGGCAATCGCGTTCATAACAATCCTTATTAAAAATAAACATAGTGTTGATAGCAGCAATATTAGCAGGCTTACCCTTATTCTACCGTAGCAATAACTGACTGCCACGGTACGCCCGACAAGACCGCTCTAAAATATCTATAAGATTCTGTCCACTATTTTATCCGCAAATCGATTAAGAGCCCTTAACTTTTGAGACACTGTCTTACCTACTATCTCGTTTATATCATCTTCCACGTCATATCGTTTTCACTTAAACGGTGATAATTCAGCTGAGGATAGGCGGACAGATCTAGCGCTTGTAAGTTGTTTAATGCGGTTAGCAATGCCTCATAATAAGGCTCGAGCATAGCAAACTGTGCGGGGGTGGTATGCTGGATATTTAACAAACACTTGTCTTCTAAGTCTTGACTGGCCTGACGTAACTGTGGTACCCCAGTATAACGACTACCGCCCAATATACGATGGGCAATTTGCGCCAGCGTATTACGATCACGCGCGATCCACGCTTGGGTTAGGGCTTGCTTCTCATCGTTGATCGTATCAAGCATCATAATGATAAGCTTGGCTGCTAGGTCAGGTTTGTTCGCCGACCGCGTAAGCGCATCTTGCCAGTCTAAAATGGCTAAAGTATCGTTAATGCTCCCCCCTACATTACTGCTGTTTGCATAACGATGGCTGCCTAAATCCTTTCTTTCTTGCTCAGATGCTTGTGAGTCCACATGGGCTGTCATCGTATTATAACCACTGGCTGCAGAGTTTTTCGGTGGGTTTAAGAGTGAGATGGTTCCCTGATTTTGCAAACGTAAACTCTCATAGCGCGGCTGGGTGTCACGCGGGGTTTCTCGTCTGTAGTCCTCACGAGGCTGACTATCACGCAAATAGTCATCCCGAATTTTTTTCAATGATAAAGGCCGCGTAATTTTTTGCTGACTTACCCTATCAGAGGCACTACTGCGATTGCTCTCCTCCCCTTTCACCAGTGGATAAGCCATCATGGTAGAGTCTGCAGGCCAACTTGAATACTTTTCAGCCTCTGCATTTTGCAAGTCCATAGTGTGCAAATCATTCTCTGGTGCGTCATTAGCTTGTAAGTCAACGCTATGTAGACTGGAATCAGGCAACACCGTTAGTTGAGGGGTGGTCGTTGTGCGTCCCAGCCATTTTTGCAGCACTTGCAGTAACTGAGGCTGGCTAATCGGCTTACCCACATAATCATTGATGCCGCTCGCGATAAGCTTGTCACGCTCATCGGCCAAGCCATGAGCGGTCAAGGCAATGATGGGGATTCGGCCATCATCGTGCTCAATATTGCGAATTTGTCTTGCGGCTTCATGCCCTGACATGCGCGGCATTTGAATGTCCATAAAGATTAAGTCAATACTGTTTTTATCCTGACTAGCGCCTTTATCGTCAAGGCTTGCCTCTTCATAAAGTGCGCTGTTTGATTTCTTGTTTATTTCATCGCGCGTTTCAGCTTTAGAGATTTGGGTTTTATTCGATAGACTCTGCTTGTCATTTTTCGTGGTTTTGATGTTTTTGGTTTGCTGTTTACTGATGATCTCGATGGCATCAAACCCACTACTCGCCGTAATCACCTGAATGCCAAGCTCGCTGAGCAAAGCATCGAGCACCAGTAAGTTGGGTAAATGGTCATCGACTGCCAGCACAGTCACGCCTGTCCAACGTGGCTCTTGCAGATTTTTTGGCACGCTGCGGTTTTGTGTATCGAGCATGGCGTAGAGTTGTCTTTTATCTAGTGGCTCATACAGTACATTGGCATGATAACGGTTTAGTAGCGCTTGATCGGCGGCCACTTGATAACCAAATACCGCAAGCTTGCCTTGATAATGGAGACGAATCTGTTTGAGGAGCGCCATCATATCGTCTTGAGTGTCATCATCAACGATGACCCAATCCCAATAGTTGCCACGCTCTTTTAAGGACTCAAGCACCCCTGGCAATGAGTTGGCTTGCGTCAATTTAATCGGTAAGTACTGCAAGCTGGCTTTGAGCACTTGGATGGACGCGGTATGATTGATCCAAACCAACACGTTGAACTCGTCGGTCTCACTTGCCAGTGGTGCCAAGACTGGCAGCTCAATCGTCTGACCAGTGGCGGCTTCTAACACATCGACATGTGCTGGCATGCGAAACCAAAAAGTGGCGCCTTGATTGGCAATATTTTCTTGGGCATTGTCATGAAACCCAATATCACCGCCCATTAGCCGGGTTAATTGCTTAGAGATGACCAGACCCAGCCCTGTGCCACCATATTGACGAGTGATGGATGGATCACCTTGGCTAAAGCTTTGAAACAGCATTTTTTGATCGGCCAGAGAAATCCCTTTACCGCTGTCTTGCACACTGATCATCAAGTAATTGTCTCGGTGATCGTCTAAGCTGACGCGCACCACCACATCGCCGCTGTCGGTAAACTTAATGGCATTGCCGACGATGTTGGTCAGTACTTGTTTGAGGCGCAAGGCATCACCGTTGATGCGCATCGGTACGTCGTTATAAAACAGCACCGCCATACGTAGACCTTTTTCTGCAGCCACTGGGGACAGCATATCGACTACATCGTAAATGGTGTCATAGAGATCAAACTCATGGCGATCGAGTACCAATTTGCCGGCTTCTATTTTAGAGAAATCCAAAACATCATTCACGAGTGCGAGTAAGTGAGCTGAGGATTTGCGGATGGTCTGCACATATAAGTCTTGTTCAGGGTTTAATTCACCATGACGGGCCAATAAATTAATAAAGCCATCAATACTGTTTAGCGGCGTGCGCAGCTCATGGCTAATATTGGCCAAAAACGCAGACTTGGCTTGGCTGGTCGAGATTGCCGCATCACGCGCATTACGGATAGAGATGTTCTGCATCTCCATCTCATCAAAAGCCAGGCGCAAATCATCTTCGGTTTGCTCAGCATGATCCTTGAGATCCTGAAAACTTCTGTGCAAGCGGCGCAACGTTTTGACCAAATCTTGCTGTAATAAGTTAAGCTCACCATCGGACTCAACCGGAATCGGCTGATACAGATTATCGACATGGGTGCGTTGCAGCTGTAAGCGTAGCTCATAGATTGGAGCGATCCAGCGTTTTGAATAGATGTTTAAACTTAGCAATAAAATTAAAATAGTGAATAAACCCGTAATCACCAGCGCCATGGCAATACGATACCGAGCAATATAGAGTGGCTCATTGTCCATATCGACGAGCAGCCATAGCCTCTGCCCTTCAAACTCTCCTAGCACACTGCCATAAGCCGTCCCAATAGGCGTTGGTCTTTGCGATAAGAAGTTCTCTGTTACATCTATCGAAGGCCACGCTTCATTTAATCCATAGCCTACTGCCGCGAGTACTTGATTATTCTCGTTAATAATAGCAATGCGCTGTACGTGCTGCTCGGATTGCATGCGTCCTAATTTATCTTGCACACCCTCAAGTTTAGTGAGCACGGTATTATCCGCATTGTCATCACGGCTTGCTTGCGAACGCTCCTGCTCTAATAATTCAGGAATCAGCTCAGCAATCGCTGGGGTGTAGCGAATCAGCACCGCTTCGGCCAACACTTCTTGCTCTGAGTTGCTGGCACGCATGGTTTCATAAAAGACCAAAATACCACCGACAGCCGCTAACACACAAATGGGCAAAAACACCAAGATGATGAGCTGACCATACGCACTACTGGTATCAAAACGTTTTTTGTATGCCATGCTAGCTTTACTCTCTACTGGGGTTTGCACTGTGTATAAATGACAGTGGTCAGTTGTGGTTGCCACTCATTAAATCTTAACGGCTGTAGGTATTTTAACAGTATTTATAAAGGTAGATACTGTCATCGCAAATGAGTGAATGGGCTGCCGCTATCGACTGTATGATTTTAACTGTCCAGCCGATATTAGACACGCCTCATTTACCAAAATCTCTTGATGCTCTCAGCGTAGCCAAAAACAAAATGATATAATGACGCAACTTCTTATTTTTTACCATTTTCTTGTGACTACAATAATATAATTGGCCACTAAATCACAGGCTTACACCGGTAGTCACGAGGTTAAGGCTTTTATTCAAAAACCAACATTAAATTTAAAAAATAAACCTCTGTTTAAAAATCAATTTTGAACCTAATAAGGATACCTTATGTCCGATACGGCCATGTCAAACGCTAACTTTATTACTCAGGTCACTGTCCTTGCCGATTGCGTCGGTCAGACACCATTGGTCAAATTGCAACGCTTACCTGAGCAAGCGCAAATGACCAACGGTGCAACATTACTGGCCAAGCTTGAAGGTAATAATCCAGCTGGCTCTGTAAAAGACCGTCCTGCTTTCAATATGATTTATCAAGCAGAACAGCGCGGTGACATCAAGCCTGGCGACACCCTGATTGAAGCCACCAGCGGCAATACTGGCATTGCCTTAGCCATGGTCGCTGCGATGCGTGGCTATCCGATGACATTACTGATGCCAACCAATTCAACTCAAGAGCGCAAAGACGCCATGATTGCTTATGGTGCAACCTTAATCGAGGTGGATGAGGGCATGGAAGCAGCACGCGATCTGGCATTGCAAATGCAAGCAGACGGTAAAGGTGTCGTGTTAGATCAATTTAACAACCCTGATAACAGCCAAGCCCATTACCTAACCACAGGGCCTGAATTATGGGCACAAACGGACGGTAAAATTACTCACTTCATCAGCTCAATGGGCACGACCGGTACGATTACGGGTGTCTCGCGTTATCTGAAAGAAAAAAACCCAGACATTAAAATTATCGGCCTTCAGCCTGATGAAGAAGCCTCGATCGCTGGTATCCGCCGCTGGCCTGCCGCTTATATGCCGGGGATTTTTGACGCCGATCTGGTCGATGAGGTTATGGATGTCGATCAGAGTGTTGCGGAAGTTTACATGCGCAAACTGGCTAAGACCGAAGGTATCTTCGCTGGAGTGTCTTCCGGGGCAGCCGCATGGGCCGCGATGGAAGTTGCTAAAGAAAACCCGAATGCCGTCATCGCTTTTATTGTTTGCGATCGCGGTGATCGTTACTTGTCGACGGGTTTGTACAATGTTGATGATAGCAATGTCGATAATAGTGCAAACGTTAACTAACGCCAGACAACACCGCCCAATATTGTTGAATCCACTTAAAAAACGTACAAAGCAACCGAGTGCAGACATACATGTCATACTCCAAGCGCAGTTAGCATCGTCACTCTTTATAGTGGATTCATTGTAAGCTTATAAATAGTCAGGACCACCTATGCCACAAGCCCTACCATCCGACCCTATCTTAGTCTTTGATATTGAGACTGTCGCTGATGTTGATGCAGCTCGCCGTATCTATCCCCAGTTGGCAGCGCTCAATGATGCAGATGCGCTAAGTGCATTGACTGCGATACGTACGCAAGAGGCTGGCCATGATTTTATGCGCTTACCATTGCAGCGCATCGTTTGTATTTCTGCGCTTTATATCAAAGAGGGTAAGTTATCGTTATTTTCGTTGACCGCAGATAAGTTTAACGAAAAAGACATTCTAGCCAAATTTTTTCGGGCGTTTAGTGACATTGAAACACTGCCTCAGCTCATCAGCTGGAATGGCTCGGGTTTTGATATTCCGGTGCTGATATATCGCGCCATGCAGTATGACTTGTCAGCCCCCTGGTTGTTTGAAGAAGGCGAACGTATCAAAAACATGCGATTTGATAATTACGTCAATCGTTTCCACACTCGCCATCTTGATTTGATGGACAGGTTTAGTCAGTACGGTGCCAGTCGCCGCGAAGCGATGGATGTGGTTGCTAGTTTGTATGGACTACCCGGTAAAACGGATGTCGATGGCAGTATGGTTGGCGATCTCGTCAGCAAGGGTGATTGGCAGACGCTATCGATATATTGTGAGTCTGATGTCATGAATACTTGGTTGATCTATCTGCGCTGGTTGCGTTTAACCGGTCAGTTGTCCTCAGCAGATTTTACTGCTTGGCAGCAGCAAAGCCATGATTATTTGGTCAACTATACCCAAGCAGACGGCCGTGCTCGCCATCAAGACTTCATTACTGATTGGTCAACTGCGCCCGACACATAAAAAACCGCGTGACAAATAGCGGCTTTTAGTGGCTTTCATCTTCATTTTTTAGTTATTTATCATTTATCATTAAGGCAGGTTTATGCAACCCACCGATTCAAAAACATCTACAACGCTTGATGCGACGCAAAAAGCCAGCGATACCCAAACGATTGCCATTCCTCCTAATAAGAAAAAGTCTAAACCCTCATCAAAAACGCGTCGTCGGCTAAAAGACGCGGAACCATTACCTTTTACAGTAGATGGCTTATCGCATGATGGTCGCGGCGTTGCCGTATATGGTAACGGCTTTGGGACAACGGACGGTCATATCGAGGACAAGCATGGCAAAAAAGTCTTTGTAAGCTTTGCACTACCCGGTGAAAGTGCGATGGTTAGACTGACCAACGTGCGCAACAGCTTTGAAGAAGGGGACGCTATTAGCATCACTGCAAACCCAAACCCTGAACGCGCCGTACCGCCCTGCCCGCACTTCGGGGTCTGTGGTGGTTGTAATTTGCAGCATTGGGAGCCTACAGGACAGATCAATTTTAAACAGTCCGTCTTGGCTGAAATGCTCCTACATCAAGCCAATATAGCGCCTGACCATTGGCTTGAGCCAGTCGTTGGCGATCGCCTGGGTTATCGCACCAAAGCTCGTCTTGGCGTACGTTATGTCGTCAAAAAAGAGACGGCTCTAGTCGGCTTCCGCGAGCGCTCAAGTAACTTCTTAGCAGAGTTAAATGAGTGTCATATCTTAGATCCCCGTATTGGTTTTGAGATTGAAAATCTAAAATCGCTGATTAGCACCTTAGAGAGCCGTGACAAAATTGCCCAGCTTGAATTGGCAATGGGTGAGCAAATACCGGAGCTACCCGATGGCGATCAACCTGTTGCCCTGATTGTGCGAAACTTGGCGCCGTTATCAGATGCTGACATTGATAAGTTAAAGACATTTTTTGCAGCGCGTCACTGGCAGCTGTATTTACAGTCCAAAGGCGTCGATAGTATTGAGCGCATCGCCTTGACGGACGCTGACGATATGAGCCAGCAGTTTGGACGCTTGTATTATCAATTGCCAGAGTACGATCTGACATTTGAATTTATTCCGACTGACTTTACCCAAGTCAACTTATCTGTCAACCGTCAAATGACCAAGCTTGCTTGTGATTTGTTGGATTTAAAAGCAGGTGAGCGCGTACTGGATCTGTTTAGTGGACTGGGCAATTTCAGCTTGCCCCTAGCGCGCCTCGTTGGGGAAACTGGCTCGGTGATTGGGGTCGAAGGTAGCGAAGCGATGACGGCACGCGCCGCTGATAACGCACGTCGCAATGGCATCAATAATACAGAGTTTTATAGCCAAGACTTGACACAAGACTGTACGGACAAACCTTGGGCCAACCAAGGCTTTGATGCGCTACTGATTGACCCACCGCGCTCGGGTGCTTGGGAGATTATGCAGTATTTGCCAAAATTTAATGCAGACCGCATCGTTTATGTGTCTTGCAACCCAGCAACGCTCGCCCGCGATACCAAAGCACTGTTAGAGCAAGGCTATCGTTTGACTCATGCTGCCGTGATGGATATGTTTTGCCACACAGGGCACGTTGAGTCCATTGCTCGCTTTGAGAAAATAGCAGTTTAATGCTTTTCTGCTTTACCGAAGCTGACCAAAACGATAAATAGCCGTGTTTATAGCCACTGATGCTTGACCAAAATTGGGTTAAGCTAGGCTAATAAATAACGGCTCTTTATCCTGATTCACAACAGACATTACATAGCCTCGCTTGATTTGTCCCCTTAAAATGAGATAATAGCAAACAATCTTCCTATGTTTGTTGAATGAAAACTTAGTGAACGTTTGCACTCATAACTTTATATATTTTTCGCGTATTCTATAGCTGCTAAGAATCACAATTTTTAGCAGTTGTAGTGGTTTGTAGCTGACACTTTATGAGTGTCACTTCGAGGTTTTTGCGTAGTAAATGAGGTTATAATTAACTCAATATAGCTAAGAGGAGTCGGCTATGGTAAAGATTCGTGAAGGATTACCACTAGTGGATGGACAGACCACGCAAGCCGATAGCGCAGCACTAGCGGCACAACTGGTGGCGAGCCAACGCTCTCATCAGTCTGCCAACAGCTATGCCCAAATCCCCCTCGATATCAAATACCAGCTATCCACTCACAAGCTACACACCACTTTTGATCGCTCAGCATTACATGCTTTTCATAGTCATGACCCAAAACTTGAGAACGAGTATTCTGACAACCCGCTTCTAGATGAGAATAATACACTCTCAAAACAAGAGCTGGAGGCGGTTGATTTAGATCAGGTCAATATTGACATTCCGACTTGGTTAGACAATGTCGCCAAGCGTATCGGCCAAGAGTCCGTCCCTAACCTAAGCGCTGCTTGTGAGTTTATTCGCAGTCATATGAATACCAGTGAATCTGAGCGCTCAGGTGCTTATGTGACGGGTATTGGTATGACGGACATACTGACCTATCTTTATCAAGATGAAGATGCTCTTGTCGCGGCTATGCTATACCGCAGCGCGCGTAAGTCCATTATTAGTCTCGCTGATATCGAAAAAAACTTCGGTGCGGATATATCGACTCTGGTCAAAGACACCTTAGCCATGGGTAAGCTGTCTGAGATTATTGAAAGTAACAAACGCTTAGAAGACCACTTTGTAAACAATCAACGAGATCAGCTATCCAATATCTATAGCATGCTGATTTCTGTCACCAATGACGTACGCGTCGTACTGATCAAGCTGGCTGAACGTACCTTTGCCATGCGTGAGTTGACCTTCTCTAATGAAGAACGGCAAAGCCGCGTCGCACGCGAAGTCATGACCATTTATGCCCCGTTAGCGCATCGACTGGGCATCGCCCAGCTCAAATGGGAGCTTGAAGACTTAGCTTTTCGTTATCTGGCTCCCCAGCGCTATAAAGAAATTGCCAAACTACTGTCTGAAAAACGTAGCGAACGTGAGTCCTATATTCAACGCGTGCAAGACAAGCTGAACGAAGCACTGCTGGACGCCAATATCGAGGGTGAAGTTTCTGGACGCGTGAAGCACATCTATTCTATCTACCGAAAAATGAAGCTCAAAGGCTTATCGTTTGATCAGCTTTATGACATTCGTGCGCTGCGGGTCTTGGTCAATAACCCCTCAGATTGTTATCACGTGCTCGGCTTGGTACATGGTTTATGGCGTTATATTCCCGAGCAGTTTGATGACTACATCACTAACCCCAAATCTAATGGTTATCGCTCACTACATACAGCGGTTATTGCTGAGAATAAGTCACTTGAAGTGCAGATTCGCACTCATGAAATGCACTTTGAGGCCGAGCTTGGCATGTGTGCGCATGTCAATTATAAAGAAGGCCTGAAGAAGAAACAGGACAACTATCTTAATCAAAGAATCAGCTCCTTGCGTCAGCTCCTATCTATCAATAATGAAACGCGCAATCAACCGCGCTCGTCGTTACTAACAGGCGAAGAAATAGATGACATGGGGTTTGATGAAGAAGAGCAAGTCGTTGATTTTGATGAGCTCGAACGCATTTATATCTTCAGTCGTGATGGCGATATTACCGAATTGCCAAAAGGCGCAACCGTCCTTGATTTTGCCTATTACGTACATACGCAAGTTGGTAATCGTGCGCAAGCGGCTCGAGTCAATCAGCGCTATGTGCCCCTGACCTACCAGCTCAAAACTGGCGAACAAGTTGAAATTATTACCAAGGCGTCACGCGAGCCCAATCGCGACTGGCTGGTTGCGTCACTCGGTTACATCCATACCAACCGCGCGCGCTCGAAACTGCGTCAATGGTTTAACAAGCAAGATCGCGATAAAAATATCGAGATTGGCCGTCAAATGCTCAGCAAAGAGCTCGAGCGATTGTCAGTGCATCCAAACAGCATTGATTTAAACGATTACACTCAGCATTTTCATGTCAATAATACCGATGATATTATCGTTGGACTGGTCACGGGTGACATTGGTCTCAACCAGCTCACCAGCCATATTTCTCGGCAACTACATCTAGAGCCTGAGATTCCGCCAGAAAGTTTTGTGCCAAATACGGATACCAGAGACGCAGGTAAACTTGATGCGTATAAAATTCGTATCGATGGTCTGGATAATATTGAAATCAACTTAGCAGGCTGCTGCCATCCTGTACACGGTGAGCCAATTGCTGGCTATATCACCTTGTCGCGAGGTGTCAGTGTCCACAATCGTGGTTGCCCTGAGTACTTACGCCTTATAGAGCGTGACCCTGAGCGCGAAATAGAGGCGGCTTGGCGGGTTCAATCTGGCCGCTATCAACCGGTTGATATACACGTAGAAGCCTATGATAGACGAGGATTATTACGTGATTTGACACAGATTATTGACAAAGAAAACGTGAATATTCGTCAAGTTGAGACACTGAGCAATGATGATAATATCGCCTTTTTAAAATTTCATATCGAAGTTTCAGGATTGGCACATTTATCTAAACTTCTCGCCAAACTGGAGCAACAGCACGGTATCTTACATGCACGGCGCGCTGTCGCCTAAGTAGCCCTGCCTTAACCTACATTTATTTAAAATAGAGTTCTTATAAAAACACCATGCCTGAATTACCAGAAGTAGAAACCACTAAGACAAGCCTTGCACCATTGTTAGGGCAACGCGTCATCGATGTAAAAGTATTTCAACCAAAGCTACGCTGGTCTATGCCCGATGACTTGGATAGTTTGGTTCATTACACATTAGACAGCGTTGAGCGTCGAGCGAAGTATTTAATACTGAATTTTCTGCCATTAGCACCTAACGATGGCAGCTCTGCTACGCAAGCAGGAACATTGTTACCGCGTCAGCTCCTAGTGCATTTAGGAATGTCAGGTAGCTTACAGCAACACAGTGACGGTACTGATACACGTAAACACGACCATTTGGTGATAGTGTTTAGTGACGTGGATGACACAAAGTCGCAGCTACACTATTATGATCCCAGACGTTTTGGCTCAGTTTTATGGTATAAGGATTATGGGACGAATCTGTTAGATCATCTAGGCCCCGAACCACTGGCGGATGAGTTTACTGCAGACTATTTATATCAGTTCATCCAACGCACAAATACAGCTGATATAGACGAGACTGATAAAACAGCCCGTAAAACCAAGTTAAAGAAACCACAGCCCATTACCCGCCCCATTAAATCTGTCATTATGGAACAACAAATTGTGGTTGGGGTTGGGAATATTTATGCGACCGAAAGTTTGTATCTGTCAGGGATCCATCCTGCTACCCCTGCCCATCACCTGTCTTACGATCAGCTCACTGTGTTGGTTGCCCATATTAAGGCAATCTTACAAAAAGCCATAGAGCTTGGAGGGTCAACCCTACGAGACTTCACGGTGGCAAGTGGCCAAACGGGGTATTTTCAACAGACATTAAACGTTTACGGCAAGCAAGGTGAGACTTGTCCGCATTGTAGTACGGTACTTGAGAACATCAAGCTAAATGGCCGCGCTAGTGTTTACTGTGCCAACTGTCAACCACTCATCTAAAGACTGTTTTAGCAATGTATGTCTATGGCACCCTAAACATGGGTAGTCTGTTATATAGTCAGATTAATATAAAAGAGATACACGGGGCTGGAATAAATTTTTTGTAGCCTCTGTCGGCGTAGACACAAAAAGCCAGAAAAAGTTGAACCAGTCGCGCAGCATAATATCGTGTATTCATTTTATTCAGTATTGACCATAACAACTAAATACTTCCGTTTAAACGTTCTAACTTTTTTACTACGCTCGCTACATGGTACGCATTTTTGTTGCTTATTCACGTACATCTTGCTTTAATAGGGCTAACAGCTACATAAGTCGTGCAGCTTTTTTGGTTGCCTGTAATATTCAGTCTACCTATTATTTTTATACTGTTTGTGCATAGCAACGGCAGCAGTCAGTAATCATACCCATTATGAATTTTAGGACATCGTTATGACGGTTAAAGCCAAGAACCAACGCTCAGTTAAACAGCAAGTTTTTACTGTAGCTGCAAGTTTAAGTTTATTGGCCGCCAGTATGCAGCCTGCTTTGGCAGCCATAGAAATTGATGAAACAGACTTTGGTCCTTCGTATGAGACTATGGTGGTGGATACGGTTGTAGGTAAGCCGCTACAACTTGTCAATGCCGTTGCTGGTACTGCCGCCTATCTTGTCAGTCTACCCTTCTCGCTTATCGGGGGTAATGCCGATCAGGCGCAGCAGAAATTATTTGTTGAGCCTTGGGATGCGATGGGCCGTTGTCTAGGTTGCACTGTTGCCGAAGACAATTATTATAAATCACAAGCCACTAATGATAATGTGGTACGTATCGTTGTTGACCAACCATCAGAGATTTTGATTAACACCAATGATTATGTGGTAGTCACTCCGTAAGCGGTTTGCTCTTTTAGAAGTTTTTAAACGGTACGTATGATTTAAAAGCTGCAACTTTATCAATCGACAATAAAAAAAGGCTAACATCGCGTTAGCCTTTTTTTGTTGCTTGACTCTTATTAAGCCAAACTATTAAGCACCTTTTTTACTACGACCATGACGCTTACGCTCACTTTCGGTCAAATAGCGTTTGCGGATACGTATGGCTTTTGGCGTTACTTCCACGAGCTCATCGTCTTGAATGAATTCAAGCGCCTGCTCAAGAGTGAACTTGACAGCTGGCGTCAACGTCAACGCTTCATCAGTACCACTAGCACGTACGTTGGTCAACTGTTTAGCAGTCGTTGGGTTGACCGTCATATCATCGTTACGCGAGTTCAGGCCAACAATCATACCCTCGTAAACTTCAAGCTGTGGCTCAGCAAATAATTTACCGCGTTTTTGTAGGTTAAACAGGGCAAAGCCTAGGCAAGTACCATTGGCCATAGAAACCAATACACCGTTAGAGCGGCCACCCACATCACCGATCTTTTGCGGACCGTAATGTGAGAAGCTTGACGTCATGATGCCACTACCTGAAGTCAGCGTCAAAAACTCTGAGCGGAAACCAATCAGACCACGTGCTGGCATCGTAGCCTCAATACGCATACGACCTTTGCCATCCAGCTCCATGTTAGTCATCTCGCCTTTGCGTAGACCAACCTGCTCCATGATAGAACCTTGATGCTCTTCTTCGATATCAAAGACAACATTTTCATATGGTTCTTGCAGCTTACCATCAACTTCTTTGACAATAACTTCTGGACCTGAAACACCCAGCTCAAAACCTTCACGGCGCATGTTTTCAATAAGTACAGACAAATGAAGCTCACCGCGACCTGATACTTTAAATTTATCAGGAGATTCTGTGTCTTCTACACGCAACGCCACGTTATGAATCAACTCACGCTCAAGACGTTCACGAATATTACGTGAAGTCACAAACTTACCATCACGACCAGCAAAAGGTGAGTTATTGACTTGGAAGTTCATAGAGACAGTTGGCTCATCAACCGTTAGCGCTGGTAATGCTTCAACGTGATTAGGATCACAGATAGTATCTGAGATATTAAGCGCATCAATACCTGTGATACAAACGATGTCGCCCGCTTGTGCATCTTCTACTTCGATACGATCCAGACCATGATAGCCCATGATTTTTAGGATACGACCATTACGCGTTTTGCCATGCTTATCAATGACAGTAACTTGCGTATTGGTTTTAACCTTACCGCGCTGAATACGACCAATACCAATAACGCCGACAAAGCTATTGTAGTCGAGGCTTGAGATTTGCATACGGAATGGCGCATCTGCATCAACCTGTGGAGGCTGTACAACATCGACAATAGTTTTGAAAAGTGGTGTCATGTCATCAGCTAAATCATCGGCTTCTAGACCTGCAATACCATTCAATGCTGAGGCATAAACAACTGGGAAATCCAACTGCTCATCTGTGGCCCCTAGGTTGTCAAACAAATCAAAAATTTGATCCATGACCCAATCAGGACGTGAGCCCGGACGGTCAATTTTATTGATAACCACAATCGGCTTTAGGCCTTGCTCGAATGCTTTTTGCGTGACAAAACGAGTTTGAGGCATTGGACCATCAACCGCATCAACCACTAGAAGTACGCAGTCAACCATCGACATAACACGCTCAACTTCACCACCGAAATCGGCGTGACCTGGGGTATCGACGATATTGATACGGTATTCAGTTTCTGAAGTTTGGTCTGTCCAGCGGATGGCTGTGTTTTTAGCCAAAATAGTAATACCACGTTCTTGCTCAATATCGCCTGAATCCATTGCACGTTCAGCAATGTTTGCACGGTCGCCAAAAGTACCAGACTGATGTAATAACTTATCAACCAAAGTTGTTTTACCGTGGTCAACGTGGGCAATAATTGCAATGTTACGCAGGTGTTTGATATCGTTCGCCATATAAAATGCTCGTTTCGTCTTAAAAAAATGCAGTAGCAGTAAGCGCCGCTGGATAAACTTTTATCATAAATCAGTTAGACGTTGAATACCTAAATTTGACAACGGCACAATAGGGCAGTTAATCAAACAACTTCAATATAATCAAGTATCTACACTGATAAATTCATCATACAGATAGCTATGCTAAAGTACATTCTGTCAGTTTACAGAATGTTTGGGCAGCTAGTATAACATTATTGCTTCATAAATTTATGTAATAACTTGCTTATATCAATACATAAATAAAAAAAGCCACCCAATGGGCAGCTTTTTTTGTAACTTCATGTTTGACTACATAACCAATTGGCTATTACTTACTGAACAACCATGTCTTTAGTTTGTTCAACAGTCATTGTTTTGTCACCAGTGATGATGGCATAAACACGACGGTTCATAGCACGGCCTTCTTCAGTGTCGTTTGGCGCGATTGGGTTGTCATAACCATAACCAACTGTTGATAGACGGTTTGGAGCAATACCGAATTCGTTAGTTAGCATAGATTTAACGGCAACGGCACGAGCTTCAGACAGACGTTGGTTGTAACGTGCTGAAGGACCAGTTTTAGAAGCATGACCTTCGATACGTGCGGTAGAGTTAGGATACTCGCGCATCTTCTCTGCTACTTTAGCGATTTCAGGCTTATATTGGTTTTTGATAGCTGATTTGTCGTTATCAAAGAACACACGTAGTTCCATTTTCAGCTCATCAGTAATATCTACTGGTACTGGGCAACCGCGCTCATCAACAACCACATTCATTGGAGTGCCTGGGCATGCATCGATGCTATCAGGTACGCCATCACCGTCAGAATCAAGATCAGACTCAACAACCACTACTGGCGTAGTGTCAACTACTGGCTCTTGCATTGGTGGTACTGCGACCGTAGGCGCTAAATGGCCACCTAGTACAACTTCTAGACCGGCCAAGGCCATGCCTTCCCACCAGTTGTTATCAAAGTTATGGATCGCACGAGCTTCACCACGTAGGCTTAGCGCGTCGTTGATGCGATACATAGCACCTAGACCTAGGTTACCGATAGTATCTTTAGTGCCACTAACTTTGTCACCTGAAGAGTCTTTAATCTCAAGTTTAGATTGGCCAGCACCAACTAATACATATGGCTTAAGAGCGCTATCAGTATAACCAGTGAACTCTTCGGTACCAATTAAGAAGTTACCAGAGATCATTTCTTGTTCTGCGTCGAAATTATCAGAACCGTCTTGGCGGATAGCATCAGTGTTTGATACACCATACTCCACTTGGAACTGAGTAGAAGGAGTAAGTTCGATACCTAACGCTGCACCAGTGTATAAACCATCTTCTTTATAGTAACTATCGCCTTGGCCATTGTAATTTTCTAGTAATTCAGCTTGATCATCATCAGCGCCTTCGCTGTAGTGATAACCTAATAATAGTGGGCTAATAGTAACACCAGCATTCGCTGCTAAAGGAGCAGCCGTTACGGCAACCAAAGCTAGAGCAATTTTATTCAATTTCATGGACTTCCTCCAAAGGATAATTTTAGTGATGCGTGAAGCAAAACCGATTTTCAAGATATTCTAAAGTAGACATCTTTTACGCATTTTAAGTTACAAAGCAAAACCAATTAAGAAGTAGCTTAGCGATTATCAATTCAGTTTACAACTTTTTTCGTTAACGAGCTACACATTATTACACGATAATGTTGTAACTAAAACACAATAACCTGCTGAAGTTACCTAGAACTAACACACCTTACGCTTTTTATCTTTTGTATGTCAGTTCACAAAAGATAGCAATCTTAACACTATCTATTGTCTGCGCTTATTTTAATATAGTTAGTAATTTTTCTCTATTACTAAAACCTTTCCTTCACTAATTGAAACATTTTTTGACAGTAGACATATATTCTGTTTATATTAGATCAGTCAACATTATTTCACCCTATAGCCTAGTTGTTTTTTTCTTTAGATCTACACATTGCTATGTCCTTACAAGTCTATTTCAAAATGTTTAGATGAAAAGATAACTAGAGAGACAACGCTAAAAAATGAGCTTGCTCTATTGTATGGCACCAAACTCCTTCTCATAGGTAATAAAACCTTATGACCCCGTTTGATAAGACATCGTTAAGTGATAGAAAACTCTCTACCTCTATCTTGCTCACATTAACTTTAGGTAAGAGTGGTTTGGTTCGTCACAGACTTTGGCAATGTAGGACTCAGGTCTATCGGGGCTTTCGCTATCATTTTACAGTGAGCCAAATTCTCTCAGTAGACAAAAGCGCTTATAGGTATAAAGGAAAGCAAGGTTTTACCTTGGTTGAGCTGATTGTCACCATAGCGGTATTGGCGATTATAATGACGATTGCAGCTCCCGCTATTCGTACACAGTTAGCGCGTATGGAAGCCAAACGTATTAAAAATCAGGTAGAAAACTCACTTACCTTGGCAAAAACGGAGAGTTATATCAGAAGACAGAATATCATTGTTTGTCTGTCTAACGCAGGCGGGCGCTGCCACAGAGACAGCGATAAGACACTTTTATTGTTTATAGACAAAAACGACAATAAAAATTTTGATGCTCAAACAGATCTTTTAATAAGGCAACGCACTTTGAACCCTAAATACGCGAAGCTAAGTTTGCGCGTAGGAGGCAGGCGTCACTACATCAAATTTTGGGGTGATAGTGGCAAACCGCGAGGGCACTTCGGCCATATCAAATACTGTCCAATCGTGGCTTATAATAGCGCAATGTATTTAATATCTTTTAGTCAATCGGGCAAGCTTACGCAAAAACTTAACGAAAACCATCCCACGCAATGTGATAAATAGTAAGATTGGCACGTATTATATTTTAGCTATCTTTGTACATCGCACTTTTCATCATAATGACCGCTTGCTCGATCCCCACGAATATAGCATCTGCAATGAGCGCATGACCGATGTTTAACTCATAAATGCCTTCAATTTGCGCAATAGCCCTGACATTATCACGTGTCAGACCATGACCGGCGTTAATTAAAAGTTTATTATTGATACGTTGGGCAGTGACGACGGCTTGTTTGATTCGTTTTAGCTCAGCATTTTGCACGTCTATGTTGCCTGCCAAGCCCGCCTCTGCATAAGCGCCTGTGTGCAACTCAATAGCATCTGCGCCGCAATCTACGGCGGCAGCAATTTGTGTTTCTTCAGGATCAATAAACAAAGACACTTTACTGCCTGCAGCTTGTAACTGGCTAATATATTCTGTTAACCAAGTTACCTGCCCTGCCACATCAAGCCCGCCTTCTGTCGTCAGCTCTGCACGCTTTTCAGGGACTAAGCACACCCAAAATGGTTTTACTTTATTAGCAATTGCCAGCATCTCATTGGTTGCCGCCATCTCTAGATTCATTCTGGTGGTCAACTGCGCCGCTATCTCATACACATCTGAATCTTGAATATGACGGCGATCTTCGCGCAAGTGTATGGTGATGCCATCTGCACCTGCCTGCTCACAGAGTAAAGCAGCATCCAAAGGACTGGGATAGTTGACCCCGCGTGCTTGACGCAAAGTGGCTACATGGTCAATATTCACCCCTAATAAAGGTTTTCGTGAGGTCTTTTCCGATAGAGATAACGAAGAGAGGGTCATAAGAAATCCTTTTGATAACGATACTCAGTTGACTTATATGTAATGATAAAAAGGTACTATTTCACATGACCTTAATTTAACAGCGGTGCTACTACGCAAATACCCTCTTTACTGTTGATAACGCTGCTGCTGCTGCCATAGCAAACGACTTTGTAGCGGTTGATACTCGAGCAAATGATCAATCAGCTGTCGATGTAGTTTTGACCAGTGATTTAACGTGGCTTCAGTAATGCCCAATTTAGCCATCTGGATAATGTCAGTACCCATCAGAACCGTTTGTCCAGTAGCACTCTCTAAATGCTCAGACTGTCTATTATTCTGAAAGACAGGTACTAAGCCCACGTCAGGCAAAAAACGATAACAACAATCGGGAGCAATAACATCCTCAGCACTGTCATGCGTGAGCGTGAGCGTAAAACCCAGCTCGTTAAATAAATGATGCTCAAACTGCCGTAAACACAACCGCAACTCATTGGCGCTTAAAGGCTGCCTAAGTTGTCGTAGACTGTTCTCATAATGCTGCCACAATACTGGCATTGGGTCTTCAGTAGGTAGCAGGCGCCATAATATTTCATTCAAATACAACGCTGAGTACTGCTGCTGACCAGTAATATTTTCATAAGGCCTAGCGCTTAATACCGCCCCTAATATGTAAGGCACACTGTCTTTTTGCGTCTCATCTGTTTGGGTAGTCGTTTGTGATGCGACACCAATTTGGCTGAATGTCTTTAAATCACGTTGACCCGTGGCAAAGAGCTGTAAAGGCATAAACAGTGGTGCGCCCTTTTTTCCCACGCCATGTATCACACCATGCTGCTGAGAAAAAAGATAATACAAGGCACGCTTTTCTTGGTAGGGGCGCTGATGTAATAAATAACCGACTAACGCTTCATTACGCATTTTTTATTACCTCAGCACCGAGCCTTTATACGATCGTAAAAAGGCGGTTATTCAATCGCTATCAGTATCCTAGACTGGTCAAGGCACGTTCGTCATCAGACCAACCGCGCTTCACTTTCACCCACAGTGTTAGCATGATTTTTTTATCGAAAAGTTGTTCCATATCTTTACGAGCGTCCATCCCGACTTGTTTAATACGCTGGCCTTTATCACCAATGACGATGGCTTTTTGACCACTGCGCTCGACGTAAATAGTCGCGTCAATAAACGTACAAGCCTTACGTGGACGACCTGTTTTTGGATCAGTATGGGCAGGCTCATCCTTGAACGCATCAATCTGTACCGTTAAATCATAGGGCACTTCATCACCGGCACTACGCATGATTTTTTCGCGGATGATCTCACTGGCCAAGAAACGCTCTGAGCGATCAGTGATCTGTTCGGTATCGTAGATAGGTGCCGCAACTGGTAGATGAGACGCAATCACCTCTTGCAGGCGATCGAGGTTTTGGTTTTTTAACGCAGATACTGGCACGATATCGGCAAAGTCAAAACTGTCGTTAAAGGTCTCAATCAGCGGCAATACGCTGCCTTTATCTTTTAAGGTATCTGATTTATTAATCACCAGCACCACGGTTAAGTCAGTATCGCCAAGCTTTTGTAACGTTAGTAAATCATCATCACGCCACTGATCTGAGTCGACAACGAACAACACCAAATCCACGTCTACTAGGGCTGATACGGCGGCTTTATTCATGCGCTCATTAATAGCTCGCACTTCATTACGGTGGATACCAGGTGTATCAACAAACACAGCCTGCATCTCATGGTTTGACAAAATACCATGGATACGATGACGAGTCGTTTGCGGTTTACGTGAAGTGATAGATAGCTTTTGACCCAGTAAGTGATTCATCAAAGTCGACTTGCCAACGTTTGGTCGCCCAACAATGGCAACATAGCCAGACTTAAAATCATCAGCCATACGCGTATGACCGCTTGGGGCAAAGAACTCTTCAATTGCCATGTCATTTTCTAGCGATATATCTTCTGACTGATCGATACTCTTATTCGTTAGAGCAGCATTCGTTAGAGTCGCGTCATCTTGGTTTGGATGCGTCTCTGTGTTGTTGATCATATCGTTGGTACTGTCTTCATTATTTGATGGCACATCAGTACGATTGCTCATAGGTTAATCCTGTAGAGTTTATAACCAGCCAAACGGCACTTCATAGTGGATTGGGTATATCCGCACTAAAAAAATGACATCGTTATCGGCTGGGAAATATTTGAGGTTTTAAAATAAGTAACATTTAATATAAATAGAATAAGTGCTTACTAAAGTAAAAACCACTTAGAAAGATATCGTAAATGTAAAGTGAGGTTTGCCGCCAAATTCATACCCATTAAGAGCGCTTTTTGGCTGAACCTGGCAGTTTGTGTAATTGATTGATCATAAGCTCTGCCGCTTTTTGTTCGGCGATGCGGCGGCTCTCACCAGATTCAGTAATGTCAGGGCAGTTATTGATATTAACATGGCAACGTACGACAAAAATTTGATGCGGCGCGTTACCACGCGTTTCCATCAGCTCATAATGGGGCAAATCAAACTGCTTAGATTGTAGCCATTCTTGCAGTCGACTCTTGGCATCTTTTAATGCTTTTTGATCATTCACGCTATCAATTAAATCCCCGTACCATGAGAGCACACAGTGACGCGTAATCTCCATATCTTGGCTGTCTAAATAGATCGCTCCGATTAACGACTCCACAGCGTCCGCCAATATAGAGGCACGATTGCGACCACCGCCCTTGCGCTCCCCTATCCCCAATATGAGGTGGTTAGAAAGCTCGAGGTTTTGGGCAATAATAACCAATGACTCCTGACGCACCAAAGTCGCGCGCATGCGAGTGAGCCGCCCTTCATTTTGGCTAGGATAACGATGGTATAAAGCTTCACCCACAATCATCCCTAAAAGCGCATCTCCCAAAAACTCTAAGCGCTCATAGTTTTTTTTGCTATCAAATGAGCGGTGTGTCAATGCAAGTTTTGGGAGACTCACATCATTAAACACATAGCCTAACTTGCGTGTTAATACCGTTAAACGCTGAATAAATTCTGCGCTAACAAGCGTATCGACAGACGTGCTATTTTTTTGGGAAGTAGGAACCGCTTGGGAGTGCTGCGAAGTTGGTTTCATGCGAGGCTTATGGTTATCCCTTCTGTTTTACTGGTTTAATAAGTAATCGTAGTTAGTGGTTGGTTACGAAAAAAATGAACGCTCTCTTTCGTTATTCTGCTGTTGCCATCTCGATGTCACCTTCAAAACGATTGACGATATCAACATTGCCAAAAAAGGTATTGGTGACGGCGTACTGTTTATGAATCGCCAATTGTCCCGTTTTTTTATCAGTAAAAGTAAAGACGTCTTCTGCCTTGGTGTCATAGTCACCATTGATAGATAACTGCTTATTGACCCGTTCAACGAACTGCTTGGCCGTCTCATTGTTTTTATTTGACTCTTTAAGCTGGGCGCTTAAGGTCTTGCTCAATTGATAATCGCCAATCTGAGCCGGTACGATAGCAATGATTAATTTGGCAGCAACACCCAAAACGATAATGATTAAAACGATGCTCGTCACACTAGCACCACGCTGCGTGGACAAACCAGATAATTGCTGCATTATAGTCTCTCTCTACTGGTAAATGACTGTTTTTGGATACCTAGGTGCTAGGTAATCTTTGATTAAACAGCAACAATATTAGCACAAAATTATTATCGTTAACTCAACCAATAGAGCTTCTTATACACTTAATCAATCGTGCCATTACGGGTAAAGGTCGGTAAATTTAGCCCAGGTGGTTTATGCATCCAAATATATACCGCCTTACCAGCCAAATTCTCATCAGGCACAAAGCCCCAGAAACGACCATCGGCACTGCGATCACGGTTATCACCCATGACAAAATACTGGCCTTCTGGCACACGAATGCGCCAACTCGTCCCTTCTGAAATCACCACTTCTGGCGATTGCTGTTGTAAAAACGGCGCGTACTGCGAGCTATTCATACTATCTAAGTAGCGCACCAGATGCTTGTTGTCACCTTGCGTCTCTTCAAAGTACCTCGCTTCTTTCTCTTCTTGCTGCCCCAGCGCGGCAGCGCTTTCTTCTGTAAGCACTTGTCCTGGGCCAATTTGACCTGGTAAATAAAGCTGTGAGGTCAATTCAGTATTTGCTGCAAAAGTTACCGGTTTAGTCTCAACTGGCACATCATTGATCGCCAGTGTGCCTTGATCATAGCTGACAGTATCGCCAGGCAAACCAATCACACGCTTGATATAATAAATACTCGGATTTTCAGGATAACGGAATACGGCCACATCACCATGTTCAGGTTCGCCCGTATCCAAAACCTTATTATACGTCAGCGGTAGTCGCACGCCATAGGCGTACTTATTAACCGCAATAAAATCGCCAGTATATAAAGTCGGCACCATAGAAGATGAAGGAATATTAAAAGGCTCAATCAAAAATGAGCGCACTATTAATACGATGGCCAGTACGGGGAAAAAGTCATAAGCCCAGCGTACCAGTAAACTTTCATGACCACGGCCGCGAGTTTTACGCTGTTTGAGCGCCAACTTATCTAATAGCCAAACAATCCCTAAGCCTATAGTCAACGGCACTAAAATTAAATTAAAATCAAAATCCATACCAAATTGCCTATTAACGAGCGGCTTATCTCACAGCTTTGACGATAAGACCAACCACACTTGACGTATTATGTGCAAAAATCAAATAAGATAGAGACAAATACTAACTATCCACTTGTAACACCGCTAAGAAGGCTTCTTGCGGGATTTCTACGTTCCCCACTTGCTTCATACGTTTCTTGCCCGCTTTTTGCTTAGACAACAGCTTTTTCTTACGTGAGACATCGCCACCATAACACTTGGCTAAAACATCTTTGCGCATGGCTTTGACCGTACTACGACCAATAATCTGGCTACCAATCGCTGCTTGAATGGCGACATCGAACATCTGACGCGGAATCAACTCTTTCATCTTGGTCACTAGCTGATTGCCACGGAAACGCGCTTGGTCTTGGTGCACAATCATCGCTAGCGCATCCACTTTATCGCCATTGATCAAGACATCTACTTTGACCAGTTTATCAACTTGATAACGCTCAAAGTTATAATCTAGTGAGGCAAACCCACGAGAGACCGACTTTAGACGGTCAAAGAAGTCCATGACCACTTCACCCATCGGAACATCAAAGATCACTTGGACTTGCTTGCCCATAAAGCGCATGTCTACTTGTACACCGCGACGCTCGATACACAAGGTCATGACATTGCCCAAGTAGTCTTGCGGCACCAAAATCTGACAACGGGCAATCGGCTCGCGGAACTCTTCGATATTATTAGGCTCAGGCAATCTCGACGGATTATCCACATAAATCACTTCGCCGTCTTTCTTTTCAATCTCATAGATCACTGAGGGTGCGGTGGTGATTAAATCCAAGTCATATTCGCGCTCTAAGCGCTCTTGGATAATCTCCATATGCAGCATACCTAAGAAGCCACAGCGAAAGCCAAAGCCCAACGCATCAGAGGTATCCGGTTCAAAAAATAACGAAGCATCGTTAATCTGTAATTTCTGTAGTGCTTCACGGAATTTTTCGAAGTCATTGGCATCTACTGGGAACATACCTGCATAGACTTGCGGGGTAATCTGTTTAAAACCAGGAATACGCTCGACATCAGGCGTTTTGGAATGAGTAATGGTATCACCAACTGGTGCGCCAGCAATGTCTTTGATACCAGCGATAACAAAGCCTACTTCACCTGCTTCTAAAATACCCGTGTCTAAGGGCTTTGGGGTAAACACACCGATAGAGCTGACTGGATGGGCATCGCCGGTCGATTTGATATAAATCTTATCGCCTTTTTTTACCGTTCCTTGGCGCACGCGTACTAAAGAGACCACGCCTAGATAACTATCAAACCATGAATCAATAATTAGCGCTTGTAGTGGCGCGTCGCGGTCACCCGTTGGTGCTGGAATAAACTCGACCAGCGCTTCTAACAGCTTATCAACGCCCAAACCCGACTTGGCAGAGACTCGCGGCGCATCAACCGCGTCAATCCCAATGATGTCTTCAATTTCTTGAATAACACGCTCAGGCTCGACTTGTGGCAAATCGATCTTATTTAACACCGCCATGACCTCTAGACCCTGATCAACAGCCGTATAGCAGTTGGCCACAGACTGCGCTTCTACGCCTTGCGCGGCATCAACGACCAAAAGTGCGCCTTCACAAGCGGCTAATGAGCGCGACACTTCATAAGAGAAATCGACGTGTCCTGGGGTATCGATAAAGTTCAGCTGATAACGCTCACCATTAGGATGATCATAAAATAAAGTGACCGACTGCGCTTTGATAGTGATACCGCGCTCACGCTCAATATCCATGGAGTCAAGTACTTGCGCCTGCATCTCACGATCTTGCAAGGCACCGCACATTTGAATAAAACGATCAGCAAGCGTCGACTTGCCATGATCAATGTGGGCAATGATTGAAAAGTTACGAATATTGGCTAATGCAGTCACAAAGCGCCTACTAAATTAAGGGTGATAGAATAATAAAACTAAAGGCTATTCTAGCAGTTTTCCACTATAAAGTAAGGCGATTTTATTAGCAGTGAGGGGATTTACCAATGAAGTAACCATGGCTTGACTGTGGGCAGAGAGTATTTAACACATTAGTAACGCATAGCAACCATTGTGACACTCATTTATTTTAGGCAAAAAAAAAACCAATCACAAAGGATTGGCTTTTTAAATACTGCAGTCTTACTATAAATGGTGGCGATGAAGAGACTTGAACTCTTGACCTCACGATTATGAGTCATGCGCTCTAACCAGCTGAGCTACATCGCCATTTAAGGATCGGTATTATGCCGATACAGGTGACAGTCGTCAACCCCTAGTTAGCATTTTTTGCAAAAAATATGAATTTTATTCAAATTAAGCGCAAATATTCATATCACGAACAATAAAAAGGTTTGGTAAACCGATAAGCCGGGTTCTGTCGTGGACAATCATTCCTCTAGGCGTATCATCGCTAATACGCTCAAGCAACCTACCCGCATCGAACGCGGGCCGCGCCATGCCGATGCCTATTTGGTCTTGCTACGCGTGGAGTTTACCATGCCGTGAACTGTTACCAGCCACGCGGTGCGCTCTTACCGCACCCTTTCACCCTTACCGATGACATTGACGTCTTGCGACAATCAAATAAGCCAAAGGCGGTCTCCTCTCTGCTGCACTGGTCGTCAGGTTACCCTGCCCAGCCGTTAGCTGGCACGCTGCCCTATGTAGCCCGGACTTTCCTCCCCTGCTCGTCTGTTGCCAGTGTGCAGCGGCGATTGCCTAGTCTACCAAGCGCGCTAGTATAGCAAACCTCACGCTTTGCTGGGAATCTCTTTTTGGTTTATTTTTAGTATACGTACAAATGTATTAGAAACGCGTTAGAAAAATTTAAATAAAATCTTTTGGCAAAGATAAGTCAATATCGTTCGAAGCATCATTCATCTGCTTAGCCAATGTCAACCACTGCGTCTTTGGATAATGCTGGTCTAAATAATTTTGTAAAAATTCCATGGTACTGGTGGCAATTTCAATGTCTGTATTAACATTAAAGTCGACATCATGAATATGGTTGTAGATGACGCTATGCACAGTGAGGCCGCGCGATTTTATGGCCTCCAAACTGAGTAACGTATGATTGATACTGCCCAAACGCCCTGAGGTGACCAAGATTACAGGATATCCTTGAGTCGCAATATAATCCAAGGTTAACAATTGCTCCGTTATCGGCACCAGTAGCCCGCCTGCCCCTTCTAGCAGCACCACATCATAATCCACTTGTAAAGCTCTAGTAGCGTGGGTAATCACCTCAGGATTGACAACGTCGTTAGCAAGGGCGGCAGATAAATGCGGTGAGGCGGGCTTCTCATAGCGATAAGGACAAGTGGTAAAATTCAGATCACACGGCTGCAGATCGATCCCCATCAGTTCGCGATGGGTCACAATATCATCAGCAATGTTCATGGTGCCATTATCTGGATTTATTGAAACGCCTGTTTGCACCAGCTTTTGCGTGATGACGTTCACGCCTTGCTGAGTGAGAGCATGGGCAAGCATGCCTGTCGCATAGGTTTTGCCAATCTCGGTATCGATACCTGAAACAAATAAAACGCTCATCATTGACCTTGCTTTGTTAAATACATGCGTATCACTTTTAGCAGTGCTTGGCATAAAGTCATCAGTTCATCATCAGTAATGACATACGGCGGCATAATATAAACCAGTTTACCAAATGGTCTGACCCAAATACCGTGCTCAATCAATAAAGACTGAAACACGGGCATATCAACATCGGCTTCTAACTCGATAACGGCGACCGCACCAAGACAACGCACCTCAAAGACGCCCTCTAAAGTTGCAGCGACGCCAAGTTGTTGCTCCATAATGCATTGCATATTAGCGGTACGTGCTTCGATATTATAAGACATAATCAAATCAATCGACGCACACGCAACTGCACAGGCCAAAGGGTTACCCATAAAAGTAGGGCCATGCATCAGCGCTGGATAGTCACTATTATGTATGGTCTCGGCAATTTTTCGGGTACATAACGTGGCTGCAAAAGTCATGTAGCCGCCCGTCAGTGCCTTTCCAATGGTCATAATATCAGGACTGATACCAGCATGCTCACAGGCAAATAGTTTGCCACTACGGCCAAAACCGGTGGCGATTTCGTCCGCAATCAATAGCACATCGTGCTCATCGCACAGTTGACGCAGTAATTGCAAATAGTCAGGGCTATAAAAACGCATGCCGCCTGCGCCTTGAATGATTGGCTCAATAATAAATCCTGCCAGCTGCGCGCCATACTCTACAAAGAACTGAGATAGTCCAGTGCGCTCCTCTACTGTCAAAGCACGCTCAAACCCAAGTGGCGGCGCAGGGACAAAGTGTTGCATCGGCAACTGCTTACCATACAAGCTATGCATACCATTAACAGGATCACAGATACTCATCGCGTGCCATGTATCACCGTAATAGCCTGAACGCGTCGAAGCAAACTGCTGCTTATTGGGACGATTGGCGGCTATTTGATATTGCAGCGCCATCTTTAGGGCAACTTCTACGGCGATGCTGCCACTATCGGCATAAAATATGGCGTCAAGTCCAGCCGGCACGATTGAGAGCAGTTTTTTACCCAAGTCTATAGCGGGCTGATGGGTCAGGCCACCAAACATCACATGCGCCATTTTGTCCAATTGCTGTGTAATGGCGGCATTCAGTTTTGGATGATTATAGCCATGCACGCTCGCCCACCATGATGACATCCCATCAATCAGGCGGATGCCGCCTTGGGTGACAATATGGATCCCATCGGCGTGATCAATCACGATATTGGAATAGGTCGGCGGCAGGCTGGCGTATGGGTGCCACAGATGCTGCTGGTCAAAGTCGCTCATTGACTGAAGTATGTCTGTCATCATCGTTTTGTCCCTAAAACACTTTTACATCAACTTTTATATATAGTCAGTCCTAAATCCAATCGATACGCTAATATCGCTGTGCTACTGGTGCAAATTTTTCTTATGTGCTGTTCGCAAGCGTGACAGATGCGGCGTAAAATTTGTCCCAGCAGCCCTGTATCGTGTTCAAAGTGAGTCAACTGTCTGTTTCTTTAGTAACTTATTGACCCGTAATGCGCTTGTATTTGGCAAGCAAATCACTCTCGGTTTCGACATGGTTTGGGTCATGAGGAATACAATCAACAGGACAAATCACCACACATTGCGGTTCATCAAAATGGCCCACACATTCGGTACACAGATCAGGGTCAATGACATAAATATCATCCCCTTCTGAGATTGCCTCATTGGGGCAAGCAGGCTCGCAGACATCGCAGTTGATACATTCATCAGTGATTAGTAGCGCCATAACTGGCTCCTTTTGTGTGTTACTCGTATCAGTCGCAACGGATAATTTTTAACGGTGGTCGTCAGTATAATCAGCACATAAACCTACTTCAGATTCAACTTTTCCACAAAGGCTTGCGAGACACAGGGAGGGACAAATTTATTAACATCCCCCCCCAGTTTGGCAATTTCACGAATCATGGTCGATGAGATAAATGAATAGTTCTGAGATGGCGTTAAAAAAACGGCTTCAAAGTTTTCATCAAGCTCACGATTCATATTGGCCAGCTGAAACTCATACTCAAAATCGGACATGGCGCGCAGACCGCGCAACACTGCCGTGGCCCCTTGCACACGCATAAAATCGACCAACAACCCTTCAAAACCCACGACCGATACTTGCGGCAAATCAGCAAATACTGTTTCGACTAAGGCGACGCGCTCCTCGAAACTAAACAAAGGCTTTTTGTGATGCCCTGAGGCCACTGCGATCACGACCTCGTCGAATAGCTTGGTGGCGCGTGTGACCAAGTCCACATGACCATTGGTAATGGGGTCAAAAGTACCAGGGTATAAAATTTTGGTGTGCAATTTTGAAGAAGTAGGAAGGCTCATAGCTTGGCTAATATGTTCGGTAATATTAGGCCATATGCTAGCAAATTTTGCTCAAACTTAATACTTATCTGCTACATTTGTCCTAACAGCTGAGTTACATTTTTGCCAGAGGCTTTGCTACAATAGTGGGTTCGACTCATCCGTCTTATCATCCCTTTATACGGCAATGCTATTTATGGGGTTAGGGTGAGGAATCAGTAGGACTAGTCAGATAAGGTGCCTGTATTTTTTGGGCCGTCCTTATGGAGAAATTATGTCAAAAAAATCAAAAAAGCCTGACAACCAAATTTGCGCCAACAAAAAAGCGCGTCACGAGTACTTCATTGAAGAAACGTTTGAGGCAGGGTTAGCGTTACAAGGCTGGGAAGTCAAAGCCATTCGCGCCGGTAAGATGACGATTACCGAAGCGTATGTCATCTTTCGTAATAATGAAGCTTTCTTATTTGGCGCGCATATCCAGCCGCTGCTATCTAGCTCAACGCATGTAAGCCCAGACAGCATTCGGACGCGTAAGTTACTGCTCAATCGCCGCGAAATTGAAAAGCTCTTCGGTGCCGTCAATCAAAAAGGCTACGCTTGCGTGCCCTTGTCTTGCTATTGGAAAAACTCACTCGTGAAATGCCAAATTGGCTTGGCACTGGGTAAGAAACAGCACGACAAACGTAAAACGCTCAAAGACCGTGATTGGGAGCGTGATAAGCAGCGCGGCTTTAAACAGCATTTGGGTTAAAGAACCTTTAAGTGTGCCATGAAAAAAGGACGATTCACCATTCATTTGAATCGTCCTTTTTTATTGCTAAATCGCTGTTACTCATAAGGCTTTACACCGTTTTAACCATTTTTCTCATGGGCATTCCTTTATGAGCACCGCACAATTGACGCACACCGTGAGCAATCAAACAGGCAATGCCCAGCCAGATCAACCTGTAACTATAAACCATCGCTGATTCAAACGGGTTGCCCAATACAGTTATTGCCAAGATAAATAACAGCGCTGGCTCTACATAACTCATCATACCGTAAACGTTCACTGGCAGCATCTGGCTGGCATCCACGTTGGTTTTCATGGCTAAGACACTGAGCACGCCCAATCCCATCAGCATCACAATAAAAAATCCTGACCCCGTTACTACCATCACACTGCTGGATGCAAAGAGGAATAAATAAGCCACGGCAAATGGCGCAAAAACCGTCAAATCAACCAGCAATCCAGTCACGGCACCGATGCCTTGTAGCCTACGGAGAATATAATAAATAGGATAGGTGCCACATACCCACAGTGTGGCCCAAGACACGCTTTGCGTGCGTACAATCTCACTACCTACTCCTAACGCTGCAAATGCGACGGCAAGCCACTGTAAACGGCTCAATTTTTCACCAAAAAAAACACAACCAAACACCACCATCATCAGTGGGAATAAAAAATAACCCATCGCCGTTTGCACGCCTTGACCATTGACGGGCGCCCACATAAACAACCAAAACTGGCTCAAGAATATCGGCGTAGGCAAAAGCAGCCACGCCCACTGCTTTACCGTGCGCAAGGCTCTTAACTTATCAACGTGTTGACCCAAGCCACCATTAATAAACAAGTAACCCATGAGCACGGCCCACATCGCCAGCATACGCCAGATGAACACATGCGTGCCTGACAAGGGCGCTAAAAAACTGCTATACGCGTAAAGCACGCCAAACAATACGTTTGACAATACCGCTAGGACCACGCCCAACATTAATGTGCGCTGCTGCGCGCTCCCCGTTGTCCAAATCGCTGGCAAAGGCAAGCGTGACATCGTGGTGGCATTAAATACGTTAGCTAGTGTTGAGTTGGACATATAAGCACCATAGTGTTGAGTGGCTATTAAAAATCAGTGGTTATTTTTTATAGCGACGCGTTGTTTGTTATGGTCTATTCTACTGAAGCGCTAAGATATAATTTCTCTATATATCATTAATATTGGTTAAAATTATTAAATTATCTTCTATAACTGAATTATTTATCATTTTTTAATTTATAGTGATAATGACTATCAACATATCTAATCAGCACGTTTCTTTGAGGGAAACCTATGAGCCAACATCTAGACGATATCGACAAAGCCATTTTAAATTTACTACAGGATGATGCGACTCTACCGCTAAAAGCCGTGGCAGAACGGGTTCATGTCTCTATCGCAACGGCTCAGCGCCGTATTCAAGCCCTGTTAAATAGTGGGGTCATTACCAAGCAAGTCGCAATCGTCGATCCCAATAAGGTCGGTTACGGGCTGACGGCAGTGGTCATGATCGAGATGGAGCGCTCCAATACGTCGATGCAACATCGGTTTGAGCGCTTAATGGATGCCCAATCGCAAGTGATGAGCTGTTATGAAGTATCGGGCGATTTTGATTTTATGTTGATGGTCAATGCCAAAAACATGAGCGATTATCATCAGTTCACCCGCAGCTTGTTAACGTATGAAAACAACGTACGCAATTTTAAAAGTCAGTTTGTGATGAACTTTACCAAGAGTGGTACAAAGATTGTGTTGGATTAGACGATGGTGTTGGATTAAACCTATCTACCAGATTTACTGTCACCGTCTTAGCACTCAAAAACCATAACCGTACTCTTGTAGATTATCTTACGCTATCAATAACTTATCCCTGCCTGAGTCGAATTCATGTTAAAATGAGCGCTTTTAAATTAGCCATCAATCCCAGCATTAACCCAATCGTTAATGTCGGCTATATTTTTAGTACATTTTTTCTAATCAACAGGTCCGCCCATGTCTGCCGATACCATTGCCCGCACCGCCTTTAAACAAGGCACCAAACCTCTTTATGATTACGACAAACATTGGGCGAGCTGCTACGAGCCTGCGCCTTATCTGCCCATGAGCCGCAAAGAGATGGACGATTTGGGCTGGGATGCCTGTGATGTCATCATCATCTCAGGCGATGCGTATGTCGATCACCCAAGCTTTGGCATGGCCATCATTGGTCGCCTACTAGAGTCGCAAGGCTTCCGCGTTGGTATCATTGCTCAGCCCGACTGGAAGAGCAAAGACGCTTTTATGGAGCTTGGCAAACCTGTCTATGCTTATGGCGTGACCGCGGGCAACATGGACAGTATGATCAACCGCTATACCGCTGATCGCAAGATTCGTAGCGATGATGCCTACTCTCCTGGCAACGTGGCCAATAAACGTCCTGATCGTGCAGCTATCGTCTACAGCCAGCGCTGCCGTGAAGCCTACCCTGATGTGCCCATTATCTTGGGCGGTATTGAGGGTAGCTTACGCCGTATTGCTCATTATGATTACTGGTCGGACAAAGTCCGTCGTAGTATCTTGATGGACGCCCGTGCTGATGTCTTGTTATATGGTAACGCTGAGCGTGCCATCGTCGATGTGGTACATGGCCTATCGAAGGGCTATACCTTTGAGCAAATGAGCAAACTGCGCGGTACTGCGTATCTGTTGACCCCGACACGCCGCCATTGGCAAGAAGATATGACCGAAGTCGCGAGCAATGATGTGGATACCGTTGGCCGCGTTGACCCAATTATCAACCCATATGTGATGACAGAAGACGTCGATCAATGCTCCATTGAGCAAGACAAGACAAGCGACTCACCGGTTGGGCAGTCGATGTCTGCGCAGTATCAGGGCTTTGTCGCAGAGCCTGTGACCAATAAAGTCATCAACGCTCATCAAGTGGACGAAGAGACGCAGGTGGTACAAATGCGCGGCTTTAATAAGCCGATGACCGCGCGTAAGCACAAACTTAAGATGCCGCCACGCGAGCAAACAGTGATCCGTCTACCTGACTACGAGCACGTCAAATCTGACCCTGTACTGTATGCGCATGCTAGCCGTATCTTGCATCTTGAGACCAATCCAGGGAACGCTCGTGCGCTCGTGCAACGTCACAGCAGCGGTGCTGGTAACTCACATACCTCCATCGATGTTTGGCTAAATCCACCACCGATTCCACTCTCGACAGAAGAGATGGATTATGTGTTTGACTTGCCTTATGCCCGCTTGCCGCATCCAAGTTATGGCGATGCGCGCATCCCTGCTTATGACATGATTAAATTTTCGGTCAATATCATGCGCGGCTGTTTTGGCGGTTGTACCTTCTGCTCGATCACTGAGCACGAAGGACGCATTATCCAAAACCGCTCAGAAGACTCAATCTTGCGTGAAGTGGAAGCGATTCGCGATACCGCGCCAAACTTTACTGGCGTGATCTCTGATCTTGGTGGCCCCACGGCCAATATGTACCGTCTAAACTGTAAAGACGAGACCATTGAAAAAAACTGCCGTAAGCCCTCTTGTGTCTATCCTGACGTCTGCGAAAACCTGATTACCGACCACAGTAATTTGACCAAGCTGTATCGCAAAGCGCGTGACATTAAGGGCGTGAAAAAGATCCTGATTGCCTCGGGTTTGCGTTACGATTTGGCGGTCAAAGATCCTGAATACGTCAAAGAATTGGTCAGCCATCACGTTGGCGGTTATCTAAAAATTGCGCCTGAACATTCAGAAGAAAACGTCTTATCAAAAATGATGAAACCTGGCATGGGCAGTTATGATAAATTCAAAGCCATGTTTGAGCAGTACAGCCAAGAGGCCGGTAAAGAGCAATATCTGATTCCTTACTTTATCGCCGCCCATCCGGGTACCAAAGATGAAGACATGATGAATCTCGCCCTTTGGCTCAAAAGCCACGGCTACCGCGCCGACCAAGTTCAGGCCTTCTATCCTAGTCCGATGGCGACGGCGACCACCATGTATCACACCCATAAAGACCCCCTACATAAAATCAGCCGTAGTGAAGGTGATATGGACATCGTCAAGTCTGGTAAGCAGCGTAAACTGCACAAAGCGTTTTTGCGCTATCATGATCCAAAAAACTGGGTCATGCTGCGTAAAGCGCTGCAAGACATGGGACGCAGTGACTTGATTGGTAAAAACCGTGGCTGCTTGATTCCACCTTTTAATGCCAGTTTGGAAGGCCGCGATGCCGCGCAAGACAGCTATCAATCAGCGCGCAAAAAGAACAGCCGCCTAGGCAATGACTCAGTGAAGCGTAGTAATAACTCTGCTACCAATAATGCGTCGAACAACACGGGCAAAAATACTGCGAGCAAAAATACCAAAAAGCGCGTGAGTAAAGGTAACTTTCAGACTCAGCACACAGGTCTACCACCGCGTAAAACCAAGTAGTAATAACGTCTGAATCTCGCTCCATAAAAAGCGCCTATCGGCTAACAACCGATAGGCGCTTTTTTATTTGCATGGGTTTATTTGCTCGCTTTATTATTCAAATTTAACTGTCTCCTAAAATACCTTAAATATAACGTTACATTACTCAGAGGTTAAGTAACTCAGCGAACACGTCACAAACAATTTCTAACATTCTCCAACAATCGTATTCGTTACTATATGCGCTATATGCTTAACGCATTGTTAAAAACAAATACACTATAATTTTGCTATCTTTGGAGAAAGCCATGAAGACGTTGTCGAAAATTGCGACCGCCTTACCTGCCCTTGCCCTACTAAGCGCTTGTGCAACTACCGCCCCTACGGCACCAAACGGATCAGACACACCTGCCTCAGAAAGCGTCACTGATGCCGCGTATGATCGTATGGCACCTGCCCCTTATACTTGTACTGACGACAGCAAAATCATGGCAAAACAATCCATCAATAAAAAACAAGTCATGCTAAACGCAACGTTACCTAAAGTGAAGTGGACAGAGCAGCCCATCATTTTAAACGGGGAAGTACAAGGTGATGTAGCAAGCTATGTCAACGATTCAAACCCAGAAGCGGTCTACGCATGGCACATGAAAGGTGACAAAGGCATCTTTGCCATCAAATGGGCGAATGGTAAAGAGTACCAAGTAAACTGCCAAATTTAGTAAACCAATCATCAGTAAACCAATAGTTGGTAAAGAAGCACCATCAATATAAAGCAGCCATCATAGAGTGGCTGTTTTTTTATGCGTGTTCATTAAAAACGTAGATAAGGAAAAGCTATGATAGGAAAGTACGTTTTTGCTAGGACGTATTCTCATTTTAAAAATGGTGTAGATAATATCGAAATATTAACCAACTATTTGCCGTTGTGTGGCAAAATTTAGCCATTTTTAGTCCATTTAGAGGACTATCGATTGAATTAAGGACACGCCCTAGAGGGCTTAACGCTTTTGCCTAGAGAAGTATAAAGAAACCTGTCAAAATAGAGCATATATGACACAGTTTACGACTGATAATACAGAGGATATATCGATGACTAAGCGCCTAATAACTATGATGATCATCACGACTGCCAGTGTGTGGGCGCTGACTGGTTGCGACAACAGTGCTGAGACTAATACTCAAACGCCTGAGATTGCTGAGCAAGCTGCTGAACCAGCCGTAACGACAGCAGAGCCTTCAACATCAACCTCAGCGTCACATACGGTGGACTGGTCGCTAGTCGCCAGTGGTGAAAAGCCTGCTGACCTTGCTAATTATCAGTATCCATTCGCGCTCGACAGCCAAAACGTCCGTGATTATGCAGAGTATTTCGATGTGAGCAACGCCACCGCGCAGCACAATCTGACGGTGAGCATGGCAAGTAATGAAGCACTGTCTAAAGCCTTGGATCAACTCAGTGACACCTACGTCTCACATGAGATAACCGATGGCGAAGACATGAAGCTTGTCATTCATACCACGCCTGATGTCGCTGCCAGTAGCTACGATTATGTGCTGTCCGATGACTTTGCCAAAGGATTGGTGCTACCGATTGAGATTAAACCTGACGGTAAAAAAAGCGAGGCGAAAGCGCATAGTGAAATGCAGGAGTAGCGAGTCTACCGATATGCAGTGATGCGTAGGCATATTAAGATAGGCATGATCATGTTACTTGGGGGCTGTATCCTACGCGAGCGATCACGCCCATTTATTATAGTAAAGCACGCACGAGCATGTAGCCGCCCATCCCAAACATCATGACATTTTCCGTTAAGGAGATAGCGCCTAACGGCACATTGCTATCGCCGCCGACGCACGCACATTTTAGCTCACGCTTATCGATATACACGGCTTTGATGACGGATACGCCACCGATTAAGCCGATGGTAAACGCGACTAGACCCGCAATAGGATTGAGCCAAGGTTGATCGGCAAGCATAGCAATCCCTGCAAACGCTTCTAAAAACGGATAGACATAGGCGTAACGTACCATGCGGCGCGCCAGCAAATCATAACCCAAAAACCCCGTCGTAAACCCTTCCAAATCCTCAAGCTTTTTAATCGCTAATACACACATAGATAGCGCGACAAACCACATGAGCGCTTGTATGGATAATACGCTGATTGAGAATGCCCAGCATAATGCCAAGGTCATGAGGGCAGTAACAGAAAATATGGCAATGATAGGCGCGTAGGTTTTATCATCCTCTTTTTTAGGCTCACTATTGCCTAAAAATACCTGCAAATCATCATTTCCGCCAATGCGCTGGCCATCAATAAAGGTCTGTGGCGTGGTCTTGACCCCAAGCGTTTCTTTAACCAATGTATTCTCATCTTGGGTGGTAATATGACGATCGATAATGTCATAGCCTGCATGCTTGAGCGCGTCTAATGACTTGAGGCCAAACGGGCATAAATGATCGGCCATCACCATACGAAAAATGATGGCGCGTTTGCCATCCCCACCGATATGCTCGCCTTGTAGCGTGTCGATGAGATGCTGTACTTTTTGGTTGTGGCTGGTGTCTATGGTGTCGGTATCAGATTTATTATTATTATCTGCCATAACGCGCTCCTTACGTTTTGCTTATTCGCTTTTTGCTAGTCATCTTGCTGATAACTTTAACTATTATCTTATAAGCATCGGTAAGGGTTATCTGAATCAGTCTTGTTAACTTTGTTAGGTTTAATGATAAGGTAAACTGTACTCTTAATTAAATATTATTGCCTGATTTTCCGTGCTTAGGCAACTATCGAAACACATTCCCTGATACCTCAACGGGTACATCAACACCTTTTAGAATATGGTCGAAGTATCGTTTGTGCTGAAGCGCAGCAGGAGCTATATAGATTTTATCGAGATGTTCTTTCACGCTAGGTTTATACTCGACATATAGAAAACTACCATACTCCATTGTCACTTCAGGCCTATCAACCGAAGTGATATAAATCATCCTACACTCTTGCTCCTCACGAAATGCTGAATGTTTGATGAGATATTTCAAAGGTAAGAGTATCTCGTCCAGTAATATGATTAATTCTTTATATATTGAGCTAGTAAGAGTGAGCTTTAGATTGCTAATTTCTGTTTCTACTTCTGTATAGATAGTCTTTAGGCTGTTATAAGCAGTTTCAAATTTGCTAGTTATTATTGCCATATAGTCTCTATAAAGACCCCACTCATATTCAGCTTGAGACTGCTCTGTACCATTTTTTATTATTCTTTTCTCGCCAAATTCACGAAAAAACGTTAAACGATTTCGTTGTGCTAAATGAAAATACTCTGATGTTGGGTCTAAATAAACGCATCTCATCACTGAATATTTGACTATCTCATTATCATCAGAGGCTTGCACCTTTATGTTATCTAGTTTCGTATCATTTATAGTTGAAGTATTTTTAATAATTTTTGAAGTGTTCTCAACCGATAAATGAGATAGTCCTCCTATAAAGTTCTGAGACTGGAAAAACTCTTTTTTAAAGACTAAGCTCATTCCAGAAGCTTCTTTGTTATCTTGCTTGCCATAAAGTCTAAACTGATTAAGACTATCATGATTGAAAGTGAAACAGCTTATAAAAGCGTGGAATTCTTCATTGAAATCTAATGCAGTAAAATTATTATCTTTTATACCTTTCAGCTTTCTGATAAGCAATTGACCCTCACTAGGATCATTAACATTATTAATTGTATTCAGTCTGAACAAGCTCGGAGTTGTTGCCTTTTGCTCGTTACCTAATAGCAAGTTGCAAGTATATGTCGACGTGTAATGAGCGAGCTTTCTCTCGAAAGGCTTTTCTTCATCAGAATACTTGCTAAAATCTAGAGTCAAAATATCAACTATATCTAATACTGTATTTAACAATTTCAGAGAGCTTAGACCAAAATCTTTTGTTTCAGGAACCTTTATTAGTTCGCAAATTTTTCTGTAGCAATATGCCTCATAGGGATAGGATGACTCAGCGTTAATAAATGCTTGTTCAGCCTCTTTGTATTTTTTTGATACGTGATCACGAATTAATAATAGTCCAGTCTGGTATTGAGCAAATGCGTATACTTGTGGATTATCTAAATAATTTATATTACTCCACCTATCGATCGCTTTCTCTATATTCCCATTTTTTTCAAAATCAGATCCAATCAACCATTGTGCTAAGGAATAAGCTACAGAACTATCTTGATGTTTAATTCTATGCAGTGCTTCTAGTGAACTTGTGTGATTTCCTACTTCATCTAATAAAGAACTAAGAATAAGCTCTGCATTAGCGTAGGTTTCGGGATCATCAGACCGCTCTATACTACATAGTGCTTTAAGCGCATCTCCATAACTATTTCTCTCTTTTAGTATTTTAGCAGTTACGTATTGAGCTTTTGCGTATACATTGGCACTATCTGCATGATTGATACTTTTCAGTATTGCTAAGGCAACTTCCTTATTATTATTCTTGTATAAAGTAACTCCTATGTTAAATTGAGCTTTGGCATACACTTCTGGGTCATCTAAATGTATAATTTTTTCCCATATTTCTATTGCTTTATTATTATCGCCTAGTTCTTGTAATATAGCCCCTATATTAAATTGTGCGTGAGCAAATGCTATTGCATCATCATCTCGTTTAACATTGTAGAATGCCTGCAATGCACCTTGATTGTCATGATTCCCCTTTAATATATTACCAATATTAATTTGTGTACTTGCGTATATTTCTGGACTATCTGAATGATTTACACTTTTCCAAGCTACTACAGCGCCTTCACTATCTTGTTGATCAATTAATACAAGTCCAATATTAAGTTTTGCCTTGGCATACAGATCCGGATGATCCAAATATTCTATATTACTCCAAGCTTCTATAGCTTCTCTATTATTACTTTTTTCTTTTAATGCAAATCCAGTATAAAACTGCGCATTTGCATAAGCTTCCTGATTATCCGAACGAGTTACATTACGCCATGACTTTAAAGCATTTTCGATATTTCCACACTCTCTAAAAGCTATTCCAATATTTACCTGTAATTTGACATACAGATCTGGATTGTCTGAACGCTTAACCTTAGACCAAACCTTTATAGCTTTTTCAGGTTTATTCTTTTTTATTAAGAGCTCTCCAATGGTAGCTTGAGCAGCTGCAAAACACCCTCCTCCATCTTTCTCACGCGTCACAGCCAGCAACTTCTCAACTTCTTTCCGAGTTGCTTCGTCCAGACCTTCCATGTCATCAATATTCATACCCTACTCCCCAACCATCGCCAAAAACTCATCCTCACCCACTATTTTTACACCAAGTTTTTCCGCTTTGGTTAGCTTAGAGCCAGCTTTATCCCCTGCCAGTAGCGCAGTCGTTTTGGCGGAGATGCTACCTGAGACTTTTGCGCCTAGCGCTTGTAGTTTGGCTTTGGCTTCATCACGCGCCATGCTATCGAGCGCACCCGTGATGACCCACGTTTGCCCATCGAGTGGCAGACCTTCTGAGGCGACCTGCTCAACCTTGTCCCAATGCACACCCGCCTCGCGTAATGCGTTGATGACCTCAATATTGTGCGGCGCGCGGAAGAACTTATAGGTCAGCTCGGCAGTGATTTCTCCGACATCGGGCGTTTTTATCAAGGTCTCAATACTAGCTGCCATGAGGCTATCTAAGTCGCCAAACTGCTGAGCAAAATTCTGTGCTGTGCCCTCACCAACACCGCGAATACCAAGCGCATAGATAAAGCGAGCCAGTGTCGTCTGCTTACTGGCTTCGATAGCATCGATGATGTTTTGAACCGATTTTTCACCCAATTTTTCAAAGTTAATCAGCTCGTCCTGATGATTGTGCAGCTGGTAAATATCTGCGACCGTTTTGACCAAACCATGCTCAAAAAAGCTAATCAGCCAGCTTGCGCCGAGCCCGTCGATATCCATGGCACGGCGTGAGACAAAATGAATGAGCGCCTCGGTCTGCTGGGCTGGGCAAAACAGACCGCCACTGCAGCGCGCCAGCGCTTCGTCTTCTGGCAGGACCACAGGCGAGTCGCAGACAGGGCAGGTCGATGGCAGTGTCACTGGCTCAGAATCCTCTGGACGCTGATCGTGCCAGACGCGCGTGACTTTGGGAATGACGTCTCCTGCCCGATGAACGCTGACCATATCGCCTGCACGCACGTCTAAACGCTGAATCTCACCAAAGTTATGCAAGGTGACATTGCTGACGGTGACGCCGCCCACTTTTACTGGCTCAAGCTTACCGACGGGTGTGATTTGTCCCGTTCGCCCCACTTGCCACTCGATATCGTTTAGACGCGTCATGACCGTTTCGGCAGGGAATTTATACGCAGTTGCCCAGCGTGGCTCCCGAGATAAAAAACCCAGCTGCTGCTGCAGTGCCAAATTATTGACCTTAATCACCATCCCATCGATTTCAAACGGCAGATCGCTACGCGCCTCAATCACAGACTCATAATAGGCTTGTGCCGCGCGTGGATTTTGTACCACTTCTACCGCGCTGACCGTAAAGCCAATGTCTGTTAACCATGCGAGCGCTGCTGATTGAGTATCGATACTCTCAGGTAGACCTTGATTGACCGAATAGCCATAAAATGCGAGTGGACGACTGGCAGCCACGCTTGGGTCTAGCTGACGTAGGCTCCCAGCGGCGGCATTGCGTGGATTGGCAAAGGTTTTACCCTCGCTCTCTTCGGCTAGTCGATTGAGACGATCAAAGCCTGCCTTTGGCATGAGCACTTCACCGCGCACTTCTAGCAGCTCGATATCAGCAGCAGCGGCTAACCATAAGGGCAGATTGCGAATGGTCTTGGCGTTTTGGGTGATGTCCTCCCCCGTTTGCCCATCACCGCGCGTGACCGCTTGCACCAACTTGCCATATTCGTATTTTAACGAGACCGCCAGACCGTCCAGCTTTAGCTCCATCTCATATTCAGGATTCTGTTGCGAGACGCTAAGACGGTCATTGACGCGGCGCATAAAATCACGCAGATCATCGTATTCAAAGACATTGCCTAGAGATAGCATCGGGATATCATGGGTGACTTGGGTAAAAGCAGACAGTGGCATATCGCCGACTTGATTGATCGGGCTATCAGGCTGCACCAAATCTGGATAGGCTTCTTCTAGCTCAAGTAAAGAGCAGCGCAATTGATCGTATTCGCTGTCTTCTAAGGTAGGATTGTCGAGCACATAATACGCATAATTATGCGTTTTAATCGCATCGATAAGTGCGCGCATTTGGATAACGATATCGTCGTGTGTGTCAGTGACATTAGAGGATTGCGCAGGTGTTTTTTGAGGGGTTTTACTTTGCGCAGCAGTCGGTAAGATAGGATCAGTCATAGTCGGCGTCTTTACGGTTCAAGATACCGATATGATAACAAGTTTGACAAATACTCGGATGAAATTTTATCAAAAACTACCGCTAATCCTAAATAAAATAAGGACACGCATTATCATGCGCTACTGGGATAAGTTTTTTTTGCTTACTGTGCCTTCGCCGGCAGAGGCTGCGCAAAACCTGTCCCAGTAGCCCTCTAATTATTTTATAGTGGATAAAGTGTCGTGTTATAAAATATATAAACCATAAAAAAGGCAAATAACGTCAATCGCTATTTGCCTTTGAGATATTTGAGATAACGGATAAGCACTTTTAAATGCTGGTTTGCTTGGCCTTTAAGCGCTTAGCCTTCAAGCGCTTAGCCTTCATAGTCGCGGACTTGGTTACGCAGCTGCTGCTTGTATTCAGGGGTGATTGGCTCGTTCTCTTCATCCAGCATAATGGCGTCCAAATCGCTTGCCATCATATAAGCAATGCTCATCATACTATCGAAACTGCGGACGGCTTGTGGATGCGGTAAGGATAAAAACACCACCACGCCATTATAAGTATTGGTCGCCACACTATGCGGATCAAACGGCGCAATACCACTGTCGGTGATGCCCATCATGCTAAACCATAGCATGCCTGTGCCGTCTTTTTGCTCATAGCGATGGAACATATTCATCGCCCCATAGCGCAGACCGTATTTATCAATCAATGCCAACAAATCACGGCCACGGATGACTGCTGCTGGGCGGTCACGATACTGGTGCGGCAAGATGGTGATGTTGATGTTGTCTTTGGCATGGATTAATGGGCCGTTTTGCGCGTCATCAACAGGCTCTGACAGATGCTGATCGAGTATCGGACTATTATTGTCAAAACTTGGCTCTTCTGCGGTATCAATCGATGGCATCAGACTGTCTGTCGCCGACACCAAGCTTGAAAACGCATCAGGCTCTTGCTCGATATGCATCTGCTCAGCGGCTTCTACAAACTCAGCATTATCGGTACGCTGCTGCTCATCTTGCCAGCGGGCATAGTCGGCATTTTCGTTGGTATGGCTATCCTCGCTCCCATCACCGCGTCCAGCCGTCAACTGCGCATCGACATTGGTGTGCGCTTGGGTCAAGGGTTCTTCTTCAACGACCGCATTCAAATAACTACGATCAGGGCCGATACTCGTCTCGCCGGCGACCGTATCATCCAAGTCTGGCTGGTCGACGATATTGCGCTCATGACGCGGTATGATGGGGATACCGTTTTTATCATAATTGACCGCTACCGCCTCAGCATCTTTACGGCGCTTAAAGCTACGAATGACCATAAACAGCCCTGCAAGCACGATAAATGCGGCAATGGCGATCAATATAAACTGAATAGCGGTCATGAGAAACACATCCTAATATATGACAAAAGGGAATACACCAGAGGGAATAAATGGCAATAGTCTAGCATGGCTAATTCATATCGTCACCATATAGTCATCGTTTATCGTCAGCCCGACACACTTGCGTGATATGACAACCTCAGTCCTAACTATACCATTAGCACGGGCTGTCAGTGATCAATTATTTGTGCGATTCAGCCATGCCCTTAATCAGCAAGGTAACGTGCCGCCTCATCAAGTGACACACTGACCAAAGTCGACACACCGGCGCTTGGCATGGTGATGCCCTTTAGCTCATCAGCAATTTGCATCGTCAACTTATTGTGACTGATAAAGATAAACTGCAAGTCATCTGCTAACTCGTGAATTAAACTGGTAAAGCGGGCAACGTTGGCGTCATCAAGTGGGGCATCGACTTCATCAAGCACACAAAATGGGGCAGGATGCTGCTTAAATATCGCAAAGATAAGGCTCAGTGCCGTCAGCGTTTTTTCACCGCCCGATAACACAGCAAGGCGACTGTTACGTTTGCCTTTTGGCTGTGCCATCAAGGTAAGGCCTGCCCGCCACTGCTCAGATTTATGTTGATCAGCGGGTATATGAGCTGGCATATCATCCGTGTTTAAGGTCAAACTTGCTTGCCCGCCACCAAAAACTTTGGCAAATAAACTGGCAAGCTCATTATTGACGGCAGCGAGCGTCTGCATAAACAATGTCTTAGTGGTTTCATCAATCGACGCAATCGCCTGCGTCAAGGTGCCTATACTCGCCGCAATGTCTGCTGTCTGCTGCGCCAATGGCTCTAAACGCTCATTGACTTCCGCCAATTCTGCCACTGCCGCCAGATTGACCGCGCCAATTTTGCCCAATTGCTGCTCAAGCTTTTTGTGTTCCCTCTCAAGCTCAGCGATTTTATCTGGGCGTACGCGGCGATCATGCGCGATAAAATCCGCCAGTAGATTTGAGACACTGGTTTGTTGCTGCGGCGGCTGTCGTAAGTTTGACGGCGCTTTATACTTGTCACTTGCACGATAGTAAGCAGCTAAGGCATCATGCGTCTGGCTGCTGGCGTCATCCAAACGTGCCGCGCTTAGTGCCAGCTCAGTGGCATGATGGGCGAGCTCACTTTGCTGATCTTGTAGCGTCTGTTGTAGCGTATCTAGCGCGGTCTGCTGCTGAGTATAGTTTTGCTTAAGTACCGTCAGCGCGGTCTCACGCTCTGTTAGTAGGGCTTGCTGCGTATCGCGTGCTGTCTGTGCGTCTTGCAATGCCACTTGTAGTGCTGGCAGTTTATTTTGCTGCTGCTCATAACTTGCCTTTAGCCGCTGCTCGCTTTGTAGTGACTTATCCTGCTGCTGAGTGGCCCGCTCAAGGCTGCTCATGATATGTTCTAGACGCATCTCGCTTTGTTGAATACGAAGCTGCAAGGCTTGCCAAGCGTCGTCATCTGCTTGACGCGCGCGGGTAAGCTCACTGCGCTCGGCTTGCAACTGCTGGCTTCTCGCCCGTGCATCCGCTATTTTTGGCGTCAGCGCTGCTGTCTCATTGTGAATGTGCTGCTGCTCATGATGAAGCGTTTGCTGCTCTTGCACCAGTTCTTGTTGCTCTTGTTCAAGTGCGGCTTTATCAGTATTTAGACGGTGGTTATCGGCTTGCAAGCGCTCAGCATTAGCGCGCTGCGTGGTAAGTTGCTGCTGGTATCGATGCTTGTCACGGATGAGTTGCTCAGATTGCGCGCGCGTTTCCTCGACATTGACCGTTACCGCATTATGGTCGCGCTGACTGTCAGCGATGGCTTTTTTCTGATCTTGTATGGTCGTTTCAATCTCATCAAGCGCTTCTTCTAACGCTTGCAAACGGGTGCGCTGCTGCAAGCGCTGCGTGAGGAACTGATTACCGCTGTCATTTTGACCATCTTGCGCACCAGCAAAATTACTGAGGTTCAGCGTGCCCTGACGACTCAGCAGCCAACCATCAGTGCTTAGCAAAATGGCGGAGGCTGGTAGGTTTTTTAAGACTTCCACAAGCGCGTCTAGATTTTGTTCGTCATTTATATCAGCCGATGCCACATACAAATAACACTGCTGCCAAAGCGCCAACGCGGGCTGCGAAATCAGCTCGGATAAAGGCCATACCTTATCAGCCACGGTATCGGACAAAGGCTGGATAAACGGGTCTACGCTACCCTCACTTTGCTCAACAGATAACCATAAACTATGCCCTGTCTCTATGGCCGACGTATCTTGTTTATTGGTACTTTGATTTTGCCCAGTTTGATACGTCAATACCTCTGTGACATGAGGCGCAAGCGCTTGCCATAAGCTAGATACTTTTTGCGACTCTTCATGACTGTTATCCGCGATTGCTTGAGGGTTTTGATTGGCGGCCAGCACGTGGCTGTCTAACCACAGCGCCAATACGCTATCGAGTAGTGGTGCGTACTCTCGCCCTCTTGCGCTTAACTCAATCTGCTCACGCAATGTGGTCACAGCTAATTTATTATAGTCGCTGACCGCATTATTTTTTGAATCAGTCGTTAAAGCAGCAGTTTTTTGCTGAGCGTTTGAGGTTGGTTTGGGATGCAGTATCCGATGCAGGGTCTCATACTCACCTGCCAATAACGCATGACGTTTTTCATGCTCACCCAGCTCGCGCTGCTGCGTTATTAGGCTTTGCTGAAGATGGTGTGCTTGCGGCTGTAATTCCGACAACCGCTCATCGACGCTGTCTTGTTGCCGTTCAATCTGCTGTAGTTGTGTATTTAGCGCGTCAACTTGCGTCTTTAGTGTCTGAGACAAAGCGTGCGTATCTGTATTTTCTGGTACATCGTTATTATCAGAAGGCGATAGTGACTGTTGTAATTGCTGCCACAGATGTTGCCAGTTTTGCTGGCGGCGCTGCCATTTATCATAATTTTGCTGATAGCGCTTTTGCGATTGGGCATTAATCGCTTGCTGCTGCTCAAGCGTACGAGCGTTATCCTGCAAACGCGATAGCTGGTTTTGTGCTTCATGCCACGCGCGTTGTAACGGTTGCTCATTGCGTTTATGCGACTCACGTTTGCAGCTCAGCTCAGTCAGCTGCGGACGCAACTCATTTAGTATGTTCTGCTGCTTGGTTTGCTGCGCCTTTAACTGATTCATGTCAGTGACTGCTTGCTCACGCTGCTCATCTAGGCTGGCTAATTGCTGCTCAACGGCTGTCAGCTGTGAGGTTGCATCGCTCAGCTTGTGCTCAGCTTGTTGATGGCTTAGCTGCTGCTGATAATGCGCACTTTGCGCCTCGTCTTTTAGCCATTGCTCTTGGTTGATGTGAGCGGCAAGCTTATCTTGCTTGGCTTTTAAACTCTCATAGCTGGCTTGTAAGGTGGCGACCTCGGCCGCGCTACGCTCGTGGGCTGCTTTTTGCTGCTGCTGAGCGTGTTTGGCTTGATACAACTGTTGAATGGCGAGCTGCTGCTGAATATCAGCAAGCGTTAAGGCCAGCTCTTCATAGCGCTGCGCACTGGCGGCTTGCTTAGACAGTGTCTTTTGTTGGCGTACCAATTCGCTTTGCATGTCATGCAGACGGGCCAGATTTTCTTGGGTTTTCTCAAGCTTTTTTTGGGTTTCTTCACGGCGCGCTTGATAGCGCGACACCCCAGCCGCCTCTTCAATAAATTCACGCAGCTGCATGGGGCTGGACTCTACAATACGCCCAATCATGCCTTGCTCAATGACGGCATAACTGCGGGCGCCAAGTCCCGTACCCAAGAACACGTCAACCACATCACGACGGCGGCAGCGCGTGCCATTGATAAAGTAATCCGAGCGCCCCTCTAAATTTACCTGACGGCGAACGGATAGCTCTTGATAGAGATTAAACTCATGACGAATGCCTGTCTGCTCATCTTGCGTATGCTCAAAAGTCAGCTCGACACTGGCGACACTTTTGGCCGCTTTGTCCTGCGTCCCAGCAAAGATGACATCACTCATCGCCCCGCCACGTAACTGTTTGGCGGAGGTCTCACCCAGCACCCAGCGAATGGCATCAATGACGTTGGATTTGCCGCAGCCGTTTGGCCCGACAATGGCGGTAATGCCATGACGAAAGGTAAAGGTCGTTGGATTGGCAAAGGATTTAAAGCCTGCCAGCTTTAGAGATTTTAGGCGCATGAAGGATCAGTAAACTTAGCAAAAACAGGCGGCTATTCTACCTGAAATGAGGATGGGTTTTTAGGGTTTGTCTGCGTCAATTAAATCACTCCAATCGCGCTTAATAACAACTGTCCCCCTGCAAATAATAACAGCACCCCAAATGCACGCTTAAGCATAAGGGCCGGCAATACATGGGCAAGCTTGGCACCAACTTTTGCCATCGCAAAGCTAGCCACTGAAATGCACAAAAATCCCGTGACATGCACAAACCCTATCGTGCCCTCAGGCAGATTGACCACGTCTTGGCCAAACCATGCAAACCCTGCCGCGCCAGCCAGCGCAATCGGTAGACCGCACGCCGCAGACGTACCAACCGATTGTTTCATCGGTAGTCCTGCCCAGTTCAAAAACGGTACGGTCAAACTACCACCGCCAATCCCAAAGATAGACGATGCCATGCCAATGCCCGTACCCGCACCAAACTGTACGCCAGTAGAGGGTAAGGGTTTACCCAACTGCTCTTTGTTAGAAAAAAACAGCATCTTTAAAGCGACCAGTAATGCGCCAACACCGATGATGGCCTGCAACGCCTTGCCATCAATCATATCCGCGATACCAGCGCCGACCAGACTACCGATGACCAAGCCCAGCGCCATTTTTCGCCATACTTCCCAGCGCACACCGCCGCGCTTATTATGAGCAGTGAGTGAGCTGATCGAGGTCACAACGATGGTCGCAAGGGAGGTGCCAATGGCCAAATGCGTCACTACTTCTGGCGAAAAATCGTAAGCAGTGAAAATCCAGACCAGTGCTGGTACGATAATCATACCGCCGCCCACGCCAAATAAGCCCGCGCTGACACCCGCAAATGCCCCTGCAATTACAAACCACACATATAACATCATTGAATCAGCCTTTTATCACGCTTGTTTTTTATGATACTGGTATTTTAGAAACCACTTACCTACAGTCGATTGACCTTAAAAAGGATACAGCGCTACTGACAACGCTACTAGTAGAACTCTTCTGTATCATCGAACCACGTTTGCGAACGGCAAGCCATAAAATCATATCAGTAGCACATGACTATGCACGACTTTTTTATTTTAAGCTAAAGATCTTGTGGCGCTCGATTGAATTTGCCAAAACATAATCTGACCTTTATGCTGTCTGTTTTATACTGTTTACTAGTGGCCATTTTTTAGTGGTGATCTTTTTAGTGATGACCGCCTATCAAATAGTGACGGTTTATTATGATGGCTACTCAGTATATCAAAGATTCCCCATGCGACATTAACCACATCGACGAAACTTATGCTGCCACCTGACCATTTATCTGACTATACATCCGATTCCATATCCGATTTCGAGGTATCTGACTCTGAGTCATTCGTGCTGGACCACTTACCTGAGCTCAACCACCGCCACCTTGCCAGTAGCAGATCAACCAACAGCGAGCTGATAGCAGACGTGCAAGATGGCACGCTAAACCCTGCCAAGATGCATCTATTAACCGCAGAAACCCAAAGCTCAGGTCGTGGACAACACGGGCGCTCATGGCAGTCACCGCGCGGCAATGTCTATCTGTCGTTATATCATCCAGTGCACATGCCAGTGAGTGGTTTATTGTCCTTAATTATTGGGGTTGAGCTGGCCAGAATGCCCGTCATCCAGACCTTAAATGAGCAGTTGCAAGCACAAGGTCTGACGCCAATTGGAGTGAAATGGGCAAATGACTTGGGTTTTTACCAGCCGCAAAATCAGACCAAAAACCCAGAACAAACTGGGCTGGATAGCTCAGTAGTGGATAGTGCGGCTTTACATCAGCAAACGTTGCCCTTTCACAAACTGGCTGGCATTTTGATAGAGCCAGTGACACAAGCGGGTAAATTGGTGGGCGTCGTGATGGGCATTGGCTTAAACGTACAGACCGCCCCCAAGCTAACAGCACAAACTGCTGAGGGCATGAGTTATCAAGCGATTAGCCTGCAGGATATTTGTGAGACGCTAAAACTCGATGCCCATACTGTGAGACTACCAAGCCTAAAAACGCTGTACCAGCAAATGAGCAAAGCGTTGATGGCAGCGATGACACGCTTTGAGCATCTAGGGCTGGAGAGGCCAACCGGTCATACCTATTATTTGGACAGCTTTTTAAAGCAGTTTGCCACGATGGATGCGTTGGCAGATCTACGCTTACGCGTCACCCAAGATTACAACAATCAAGAACAAATCGTGATGGGCGATGCTTGCGGTGTCGATACAAACGGATGTTTGCAATTACGCCAAGATAACGGTAAGATTTCTGCGCTTTTTACCGGACGCATCGACGTTATTCATCAGGTTTAAACCGCTTATTTAACGAGCAACCACCGTGAGGCAAGTATCAGCTTAGTGTGTTGATCACAGGCTTACTGGATATAAAGGGAATTTTATGCTCTGGCTTGATCTTGGAAATACCCGCCTTAAATACTGGCTTACCGATGATATCGGGCAGATAGTCGCGCATGATGCCAAGCAACATCTGCAAGCACCTGCCGAATTATTGATGGGTCTGACCGACCGCTTTGAGCGTTATGCACCCGACTTTATTGGGATTTCATCCGTCCTAGGTGACGATCTCAATGTTAAGGTCTCAGACACCTTAAGCCGTCTAAATATCCCGTTTGATTTTGTGCATGTCAATGCAGCGCACCCGCTTATGAATAGCGCCTACAATGACCAGCAGCTCGGCTGTGATCGCTGGCTACAAATGCTAGGGGCGGTCGATAAGAAAAAACGTCAATGTGTGATTGGCTGCGGTACAGCCGTAACGATTGATTTGATCGATCATGCCGAGCATTTGGGCGGTTATATTTTCCCCAGTATTTATCTGCAACGTGAGTCCCTGTTCTCTGGCACCAAGCAAATCACCATCTCTAACGGGTCTTTTGATAGCGTCGGTCAAGGAGTGACCACCCAAGATGCGGTACATCGCGGGATATTATTGTCGATTGTTGGCGCGATCAATGAGATTAGTCATCGACACCCTAACTTTGAAATGATTATGACGGGCGGCGATGCGGCCATTATTGCCCAACACGTCAACCGCCCTGTGCACCTGCGTGATGACTTATTATTAAACGGCTTGGCGCGTTATTTCGACCACAGCAAACAGCCGTAACTTTTTATGAACCTTGTGAAATCAGCATAAAAAAGCAGTACGTTTTAGGTGTACTGCTTTTTTGGTTATCACGATAGTCCATTCTATTTAAAACCGATACAGAGTGAATGGGATGAATTGCCTATGCAAGCACTACATCAAGTAGGCTTAGCAAGTTTCACAAAGGTAGTCGGCCTTTTTGAGTTTGGTATTACTTCGTTTCTACTTAGTTTCGTTAAACAGCTCACGACCGACCAACATACGACGAATCTCGCTGGTCCCTGCGCCAATCTCATACAGCTTGGCATCGCGCCAATAGCGACCGAGTGGATACTCGTTGGTATAACCATTACCGCCAAATATTTGAATGCCCTCGCCCGCCATCCAAGTCGCTTTTTCTGCGCACCATAGAATGACACTGGCACAGTCTTTACGTACCTCTCGACTGTGACCGGCTCCGCGTTGGTCTAGCATGTCGAGGTTCTTACCGACGGTGTATAGAAAGCTACGTCCTGCTTGCAGTACCGTATACATATCGGCAACCTTACCTTGTATCAGCTGGAACTCACCAATGGCTTGACCAAACTGCTTACGATCATGGATATAAGGCACGACATTGTCCATCACCGCTTGCATGATGCCGATAGGACCTGCGGCCAGTACGGCACGCTCATAATCTAGGCCACTCATCAGCACCTTAACGCCTTCATTGAGACCGCCCAAGATATTTTCGCTTGGTACTTCGACATTGTTAAACGTCATCTCACCCGTATGGCTACCGCGCATGCCAAGCTTATCTAGCTTTTGCGCGGTACCAAAGCCTTCCATGCCTTTTTCGATAATGAAAGCCGTCATGCCTTTAGCGCCCATCTCAGGATTGGTCTTGGCATACACCACCATCACATCAGCATCAGGTCCATTGGTGATCCACATTTTGCTGCCGTTTAGCACATAATGACCATTTTTTTCTTCTGCTTTTAGCTTCATACTGACGACATCTGAGCCAGCACCCGTCTCACTCATCGCAAGCGCACCGATGAATTCACCGCTGATGAGCTTTGGCAGATACTTTTGCTTTTGGGCCTCAGAGCCGTTACGTTTGATTTGATTGATACACAGATTGGAATGCGCCCCATAGCTCAGCGCCACCGAGGCTGACGCGCGGCTGATTTCTTCCATGGCGACCATGTGTGCAACGTAGCCCATGTTAGAGCCACCGTACTCTTCAGGAACGGTAATGCCATGCAGGCCGATGTCACCCATCTTTTGCCATAAATCCATGGGGAATTCATCACTGCTGTCGATTTCGCTTGCGCGTGGGGCGATTTCTTTTGCCGCAAACTGCTGCACCACATCACGTAGCGCATCGATATCTTCGCCGAGCTGAAAGCTCAAACCAGGTAAACTCATAACCATTCCTTGTATTTTAATATTTAGTTTTTACAATCGTTTTTTAAGACTGACGTTTATTAATTAGAGCACGGGCCACGTTTGAGCCGTTAGCACGCCCTAAAAATTTACTGATACGCTCGCCTGCCACGACCAATTTATCCAAATCTATTCCCGTGCTGATACCCATGCCGTGGAGCATATAAACCACGTCTTCGGTTGCGACATTACCCGTGGCCCCTTTGGCATACGGACAACCGCCCAGCCCAGCGACTGAGGTATCAAATTCACTGACGCCCATTTGTAGGGCAGCCAAGGTATTGCTTAATGCCTGACCATAAGTGTCATGAAAGTGCCCCGACAGCATCGCGATGTCAGCATGTTCAAGTGCAGCTTGCAGGGCGCGCTGTACCTTGAGCGGCGTCCCTACACCAATGGTATCAGCAATACCAATCTGTTCAGAGCCAATCTCTATCAATCGTTTGGTCACATAAGCCACTTGGCTAGGGTCAATATCGCCCTCATAAGGACAACCGACCGTACAAGAAATGACGCCGCGTACTTTGATGCCGTGCGCTTTTGCAGCAGCAGCAACGGGCGCAAAACGCTCAATACTCTCATCAATACTGCAATTGATGTTCTTTTGGCTAAAGGCTTCACTGGCTGAGCCAAAAATGACGATTTCATCTGGACGATGCACAATAGCATTTTCAAAGCCGCGCATATTGGGCACCAGTACTGAATAGCGAACGTCTGGCTGCCGCGTAGGCGCCAGTGCTTCTAGTAGTGCGCTGTTATCGCCCATTTGCGGTACCCACTTTGGTGAGACAAAGCTAGTAACCTCTAATTTTTTGATACCTGCTGCGACCAAATCATTAATGAGCGCCTGCTTGACAGCCGTCGGCACCATCATCGATTCGTTTTGTAGTCCATCACGCGGGCTGACATCAACGATGGTGACGTGGTCTGGATATGAGTGACTCATGCTTGTCATCCTTTTAGTTATTCGCCTTTTTATAAAGGTCTGTCAGCTACTAGCCTTCACTATCGATGCGCAATAGCTCATCACCATCAGCGACCAAGTCACTTGGGGCAAATAATAGCTCTGCCACCACACCATCAGTCGGCGCGGTAATGGTGTGCTCGATTTTCATGGCTTCGATGACAGCAAGAGGCTCACCTTTTTTGACAGTGTCGCCTATCGCTACTTTAAAGGCAACCACTTGCCCTGGCATTGGCGACTTCAAACTGCCAACCGCTGCCGTGTCCTCACCCACATGTGCCATGATATCAATCAGCGTAATCTCATCGCGTCCACCATCCGTGAACACATAAACCGTCTCATGATGCACCCAGCTTTGAGCACTGATACGTGCGCCCTCTAACCACAAGGTATGATTGTGCGCATCACGGCTGGCATAGCTGACTTGCCCTTCATAAGCCATTTCGGTTTGCGCGGCTACATTACTATTGTTATTGTCCTGCGTATTCGCGATTTCTTTTTCAATGACAAGTGTAAAGCTACTGAGATTTTCGCTGCCTTTTTTACTATCAGCACAATCTGCATTGTGCCAATTGCTGATACGCGCGCGGTAGGACTGCTCATCATAAACCAAGCTAAATGATCGAGTATAATCATTATAAGCACGGAAACCGGTAGGCTTACTAAACGGGTCTGTACTAGAGCGTTGCGCGGTGGCTTCAGTGGCAAGCTGCTGCGTGATAGCCGTCACCACCAGCGTCGATAGGTTAAGTGGATGCTGATCAAAAAGCACCTCGCGCTCGCGCTCTATCAACGCGGTATCCAGATTGGCCCCGCTAAACGAATCGGTATTTAAAATATGACGCAAAAATGCCACGTTGTTTGGCAAACCCACAATACGCGTCTGCGCCAAGGCACGATCAAGTCTCGCAAGCGCTTGCTCTCGTGTGGGTGCATGCACGATAAGCTTGGCAATCATAGAATCATAAAAAGGACTGATGACATCGCCCTCTCGTACGCCATCGTCGATACGCACATCACTAATATTAAAGGTGCTGTGCTCAGGTTTTTGATAAGTAAACAACGTCCCTGTCGCTGGCAAGAAGTTATTGTCAGGGTTTTCAGCACAGATGCGCGCCTCAATGGCATGGCCATTGATGACCAGCTCGTCTTGCGTTTTTGGTAGTGGCTGACCTGCGGCGACCAAAAGCTGCCACTCGACCAAGTCCACCCCAGTGATGGCCTCACTGACCGGATGCTCAACTTGCAAACGCGTGTTCATCTCCATAAAATAAAAATTCATCGAGTCTTCGCGCTGCTCAACAATAAATTCAACCGTGCCTGCACCCACGTAATCAACGGCACGCGCAGCTTCGATCGCAGCGGTTCCCATCGCTTCACGCATGGCAGCATCAACACCGGGAGCTGGCGCTTCTTCTAATACTTTTTGATGGCGACGCTGCACGGAGCAATCACGTTCAAACAGATGCACATAATTGCCTTGGGTATCACCAAATACTTGGATTTCGATATGGCGCGGTTTTAGCGCATATTTCTCGATCAAAACTTGATCATTGCCAAAACTGGTGATCGCTTCACGGCGGCACGAGTCGAGCAGGTCAATAAAATCGCTACTTTGCTCAACGATACGCATGCCTTTACCGCCGCCGCCAGCGCTCGCTTTTATCAAGACAGGATAGCCAATATGATCTGCCTGCTGCTGCAGAAATTCTGCGTCTTGGTTGTCACCGTGATAGCCCGGTATCAGTGGCACACCAGCGGCCTCCATCAAGCGCTTAGACTCAGACTTGCCACCCATAGCACGGATAGCATCAGCCGATGGACCGATAAATACCAAGCCAGCCTCTTGGCAAGCTTGGGCAAAATCTGCGTTCTCACTTAAAAACCCGTAGCCTGGATGGATGGCCTGTGCGCCCGTCTGTTTGGCGATAGCAATAATAGCATCGCCTTTTAGGTAGCTGTCTTTTGGCGCAGAGCCGCCCAGATAGATCGCCTCATCACAGACAGCCACATGCTTAGCACTGCGGTCTGCATCAGAATAAACAGCGACGGTGCTGACACCTAACCGCTTGGCAGTCGCGGCCACTCGGCAAGCAATTTCGCCACGGTTGGCGATTAGAATTTTAGAAAACATAACTATCCCTGTGTCTTATCGTTTTTATTTGACGGCTTGTCTATTTTTTATTGCTGGTCTGCTGTCAGTTAATCTACTGTCAGCCAATCAGGCTTGCGCTTTTGCAAAAAGGCTTGCACGCCCTCCTTACCTTGCTTTGATGAGCGGATATCAGCGATCCCTTTTACGGTATCGGCAATCAACTCATCGGTGATCGGTGCGCCAGCGATTTCGTGTAATAGCTGCTTGCAGGTCTTGACCGCGTCAGGGCTGTTTTTGACGACTTTGGCACAGAATGCAGCCACCTCGTCCTCCAGCCCCTCTTCACTGACCCGCTCATGGATAAAGCCCAGCTGACGCGCTTTTTTGGCATTAAAAACCTCAGCACTTAAAAAATAACGCTGCGATGCTCGTGCGCCTAGCGCTCGGATAACGTAAGGACTGATAGTCGCAGGTGCTAGTCCCAAGCGCACTTCACTCAGACAAAAATTAGCAATCTTAACGGCGATGGCCACATCGCAGACAGCGACTAGTCCCATACCGCCTGCATAGACGTCGCCTTGGATTGCCGCAACCGTTGGCTTGGGACACTCATAAATGGTCTTGAGCATTTGCGCCAATTTATCCGCGTCCGCTAGGTTTTCCTCATAGCTGAAATCTGCCATGGCACGCATCCAGTTCAGATCAGCGCCAGCACAAAACGCCTTGCCAGCAGCCGCTAAAACGATCACTCGCACGTTATCATCAGCGCCAAGCGTGATAAAAACGTCTGTCAGCTCGGCAATCATCTCATCATTAAAAGCATTGCGTATCTCAGGGCGATTCAATGTCACCGTCGCGACATGCTGCTTGATATCTACCAGCAAGCTTTTATAATTGTTTGTCTCTTTTTGCATTGTCTTCTCTTTTTTTAGTCCCTATCCGCTATCTTTACTCACGAATATATTTGTTAAGCGTCGTTGAATATTAAAACTAGTGACTAAGCGTTCACTACATTCTAAAAACACCATAAGTCGTCTCTTCAATTGGTGCGTTGTAGGCTGCGCTCAGTCCTAAGGCTAGTACCTGACGCGTATCAGCAGGATCAATCACACCGTCATCCCATAGACGCGCCGTGGCATAATACGGATGACCTTGCTCTTCGTACATCTCACGAATCGGCGCTTTAAAGGCCGCTTCGTCTTCATCACTCCACGCCTCACCTTTGCGGTCAAAATTATCACGCTTGACGGTTGCCAAGACCGATGCTGCTTGCTCACCGCCCATCACGGAGATACGGGCGTTTGGCCACATCCATAAGAAACGCGGGCTATACGCGCGGCCGCACATACCATAGTTGCCAGCGCCAAATGAGCCGCCGACGATGACCGTGAATTTTGGTACTTTTGCATTGGCCACCGCCATGACCATCTTGGCACCATGACGGGCAATGCCTTCGTTTTCGTATTTACGACCAACCATAAAGCCCGTGATATTTTGCAAAAACACCAATGGGATTTTACGCTTACAGCACAGCTCAATAAAATGCGTGCCTTTTTGTGCTGATTCACTAAACAAGATGCCGTTATTGGCAATGATACCGACGGGCATACCCTCGATATGAGCGAAGCCGCAAACCAGTGTCGTGCCAAAACGTGCTTTAAACTCATCAAATGCACTGTCATCAACGATACGGGCAATGATTTCTTTGATATCAAACGGCTTGCGTTTGTCCGTTGGAATGACACCATATAGCTCTTTGGCATCATAACGTGGCGGCTTGGGTACAATTTGATTGGGAATATTTTTGGCAGGACGATTTAGATGGCTGACGATATTACGGGCGATGGATAACGCATGGGTATCGTTTTGCGCTAGATGATCGACCACGCCTGATAGCCGCGTATGCACGTCACCGCCGCCCAAGTCTTCGGCGCTAACCTCTTCACCTGTGGCGGCTTTCACCAGTGGCGGACCACCTAAAAAGATGGTGCCTTGATCTTTAACAATGATAGATTCATCGCTCATCGCTGGCACATACGCGCCGCCAGCTGTACAGCTGCCCATAACTACGGCAATCTGCGGAATACCTGCCGCACTGAGGTTGGCTTGATTAAAAAAGATACGGCCGAAATGCTCTTTATCAGGGAACACGTCATCTTGATTGGGTAAGTTGGCACCACCCGAATCGACTAGATACACACATGGCAAATGATTTTCTTGCGCGATTTCTTGCGCGCGCAGATGTTTTTTGACGGTCATTGGATAATATGTGCCGCCTTTTACCGTGGCATCATTACAGACAATCATACACTCCGTGCCATTGATACGGCCGATACCTGCAATCACGCCCGCCGCCGGAATATCTTCGCCATACATGTCGTGCGCGGCCATCGGAGCCACTTCTAAAAATGGCGTGCCGACATCCAGCAAACGCTCGACCCGCTCACGTGGCAGCAATTTACCGCGCGCCAAATGCTTGGCTCGTGCGCGCTCTGAGCCGCCTTGGGCAACTTTACGCAGATGCACATACAAATCATCAACGATCTCTTGCATGGCGGCACTGTTTTGCTGAAAATCGCTTGAGTTCGGACTCAATTTACTGGTTATGATAGCGCTCATGATATCCCTTTTCTTTGTTGCATAAATGCGAGTCACTTTTTTCTTTTCGTCTCGACTCATCATAATGATTGTCAATAGTACTGATGCTAAATGGTCTTTAGCACTATAAGCTAACTAGGCAATTTACTCTAAGCCCAACTCTTCTGTCATTTGCTCGATGATTTTATATTTTTGAATCTTGCCAGTGATGGTCATTGGGTATTCCGTCACGAAGCGATAGTAGGTCGGCACTTTATAATGAGCGATATGCTCACTACAAAACTCACGTACTTCCTCTTCAGTCAGGCAGCCAGGCTCTTTTGGAATAATCCAAGCGGCCAGTACTTCGCCATAACGCGCGTCTGGTATACCAACGATTTGTACGTCACGAATTTTTGGATGACGATATAGATAGTTTTCGATTTCTACCGGATAGATGTTTTCGCCGCCGCGGATGACCATGTCTTTACTACGACCGACGATTTTGACATAGCCATCTTCATCCATCGTGGCCAGATCACCGGTGTGCATCCAGCCATCTTGGATGGACGCGCGGGTTTTAAAGCGGCTGCCCCAATAGCCTTTCATCACCGAATAGCCACGTGTGAGCAACTCACCGGTCTCGCCGATCGTGACGATATCGCCCGTTTCTGTATTGATAACCTTAACCTCAAGCGCAGGTTGTACCAGCCCTACGGTCGATACTTGCTTTTCAAGTGGCGTGTGTTCGTTGGTTTGACAAGACACCGGACTGGTCTCCGTCATCCCATAAGCAATGGTGACCTCACTCATGTGCATCTTATCAATGACGCGGCGCATCACTTCTATCGGACAACTGGAGCCTGCCATAATCCCTGTGCGCAAGGTTGATAAATCAAAATTCTCAAATTCAGGATGGTCGAGTTCGGCGATAAACATCGTTGGCACACCATGTAAACCGGTACACTTTTCTTCTTCCACCGCCTGTAAGACAGACAATGGCTCAAAGCCATCATTAGGATAAACGATACAACCGCCATGCGTGAGAATCGCTAGATTGCCAAGGACCATACCAAAACAATGATAGAGCGGTACTGGAATACACAGTCTGTCTTTTTCAGTGAGGTTCATGGCCTCACCGATAAAGTAGCCGTTATTTAAGATATTGCGATGGCTGAGCGTGGCCCCTTTTGGCGTACCCGTCGTACCACTGGTGAACTGCACATTAATGGCATCGGTGTTTTTAAGCTGGGCCTGACGCTCAGCGACGCGCGGATCATTGGCATCACCCTCAGCCATCCATGCAGAGAACTTCTGCATAAAACCAAACTCTTCATCACTGTCTGGTTCATCGATCCAAATGATGCGCTCAATCGTCGGAATCTCAATCAAGTCAAGTTGGGTATAGTCTTTATGATAAATCTCAGGGCATAGCTCACGAATCAAACTGGCGTAATCACTGCTTTTAAAGTGACGCATCAGCACCAATGCGGAGCAGCCCAATTTGTTGAGCGCGTACTGTAGCTCAAAGGTACGATAGGCAGGATTGATATTGACGAGGATGACACCAGCCTTTGCCGTTGCTAATTGCATCAATAGCCATTCTGCATTGTTGTGTGACCAAATGCCGATACGATCGCCAATCTCAAGTCCCATCTCAATCATCGCACTTGCCAACTGATTGACTTTTTCCTGCAGCTGTTGATATGTCCAGCGGATGTTTTGATGGCGTACCACCAGTGCGTCGCGCTCAGGATATTTGGAGACAATCGCATCAAAAAAATCACCAATGGTCGCTTCAATCAGCGGCACATCAGGACCTTTATCGTAGCTTTGGGTCAGCGGGGCATTTGCTGAGCGTACGCCCATGTTGACTTTGGGAATACTATTTAAAATAGCGTCGAAATCAGGAGTTTGCGTCATAACGAGTCCTTTCGTTTTACTTTTTATGTTGCTGATTGGTCGCCTGTGGTCACACCCTCTTCCTTGAACAGGTCTTACCTAGCGTTAGCTACTATACCGTCATAAATGAAACGCTGTCAATAATATCAATACAATATGTATCATTTAATAAGGTAGTGCCGATACTGGTATTAAGTTAAGACAAGCGAATCCCTCATTCATGTTGAATGGAATCTCTCACGCCAGATCACTCTAACGCCAATTCCTTGATCATGTGCTCGGCGATTTTATATTTCTGAATCTTACCAGTGACGGTCATGGGATACTCATCAACAAAGCGAAAGTGGGTCGGTACTTTATAATGAGCGATGTGCTCACAACAAAATTGCCTTACTTCGTCTTCGCTTAAGCTATTAGGCTCTTTTGTAATAATCCACGCGACCAATACTTCGCCATAGTGCTGATCTGGTATGCCCACAATTTGTACATCCCGAATCTTGGGATGACGATACAGATAGTTTTCGACTTCTACTGGATAGATGTTTTCGCCGCCACGAATGACCATGTCTTTACTACGTCCAACCACGGTGATGTAGCCATCTTCATCCATCGTGGCGAGGTCTCCCGTATGCATCCAACCATCCTGAATGGACGCGCGCGTTTTAAAACGACTGCCCCAATAGCCTTTCATGACTGCGTAGCCGCGCGTGAGTAGCTCACCTGTCTCGCCAATCGGGACGATATCACCCGTTTCAGTATCGACAATTTTAACCTCAAGTGCTGGCAGCACCATTCCCACGGTAGACACTCTTTTTTCCAGAGGTGTTTGCGTGCTGGTCTGACAGGAAGCGGGACTGGTCTCCGTCATCCCATAAGCAATAGTCACCCCGCTCATGTGCATCTTGTCTATAACACGGCGCATGACTTCAATAGGACACGTCGTGCCGCCCATGACGCCAGTTTGTAAACTGGATAAATCAAAATTGTCAAACTCAGGATGATCAAGCTCCGCGATAAACATCGTTGGTACGCCAAGTAAAGCGGTGCATCTCTCTGCTTCTACCGTTTGCAGCACTGTCAGCGGATCGAAACCATCATTAGGATAAACCGCGCAACCACCGTGGGTTAAAATGGCTAGGTTACCTCCCACCATACCAAAACAGTGATAGAGCGGTAAGGGAATACACAATCTATCCTCTTCTGTCAGGCGCATTCCTTCGCCTATAAAATACCCATTGTTTAAGATATTGCGATGGCTGAGCGTGGCACCCTTTGGCGCGCCTGTCGTACCACTGGTAAACTGCACACTAATAGCATCGGTGTTTTTTAGCTGGGCCTGACGCTCAGCGACGCGCGGATCATTGACATCACCCTCAGCCATCCATGCAGAGAATTTTTGCATAAAGCTAAAGTCCTCATCGCTGTCTGGTTCATCGATCCAAATGATACGCTCAATCGTCGGAATCTCAATCAAGTCAAGCTGGGTATAGTCTTTATGATAAATCTCAGGACATAGCTCACGTATCATTTGCGCATAGTCACTGTTTTTGAAATGACGCATAAGCACCAATGCCGTACAGCCCAATTTGTTTAGCGCATACTGTAGCTCAAAGGTACGATAGGCAGGATTGATATTGACGAGGATGACACCAGCCTTTGCGGTCGCTAATTGCATCAATAGCCATTCAGCATTGTTATGCGACCAAATGCCGATGCGATCGCCAATCTCCAGCCCCATCTCAATCATGGCACTTGCCAACTGATTGACCTGTTGTTGTAGCTGTTGATATGTCCAGCGGATATTTTGATGGCGAGAAACCAGTGCGTCGCGCTCAGGATATTTGGAGACAATGGCGTCAAAAAAATCCCCAATGGTCGCTTCAATCAGCGGCACATCAGGACCTTTATCGTAGCTTTGGGTCAGTGGCGCGTTTTCCGAGCGTGCACCTACATTGATCGTGGGAGTATTACTTAGAATAGCGTTGAAATCAGGAGTTTGCGTCATAACGAGTCCTTTCGTTTTGCTTGTAGAGGTGCTATTGATACTGGTCAGTAGATCGTTCTTCCTTGAACAGAACTTACACAGCGTTAGCTACTATACCGCCATAAATGAAAATCTGTCAATAATATCAATACAATGTGTATCACTTAATGAGTCATTTAAAATCCTAGCTTAGCAGCAGATAGCACAAAGGCTTGACCGTCATTGGCCATAAAAAAACCAGCCACACCATTTTGGGTATGACTGGTTTAGACGTGACAAGCGACTATTAATCACTTTACTACAGACTTATCTGATAAGACTGCCAGTTTTAAGCCGCTTTCTATGCTTTAGGTGTTGGTGGCGCTTTGATGGTCACTGTGGCGCTAACTTTATGGTTATCGTCGAGCAACTCCATCACCAGCTCATCGGCGCTTTCGCTCGTCACTTGCCAGTTACCCTCAGAACGCGGTACGCCCGTTGCCATCACAGAGATGGCTTTGTTTTTTAGGCGAATCATCGGCGGTTTGTGGTCATAACCGCCATGCTCATGCCCCAAGATGTCATCAGCGATGGTCGCGGCCTGTGCCCGTAACGGCGCAACATAGCGACAGGCGACCCCATTGATCGACATACAGTCGCCAATGGCATAAATATTGTCAGTATTGGTACGCAATGTGGGCGCATCAACCACAATCCCAGTGCGGCGATCAAACTCAACACCAGCGGCAGTCGGCAACTTATCATCAACGGTCAGACCCGTACTGGCAATGACATGATCAACGAGCAAGGTTCCAGATTGCAAATCGGTGCAACTGTCAGTTGACCCTATTGGCTCATAGCTGACTTGCAACTTGCCCTCATTTCCGCTGTCACTGCTACGCGTGACTTCAGACACCTGATAACCACCCAAAAACTGAATGCCTTGTGATTTCACGGCTTGGGCAATACGAGCGGTCGCTTTGGCGGGTAGCATTTGCGATAGTGGTGCGTCATTTAAATCAATCAACGTCACTCGATGCCCTGCTTTTAGCAAGTCTTCTGCAATCTCAGTCCCAACCATGCCAGCACCGACAATAGCAACATGCTGACTGCCTGTCGCTAGCTTTTCTTGGAGCTGTCCAAAGCGTTCGATATGGTTGACGTGCCAGACCAGATCCTCCGGTAGGCTTTTTGGAAAGATAGGATGTGCGCCCATCGCCAGCACCATTTTTTCATAGCTCACCACAGTAGGAGACTCTGTTTGTTCAGTAGTAGCACACTGTACGGTTTGACTCACAGGATCAATATCGAGTACGTGGGTATTGGCAAGTAACGTCACTTGGGCGGTCTTTGCCGCATCACTTCCTGTCGCTCGCACCAAATCTGACGCCCGTTTGTTTTGGCTAATTGCCATCGTCAGCATTGGCTTGTGATAACGATCACCACTATCCGCTGTGATCAAGGTGATCGGAATGTCTGCGTCTTTCGCACGGATCGCATCGATGACATGCCAACCTGCCAAGCCTGCTCCAATAATGACGACACCATTTTCTGTTGATGTGGCCGATGTTGCCGATAGATTTTCTGCGCTCATATTAGCTCCAATATAACTGAGGAATTATTTTAATTATCAAAATATTGACCGCTATTGTATCAGTAAACAGATAGTCACTCACCTACGCATTCAGGCGTGCTGCCTGTGTAAACGTATTCGCAAAAAAAAGCGCCTAATGCTAGACGCTACTTTTCACATAAAAAAACCGTTCAATTTACACGCTAATGATTCAAAATCTTAGACAAAAACAGTTGTGCGCGCTCACTTTTTGCTCCCTCAAAAAACTCCTCCTTGCTACAGTTTTCTACGATATGCCCTTCATCCATAAAAATGATACGATTGGCCACCTGACTGGCAAAACCCATTTCGTGCGTCACACACATCATGGTCATGCCATCACGTGTCAGCTCGACCATCACATCAAGCACTTCTTGAATCATCTCAGGATCAAGCGCCGAGGTTGGCTCATCAAACAGCATCGCCACAGGATCCATCGCAAGCGCCCGCGCAATCGCTACCCGCTGCTGTTGACCACCAGACAACTCCGCTGGATATTTCGCTGCTTGTACGGTCAGACCGACGCGATCTAGATACGCCATGGCTTTTTGCTTGGCCTCACTCTCTTTGCGTCCCAGCACTTTGATCTGCGCAACCGTGAGATTGTCAATGATGGTCAAATGCGGAAACAACTCAAAATGCTGAAACACCATACCCACGCGGCTGCGCAATTTAGGTAAATTGGTCTTCGGTGCCCCAACTGAGATACCATTGACCATGATCTCACCTTTTTGAAAAGGTTCCAGCCCATTTACCGTCTTAATCAAAGTAGACTTGCCACTACCCGATGGCCCACAAACGACGACCACATCGCCTTTATGGACATGGGCGGTACAGTCAGTGAGCACTTGAAAGTCGCCATACCATTTGCTGACACTGTCCATCTCAATGACCATTTCATCACTAGCATGCCCACTGTTGGTGACCAGTCCACCAAAAGCATTCATATACGTATCAGCTTCGCTCATCACTGGCTCCTAACCACATTATTTTTGATAGTCGTCATTAATAATCGTCATTAATAATCGTTGTTCAACAAAATTTTTAAAATTAAAGTACGGACTAAGTTAATCTTAAAACCTTAAACGCTTTTGTAGCTGTTGCACGCCAATGGAGGCGCTCAAACTGATGACAAAATAAACGGCACCCGCCCCTAAAATATAAGGCGTCAGTAAGCCCATTAGCTCACCGCGGACATAGGCGGCGCGAAAAAAATCCGTCAGACCAATGGCAAACACCAGCGTCGTATCTTGGAATAAAATAATACACTGCTGCAAAATCAGTGGCAGCATCTTGCGAAAAGCTTGCGGCAAAATAACCAAGCGCATGGTCTGCCCATAAGTCATACCGAGCGCTTTAGCGGCATTAACCTGCCCACTACCAATCGATTGAATACCGGCACGAACCACCTCTGAGAAGTAAGCGGCCTCAAACATCATAAAGGCCACCACACACGAGGCAAAAGCCGCGTCAAGTTGTAGGTACTTACCTGCTATCCAAAAATAAATCATCGGTACGGCAAAATAAAACCACAGTAGTACCAATAGTAGCGGTACAGAACGGAAATAATTGACGTATAGCTTCGCTGGAACTTCAAGCGCTTTAATACCAGACAAGCGCATCAATGCCAATACCGTGCCTAAGCTGATACCACCAAGAATCGCTAAAAACAGTACTTTTAAAGTGGTGAGCATGCCGCCCATCAAACCCGGATAGGCCGTTGCCAACTCGGTCATCATATTCATTTCTGACCTCCTGCAATCAGTCCAGGCACACGCAATTTACGCTCAATCAAACCCATAATAGCGATCAAGGATAGATTAAACACCAAATAGATAATGGTCGCATAGGTATAAATTTCGATGCTGTTTTGGGTATATTCACTGATGGTTTTGGTTTGGCTAATCAGCTCCATCACCCCCACTAAAGAGGCCACAGAGGCATTTTTAAAACAGTTGGTCAGCTCAGAGCTGAGTGGGGGCAAAATGATACGAAACGCCTGCGGTAACAGCACTTCTTTATACACCTGCGGAATACTAAAGCCCAGCGCATAAGCGGCATTAACCTGCCCATCAGGCAACGACTCAATACCGGTACGTACCTGTTCGACGATACGCGCGGCGGTAAATAGACCCAAACCAATACTCGCTGATAGCATGGCTGAGGTATTTGGCGATAAATCCTTATACCACCACTCTTGAATCGTGGGCGTGAGCCACCCAGGGGCAATATAAAACCAAAAAAACAGCTGAACAAGCAGTGGAATATTGCGAAAAAATGTCACATAAGCCGTACCAATTGTACGAGCGGTCTTATTGGGCAAGGTACGCATGATACCAAAGACAGTACCCACCACCATGGCGATAACCCAGGCAATACTGCCAATCAGTAACAGCCAGCCAAGCCCCGTAATCATCCAATGGATATAAAGCTCGTTACCGATCCCCGTATGCTCAAAGAGCACACCCCAGTTCCAGCTATAATTCATGCTTGTCTCTCCGAGCAGCGACCAAAAAGCCAACGCGCCAGATTAACTGTGTGTGTCAATCCGAGCGCGCAAGCAAGCTATGTTGAAGGACAGTAATTACTGTGCAGGCGCCGCTTTTGGCTGCGCGCTATCATGGGGATTGGCAATCAAGGTTTTTAAGTTGTCAGACATCTCAAAGTTTAGATTGACGTTTTTCGGTGGGATCGGGTTCAAGAACCACTTGTCATAAATGCTATTAATCTCGCCTGAACTAAAGACATCGGTCAGTGCTTCATCGACCACCGCTTTGAACTCTGGGTCATCTTTACGCATCATACAACCATAAATCTCAAACGACTGCGGCTCACCCACAATCACCCACTCATCAGGATTTTTTGCTTTGGCTTTTTCACCAGCCAGCAAGACATCATCCATCATAAAGGCATCGGCGCGGCCATTTTCTAGCATAAGAAAGCTTTCGCCATGGTCTTTTGCTGAGATAATATTGATATCCATGTTGTTTTCGTCATTGTATTGACGAATGTAACGCTCTGAGGTCGTTCCCGCTGTCGTCACTAAGGTTTTGCCTTTTAGATCAGCGAAGTCTTGAATACCAGAGTCTTTTTTGGTCAACAAACGTGTCCCAATTTCAAAGAAACCGTTGGAGAACGCCACTTGCTTTTGTCGCTCTTCGTTATTGGTGGTTGAGCCACATTCAAAATCTACTGTGCCGTTTTGTACCAGTGGGATGCGAGTTTGTGAGGTAATCAAGTTATAACGAACGTTGAGATCTGGCATGTTTAGCTTTTGCTTCACCGCCTCGACCACTTTCATTTCTAAATCATGCGCATAGCCAATAGGCTGATTGGGATCATCAGCGATATAAGAAAATGGAATAGAGGAGTCACGGTGACCGACCACGATGGTGCCAGAGTCTTTGATTTTTTGCAGGGTGCCGTTGGTGTCTGCGGCGGCTTCTGTCGTCGTTGCATCGTCTGTTGACGCCGCATCAGTCGAAGTTTGATTGCTGTTATTACAGCCTACTAGGCCTAGCGCCATAAAGGCGGCCAGCGTCAACGGCTTGGAGAGTAAATAGCTCATGAAATACATCCTTTTATCACAATATTGAACGAGTGTTTTGACACACAGGCCTGACTATTCGACCTTATTGCCACGCATCCGTGTGGTTGTTGCTGTTGTTTATCACAATGCAACTTAATGTTACTGTACAACAAATTAAGGGGTGTAGGTAAACTTTTTTTAAGGAGAGTGACATTTTAAAAATTATTGGGTATTTGCGTTAATGACGGCGTAATAAGAAGACATCACTTATGGACGACCCTTACCTCTACTTATCCCATGCATTCTGGCAATGAGGGGCCATACCTCTCGGAAAACTGCTATAGGCAATTGATAAATCACAAGGAATCCCCATAAAGCTAACAACTTCTTAATACTACAAATGACCTATGACACAAGATACTCAAGCCCCAAATACAGAACGCCAAACCGCTGGCAACCATAGCGACAACGACGTACGCCAACGCTTCTTTATTGAAGATTCACCCGTGCGCGGTGACGTGGTGCGCCTATCACGCAGTTATGCAAGTACCATTGCCCAAAAGCCCTACCCTGAAGCCATCAAACGCCTGTTGGGTGAAATGCTAACAGCCGCAAGTTTGCTTATCAGCACCGTGAAAATTAATGGTCATCTGTCTATTCAATTACAGTCATCAGACAGCGACAGTTTGCTCAATTGGGCGATGGCTGAGTGCGATCAAGACGGCATCATTCGTGCCCTTGCCAGCTGGAAAGGCGAGACTGATGAGCAAGTGCAAGCTTGGGAAAACATGACGCATGCCAAAGAAGCATTTGCTGAACTGGGCGCAATGGGCCAAGGTGTGTTGTTTATCAATATTCAGCCGGAAGGTGGCGAGTCGTATCAAGGTATCGTTGAGCGTAGCCATGACAATTTGGCTGACTGCTTAGCACATTATCAAAAGCAATCGGCGCAGATTCCAACGCTGATTAACTTAGCATCTGACGGCTTACAAGCAGGTGGCATGTTGGTACAGATGCTGCCTCGTACCGCTGAAGAAAACTATGAAGTTGAGCAAAACCAAGATGCGGGTATCGATGATGATTTGTGGACACGTTTGTCTGTATTGACACGCACCCTCAAGTCAGAAGAGCTGACCACACTGGATGCTAACGAGATTTTGTATCGCTTGTACCATGAAGAAAACGTGGTGGCACCCGAGCCGGTTGAGCTATCATTTGGCTGCACCTGCTCACGCGAAAAATGTGAGATGGCAATCGAGCAAATTGGCGAAGCGGAAGCTTTGGATATCGTCGAAGAGCAAGGCGGCACGTTTGAGATGGATTGCGGGTTTTGCGGTGAAATGTATAAATTTGATAAAGACGATGTGGCAGCGATATTTGCTGAGTAGCTCTTTAAAGCCGTTTCATTTTCTAAAATAGTTGAAAGCTCTCTTTAAAACCCCTAAGCGTGGCGCTTGGGGGTTTTTGTTTTTAGAAGTTTTAAAGGATGTCTCACTACTCTATTTGAACCATTTTTATTTTTTTACTATTTTCTATATAGTTAAAAAAATATCTATAGCGCTAACGCCAAACTTTTAGGATAAGAGTATATCCGAGGTTTGTCCACGTAGTCGCTGCGTCCATTGTCTAGTAGCCATGCAACCACTTGCTCACGAACCCTTCTACTATGAATTAAGTTCACATGACTCACGCCATAAAACACCGCTTTATGCCCCTCAGGCACAAATAACGCGTGCTCAGCATCGTCCTCGCCCAGCGCAGAGGCGACCGACACCAGACCATCACCCAAGAGACTGGTCATCTTAGAGTTGTAATGCGTCTCGACCAAAGCGCTAGCGACAAAATAGGTTTTGATACCACTTGGCAAACGTGCAGGATGACGAAAGTCTTGTGGCAGTACGCTGCGTCCCTCTAGCGCCTTCCAATCAGCATCACGGGTACTGCCATGACGCAGATCAATAATACCGGCACTACGCATGTCACCAAGCTTGGCCAGTGAGCCTGCAAACGGCAGCTTGGCGATGATATCCTGTACATGATTGCCAATACGCTCCAGCATCGCACCATGATGCGGCGAGCCGAGCGTGATGAGATTGCCCACTCGTTTTACCCAGTCCAAGTGATCTTGCTCCCCGTAAAACAGCGCACTACGCGCGACCAAGCCGCCCATACTGTGGCCAACCAAATCTATCTGACTGATATTGGGGCTATTATCGACCAATTCTTGCAGCACTTGCGAGAGCTTACGACCACTACGTGAGATACGTCGACCCGTATTATAATCAAGATATAAAACTGTCGCCGCAGGCTGACTGCGATCGATGGCATCGCCTAGGCCATGACCGTCTGTTGATTGCCAGCTCAAATGACTCATGCACAGACCATGACATAAAATGATGACGCGCCCTGATAGAGCCTCGCATTGCGGATTGCCGTCTTTGGCATATAGCACCATCGGTATCGCAAGGGCGTTTTTATGATTCACCAGATGGTCGCCCATGACGCCATTGATCACATTGACCAGTTTTTTTAATGAGTCCGGCAATGGCTGAGCGTTTTTTTGGCTCATGACGGTTTTATACAGTCGCAGCACTGCTGCTAGATTGTTACCTACCTTCAGCATAATGTGGCGTATCGTGCCATAGATACGCCCAGTGATACCGCGCTGCCAATTATTCAGATGCCTGTCATTAAATCGTCCTAAAGGACGCAATATTACTTCTCGGTGGATAGCCTCTACAATATCAGTCACCTCAACCACCCCCATGGTCGCAAGCTGCGCCAATCCTTCAAAGAAGTCAGCCAATGTGACGGGCTTCGTTGTTGTCTCATTGCCATCATCCGCCAGCAGTTTGCCCAACTCTTCCACATCGATTGCTTCGAGTTGGTCGATCTGCTCATACACATCACTGTGTGATGGGACACTGCTGTCTGAGGAAAAATGCGCCTCAAGCTCATGTCGCGTCCGAGCATCGCTATTGGTGCTACCACAGCGAATACTGTCGTTATAAAACAAGTTGGGACTACTCATAGCATTCATGACATTGGCACATTTAGCGAAAAAGGGTAGCTTTCTATACTAGCTCTTAAACCTGATAAATAGAAGAGAGTGATTTGTATATAAGTTTGTTCTCAGAAAAATAAAAACCCCAAGCCGTCACTTGAGGTTCTTACTGTCTAACCATTTAATACCTTTTAGATACCGATAAACTTTTTATGTCGCACTATCTGCTGTATCAAATGACTCTGCCAGTATCACATCGCCATCTTCCTTAGTAATCATCACCGTTGCTGAGCGCGGCGTACTGCCGCCTACGACCGCTCCCCATGTGTTACCGGGATGTTGGATATTAATAAAGAGCGTTTTGAAATCTGGGGTCATGGTAATCCCAGTCACCTCACAGCCTTCAGGCCCAACAAAAAACCGTTTGATATTATCATTACTGGCTGGCATGCCAACTCGCGTTTGTTGCCCCGCCGACGTGGTTATGGTTGTGCCATCGCTGACGTTACCAGGCAGCGCTGCCAGTAACATACAGCTGCTGGTATCGGTATAAGCCCCATCATCCGTCTGAATCCACAACACCCCGCGTGGATCAAAGTACAGACCATCAGGAGACGATAGATCATTACTGGCATTTAATTGCGACAAGTTTTCTGCGGCCAGATCATAAGGCGTGGCAAACAGATAAATATCCCACTCAAAAGTCAGCGCGGTATGATCGCCGCCCGCTTCTGCCCAGCGGATAATATGACCATTATCATTGCCACGCTCTTTGCCCCCCACTTGATAGCTGCGCGGATTGGCTGCGGAAAGCGGTTGCTCCTCATCGACGCCGCGATTTTTATTGTTGGTCAAGGTCACATACACCTCGCCTGTCATCGGACTGACGGACACCCATTCGGGTCGATCCATTTTGGTAGCACCAACCACATCCGCTGCGGCACGGGCAAAGACCAGCACCTCATCTTGTCCATTAAAAGGCAACGCGCTGTTAGAAGCATCCAAGCCATTTTGACCATGGATTAAGGCTTTCCATTCACCACTACCATCTGCATTAAAAATAGCAACATATAGTGTGCCGTCATTTAGATATTTGTCGCCTGCTTTTAGGCCGCCGCCGATATCCGCATTTGACCACATGGCTTTGGAGACAAACTTATAGATATATTCGCCTCGCGCATCATCACCCATATAAAAGACCACGGGCTTGCCTTGCTCAACTGGCGCATACGCACAGTTCTCATGCGCGAAACGTCCCATTGCGGTACGCTTTTGTGGCATAGAGTTTTGATCAAAAGGGTCAATTTCTGTGATAAACCCAAAGGTGTTAAAGCCATTCCGATAATCTTCAGTAGCGTTTACACCAATCGCCGTCATATCCCAACGTGAAAACTCATCTGTTATGGTGGCATCTTTAGCATTAGGCGTGTGCCATAGATATTTTGAGCCGGGAGAATTTTCTGGTGCGCCGTAACGCTCGCGACCATAGTTATGCCCAGCACTTAGTTGACTGGCATCTTGCCCACGCGCAAACACGCCTAAAAAGTTTTCTTCTGTGGTCAGGTATGTACCCCAAGGCGACAATCCTGCACCGCAGTTATTATTAATGCCGCGAGTCTGAAAACCCGTTGGGGCAAACTTAGTCTTCACCAAATCAGAGCCAGCGACTGGACCGGCTAGTTGCGCTGTCGTACTGCTGGTGATACGGCGATTGTATTTTGAATTTGCTACCATCTCATAGCCCATGCCATCCGCTCGGCGGGTCATCTCTACCACTGCCACTCCATGACAGTTGACTTCACGGCGCACATCACTGGCAAGACGACGGTTTTGAAACAAAGGCGCGGCATCATTGTCTCGAATGACATAGTAACCAAACGGACTTAAGTCGCTACTGTTCACGTATTCATGATTCATCACCAGTAGACCATTTTCTGCCGCTTTAGCATCATAGGCATTGCCGTCTTTGCCAAAAAACCACATACCATCATGGTTGTCGCCCATGCGCCATTCAAAGGACTCAGCCGACTGCTCACGATTGTCTTTCCAATCCTCAATCCCAGACATCAGCGGTGTGCCAAGGGGCAATATCATTTCCGCTTTATAACCTTCTGCCACCGTCATGGTTTCGGCCGTTGAGTGCGCTACGGCTGTAAACTTCAAGGTTTCGGGACGTTTTAAGTCACCTTGGGCAGGAATAGCCGCATCATTGCCGTTTTCTATGATAGGCCTGCTACCATTATCATCATCGTCACTACAACCAACCAAAGGTAGCGCCCCAAAAAACGCCGCGGCCGTCAGTCCTGTGCCGCCTTTTAGAATGCTACGACGGTTTAGACGACGATTGATAACGGTCTGAAAATCAGTGTTATTGGTCGGGTTTGAGTCTTCAACGATTTCGTGCGCGAGTTTTGGTTCTTTATTTAACAGTGTCATTATCAGTCACCTTGCAGTTGGCTGGATTGGCGTAAAACGATGAGCGCGACTTAACGTTCCGTCCGCCAAAGTAAGAATTACGCCTAAGTCTACTGATGGTTTATGACAGTACGTTGAAAACTCGATGACAATCTAATGACAATATTTGATGAGGGTGATAGCCATTAAGATACCCCTAAAAGCAACAACCCCCAAGCAATCACTTGAGGGTTGTTGAGAATGCACACTGAGTCGAAAAAATATACTATTGCTGCTATAAAAGACTTAGCGAACTTTTACCTGCCACTCATGGGCACCAAGTGTTAGTTTTAACTGGTCATTTTCTTGCAAGACACCCACGCCACTTGGCGTACCCGTCATGATTACATCACCTGCTTGCAAGCTAAAAGCGTGGCTAATCTCTGCAAGCAACTCATAAACCGAAAACAACATGAAGGCGCTATCGCCATCCTGTCGTAGCTCATCATTGATGGTGAGCTGATAATTTACCTGACTAAAATCAGCAAACGCTTGTGGTTCAAGCCAATCAGCCAGTACACACGCGCCATCAAAGCACTTAGCACGCTCCCATGGATGGCCTTTTTCTTTCAGCTTACTTTGAAGGTCTCGTAGGGTTAAATCCAGTCCTAATGTCACAGCGCCAATCGCTTGCTGCGCTTGTTCAACAGTGGCCGCTGACAGGTCCGCTGACAGCTGAATACACAGTTCCGCTTCGTAGTGAGTGTCGCCATATTTCGCGGGGTCAGGACGGACAATATCATTGCGCACACTGACCACGGACGATGCTGGTTTCATAAACAAGATAGGCGATTTTGGGATTTCATTGCCAAGCTCGCGAGCGTGTTCAGCATAGTTGCGACCGACGCAGACCACCTTACCGATGGGGGCTCGCATGCTATCATTAAAATTGGTGACGCTCGTATCCTCATTGACACTGGCAGCAATCGCATTGGCTAAAGACATGTGTGGTGATTGGCTCATACTAGGCGCTCACAGCAAATTATGGATATTTTGATAAGGCAGACGTCTCGCACTATCTACCCTTTTTTTCTCACGCTATTTTCGTCATAAACACTTAGGGAACGGTGTTGGTCATCACATCTGGCGGAACATAGCTTGCATGGCGATTCATTCTTTTTTCAAACAATCTAAAGCTAAATAAAATCACCCACGACAATAACAGATAAATAATACCTGCCGCGAAGAACAGCTCCATTAAGGTATAAGTGCGCGCACTAATCGTACGAGCGACACCCGTGATATCCATCAATGCGATGGTTGACGCCAGCGCACTGCCTTTTAGCATAAAGATCACTTCGTTACTATACGCTGGAATCACAATACCAAAGGCGCGCGGTAAGGTAACACGTGTGAGCTTCTGCCACTTTGACATACCAATGGCGTCAGCCGCTTCCAGCTCCCCAACGGGAATCGTTTGAATAGCGCCACGAATGATTTCTGCCAAATAAGCACTGGTATTCATCGTAAAGGCAATAATGGCACACCAGTACGCTTGGCTTAGTACGGGCTCCCATAAGAAGGAATTACGTATGGCTTCAAACTGCCCCAGACCATAATAAATCAAAAATATCTGTACCAGTAGCGGCGTGCCACGAAAAAAGAAGATATAAGAAAACGGTAACACCTGTACCAGCCAGTTCTTTGACAAGCGCAACTGCGCTAAAATCAAACCAAAAAACAGCCCGATGATACCTGAGACAACGACCAGCTGTACGGTCAAAACAGCGCCGTTTAGTAACTCAGGAAGACTATCAAAAATAACCTGCCAATTCCAATCCATAGTATCTCTCCTCTATCCTATGGTCGATTGACGATGGGTTGACTGACGGCTCAGCTTTTTAGCATAGCGCGCCGCTGGATTGGCACGCCACTCAAGCCACATCATAAAACCGGTAATCAGCATGGTCAAACCCAAATAAATAATTGCCGCTGCCATATAAAAAGTAAACGGCTGCTGCGTTGATTGGGCCGCCCGCGACGACTGATACATGATGTCTTTTAGGCCCACCACTGATACCAGTGCCGTATCTTTTAGCAACACCAAAAACAAATTGCCCAAGCCTGGCAACGCAATCTGCCAAACTTGCGGCAAGGTGATGCGATAAAACGTCTGCAAAGGACGCATGCCAATTGCTTGTGCCGCCTCATGCTGCCCTATTGGAATCTCTTGGATCGACATGCGAAAAATTTCAGTCGCATAAGCGCCAAACGCAATAGACAGCGCCATCACGCCGCCCCAAAAGGCACTAATCTCTACATATTCGTTATAGCCGAATTTTTTGAGAATCGTCATGAGCAGTATAGAGCCGCCATAATAGATAAACAGCACCAATAACAGCTCTGGAATACCGCGCATGGTCGCCGTATACACAGTCGCAATCTTACGCAGCAGCCAAATATTAGACAGCTTTGCTGTGGCACCGAGTAGCCCCAAAGCCATGCCGATGACTAAGCTGGTCAACGCAAGCTTGATGGTGACGGTAGCGCCGCTCAGTAGGAGCGCGCCAAATCCTTGTAAATCAAACACAATTATCCACTCAGTCTCTTTATATTAGCAATTTGCAAAATATGAGTTAAAAGAATCAGCATCAATCGCTGAGCGCTGCTGACAATCGCATTTTATACCAAATATATATTGGTGCTTTGCGTCATAGAGTGACGTCAAATCAACACGATTGTTGCGGCGGAAATTGACACAGTAGAAATGAGCGCTGATTTTATCATAATCGCTCGCCGCTATGTTAATACTCACACGTAAAAGCAGTGCTTAAATCAACCGTAATTCTCTTAAAAGCCTAGTAAATCAGTCAGATTGACGAAAACGGAGCAGTCAATAGCGATAAATCCTACTGTTTTTTATCGAAAACAAAAAAGGACACCACCATTAAGGCAGTATCCTTCTTATTAAAACAACGCAAGTCCAATCGCTCTAACAGTGACTATTTGAGATGTGTCACAACTACTCCGCCGTTTTTTCTGTCGTTTGCGTGTTTACTGTTGAATCGAGCTTTGGAACCGCAAAATACTTTTGATGAATTTCATCATAAGTGCCATCCGCTTTTATGTTGGCCAATGATTGATTAATCTTCTCTTGCAGTGCATCACCTGGACGTACGGCAATGGCAAAGTTGTCATTGATATCAATCTCTTCACCTTTCAGCGCATAGTCACTACCTGCGCTGGTGCCAAGCCATTCCAAAGCCGGCAGTTTGTCAGATACCATGGCATCAACGCGATTCGAACCCAAGTCCAAAAACGCGTTACTCAGCGTGTCATAAAGCTTCATATTGGCTTTTGGATAGGTGTTCTCTAACCACTGTGAAGAGATGGTCGAGCGCTGGGCCGCAATAGAGTGCGCATTAATATCGCTGCTATCACTCGGATCAAAGGAGCTGTCTTTTTTGGCTAAAAACACCAAAGTATTGCTAAAGTAAGGCTCTGTAAAGCTGACTTGTTGCTCGCGCTCAGGGGTCACTGACATGGCAGCCACGATGGCATCGTATTTACCAGCTTTTAGACCCGGAATAATACCATCCCAATCCTGCGCGGTAATGTCACAAGTCACCTCCATATCGGCACAAATGGCGTTGGCAATCTCCACATCGAAACCGCCAAGGGTGCCATCAGCATTGGTATAGTTAAAAGGCGCATACGCCCCTTCAGTACCAATACGCAGCACATCACCCGTCGTCGCCTCTTGGCTGACAGTATCATTGGCTTCGTTCTGACCATTACTACAACCTGCCAAAGTCAAAAGCGCAGCCATCGCAATCAAGGGTACTGAAAAGCGTCGCGCCTTTGCGCCATGGCTAACGGGTGTGTTCGCGATTGCTTTGTATTGGTCAGAGTAGTGGTTCATGATCTTCCTTGATGTTTCTTGTGAAAATAACACTCATCGCTATTACTCAACTTACTGGAACCCCTCTTAGTGAATCATAGCGATGAGCAACGATATTAGTTAGTAGCCGCTTCTGCTTGTTCTTCGTTCGCGTTGACCGCATCGGCATCAACATTGGCGTCAGCATCTTCAACCACCAATACTTCTTTTACGTCTGTGGTTGCCACGGCTTTTTGAGCAGCGGCCGTTGAGCTGGTGCCAAAATAACTGCCCGTGATTTGATCATAAGTACCGTTTTCTTTAAGCTCAGCCAAGGCTTTATTGAACTTAGCGACCAGTGGGTCGCCTTTACGAAACGCAATACCCATCGCATCTTCATCAGTACTGATTTCTTGACCTTTTACTTCATAGTCTTGACCAGCCTCGGTTTTTAGCCAGTCGATACCAGTCACTTTATCAGACATCATCGCCCGCACACGACCTGAGGTCAGATCCAAATACGCGTTATCTTGGGTGTCATAAAGCTTGATATCAGCGTTTGCATGTTCATCTTGCAAGTACTGTGCGGCGACCGTTGAGCGCTGTGACGCTACAGGCTGCCCTGCCAAATCAGCAACACTAATATCATCGCCTTTCTTACCGATTAGAACGATACCGCTATGAAAGTACGGGTCCGTAAACTCAACCACTTCTTTACGTTCAGGTGTGATCGACATACCAGCAATAATCGCATCGAATTTTTGTGCGTTTAGTCCTGGAATCAGCCCATCCCAATCTTGGGAGATGACTTCACATTCTGCCTGCATTTGCTCACACAGCGCGTCGACCAGCTCAATTTCATAGCCGATTAACTTACCATCAGCATCTGTATAGCTGAACGGCTTGTAGCTTGACTCGGTGGCGATTTTTATGTTCATTGGAGTATCGGTTGCAGTATCAGCTGCCGCCCCTTCTTCTGGCGTTGCGCTATTGTTACAACCAGCCAACATAAGCATAGCTGCACTTAATGGCGCAAGCCAAAGTGCCTTATTCTTCAGCGCTTTGCTGTTTAGAGCTTTGTTTTTTAATGCCTTACTTTTTAGTGACGATGTCATGGATATTGTCATGTCTGCTATTCCTTCATTTTTCAATCAGAAGATTATTGACCAAAGTTCGCTTGCTCAAGACGTGCCAGCTCACCGTTACTACGGATTACGCTAAGTGCCTTATTAAAGTCGTCTCTGAGTGCGTCACCTTTACGAACAGCAATGGCAATATTATCGTTGTTATCGATTTCATCACCGACGATACCAAAGCCTTCAGGGTTGTCTGCCAACCATGATTTGGCCGAGACTTTTTCCGCCAATACCGCATCGCTACGACCAGATTTCAGATCTAAATAAGCGTTGTCATAGTTGTCATACAACTGCACGGTGTTACCATTTTTGCCTTCATAATTGTCTTGAAGATAAGCGCCAGGAGTGGTTGAACGTTGACCACCCAGTGTGGCGTTTTCAATCGCCATAGGATCAAAATCACCATTGGTGTCGGTCAGCCACACCATGGTGTTGGCAAAGTAAGGTTCGGTAAAATCGACCTTTTCTTGACGTTCAGGCGTAATCGACATGCCCGCTACCACTGCATCATACTTTTGTGCCAACAGGCCTGGAATAATGCCGTCCCAGTCTTGCGCCACAATTTCACATTTGGCCTGCATCTGATCACATAGGGCATTGGCAACATCAATATCGTAACCTGCCAAGCTACCATCAGCATTGGTGTAGTTAAAAGGAGGATAAGCGCCCTCCGTCGCAATACGAATGGTCTGGCCAGACGTATCTGCTGCAGAAGCATCAGCATTGGTATCGGTGGTTTCATTAGCAGGTTGACTACAAGCACTCAGCATCAACGCTGCGGTAACGGTCATCGATGACCACAATAGGCGAGAATTCGACATCATACGTTCCTTAAATTCTGATGGGGTTTGATATAGGGTTCTGATATTTAGTTCTCTGACGTCCCTGCCAGATAAGCAATATAGTTAGTAAGAGATACCAGCAGCCGCCATGATGGGCTGCCTATAAACCTTTTGATAATACCTGAGTAAAATATCAAAAACAAACATTTTGCATACCAACTGTCATTAAACCGTAAGAAACAGTTAACACTAAGGAATGAACCGTCATTTTTATATTCTAGATACCGTGAGAGCGGCGATTTTAGGGTGGTAAGAGAGGCTCCACCCTAGATTTTTATCCAAAGGACTGGTGTTAACGGTGCGACGCCATAAAATCTTTCACACGCTCAGAAGTAGGGTTGTCAAAGACCTGCTCGGGGGTGCCAATCTCTTCAATCACACCTTGATGTAAGAACACCACTTTACTTGATACCTCACGGGCAAAGCGCATCTCATGAGTGACGATCAGCATGGTACGCCCCTCTTCTGCCAGCTCACGCATGACGGCAAGCACTTCATTCACCAGTTCAGGATCTAGGGCGGACGTTGGCTCATCAAACAACAATACCTGCGGCTGCATAGCAAGCGCACGCGCGATGGCCACGCGCTGACGCTGACCGCCTGACAAATTCGCTGGATACGCATCTTTTTTATCGAGTAGACCCACTTTATCAAGCAGCTTTTCAGCATCACTAATGGCTTGGGCTTTTTTGATTTTTAGAACTTGCGTTGGCCCTTCTATGATGTTTTGCAAAATCGTTTTATGCGGCCACAAGTTAAAGTTTTGAAAAACAAAACCCACGCGCGCGCGCAAACTTTCTAATTGCTTGACATCCGCCGCTTGCAGTTCGCCTGACTTGGCAGGCTTTAGGATAAGCTCATCATCACCAATAATGATACGACCTTGATTTGGCTTTTCGAGCAAATTAATACAACGTAATAAAGTCGATTTACCAGAGCCAGAGGAACCCAAGATAGAGATCACATCACCATCATATGCGGTGAGTGACACCCCCTTGAGCACTGCCAATGAGCCGTAGCTTTTATGGATGTCTTGTAAATCTAAGGCGATAGGCCGAGTCGGATTTTTTTCAGTATCAAGCATGGTTTAGCAGACTTCCAATAAATATGAGTGAAAACGTAAGTAAAAACAGCCCTAGTATAATATAGGCATTAATCATAGCGTGGCGGTAAGTCCGCTATGTTTGATAAGACAAAGAGAAAAATGTCACATTGTCTCTTATTCAGCGGTAAAAAGGCAAATCTGTTGTGCGCTAGTGAGGGATCACTGAATAATTGTCGTTGTAGTAACTGACATAAAGTAATAACTGACACAAAAAAGCCCAGACTGTGTCAACAGCGCTGAGCTATATTTTATCACTTAAAAGTCTTAGGCGTGGTTTTATCTACACACGGTTTTCTCGGATACCGCAGTAAAAATAATTTAGTAGGTTGAGATATGTTCTGAGTCCTCGGTACCATCTAATACGTCTTCATCATTGGCGGTCACCGCTACGGCATCGCCATTATCCTCTACTGCTATGCCATCATTGGTGCTGCCTATGCCCACATCGACATCGTCGGTGCCGCTTGCAATAGCAGTATTAGTGGCCTCTCCCTCTACCGGCGTCTGGGCATCAACGGTGGTGTCTGTTTCCATTGGGACGTCGTCATTTGTGTCGCAAGCACTTAGGGTTAATGCCGCTGCGACCAACCCAGCCGTCAGCCATTTTTTTTGTGTATTGTTTCTCGTAGCCATGTTAACTCTCCATTACCAGTCGTATGATCATTGATAGCCATCTAGTGTTGGCTTTGTCATACTGTTATCGTATTAGTGCTTACTATACTGACGATCAGTGATGGCTACCTTAGTATTTACGACGCAGTTCTGTTAAAGGTGCGTAACGATACAGTGCTGTGTTGAGCACGCTTAACTTATAAAGGAGGTGAGGTAAGAGTCGTAAAATAGGGCTTCATAAACACTCATAAACGCCTTGTAAAGCGGGTTCTGTTCACAAAATCGTCTTTACTATCGCCTCAATCTCCTCTATGTTAAATAGCATAATGCCATATTGGGCATTCAAACTGCCTTTTTTGCTAAATTTTCGCCTTTTTGGGCACTTTTTTCTGTTCAAAACACTTATTAACATAAGGAAAACGATTTATGAGTCAATCGAACACTACAGACGTTATCACATATATGCAATCTGTCGGCAAGCAAGCCCGAGCAGCTTCACGAGCACTGGCGGCGGCAAATACTGGCGATAAAAACTCAGCGTTGATGGCGATTCATGATGTGTTAAAAGATGCCAAGCAAGATATTTTAGCCGCCAACAAGATCGATATGGATAATGGACAGAGCAACGATTTAGACGCAGCCTTACTTGACCGTCTTGAGCTAAACGACGCGCGCTTTGATGGTATGCTACAAGGTCTAAAAGACGTCGCCGCCCTACCCGATCCTATCGGTGAAGTCACTGATATGACTTTTCAGCCTTCAGGGATTCATTTGGGCAAAATGCGGGTGCCGCTCGGTGTGGTCGGTATGATTTATGAGTCGCGCCCTAACGTGACACTAGAAGCCGCTTCTCTTGCGCTAAAGTCAGGCAACGCCATTATCCTACGCGGTGGCTCTGAGGCGTTTGAATCTAACCAAGCGATTGCCAAGTGTATCTTAGAAGGTCTACAAAAAGTCGGTCTGTCTGAGCACAGTGTACAAGTACTCCAAACGACTGATCGAGCCGCTGTCGGTGAGCTCATCACCATGACTGACTATGTCGATGTTATCGTGCCACGTGGTGGTAAAGGTCTCATTGAGCGTATCAGCCGTGATGCCCGTGTACCCGTGATCAAGCATTTAGATGGCAACTGTCATACCTTTATCGATAGTGATGCGGATGCTGACATTGCCATCAAAGTCAGCGTCAACGCCAAAACTCATCGTTACGGTACTTGTAATACCATGGAGACGCTATTGGTCGATCAATCAGTGGCCAATGAGCTCCTGCCAAAGATTGCTGAAGCGATCGTAGCCGCTGATGATGCGATGCAACTGCGCCTTGATGAGCAGTCACAAGCCATCTTAAACGACAATGCGGCCCTAAAAGGTCATCTCTCTGCCGCCACTGCTGAGGACTGGGACACAGAATATTTAGCGCCTATCTTAGCGGTAAAAGTAGTGTCAGGCATTGACGAGGCGATTGAACATATCAATACCCACGGCAGTCATCATACTGATGTCATCATTACTGACAACTATACCAAGTCACAGCGCTTCATTCGCGAAGTAGACTCAGCAAGCGTCATGATTAACGCCTCTAGCCGCTTTGCCGATGGTTTTGAGTATGGACTTGGTGCTGAGATTGGTATTTCAACTGACAAAATTCATGCCCGTGGCCCAGTTGGTCTCGAAGGTCTTACGTCACAAAAATGGATCGTTTATGGTCATGGTGAGACACGCGCCTAACTTATTAGCACGCCCCCTGTCATCTACCGTCCCACTTACAGTATAATCCCCCAAAAAAAACGCCAGCTCAATTGCTGGCGTTTTTTTATTATTAACAAATACGCGGCGTAAACATTTTTTGCCTCATAACAACATTCTATAGGAAAATGTGCTCATGCAGAGTGGTGTCATTAAACACTGGTATCAAAACAAAGGTTACGGCTTTATCGAGGTGGACAGTCAGAGTGAAGACGTGTTTTTCCACGTCAGTAAAGTGCAACTGTCACAGCCTATCACTGTTGGCCAAAGTGTCTACTTCACGAGTGAACGTAACGCTAAAAACCAATTGCGAGCTACCAAAGTGACGTCCTCTCCACTGAGTATTCATAACAACATTGAGTCAGGTGGACCCCCGCAAACGTCCAAAAACGCCAGTCGCGGCAATCATCATAAAAATCATCGCGGCAGTGACAATGCAAATCACAGTATCACTAATAAGAGAGGCGTAGGCTCTACCCTGTTTAGTTTCATCGCCATTATCGCCGTCGCTGTATATTTTTTGGGAGATTTTAACTCGACGTTGTTTGCGGATAGGGTTGAATCGACGGCCTTGTCGCAAAACGCTGCTGATAGTACAAGCCAAGCCGTAACTGCTGGCTTAACCGGTGATGCCCAGATAGACCATACCATCACCCTGATACAGCAAGGTGGGCCGTTTCCTTATCCTCATAAAGATGGCACGACGTTTTATAATCGCGAAGGCAGGCTGCCAGTCCAATCGCAAGGCTACTACCGCGAATACACCGTTCCCACACCTGAAATGTCGCACCGCGGGCCGCGACGTATCGTCACAGGTGGCCATCCCCCCACTGTCTATTACCTGACTGTTGATCACTACGATAGCTTTCGCCGACTCGAGGTCAAATAATATGAGCCACGCCATCCACTACATTAACCAAAACGGTACAGCACAAGATGCAGGCATTCCGGCACAGGCTGTTAACATACCCGTGGGCGAGACACTGACTAAAAATACATTATTAACGACCTTAGCTGACGCCTGTGATTTTCCCAATTATTGCTCACCTAACTGGGATAGCGCATGGGACTGCTTAACGGACAGCGCAGTGACGCACCTAACGCTCAACTTATCGACGGTGAACAATATCAATCACGAAGACTTTAAGGTCTTTGTAAGCCTTATTGAAGATGCTTACAGAGATTTTGGTAAGCCGCAGCTGTGGGTTATTATGCCGCCTGCGATCGATGTTTAACCCTACAGATAGCGGTTAAATAGGCGAGGCTTAATCGCTAATCATGACACAAACCTGAATTCGAGATAAAACCATATTTATCCCGAATTTGGGTTCATTTATTTGTATAGAAAGGATTAATATATGGAAATTACCTTAAACGGCTATTACACGCTGATACTGGCCACTTTAGTGCTGCTGCTTGGGCGCGTTTTGGTAAAAAGAATTAAGTTCTTAGAAGACTTTAATATCCCAGAGCCTGTGGCCGGAGGCTTGGTTGCCGCGATTGTGGTTTATATTCTCAATATCGTTTGGGGATATAGCTTTAACTTTCACCAAGGATTGCAGACAGCCACCATGCTGATGTTCTTTGCCTCTATTGGTTTAAGCGCTGATTTTAGTCGATTAAAAGCGGGTGGAACGCCGTTATTGATTTTTACCATCGTCGTATCCGTGTTCATTATTTTGCAAGACATCGTTGGTGTGGCGATGGCGAGCGCATTGGGACTTGACCCCCTACTTGGTCTTGTGACAGGCTCTATCGCTCTGACCGGTGGTCACGGTACGGCTGGTGCATGGGGCATCACCCTAGAACAAGAATATGGGGTGGTCGGTGCAACGACGCTTGGTATCGCAGTGGCCACTTATGGTTTGGTCGCTGGCGGTATCGTGGGCGGTCCTGTGGCACGTCGTTTGATTCAAAGACTGGGGCTAAAACCTACCCTTGCCAACCCCAATCCCAGTGACATCGAAAAAGTGGCGGGCGCACAATCACTTTATAGCACCAAGCATGACGAAGACTCAGCGCACAGCAATAAAGAAATTTTTGAAAGACCGGATAGTATGCGCTTTATCACCGCCTCCTCTACCATTGAGACGTTGGCCCTGTTTGCAGCCGCACTGGCTTTTGCCGATGTGATGACAATTGTCGCCCAAGACACATGGTTTGAGCTGCCTACTTTCGTTTGGGCACTGGCAGGTGGCGTCATTATTCGTAACGTCTTAACCATTGTGTTCAATTTTGATATGTTTGATCGCTCGATTGATGTGTTTGGCAACGCCTCTTTGAGTCTGTTTTTAGCAATGGCACTACTGTCCTTAAAGCTATGGCAGCTGACTGATTTGGCAGGTCCTGTACTCGTTATCTTATTGGTACAGACCGTCATTATGATCATTTACGTCTACTTTATCACCTTTAAAGTCATGGGCAAAGACTATGATGCAGCTGTGTTATCAGGAGGCCATTGCGGTTTTGGGATGGGCGCCACGCCAACGGCGATTGCCAATATGCAGGCAGTCACAGATCGCTATCTGCCCTCGCCTAAGGCGTTTTTAATTGTGCCCATGGTTGGTGCCTTCTTCGTTGATATCGTCAACGCCACGGTATTGCAGATATTTACCAAGCTGCCCTTTATGTAAGAATAATCAACCTTATCTCAGCTCAGTTAAATAACATAAGCCCCAATTATATTATAAATAATTGGGGTTTTTATTTGGCGCGGCTTCTTAGTTAAAAATTTGGGTACAAACCGCTGCGTCCTAGTTACGCAATTGATAATGACATAAAAGCTGTTAAGCGTTATCAATATTATAGTCAAAAATATTGGGACGTACTATGTTAATTTTCGCAGTTATTATCGTGGTCTCAGGCGCACTTGTCATAGGCGCGCTTTGGGGACTATATGGCCGTTTACCTAGCTGGTTAGAGGGTAATTTACTGGCTATCGCGGGTGGCGCGCTGATGATATCAGTGGTGATTGAGTTGGTACAACCAGCCGTGAGTGGCAGTGGGATTTGGATAACAGCGGCGTTCACTTTACTGGGCGCTTTGGTGTTTGCAGGGATTGACTATCTGATCGATGAAAAACTCAATTCGGATAGTGGCGCCGGGTTGTTGGCGGCCATTACTCTTGATGGTGTGCCTGAAAACCTAGCACTAGGCGTGTCCTTACTGAGCGGAAATGTGATGCAAGTGGCAGCTTTAGCTGGCTCTATTTTGTTGTCCAACCTGCCAGAGGCGGCAGGCGGTGCCAAAGAAATGCGCAAAAACGGTAACAGCAATAAAAAAGTGCTCATGCTTTGGATCGGTGCGGCTGTTTTATTATCGCTGGCCGCTATCTTAGGTAAAATGCTGCTCAAGGGTATGAGTGAGTCCGTTATTAGCGCTATCGATTGCTTCGCCGCTGGCGCTGTCATTGCTTCGCTTGCAACTGAAGTGTTTCCTACTGCTTTTAAACGTGGCAACCATTGGGCGGGTATCAGTGCTACCATTGGTCTGATCTTAGCGTTGGGCTTAAGCCAGCTTGGTGGCTAATACTGGTTTAATACGCTGACTTTTAGTGAACTGGCTTTTTGGGTTTTACCACACAGCTTTTAAAGCCACAACGTAAAAAACCGCCTAGCAAAAGCTAAGCGGTTTTTTTAATGCTAAATCAGTACAGATTTAAGATTACTGATTTTTTTCGTAAACGGGCAGCTCTTTACAAATCGCTTCTACTTTACTGCGCACCTCGTCAGCCACTTTTTCATCGCCGCGGCTGTCTAGCACGTCACAGATCCAACCGGCCAAATCACCTGCTTGCGCTTCATTGAAGCCGCGTGTGGTAATCGCTGGCGTACCGATACGAATACCAGAGGTCACAAACGGAGACTTTGGATCATTTGGTACCGCGTTTTTGTTGACCGTGATGTGGGCATCGCCAAGCCATTTATCTGCTTCTTTACCAGTCATTTCTTGCTTCACCAAACTGATCAGCATGAGATGGTTTTCAGTGCCACCAGAGATGATTTCATAACCGCGATCTTGGATGACTTTTGCCATGGCTTGCGCGTTTTTCACCACTTGCTGCTGGTACGTTTTGAAGTTGTCTTCTAGCGCTTCTTTGAAGCAAACCGCTTTTGCCGCGATGACATGCATGAGCGGGCCACCTTGATTGCCCGGGAATACGGCTGAATTGAGCTTTTTGGCCAGCTTTTCATCACGCGATAAGATCATACCTGAGCGTGGTCCACGTAGGGTTTTGTGCGTCGTCGTGGTCACAACATCAGCGAACGGTACGGGGCTTGGGTAAACGCCGCCAGCGATAAGACCCGCCACATGCGCCATATCGACCAGCAAGTATGCACCCACTTCGTCAGCGATCTCACGGAAACGCTGCCAATCAACCACTTGTGAATACGCTGAGAAACCCGCAATAATCATTTTAGGCTTGTGCTCTTTTGCCAAACGCTCAACTTCGTCATAGTCAATAAGACCAGTGCCCTCTACCAAGCCGTACTGTACGGCATTGTAGTTCAGGCCTGAGAAATTAATATGCGCACCATGGGTCAAGTGACCGCCAGCATCTAGGCTCATGCCAAGTACCGTGTCATTTGCTTCTAGTAATGCTAAGAATACCGCAGAGTTTGCTTGGCTACCTGAATGCGGCTGAACGTTAACATACTCAGCACCAAACAATTCTTTTGCACGGTCAATGGCCAACTGCTCAACGACATCAACATGCTCACAACCACCATAATAACGCTTACCAGGATAGCCTTCTGCATATTTGTTGGTCAGGTCAGTGCCTTGCGCTTCCATTACCGCTTGTGAGCAATAGTTTTCTGACGCAATCAGTTCAATATGGTTTTCTTGACGAACGCTTTCAGCAGCCATCGCTTCAGCAAGTACAGGATCAAAATCTTTGATAGAAATATCTTTAAACATAGTAATATCCTAGGTAGTGATTGTTATAAAAAACTGTCATTGAAAAAGTGTCATTGAAAAGAAGCTGATAGCCTGTCCACAATAAAAAGCATACTGTGCAACGTCGCTTAAAGTACGGTTGGCACTTTTATACTCGGTCTGATGGTGATTAAATTATTGTGAATGGTGTCTATTAGCAAAAATAAGTAGCAGTAAGCCTGAGCAATTAGCCTGTCAGTCACTTGTCCCTTTCGGCAATAAAGACGACACGCGCTTGCATCGAAATCATCGCTAAAGATTAAGTGTAACATGAAAATTTGTGCAGCGAGCGCAAAAAAACCTCACCCTAAGCTGAGTAGATTAAATGGCCGTATCACACAGATAAATAGCCAATAAAATAAGGGGTTTACCCATTTTTTCTGAGCAACTTTATCTGCTTTATGACCACGGTTTCACAATAACTGTCTATCAAACGTATATTGATCAAGCACGCTCAGACAGAAATGCCGGTAAAAACACTTCACTGATCAGCAGCTTGCGGCCGTACCAGTCATAACGCGTTTGTCGTTGCCAGCCATCAGCAGTGAGCTGAATAAAACGTTGATTGGGCAATGTACGACTGCGCTTAAACAACACATAGCCGATGGGTACGCCCTTGAGCTGTTGCAGGCGACGCGCACGTCCTGTCAGACTCGGTAGCGGAAAGATACTCTGCGCCTGCACCCACGGCCGTTCATCATTGCCATATAGTTGTACCTCGCGCACCCAAGCCAACATAGGACGATTCAGCATGGTGCCTTGTACCCCCAGTTGCTTTTTTTGCGTTATCGACAAGGGGCGATACCCTTCAAAGCTGCGTTTTACGCGCAGCGGCTGCCCTGCTTTAACCTCTAGCATGGCAGTCAGCGAGCCTTCAGCATTGAGCCATGATACTAGCTCATTGGGAGGTGATAGATGGGTAGAACAAGAAAAATGATGGTGGGTCATAGTGTATGGCTAGAAGGCAGTTATTGAGAACAAATAGGATTAATAGTTGTGATTAAAATCTGGCATATTGTCCGCATTAAACGGCAAAGCCGCAAACGCTTGCTGACGATATTGCGCCATATACAACCGATCTTTGGTACAAAAGTCACGAATCGCTGGTACAAAACGCGGATCATAAATACGGTGGATAGAGTGGGTGATGGTGGGAATAAAACCGCGAACCAGCTTATGCTCCCCTTGTGTCCCCGGATCAAAAGACGTCAATCCTTGCTCGATGGCAAACTCAAGCCCTTGATAATAGCACAGCTCAAAGTGCAAACTGTCGTACTCACCAAGCGCTCCCCAGTAGCGACCGTATAAAGTGGCCGTATCACCAACACTGTCGCTAGTAGGGTTATCATACAAGAACAAACTACTGGCAATAATTTCACCACTCGCATCGAGCGCTTGTGCCAACATAAGGTGCGTAGGCAGTGTCGCTGCCAAGGCCTTAAAAAACTCTATTGTTAGATAAGGCTGCTGCCCACGCACTGCATACGTCATCACATAACAGTGATAAAAAGCGTTCCAGTCCTCATCGGTGATGGCATCACCGCATTTGCGCTGGCAGGTGATACCTTGCTCAGCGACCTTGCGACGCTCAGCACGAATGGTTTTGCGCTTTTTGGCTTTTAGGGTGAGCAAAAACGCCTCGAAGTCTGCAAAAGGCTGACTGTCATTGAGTAGGTCTTTATTCTGCCATAAAAACTGACAGCCCTGCCGCTCAAGTATCGGCATGTCGATAGGGGCTGACTCTAGCTCGTTATCTTGGGCAGCTATCGCATGCTCTATGCCAATATCAGTTGGCATGGAGGTGGTCGCCATAGCAGCCAGCTCAGGCGTGACAAACAGCCCATGCCAGCTCGATGCCCCCACTTGCTGGGCAACATCATCGATGCCCGCGATCGCTGTTTTTACAATATTCCCAGTTAAGGTCTCGCCTTTTGCCAACCAAAAACGCTGACCAGTAATGGGTGTGTAAGGCACGCTCGTGACCAGCCGAGGATAATAGTCGACACCATATCGCGCATAGGCTTCTGCCCACGCATGATCAAACACAAACTCACCGCGATGGTGACCTTTGATAAACACAGGCAGCACCGCAATAGGATGCGTTATGGTTGGCGCAGCTTTACTTATGGTTAGCGCAGCTTGACTTGCCGCCGTATTTTTTTCACTGTTTTCACCGTGATCTATCGAGCCGTCTTCGGCACGATATACCAAAATAAATATCGGTAACCAGCCTGCCTGCTCGCCAATCGCACCCGTGTCGATCAATGCTTGCCAAAATGCAAACGACATAAACGGCGTGTCTGGTGTTTGCCAGTCTGTTTGGCCCTGCCAACTGGTGTCATTCATCAGCGCGTACTTTAAATTCATACTCATCGTCACTATAACCGCTGTATATTTATCGTTAATCTGTCTACTAGTGACTTAGCCTAGCAAATTTTTGCTAACTTGCTGTCACAATTTGCAAAAATTTTCTATCTCCCATAAAAAACCACCTACAGTAATATAGGTGGCTATTTTTTATAATGGTGCGACTGTCCTACTGTTTTTCTTGATGTAAATGCCAAGGAAAAGACAGTAGTTGTGTGGAAAAGATGATATCGAAGCGGATGACTGGTAGAATAAGGTTGTTATTAGCTTAATATAATTCAGATACATAGGATATGAGCGAAAACAGTATACTTAGTTCATGATACAAGATTGACATCGTAGCGGAATTATAGTGGATTGACTATAATATACCGTCAGCACCTTACTTTCAGGCAGTTTTACGCAGACAGTCAAAGTGCCGTCTTGAAGTGCCATTTTAATAACTGTTAACCCACGTTAGCAAAAGAAAGACTTTTAGTAGCCTCAAACGTTTAAGAGACTACATGTGATGAACTTGATCTAACCATATAGTTCGCTATAGCACAGTATGATCTAACGATACTTAGCATTATATTTGAGCTTTATTATTCACCACAGCCTATAGGAATACCCTACTAACATGTCAAAAATTATTTATACAAAAACTGACGAAGCCCCAGCGCTAGCGACGCTATCCTTTTTGCCTATTGTTAAAGCGTTTACACAAACAGCAGGCGTCTCTGTGGAGACCAGTGATATCTCTGTCGCCGCGCGCGTGTTGGCCGAATTCCCTGAGTACTTAACGGAAGAGCAGCGTGTACCTGACAACTTAGCTGAGCTGGGTCGTCTAACGCAAGATCCAAACACCAATATCATTAAACTGCCTAATATCAGTGCCTCAGTACAGCAGCTAAAAGCGGCCATTAAAGAGTTACAAAGCAAAGGCTACGCCATCCCTAACTTTCCAGAAGACCCAAAAACTGATGAAGAAAAAGCCATTCGTCAGCGTTATGGTAAGAGTTTAGGCAGTTCGGTTAACCCTGTTTTGCGCGAAGGTAACTCAGACCGCCGTGCGCCAAAGGCGGTTAAGAACTTTGCGCGCAAACACCCGCACTCTATGGGCGAGTGGAAGCAGTGGTCAAGCACCCACGTATCGCACATGCACAGTGGCGATTTTTACGATGGCGAGCAGTCGATCACCTTAGACAAAGCTCGTACCGTACGTATGGAGCTGTTAACTGATGATGGGGCTACCAAAGTCTTAAAGCCAGAGATCGCTTTGTTAGACAAAGAAGTCATCGATCTTATGTTCATGAGCAAAAAATCGCTGCTTGAATTTTATGAGCAAGAAATGGAAGACTGCCGCGAAGCCGGTATCTTGTTTTCACTACACGTAAAAGCCACCATGATGAAGGTCTCGCACCCTATCGTATTTGGCCACGCCGTCAGAATCTACTACAAAGATGCGTTTGAAAAACATGGCGCTTTCTTTGATGAACTAGGCATCAACGTCAACAACGGTATGGCGGATCTGTACGACAAAATCTCTACTCTTCCAGCATCAAAGCGTGAAGAGATTGAACAAGATTTGCATGCTTGCCAAGAGCATCGTCCACGTCTTGCGATGGTTGACTCTTCAAAAGGTATCACCAACTTCCATTCACCAAGTGACGTGATTGTCGATGCCTCTATGCCAGCCATGATCCGCTCAGGCGGTAAAATGTGGGGCGCGGATGGCAAAATGTATGACTGTAAAGCGGTCATGCCAGAGTCTACCTTTGCCCGTATCTACCAAGAAATGATTAACTTCTGCAAATGGCATGGTAACTTTGATCCAACCACCATGGGCACCGTGCCTAACGTGGGCTTAATGGCACAAAAAGCAGAAGAGTATGGCTCGCACGATAAAACCTTTGAATCTAGCGATGCAGGTATCGCTCGTATTGTCGACGTTGAGACGGGTGAAGTATTGCTTGAGCAGCGTGTTGAAGAGGGTGACATCTGGCGCATGTGTCAGACCAAAGACTTGCCGATCCAAGATTGGGTAAAACTGGCCGTCAGCCGCGCTCGCGAATCAGATACGCCGGTCATCTTTTGGTTAGATCCATACCGTCCACATGAGAATGAGTTGATCAAAAAAGTTAAAACTTACTTAAAAGATCACGACACAACTGGCCTACACATTGAAATCATGTCTCAGGTTCGCGCCATGCGTTATACGTTGGAGCGTGTCGCTCGTGGCCTAGATACCATCTCTGCAACGGGTAACATCTTACGCGACTACCTAACTGACTTGTTCCCAATTCTAGAGTTAGGCACCAGCGCTAAAATGCTGTCAGTGGTCCCATTAATGAAAGGCGGCGGTTTGTTTGAAACAGGCGCTGGTGGGTCTGCACCAAAGCATGTGGAGCAGCTGGTAGAAGAAAACCACTTACGTTGGGATTCATTGGGTGAGTTTTTAGCTTTGACCGTGTCTTTGGAGCATTTGGCCAAAAACGACAACAATGCTAAAGCTAAAGTACTGGCTGATACCCTTGATAAGGCGACAGAAAAACTGTTGTTAAATGACAAATCGCCCTCACGCAAAACTGGTGAGTTAGATAACCGTGGCAGTCATTTCTATCTGTCTATGTACTGGGCAAAAGAGCTGGCGGCGCAAGATCAAGACGCTGATCTAAAAGCAAAATTCACACCGCTTGCGCAAACGCTTGAAGACAATGAAGCGGCAATCGTCAAAGAGTTGAATGAGGCTCAAGGCAAATCGGTAGATATCAAAGGCTACTACTACGCTGATGAAAAATTGGCTGAACAAGTCATGCGTCCAAGCACCTTATTCAATGAAGCATTAGCCTCGTTGTAATGAGCTTAGGAGCTGGGCTTAAGACGCTATTTACCAAAGGCTTTTGAGTCCGCTTAATAAAGCATAGAAAATACCCCTTAGATCTAAGATCTTTGGGGTGTTTTTTTGCATCTTAAAAAATAAACAGCACCCTAAATCATGATAAAACACCCATAAAAAAACCGTCTACTTTATGGCAGACGGCTCTTTTTTAACTGACTTTACAGTATCATCATTAGGGCTAGGCTACATGAGTATGAGTACTCAAGCTATTTAGGCATTCATGTGCTTGACGATCGCTTTACCAAATTCAGAGGTACTAAGCAAGATCGCATCTGGCATGAGACGCTCAAAATCGTAAGTGACTGTCTTATTAGCGATGGCGCCTTGGATACCGCTAATAATGAGATCAGCAGCTTCCGTCCAACCCATATCACGTAACATCATCTCAGCAGATAAAATTAACGAGCCTGGGTTTACTTTATTCTGACCCGCGTACTTAGGGGCAGTACCGTGTGTCGCTTCATAGACTGCGATGGCACCCCCTTTGTTAGCGCCTGGTGCGATACCAATACCGCCCACTTCAGCCGCTAGCGCATCAGAGATATAATCACCGTTTAGGTTTAAGGTTGCTACCACTGAGTAATCCGCAGGGCGCATCAAAATTTGCTGTAAGAACGCATCAGCGATCACATCTTTAATGATAATGTCATTACCTGTTTTTGGATTTTTCATCGTCATCCAAGGGCCGCCATCTAACAGCTCCGCTCCGAAACGCTCAGCGGCTATCTCATAGCCCCACTCCTTAAACGCGCCTTCGGTAAACTTCATGATATTACCCTTATGCACTAAAGTCACACTTGGCAAATCGTTATCGATAGCGTGCTGGATGGCTTTGCGTACCAGACGTTGTGAGCCTTCTTTTGATACTGGCTTGATGCCGATACCGCAGTCATCATCGAAGCGAATTTTGGTCACACCCATCTCATCTTTTAAGAAGTTAATGACTTTTTTGGCCTCTTCACTGCCCGCCTGCCACTCAATACCAGCGTAGATGTCTTCTGAGTTTTCGCGGAAAATTACCATATCTGTCAGCTCAGGATGCTGAACGGGGCTTGGCACGCCTTCAAACCAGCGTACGGGACGCTGGCACACATATAAGTCCAGCTCTTGACGTACCGCAACGTTTAATGAACGAAAACCACCGCCGACTGGCGTGGTTAGCGGCCCTTTGATACTGATCACGTAGTCTTTTAAAATCTCTAGCGTCTCGCTGGGTAGGTAGTCACCCTCATAAATTTTAGCCGCTTTTTCACCTAGGTATGCTTCCATCCAAACGATTGATTTTTTACCGTGATAGGCTTTATCCACTGCCGCATCGACTACCTTTATCATGACAGGCGTAATATCTACACCGATACCATCCCCTTCCACAAATGGGATGATGGGATGATTGGGCACATTTAACGATAAATCAGCGTTTACGGTAATTTTTTCGCCATCTCTTGGTACGATAACCTTATCATAGGACATGGATAACACTCCTTGGTTGTATGTTAGGTATCACAAGCGCACTTAGTGCTCTTTTATGCTAGAGATTCTTTTATGCTAAAGATTCTCTTATGATTATACGGCTCTAGTTGCTTGTTAACTGAGCACAGTTTTGATGAGCAAAGCACTTGCGGTATAGTATTGATTTGTCTTAAAAAGTAGCTTCATTTGAGAAGCGGTAAAATCAAAACAATATTGCCAACTGATACTGGTCTAGGCAAACATGAACGATCTTGAAGATGCTAAGCATGAAACATTGTAATAAATACAGGTCTGTTCGACAGTTTCCTTTATATATAGCACGTGTATATAGTATGTTTTTGACTAGCAATCACCATAAAACCACTATTACAACGTGGATTTAATAAGCTAAAGAATCCTACTTATGATGCCCCATTTCTACGGGCACATGTGTAAAATATAGTAATTCAAATTTCTCATCTTCAAGCCTATTTTTAGCAAAAACTTTGTGTCAATCAAATAAAAACGCCCCTAATTCATCAATGATTTATATGTAGGAACCACCATTTTATGTCGACCTCTAGCCTTATTTTATTTAACAAGCCTTATGGGGTGCAAAGTCAATTTCGTGATGACAGTAATAATGACCACACTACCCTCTCTCAGTATTTTACGGATAAGTCGTTGCGAGTGGCTGGTAGGCTCGATGCCACATCCGAAGGGTTACTGATTTTGACAAGTGATGGAAGGGTAAATAAAGCCATTACCCAGCCGCCCACTGCTGCCAATTTTGCCAAAAACAAGCATAAACAAGGTAAAACTTACTTGGTACAAGTCGAAGGCGTGGCAACGACAGCACAGCTTAATGAGCTGGCCTCTGGCGTCACCTTAAAAGACGGCAAGACACTACCGGCGACTGCCACGATAGTAGAGGAGGCAGACTTACCCATCGATTTATGGCAACGCGAGCCGCCTATTCGTGAGCGTAAAAACGTACCCACATCATGGCTCATGCTCACGATCTATGAAGGTAAGAACCGTCAAGTCAGACGCATGACAGCTCATGTGGGATTGCCTTGTCTGCGTCTAATACGCTGGTCGGTGGCAGGTTTTGAGCTCGGTGAGTTAGCAGTTGGTGAGTTTGTGCGTCTTCATTTAAACAATGAGCGCTGTCAGCAATTAGGCATTCTCGATTAATTCCACACCCACTCACCGCCCACTTTAGCGATTGATAGAGTATTTTTAACATAATATAAATATATTACGACCTGTTAAACATAGCGTCTCGAATGGGTAAGGTTTATCTGTTAACATTCAGCACTTAATTGGTTATGTATAATAAGCCTCACTCACTTAATATTTGGTCTTTTTATAATAGGGATATGTCATGATTGCTTCTCACCGTTTTGCTTTGTTGGCCACCAGTATTTCTACGGCGCTACTATTGAGTGCCTGTCAGCCAGCAACAGAGGACAATCAACCTGCTCCGATAGAGGAAGTAACGCCGCCAGTGACTGACACCTCTCATGCTCACCACGAAAACATGGCTGATGAGGGCGTGACAGAAAACGACAGTGGCGCAGACGATACTCATATGACCGATATGCTGAAAGACTATACAAGGTCAATGACCAGAATGCATGAAGAGATGATGATCGGTATGGGTTATAACGACCCTGATACCGCTTTTGCGAAAGGCATGCTCGGACACCATCGCGGTGCGGTAGATATGGCAGAAATTCAGCTGAAATACGGTACGGATGCGGTCATGCTAAAGCTCGCTCAGGATATTGTTGATGCACAGCAAGTTGAAATCGATACTTTAAATAAATGGCTCGCAAGCCACCCTGATGCTGTCAAACCTAAGCCCAATACTGAAGCGATGCAGCAAGCCTATGCGCAAAGCATGGAGACGTTACATGGTGATATGGTCTTGGGAGTCGCTGATCCTGTACCCGACATGGCGTTTGCACGCGGTATGCTACCACATCATATTGGCGCCGTAGAAATGGCGAAAATACAGCTCAAATATGGGACTGATGAGGAGATGCGTCAATTGGCACAAAATATCATCGATACGCAGCAGGCTGAGATTGAGTTGATGCAGCATTGGATTGCAGCGCTTGAGGCGGATAAAGATACAGCAGATGACAAAGTCAAAAACGAAGAGGACAATCAGCTGCCTGCTTCTTAGACGCTGTAATGCCATTTAGACAATACGAAACGTCTAAAAAGACTCGGTCTTGTTCACTCATTCCCCTACTAAATACAGTATTTAGTAGGGGTTTTTGTTTTTACGGGTTGTTATAAACGTTGGCTGAAACCACTACGTCTACATTCGTGGATTTAAACCTGATATCGCTCTATGCCATTAAGCCAAGACTGCCAGCTTGCTTGTACTTGGTCATCATCGCCTTCTGAGCTTGCCACACTTTTTGATAAATGCAGACTTACTTTATGAGGGAATACTGTCTCAGCAATATTGTGGTCTTGGGGGTCAATAGCAGCTTTCGGCCGCACACTGACACACATCAGTTCGTCACGGCGGAAGAAATAACAGTCAACGTCGCGCTCTGCGTTACTAAATGATGCCAATTGCTTATTGTCCGCTTTGATACCGTCAATGGCAATAATGACATCATGCGCTGAAAGTCCAGCTTTGGCAGCCACGCTATCACGTTGCACCCGATTGATCTTAAGTCCAGCGGGTGTTTCGGTACAGCGTAACCCCCAAGGCACATGCTTATCAGCCGTCTCTTTGGTATTGGTCCGCATTTTAATACCGTTTGCTGCAAGCAATGCTTTAATAGGTAGCTCTTCGACGCCATTGACATAACGACTCTCAAAGTCCTCCCAATCCGCTAACGGCATAAACTGCCCAATCACCACCCCCATATCTGCACTACTGATCCCGATGCGCTTATTGTCATTTTGTTTGGCTTGAGCATAAAAAGCTTTGACCACGTCAAACAAACGATAGCGACCAGCGCTCTTTTGTAGCAGCGTCAAATCCAAACATAACGCGACCAGCGCCCCTTTATTATAGTAGCTGATCCCCGCATTGCCTGTGTTTTCATCATTGCGATACAGCTTGATCCACGCATCAAAGCTCGACTCGGCGACACTTTGGTGCACGCGGCCTGAGGTTTGATAGTAGCGATTGATTTGTTCAGCGAGTAGCTTAAGATAGCTTGCCTCATCAATCACGCCGGACGCTTGCAACATAAAGTCATCGATATAAGACGTAAAACCTTCAAACACCCATAATAGTGGCGTGAAAGCCTCGCGGCGCAAATCAACCGTCAGCATAACGTCGGGACGGACGGTTTTGACCCACCATGAATGAAAGTACTCATGGCTACATAAGCCCAAAAATCGCTGATAATCGGCGCTTGGTACTTGTGGCTCATCATGACTTGGCAAGTCGCGGCGCGGCGTAATCAGACTGGTCGAATTGATGTGCTCCAGACCGCCATAGTCCTGACCACTGGAAAACGTCATAAACGTATAATCAGCAAATGGCGCATCGCCCAACCAGTCTATATAAGTTTGGCAAATCTGAGTCACATCTTGCTGTAGCCTCCCCATATTGGCATTATGCTTACCTGAGAGGTAAAAGCTATGGGGTAGCGTCTGATGCTTATCATCATGAACGATAAAATCAAACCTGTCTTGTTCGGCAATCTCAAACGGATAATCAATCAGCTCGTGATAACTGTCTGCCTCTAGCCCGTAACTGGTTTGAGTATCATCGGGTAGAAGATCTTTGTGTTGAACATCACAAAGTGGCCCACCTGGAGGTAGCTGGGTAGCGTTTAGACCACATGCCAATAGCACCCGATGCTCATCTTTGTCTGCCAAAAATGCGTCTGGAACGATTAAGCTTACCTTTATCGGTGAGCGCTCTTGATCGTTCACTGCTAACGCCAAGGAGGTAAAGTTACCGTAGAGGCGCTGCTGATCGACATACGCGGTACGCACGGACAGATCATAGCAGTAGACTTCATACGTCACCGTTACCGTCTGTCCTGCCTGAGCTTGTGATAGCTGCCATGTGTTTTTATCTGTTTTCTGAGCGCGATAAGTCTCAGACTGTTTATCATCATTTGTTATCTGGTAATGCACAGCCGTAATGTTTCTCGCGAACTCACGCATCAAATAACTGCCCGGTATCCACGCGGGCAACCACAGCTGAGGAGCATCCGTTGTGGCCGTAAAGGTGAGCGTTACATCAACCAAGTGCTCAAAAAACCGCTCGAAATCAAATCGATAATGGATATCAGCCTTTATACTGGCACTTTTATTGATATCACCAGTATTGATGTCACTGGTGCTTATTGACTGCTTATTTGGCGTATTGGCAAGTGAAGTCATTGTATGGTTCATCCTTATTTTTATCATTATGGTAGAAGTCCTAGCCCCAAAACGCAACTGGCAAACCACAAACACGCATGACGCCCCTATAAACCACTACCAAATCAACAAAAACAGCGTTTATTTTTATAAAAATGCTATTTATTAAGATTAAATGGCATTTTTTATGGTTTTTACCTTGAAACTTATATGGGCCATCTCAATTAAAGATGCTAACTGCTAAAGTTACTTTAATAAACTGATGATAATTGACTAATGACGTGGCTATTTGGCTTGCCGATTGGATTTTTTAGGTTTATTGCAACCGTATTTAATTTTTTACACAGATATATTTAGGATAACTTATGACTACTATCGCAAAAGACACCGCCGTCAAATTCAATTACACGCTAAAAGACGACGAAGGTAACATCCTTGACCAATCACCAGAAGGTCAACCACTGGCTTACTTGCATGGCCATAGCAACATCATTCCTGGTCTTGAGCAACAACTAGAAGGCAAATCTGCTGGCGAAAAAGTAAATGCCGTTGTTGAGCCTGCTGATGGCTACGGCGAGTATCAAGAGCAAGCGGTACAGCATGTACCACGCGAAAACTTCCAAGGCGTTGATGATATCCAGCCTGGCATGCAGTTTCAATCAGAAGCCGGTGGCCAAGTCATGCTTGTTACCGTAACTGATGTAAATGACAAAGAAGTCACTGTTGATGCCAACCATCCATTGGCTGGTAAGCGTTTAACGTTCGATGTTGAAATCCAAGAAGTACGTGCGGCAACTGAAGACGAACTAAACCATGGCCATGTACATGGCGCTGGTGGCGTTGAGCACTAATCTCTTCTAGAGAGAATGAAAAAGCGTTAGGTTATAAGCGGTTATTGAGCTTATAGCCTACTCTAAAAGGTCAGCGGCTGTGCCTGCTGACTTTTTTTTGGGCTGGTGATTTGTCGCTTTAATGCCAGTTAACGGAGCGTGTCATAAGTAACGCCTCTTTATGAACCACCCTGCCGCGATAAATGACTATTCTGCAGACATAACAAAGCCGTATAACGACAAGCGTTATACGGCTTTTATTACTAACCATCCATGTTAATGTTACGTGATACCTAATCCCGGGGTATCTCATAACTGACAGGCTTCCAGCCTTATCATCCCTAATCAGCAAACCACCTATCCCAGATGCGACCTTTAAGATACCAATCCCTAGTATCAATGAACCGTTTCGTTCAATCGTGCCGTACAGTTATAATCGCAGATTGACCTAGGGTTAGTAAGAGGTCTAAACGTCAATCCATGTAAGCATATGCTTACATGGACCTTAAATACAGATTCTAGGACATATAGCATTCATTTTTCTATAGCTTTTCTTCAGGACTAAGCAATGCTTTGGGTTCAGCGCTAAGCATGAGATAAGCCGCTTCATTGATGAAGACTTCATCCTCCGGCAATTCTGGGCGCTCAGCCGCTTTCATACGACTGCGCTCTTCAAATTTTGCATCCATCGCTGCTTGATAAACATTCCAATTTGAATACGGGCGTTCACCAGTGGCGATCAGACGCTTGTTTTCAGCTTCCAACGAACGCTTTTCAATCAGCTGCATCTTGGCTCGGCGGCTATTGATATCGAGTTTGATGGGCTTTTTCTCATCTTCCATATCACGGATATCATTTAGCGTCGACAAATAAACAAACTGGGGGTTTTGCTCTTGGCGAATTTTGGACTGTTGATTGAGCGTCGCTAGCGTATCAGCCGTGAACTTGCCTTCAGGCTTATAAGGTGCGGTTTTAATAGTATCCCACGGCAGCGCTTTTTTCTGCGCCCGCTCCCCAAAGGTTGCGTCATCATAGATATTGACCAACTCAACATCTGGCACCACGCCCTTATTCTGCGTACTACCACCCGTGACACGGTAGAATTTACGTTGCGTCAACGTAGCAGAACCGAGCGCCAAATTATCCAGCTGGATTTGGGCAGAGCCTTTACCAGTGGTGGTACTCCCAACCACCAATCCACGACCGTAGTCTTGAATAGCAGCGGCAAATATCTCACTAGCTGAGGCTGAGGCTAAGTTAGTGATGACGACCATCTTGCCATCATAAAGTTGCTCGCCGCCGTCATTGTCACGGTAGACTTGGACATTACCGCGATTGTCACGGATCTGCACCATCGGTCCACTCTTAATAAAGAAGCCCAGCATTTTGGCAACCTCATCTAGCGAGCCACCTGGATTATTACGTAGATCGACCACCAAACCATCAATATTTTCCTTATTCAACGCCTTCAACGCGTTTTCGGTATCGATACTGACGCTACGATACTCTTCGCCATTTCGGCGGGCGCGATAGTTCAAATAAAAACTTGGTATCTCAAGAACACCGATGCGTTTTGGTGTTTTATCAATGTTAGGACGCTGTACCTCTATGACGCGCTGAGAAACCCCAGATTCTTCTTGTTCAATAATATCACGAACCACCGTCACGTTACGGGCACTGGCGTCTGGTGTATTAGGCTGACGCACTTTGATGGTCACTGATGTCCCGCGTTTACCGCGAATCATACTAACGATCTCACGCGTTGACCAACCAACTACATCGGTCATGGTCTCGCCGTCTTTTGCGATACCGATAATCAAATCATTGGGCTTAATCTGACCAGATTTAGCGGCTGGACCACCATCTACTAGCGTGACGATACGAGTGTAATCTGGATTTTTACGGTCAGGACGAATAGAAACCCCAATCCCTTCTAACTGTAGACTAGATTGGATCTGCAATTCATTTGCCTGAATCGGCGCATAATAATTACTGTGTGGATCGTACGTTAGCATCGCGGTATTTAAGATAGTCTCCATGATTTCATCATCTTTGAGACGTTCGAACTGCGCTTGCTGCCGCGATAGACGGTTTTGTAAAATCTCACTTGGCGTACGTTGATCGTTGCGTACCAAATCCTGCCCACGCGTGATATCTGGATTGCTTAAAAACACTTTTTCTTTGGCTTTTTCGTCTTCTTGACCCAGCGTAATACTCATCAATTGAAATTTTAACTGACGTGTCCAATAGTCACGCTGCTCTTTTTTGGTCTTAAAATGATTAAGTTTTTCACGGTCGAGTATGATTGTCTCGTTGCCAGTCAAATCAAGATCCGTTTTTAGCATCTTGCTTGCCATTGTAAAATACTCATTTGAGCGTTTACGGTAGCGCTCATAGACTTCTACGCCTGCAGATAAATCGCCACGTTTGAGCCGAGCGCCAAAATCATCGGCATATTTTTTCTTAAACTCATCGACATCTGACTGCAAAAACAAGGTATGGTTTGGATCAAGACTATCAATATACATAGACAAGATCTCACTACCAGTTTTGCTGTCTAACGGCTGATTGAGGTAATGACTGCGATCTAATAAGGCAGCTACTTGACGGGTGGTGACTTTTTGTTCGGGTGTCTGTACGAACCCTTCCGTATTGGTCTCTGCTACGGCGGTGCCATAGCTTTGGGTAAGAATAATACCGGCGATGCCCACTGACGCTGCACTGAGTAACCACTGGGCTGGTTGTTTTTTCATCATATGTACCTAGTTATTTGAAGTTAATAATATTATGTGTTTTTGCTACATGACTGAATCTATGGCGACTTATTAACACTATTTTTTATATACTTCGAGTGTTTTCTTATTTGCCATTATCTATCAAATATTTATTCAATTGCATGCTTTAAACTTTAGTCATAATGACAATATTTTGTTAAAAATCAGTCAATAATATCATGGGTATAAACACTGAACTGTCTCAAACTGTATAAGCAATATTACACGCTACGCTGGCACATACCAAACATTCTGTCATATTTATTATGTCTACCTAGGTCGCTATCCTACTTACAGTAGTAGTCATATTTTAGACCATGACATCGTCAGATTATGCGCCATTCATAATAGCTGTCATAATAAGACACTCTTGATATTAGGCTAGAGAGATATCTTGCCGGCACTCTTATCAAGCAAACTTAACTTATAATATAATACAGCCAATACGTGAGGAGTACGCTATGTACGGCGTCTTAATGATAGATATCGATAGCACCGCCTTAACGCCTGAAGATGTGAGCTTGATCAAACAAGCCCAAGTCGGCGGTGTCATACTGTTTGCGCGTAACGTCACCAATGCCGCGCAAGTACGAACGCTGTGCGATGATATACGCTATCACAATCCTGATATGTTAATTGGGGTCGACCAAGAAGGCGGACGCGTCGCTCGGCTACGTGAAGGCTTTACTTCCTTACCCGCGATGGGCAGGCTTGGTGATCTATTTAATCAAGACCCAAACCGGGCACTTAGCTGTGCTTATGACTGTGGCTATCTGATGGCGGCAGAGGTACTGGCTGTGGGCATTGATCTAAGCTTTGCACCTGTACTCGATAGAGGCGGCATTAGCCAAGTCATCGGCGATCGCAGCTTTCATCATGAGCCGCAGGCCATTACTGCTTTGGCAACCCAGTTTATGCGCGGTATGAAGGCTGCAGGCATGGCAACCACCGGTAAGCACTTCCCCGGTCATGGGGCGATTGCGCCTGATTCCCATGTGTCAGAAGCCATTGATACACGCAGCTTAGATGAAATTATCAATACTGATATGCAACCTTTTGCCCAGACGCTGCCATGGCTAGATGCACTCATGCCAGCGCACGTGATATTTTCGCAAGTAGATAATAAGCCTGCAGGGTTTTCTAAAATTTGGCTAAAAGACATCATTCGTGACAAGATTGAGTTTGATGGCGTACTCTTTTCTGATGACTTATCGATGGCAGGAGCCAAAGCGGCAGGCAATGTCAGCGCCCGCGTAAAAGCCGCTATTGGGGCCGGTTGTGATATTGCACTGGTCTGTAATGATCGGGTCGCGGCCCATGAAGCAGCAGAAGCAGCACAGGACTTGCCTTATCCTAATCAAGATCGGATTAAAACGATGTGCGGTAACATTCCCACATGGCAGGGCGATCTTGAGTCTACTTGTCAGCAGTTTGCTTATTGGCAACAGGCCAAAGACAACATCACGCAGACTTTCTTTGAGACGCAGTCTTCAGCTGATACCAGTACTGCCCCCCCTCAATCGTCAGACCCTACCCACTATAAGTAGCCATAGTAATATTTAAGTCATGTTCAATTTTTATCAATCCCAGCGCATGATGTTTTATGTTGCCAAAATAAAAACCGCCTCTTTATCAGAAGCGGTTTTTTAACATTAGATATTCGTTCGTTATTTTATACAAATAATCGACTATTAGTTGGTAGGATCTAACTCAGTACCTTGAGTCGCGTCATCACCATCTGGTAGTAGATCATCATTGTTACCATCAGTTGGATTTAAATCTGGATCTAATTCATCATCAGTCATGGTTATATCACCACTATCACCTGCAGTCACAGAGATACCTTCGTTACCCGTTACGGTAGAGTCATCATAAACGGTAAACTCAATACGGCGGTTACGGAAACGTCCTTGTGGAGTAGAGTTATCGGCAATTGGATCTGTCTCACCCAGACCTTTTGTGCTCAGTTTGCTAGGATCAGCACCTTGTGACACCATGTACTCTTTTACCGATTCGGCACGTTCACGTGATAGCTCCATGTTATAAGAGTCAGAAGCCAGTTTATCAGTATGGCCAATAATCATCAGCTCCATATCTGGTACTTCTTCCATAATTTGAACCGCACGGTCTAACAACGGCTTATTGACCTCAGGAATAAAGGCTTTATCTAGCTCAAAGTTGATAACCTGTAGACTTAAGGCGCGGGCAACATCACGTGGATCTGGATTTTCCCCAAGGTTATTAAACGCAAGCTCGGCTGCAGTCATGCTACTTTCAATCTCGTTGCGCAAGTCTAATGGACCTTCCGCCATAACAGTCATAGACGGTACTGCTGCTCTCAAGTCATTGACCAGTTGATCTAAAATATCGGCATCAGGTGAGTTAACAACAATTTCTTCACCTTTAATGATCATACTGGCATTTGGTACGCTTCTGATAAGTTGTAGAATCTCAGGCAATTGTGCGGCAGCTGGCATATCAGCGGCAAAGCTATCATCCACGTCAGCACGGCACTTATCAGTTTCACCCGCGGCAAACGTGCTGGTTAATGCATTCATCACTGTTGTTTGCAACGCAGCATCACCCACATTCATACGGCAAGCGTATAAAGTATTGTCTGCACCAGTGGCAATACGCAACGAAGCAGGTACAACATCCGCTGCCACCGCTACTTGCTCATCGCCTACATTTTCTTGCTCCTCAACTACAACTGGTGTCGCTACAGGCTCAGGGTCTTCTTGGCAACCACGCAGTAGGGCCCATGCAAGCGCACCTAAGATAATCAAACCGATAATAGGCAGTAGCGCTTTCATAAAGCTGCCCTGTTTTTCTTCTTCACGTACGAGTGGGGCCGTACTAACGGTATCGGAGATACGCTCACCAGCAGGGGCAGCGGCGACCATACCGGCGGGTAAGACAGTACCTGCCCACGCTGGAATGTGATGCTGATAACTAGAGAGATTGTCATTTAAAAACTGTGGTACTGGGGTATTACCTGCCAAGCTTTTGATTTCGTGAAAAGCAAGGGGTGCGGCCATCGCGATCAAACCACGAGCTTCTGTCGTATCGACGTTATGCTTACTGGCTAATTCACGCGAAATCTGATCGCGGTGTGAACCCTCTGTCCAAACTCGATCGTAGAAACCTTGGTCATCACGGGCGATATTTTCGTTGGCGAAGCGACCATAAGTGTCTTTGTCAGCAAGGCGGGCAGCAAAAATAGCGTAAAACTGCTCAAGCAGATTTTGCTTAGCGGGATTACGATCATCGCCTAAGACGGCTGGCGTGACTGTCCGCGTTAAATGATTAATAATATCCATAATATAATTCCTCCATTAATACTTATTGGTATAATTTGATTAGATTAGTGAAAAATAAAAAAAACAACGTAAAATTTTAATATCAAATTTTTTGATATACGATAAAACCATCACAGTAAACGCTGGCGATGGCTATATTCAACCATTGTTATTATAAAAGTCTTAAGCCCGAGTTCACAATCAACACGTTGTTGTACAAATGATACGTTAGGTAATGTTTCAGTTATGGCACGTAACCAAAAAAGCGTTCAGGTACAAGTCACTAACATATTAACCATAGGTAGCGACAGAAGGAGCGACAAATTATGGAAGCGTTGAAGTAGGTGATGGCTAACCATTCATAAGCTAAAACAAGTGGGCTGTCCTATACCTGAGGACATCCACTTGTAACACTTAGTTTTTACCTCACTTGTGCAGGCTCAGCGACGATGATGGTGCTCGCCATGTCCTCCACTTCTGACTGTGAGATAGGGCCTGATGGTCTATCACTCGTTGGTACGTTGTTAGGGGTACTGCTCAGACCATTATTATTACTATTAAAACCGGGGTTGCTGGGTACCGGCGTAGGCCTCACACGATCGCCAGTATCGTCATCTGGTGCCTGATATTCTCCAGATTCGCCGCCGTTATAGTCATTACTATACTGACGGTTTGAGGTTGTCCGCTCATTTTCAAATTGATTGTTTTCACCATTCATGTCTGCGGTATCATTCATCGCCTCACCCTGATTGTTATCAGGCAATGGTAGAGGCGCTGCGCTATCTACGGTCAGTGCTGGTGCTAAAGTCCGTATATCTGTGGCCAATCGCTGCAGCAACAGATTATCTGGTGCTTCTAACATGAGACGGTCATTTTGCAAATGCAGACGCGCAAACGGTGTGGCTCTCAGCAGGGTCAACACATTGGGCAACACCTCCACTGGTAAATTGGTCAGACTATTTGCGACACCTTTTTGCACAGTCAGCTCACAAATACTCGCTTGCTCGCCAAAACTTGTGCTGAGCGCCTGTTGTAATGTACTTTGTAACGAGTCATCACCAACTGTAGCACTACAGGTATACAGACTGCCACTGTCGTCCACCCCAACGATTAGCTCAACTGGCGTCACTACCTGCGCTACTGGTGCAGGTGCCACAACCACAGGTGCTGGTTCAACAGGCTCTACTGGTGGTGGACTGTTAGGGCGGAAGTATAGCGCCCAAGCAGCCAGCCCAGTGGCCACAACGGCTACTAACAGTAAAAATACTCGTACCAGTAAATCGTTGCGTTGATTACGGGTGCGTACTTTTTCGTGCTTCATGCTGATGTTTTCTGCCTGATGATGAGCCGATGGATTGGCATGAAAGGCATCATTACTCTCCCCAAAGTGAATTTCCGTATTAGCTCTTTCAACATCAGCATTTGCCAGATAAGCCGCTGTGGTGCTTTTGTCTGTCTCAGACTCGTGAAGCTCATTTAAAGAAGGGTCACGCACTGGTACGGTATTAGCGTCTCCTGTAATTTCTGAGTTTATATCTGAAGCATAGCTAACGCTGTGGGCAGCGGTAATAACCGGTGCTGACCATATCGGTAAATACGGACGCAACCTAGCTTGCTCTCCTTGTAAGAACGCGGGTAAAAACTGACCGTTGGCCAATATTGTGAGCTCTCGATAAGCCAATGGCACGGCATTGAAGAGCAACTGTGCGGTAGAGCGTTCATCAATATGAAAACTGGCTGCCAATTCTTGGATAATAACCTGCTGCAACCTTTGATCTGGCCACAACTGTTCCAATAGAGGGACATCTGTAGCAGTGGCAGTGCTAGTCACTTGGTTGGCACGCAGCAGCTGTGAGTAAACCTGTGGCAGTGCCAAACGCGCCGCTAAAATGGCGTAAAATTGCTCCAGTAAACTGACATAAGCCACATTATCTTGGCGATCACCCTCACCTAGCACGGCTGGAGTGACGCTTTTTTCTAGTTGATCAATAATACTCATCGTTGCCTGCCTTTTTCGTCCTTCATCATCCGCCTACGAAATTATGAAGGGTTCATTTTATTTGTTTTATTGCGCTTCCATGCTCTCGAGCATTACCCGCATTCATAACAACACTACCGTCAAGATACGAAGCATTACTTAACTGCTCTCATACCCTGCTATATTATTCACTGTAAAAGCATAAAAAAGCATCGTTTTGTCACATAATAAGTTTTTGCATTATGATAACTACTGTTAGTATGACTTTATTATTATCCGCTACCCCTTAATAATAAAGTCATTGGTCATATTCAGTTTTCACTCAGCCGTAACGCTTAGGCGTTGAATATAGTCAGTTATAGCCATTTGTAACATATCAGGCACGGCCTAAGGATCTCCCTTTGTTAAACCATACGACCCTTATCATTATTATCACGGTTATTGTCAGCTTAGTGGCTTGGCAAAACAAGGCAGTGTTTAATCGACTTATTTTTTATCCACCTGCCGTCAACAATGGCCAGTGGGATCGTTTTGTGACGCATGGCTTTATCCATGCCGATAGTATGCACCTGCTCTTTAACATGTTTACCTTGTACTTTTTTGGTCGTGCTATTGAAGGCCTGTATAAGCCTTTTTTATTCGGTTATGGTTTTGTGGTTTTTTATGTGCTGGCGATTATCATCGCGATGATTCCAAGCTATATTAAGCATAAGAATACGGCCAGCTATTTGAGCCTTGGCGCCTCAGGCGGTGTCTCAGCCGTATTGTTTGCGTTTATTTTGCTGGCTCCGTGGGAAAAAATCTACCTATTTGCAATTATTCCTATCCCAGCGATATTATTTGCAATCGCTTATGTCGCTTATAGTATCTACGCTGATAAACGTGGCGGCTCAAACATCAATCACATGGCACACATGTGGGGCGGCGCGTTTGGCGTTATAGCCACGATTATTTTAGAGCCACAAGTACTACCACACTTTATCAATGCCCTACTGTCGCCTGGTTTTTAGACGTAGATAAAGGATTTTGCTCAAACAGTAGCAACAGCAAATCAAAGCAGTAATAATGGCAATAGCGATAGTTTTAACAACAACTTCTTCAGTCCGTGCGAATATGTGAGTTCAGTATAAAAGCGATACCGTGGGACTGGATGAGTTTTTTACCGCCTCTGTCTGCGCAGGCACAGCATGCCAGAAAAATTTATACCAGTTCCACATCAGAATATGATGTCTCTGTTTTATTTAGAATTGACTATAGCTATCGATGTGGTGGCGTTACTTTACAGGTTGCGGACCTTTATACATTAAGATTTGATAAATAATTAAAATTTGATAAATAATTATGATTATAGATATTATCGGTGACATTCACGGTTATGCAGACAAGCTGGTAGGTCTACTACAGCAGTTGGGCTATCGTCATAACGGCCGTTACTTTGTGCCGCCCGTCGGTCATCGTGCGCTGTTTATTGGTGATTTAATCGACCGTGGGCCCCAGCAGCTAGCCACTTTGGAGATTGTTTTTGCCATGTTGGATGCCGACGTGGCTGATGCGGTGATGGGCAATCATGAATACAACGCATTGGCCTTTGCCACGCTTGACCCTCACGATCCTAGCCAGTATTTGCGCTCGCACAGTGAGGTGCATGTGCGCCAACATGAAGCGTTTTTAGCCGAAATCCCTTTTGGTTCAGACAGCCATAAATACTGGCTACAGCGCTTTTACGAGATTCCTTTATGGATTGAGACTGACTACGCCTGCTTTGTGCATGCCTGCTGGGATATCGATAGCATGGCGGTACTAAAACCTTTGCTGACTGACGATAACTGTCTCACATCGCACGGATTGACAGTCACGGCCAAAGAGCATACCGTCCCGTTTGATGCGCTAGAGCGGGTCCTAAAAGGTGTCGAGACGCCCCTACCGAACGGTCTGGTGATGGTCGATAAAGAAGGCACGAAGCGCACACGCGTCAGGGTCCGCTGGTGGCTAGATGAGCTAAATACGCGCACACTGTACGAGGTGGCACGTGCGCCTATGTCCGCATTGGCCCAAATTCCAAGTGATGCGCTGGCAGAAAACATTGATTTTGCGCTAAAAACGCATAAGCCGGTGTTTGTCGGTCACTATTGGCTGACTGGCACGCCTGAGCCCCTTAGCCCGCAAGTCGCCTGTACCGATTATTCAGCAGCGGTAGACAGCGGCTATCTGACTTGTTATCAGCTTGATACTGAGCGGCCACTGCCCCTAAAAGCCAGTAACTTTATCCAATACAACCATGATGAAGACGCAGGTACAACACAATAAAAACAGCGCCATTCATAAAGCTTTGACAGTAAACCGCAAACTTGGCTTTACGAGGACCGCAAAACTTTTGTATGATGGGCTTTTTGAGGATATCAAAGCATGAGTACAACATCGGCTACCATGTCAGCGACCGTCAATTCTGTTGAGCAAAACGGACCTATCACCTCTCCTACGGGTCAACCAAAAGTTGGCATTATCATGGGCTCACAATCTGACTGGGCAACCATGAGCGCCGCTGCACAGTTGCTAGCAGACTTTGATATCGCCTTTGACTGTGAAGTGGTCTCAGCACACCGTACGCCTGATAGGTTGTTTGATTATGCCAAAAGCGCAAAAGATAATGGCTTACAAGTCATCATCGCTGGAGCAGGCGGTGCCGCCCATCTGCCTGGTATGTGTGCCAGTCAAACGCCACTGCCCGTCTTTGGTGTGCCGGTAAAATCCTCTATGCTGAGCGGTTGGGACAGCTTGCTATCTATCGTGCAGATGCCTAAAGGGGTGGCGGTTGGGACGTTAGCGATTGGTACGGCAGGTGCGTATAACGCTGCCCTTCTTGCCATTCAAGTCTTAGCCTTGCATGATGAAGCGATTGCTACTAAGCTAGATGACCTGCGTCAATCGCAAACCGACACCATTCTTGCTAGCCCAACACCCGGTATTATCAACCATTAATCAATACATTAATCAATAATAGTTATTGAGCATTTATCGCAAATACCGTTGATACCAACGATATGGATAGTCTTAACTTGATATTTGTTTTTAGATGGGTTCTACTTAATACAAGGTGCAGACAATGCACCTTTTCCTATTTTAATAGATTAATCTTTAGCGTTTAATATCCCAAAACCCTTACTCATTTTTAATTTAAAGAGCCTGCCATGACTACAGCAAACGCTTACCCTGTTACCCAAACCATTCGTACCATCGGTATTTTAGGCGGTGGTCAGCTTGGTATGATGCTTGCCGAAGCAGCCATGCCGTTAGGTTATCAGTGTGTGTTTTTAGAAGACAATGCTGACTGCCCTGCCAGCCTGTATGGACGCGTCTTTCACAGCGAACAATTAGAAGCCTTTATTGCGGCAGCGGACGTCTTTACGCTAGAGTTTGAAAACACCCCAACCGCGACGGTCAAGCAGCTGACTGACTTGTCAAAAGCTGGGGATAAACACGGCATGTTTCCGCCACTGATCGCTCTTGATATCGCGCAAGATCGCTTAAAAGAAAAGCAGATGTTTAACGCGCTAGACATCGCCACTGTCCCCTTTAGGGAAGTCAGCTCTGAAGCGGAATTGCAGCAGGCTTGTCACGAGTTGGGGCTGCCGATCGTGTTAAAAACCAGCCGTGGCGGTTATGACGGGAAAGGTCAGTTTGTCATCAAGCAAGACAGCAATATCAAAACCGCTTGGCAGGATCTCAAAGACGCCGTTAGTGGTAAAGGCTCACTGACGCCAACGCCAGCCCCTTTGATTGCAGAAGGCTTTATCAACTTTAGCCGTGAGGTGTCTATTATCGCGGTCCGAGGACAAAACGGTCAGGTACGCTGTTATGATTTGGTCGAAAACCACCATCATTATGGGATTTTGGCCAAAACTCAAGCCCCCGCAGTGGGTACCAGTCACTTGTTTCAGCAAGCAACCAATGCAATTACTACGATTATGAATCATTTAGGCTACGTTGGTGTCATGGCGCTTGAGCTATTTGTGACCAAAGACGAGCGCGGTAATGATGTTTTGCTTGCCAATGAGATTGCCCCGCGCGTCCACAATTCTGGGCACTGGAGCATTGAAGGCGCGATCACCAGCCAGTTTGAAAACCACATTCGTGCCGTCGTTGATTTACCACTGGGCGATACTGACAATGTCCATCCAGCGATCATGATCAACGTCTTGGGACAATATCCTGATATCAGCGCTGTGCTAAATATTGATGGGGCCCATTACCATAGCTACCATAAGGCTGAACGTGACGATCGCAAAATTGCTCATATTACCTTGATGCCTAATGATGTGGCAGATTTAGACCCTGCTTTAGCCAAACTCGTTGCTGTACTGCCCAATAAAGTTGGTCTGGATAAAAAATCGAGCCCTGTCGATAACAAGTCAGCAGCAGTCGATGCTCCTATTAATGCTGAAACTAAAGCCGAAAAAACTTTAGAAGACACAGATGTATCTGCTGAAGGCCGTCAAACAGAGAAACCTGTAAAGGCAACCGTCAATAAGGCTAAGAAATAATGCAGATTTGGGTGGATGCGGATTCAGTGCCATTGATTGCCAAAGACTTGATCATCAAAACTGCTGAGCGTACAAAGACCCCAGCGATATTTGTCGCCAATCAGCCCATTAAACTGCGTAAGTCACCGCTGCTCGTGATGACAGTGGTGCCCTCAGGGTTTGATAAAGCCGATGATTACATCGTGGAGCAGATACAACCGGGCGATCTTGCTATCACCAGCGACATCCCTTTGGCCAATGATATTTTGGACAAGGGCGGTATGGTACTGACGACACGCGGTGTGGTCTACGATAAAAACAACATTAAACAAAAACTCAATATGCGCGACTTTATGGATACCATGCGCGGTACGGGTGTCCTAGAGCTGCAAGAAATGAGTGGTCAAAAACCTTATGGCGACCGTGATAAAAAGGCATTTGCCGACGGTTTAAACCGTTTGGTTCGTTAGCACTGATGATCGCAAGGTGACAGCTATTACATCTACCCGCTCTTGTCTGCTACTTGTTTCTCTATTTCTGTCTTGCCTCCTTGCAAACGGTATACACTCTACAACCAAACACTATGTAATCGGCACGCATCATAACGAAGCGTGCCGCCTTTTCTTGTTACGCTGTATTCAATTTATAGATCTACCATCTATATAAACGATCATACACATAACAATAGGAATAATTATGAAGGTTTTAATCATTGGTGCAAGTGGTCGCGTGGGTTCTGATTTGGCAAAGCAGCTGTTAGCCTCAAACCATCAAGTCATTGGTACCACACGTCAGGAAGAAAAATTATTTGATGCGGACAATTACAGTCAATTGGATTTAGACATCACCGCTGGAAAAGACTCCATCCAGAGCCAACTGGATCAAGACATCGATACGGTTTATTTCGTTGCTGGTTCTGGCGGTAAGGACGTATTGGAAGTGGATTTGCACGGGGCGGTTAAGACCATGCAAGCGGCACAAGACAAGGGCATCAAACGCTATATTATGCTTAGTGCCGTATTCTCATTGGACACCAGCAAATGGGACAACCCAGGTATAGCCGACCTCAAAGAATACTATATCTGCAAACATTATGCCGATCAGTGGCTGGTAAATAACAGTACGCTTGATTACACCATTGTGCAAGCAGGGGCGCTAAAAGAACGCCCAGGTACTGGTAAAATTGCCGTTAATGATGGTGACTCTGGTGAAAACTCGATTGAAGATGTCGCCACCACGTTAGCTGCTGTGCTAAATGCAAACAACACTATAAAGAAAGTCTTTAGTATGCATAACGGTACAACGGCTATTGATGAGGCTATCGCTAGCGTATAAGTCTATTATTGATAAATAATAATTATCGTTAAATAAGTAAAAAAGGGTCGATTCTCATTGGTAGCACCTCCGCTAGCCGATTGAGTATTGACCCTTTTTTTTATGGGTTTTATTTAGCCCCTACTCCTTTACTACACGACTAAAACTTCTGCCTTAAATACGAAAACCAACCCTCCTAAGCTAAGCCGCTCGGAAAACAAATGACCTCCTCCAAGCTGCTGGCACCTGTGATTACCATGAGTAATCTGTCTATCCCAACCGCAATCCCGCTACAAGGTATTAACTCATCAGAGGCGGTAATTAGATGCTCATCGATTGGCATTGGTGGGAGCTGATGACGCTTGCGCAATTGGTTGTCTTTTTCAAAACGCTCCCTCAACGCCTGCCCATCTGCCAGTTCATCATAAGCATTGGCAATCTCCACACCTTTGATGTACAGCTCAAAACGCTTCGCAATCTCATTTCCCTCTTTATCAAGGGCGGTTTTTGCCAATGCGGCCGTAGCAGGCGGATACTCTACAATCAACGTTGGCAAATCGTGTCCCAGATTTGGCTCTACCGCGTGACTAAACAGCAAGTCCAACCAGCTTTGCCGGCGGTCTTGTTCGCTGTCTGTCGCACAACTTGCCTCGCTATTAAAATCAAACCCCAGTAACCCTTTGTCCTCTGCCACCGCTTGTAGCGCAGACAGGCTCGCTGTTAGCGGATGAATGCCAACAAAGTCCATAAATGCATCAACATAGCGATAGTGATTCATCACAATGGGATGCCCATACAGCACTTCTAGCAGTGCGCCAACCTCTGATGCCATATCTGCTAAACTATAATTTGGCTGATACCATTCAAGCATGGTAAATTCAATATTGTGCCTGACCCCTATTTCATTGTCTCGAAACACAGGACAAATCTGATAAATAGGCACCTGCCAGCTGGCCAACACACGCTTCATGGCAAACTCGGGTGACGTATGCAGATAATAAGTACGTGGCTTGTCTTGATAAGTGACTTGAGCGGCAACTGACTGCAAAAAAGTATCGGTATTACCGGCTTGTGACAACAGCGGCGTCTGCACCTCTAGCACGTGTCGCTCAATAAAAAACTGACGAATGCGGTTTATAAATTGCGCGCGCTGCTGCGCCATCGCCAGTGTCATGGTAGGTGCATAGCTCGGCTTATGGAAAAAAGAGTGGTTTGCTTGGCTCATGGTGATCTACTGCAACTGACGAATAATAGGGGGGGGGGTAAACTAAATTTCTACATTGCTTTTCTAAACGGTATTTCTAAGTTGTTTGCACATTTTTACCGCTGCCATTCACGGCGTAAACGATACTCACGGCGCAGTTTGTCAAAGTCAGCGCCACTTACTTGACCATCAACTGCCTTACTTCTCAATGCTGCATCGTCTTGTTGGATATCATAAAACGTGGCCAACCTCTCTGGATGCGTTTTTAACTCCGTCCATAAAAACGTATTGAGCGGTAATAGCGCCTGCATAGATTGCGCAGGTGTGACGGCTAACGTCTCACATAGAGCATCATAGATGATTTGTGTACCACGCAGCTTACCTTCTACCGTATAACCAGCAATGTGCGGGGTAGCAATAGCAAGCTTGGATAACAAATGCTCAGACACTTGCGGTTCATGCTCAAACACATCAAGTACTACTTGCCGCTCAGTACGTGCAATATTGGCTTCAAGATCGCTTGCATGAATGACAGGCCCTCGCGCGCTATTAATCAGCATCGTCTGCTCTGGCATCATGGCCAACGTCTCCGCATTGATCAGATGGCGCGTTGGGTAATCGTTGCTGTCGCTCGCACCCTTAGCATCCGCGCTTTTATTATCCGTATCTTTTTTGTCCGTGAGTGGGACATGTAAGCTGACCGCGTCACTTTTGCTAAGCACCTGATCGAGGCTGGCATTATTGATCTTTGAGGCTGGTAGTAATGGATCATAACCCAATACCTGCCAGCCCAAATCAATTGCATAATGAGCAAGCGTACTGCCAATATTACCCAGCCCAATAATACCCAGCGTGATGGATTGCTGCCAATACTGCGGGCGCAAGGTCAAAATAGCGGTCAATACGTATTGCGCGACAGAGTGCTTGCTACAACCAGCCGCATTAGCAAAAGTAATGTTACGTGCAGTCAAGTAGTCCTGATCAACATGATCGGTACCGATGGTGGCAGAACCAACAAACTGCACACTCTTATTATCAGCCAATAAAGCCGCACCGACTGGGGTCACAGAGCGTATTAATAGGACATCAGGTTGCAAATCTGCGAGTAATTGCGCGTTGATATCACGTCCAGCAGCGGTGATAATATTGACGGTCTGCATCGATGTCTGCCCAAGCGTTGCGCCATTAAAAAATTCGTCCAAGCTCGCGATATTGCTATCGGCCACAATCGTTATATTTTTAATAGTATCCATCCTGCCCTTCTTAGTACTTGCTTAATGTTTACTTAGTATTTCAAAATGACCGCTAGGGATCGTCTATAGAGATCCTTTTATTTTAAAATAACTGTCGTGCCTATCTGCACACTTATTCTAGCTTCACAGTTACTCTGGCTGCACACTTACTCTGGCTGCACACTTACTCTGGCTGCACACTTACTCTGGTTTATCAATTAGGGGAAGAGGCGGGCTAGCAGCTAGCCCCTCTTCTTGTGGCGCAAATATCTCATTTTTGTGATTTGAGATCCATTCACGCCATACCGCCAGTCCGATTGCCAGCACCACAGGGCCGATAAACAAACCAACGAAGCCAAAAGCAGTTAGACCACCCAATACACCGATAAAAATAATGATAAAAGGAATTTTGGTCGCCCCGCTAATCACAATAGGGCGAATGAGATTATCAACCCAACTAATCACTAAGGTGCCCCACAGCGCCAAACCAATCCCTTCGACCGTATGACCTTGACTTAACAACCAAATGGATACGCCGCCCCACACAAAGGGCGTGCCAAATGGTATCAAGGCAATGATAAAGGTGACAATGGTGAGCAAAATAGGACTTGGCGCACCAGCGAAATAGTAACCAACCCCTGCAAGCAGAGCCTGCGCCAATGCGGTCAAACCGATACCGTAAACCACCGCACGTGTGGTCGTACCCACAGAATCAATATAGCCATCAATACGATTGCCAATGATATTGCGTAATGCTTGACGGATTTGGCGAACCAAACTGATGCCATCGCGATAGAAAAAGAACAGCGTCATCAAGGCCATACCAAGCTTGGCAAGACCACTAAACACCACATCAAAGGCGACTTTGCCATAATATAAGTGTGACTGCACCCAAATCCGAAACGCTTCAAGCGTCCCCTCGGGGTTTTTATTGATTCTCCACAGCACGTCTTTCACTTGCTGTCCGATGATAGGCAGATCTTTAATAGAGTCCGGCACATCTAAATAGCCAACTTTGATACGATAGATTAAGTTGCTGATTAGGCTCAATGCTTCTTGTTGTAAGATAAAGACGCCAATGACGAGCGGCACCCCTATAATTAAGGAGATACTCACCGTCATAATAGCCGCACTAAAACTAGGGCTCAGTTTTACTTTTTCATAAAAAAAGTTATAAATGGGAAAAGTCACATACGCTAAAATCGCCGCCCAGAGCGCCGGTACAATAAAAAACTGTACCACCTGAAAACACAATACGAACAACACGACCAATAAGGTAACGGCCAGCAAGCGCTGGATAATAAATTCTTTTGTCCAATTTTCAATCATAGCGTATAAACCAAGAGCAGACAGCAAAGCTCTATCATGACTTCGCTGGCAAGTTTATAAATGTGAGATGAATATCGACTTATAGACCATGCCCATAAACGGTATCCATTAGCGAGGGTGGTAAATCATTACTACATAGATAAAAATCTGCTTTGTGAGCGGCAACTCATAGGGCACGGTAACATATTTACCATCTATCATTCAGACTAAAAAAAGCAGTTATCAGACCTCATTATGCAACAAAATAGGACAATTATATAACGCTATGTTGTAATCTTTACTTACAACTTTCTCTATGCAACCTTACTAGAGAATAACGCCCATACAAATAACGCAAAACGTGGCTTTGTGATGCAAAAACAATGCACTAAACGCCTGTTTTATATTCACGCTGTAAACTGATATCTTGCCAGCTAATTCACTGGCGCGTTCTATTTGTGGCTGCAATTGATGTTATACTAAAGCAATTATTTTAAGCTTTTCAACAGCGTTAAGTGAGTTTGCCCTTATTTATTTTGATGGTTGTACAGACCCAGCAATGTTCAGACTGTCAGCCAAAACCCTCTTTTATCGTCCTTCTCTAGACTATCATAAGATCTACCCTTTAGAGCGGCGCCATAATTTTGGATATTATGCGTAAGCGTTATATAGTGGCTTATGCAAGATTTAAGCTCATCATACAAGTTCAATATTAGAATGGATGTGACTGAGTACTATTTTGAGTTAATGTCGGACTTAATTTGATTTTAAATCAATACTGACCCACCAAATTTTAAACAATATATCGATAGGAACAATAACAATGTCAAAAGACACTGATAACCCCAATATTAATCCCTCAAACGAGGCCAATAAAAGCAATACACCACAAGAAACCGTTACTGTTGCGTTGGCTCAGTCGCATTTTTTGGTGGGTGATATTACTGCCAATGCCGAAAAAATGCGCACACTAGCATTACAAGCCCGCGAGCAAGGCGCAGACGTGATTGTCTTTCCAGAGCTGGCTCTTTTAGGTTACCCGCCTCAGGATCTATTGCTACGTCCAAGCTTGTCAGGCCGTGTGAAAAGCGCCTTATCTAGCTTAAGTGATATCGACGATATCGTGATGATTGTCGGCTATCCTCATGTCGACCATCATGGTACCTTTAACTCTGCTGCCATCTTACATAATGGCCATCAAAAAGGGTTTTATCATAAGCAAGTTTTGCCAAATTATGGCGTGTTTGATGAGCGCCGTTACTTTGATAGAGGCCGTAACCAAGTCCTATTTGACTATAAAGGCATCACCATCGGTCTACTTATTTGTGAAGACTTGTGGGAAAAAGGTCCTATCGCTGAGCTTAAAAAACAAGGTGCTGATCTAGCGGTTAGCTTAAATGCGTCACCTTTTGAGATTGGCAAACAAGACAACCGTAAAACGATGCTTGCCAAACGTAGCCGTGAAAACAATTTGCCTATCGTGTATGTCAACGCCGTTGGCGGTCAAGACGACTTGGTGTTTGACGGTGGCTCTATGGCAGTACAAGCTGACGGCAGCGTTGCCCACGAAGCGCCGCGCTTTATGAACCAGCTGCTTTTAGCCACTTTAGATGTCAAAACCGCTACGTTCGATAGCCAAACTAAAGCACCATTAACACTGAGCCGTGAGTCGGAGATGTATCAGGCGTTGGTCGTTGGCTTACGCGACTACGTCAATCACTCAGGGTTCTCTGGCATTATCGTTGGTCTGTCGGGCGGTATTGATTCGGCATTGACACTTTGTATCGCCGTTGACGCCTTAGGGGCTGACAAGGTGTATGCCGTCATGATGCCGTACGAGTATACCTCTCAAATCAGCTTAGAAGATGCACAAGCACAGGCCCGTCGCTTAAACGTTTCTTATACGGTTTGTCCTATATTTGACGCTGTTGAAGGCATACGTCATACCCTAGCCCCATTGTTTAACAAATCGCCTGCAGACACCACCGAAGAAAATATCCAAGCACGTGCTCGCGGTGTGGTCTTGATGGCCTTGTCCAACAAATTTGGTCATTTGGTCATCACCACTGGTAATAAGTCAGAGTTAGCCGTTGGCTACTCAACCTTATACGGTGATATGGCAGGCGGCTTTGATGTGCTAAAAGACGTATATAAATCACAGGTCTATAAGCTGGCAAGTTATCGCAATCGTTTAGAGGACACGCCTGTCATCCCTGAGCGCGTCATCACTCGTCCGCCATCAGCAGAGCTACGCCCTGATCAAAAGGATCAAGACAGCTTGCCTGATTACGATATATTAGATGCTATCTTAACCTCTTACATCGATGAAGACATGGGTTATCAAGACATCATTGATAAAGGTTTTGATGCAGATATGGTCGCAAAAGTCATTAAGATGGTCGACAACAGCGAATACAAACGTTTGCAATCACCCATTGGTACTAAGATTAGCCATAAAGCTTTTGGGCGCGAGCGCCGCTATCCACTGGTCAATAAGTGGTCGATAAAAGGCTAAGCCAGACGAAATAGTGCGGCTTGCCCAACCTCTGTGATTGAGAGGTTGGGAGATGCCAATAGTCTAATTTCTTTACAGAAAGTTGGTTTTTTTTATGATTAGCTGGGTAATTGCCCAGCTTTTTTAGTTTCTTTTTTTAGTTTTTATAATTAATTTCTACAAACTGGCATTTTTTAACGATAACGCTTTCCTCTTGGCTCTACCCCATTTCTTTTAGCTTCACCACTTTTAACTTCAACTATTATTACTTTTAATCCCTATACTTTTTACCGAGTCTGTCATGAGTTTGCTAACCGCTAGTATCTTCCTTCTTTTATTGCTTGCCCTAAGTGCTTTTGTCTCTGCTGCTGAGATTGCCATCGCAGCAGGGCGCAAAATTAAGCTGCAAATCATGGCAAAAGAAGGAGATGTTCGGGCATTTGATGTGCTAAAAATGCAGGAGCATCCTGGTAGTTTTATCACAGTCGTGCAAGTCGTTTTAAATGCAGTGGCTATTTCTGCGGGGGCTGTGGGTGAGTCAGCCATCAGCCCTTATCTACAGCGCTTGGTTAATAATGAAGCTGTGTCCTCCGTTATATCATTCGTAGTGATCACCAGCTCATTTTCCCTACTCGCCGATTTGATGCCCAGACGTTTGGCCATGTCAAATACTGAAACTATCGCTGTGCGACTCGTACGCCCGATGATGCTGTTGATTTTCCTATTTAAACCTGTGATTTGGGTGTTTGATGGCGCCGCCAATGTCCTCTTTAAGCTGTTTGGCATCTCAACCATACGTCAAGACGATATGACGCCAGAAGACATTTATGCCGTCATGGACGCAGGTGCCGAAGCGGGCGTGCTCAAAAAACAGGAGCATCACCTGATAGAAAACATCTTTGATATGCAAGAACGTACGGTAACCTCGGTGATGAATCCACGCGAAAATATCGTATATTTCGATACCCAGACCAGCACCGAAGCCGTCGTCGAGGTCATGATTGAACAGCCACATAACAAGTTCTTGGTCTGTCATGATGATGACTTGGAGCACATCATTGGTTATGTAGAGTCGCGCAGTTTTTTAGCGTTGGTTCTGAACCAGCAAGAAGTGAGCTTAACCGACAAAGCCTTACTCAAGCCTGCACTCTTCGTCCCTGATACCTTGTCTTTATTTGAAGTGTTAGAGATGTTCAAATCCACGGGGGCGGATTTTGCAGTTATCGTTAATGAGTACGGGCTAGTCGTTGGGGTTATCACTCTTAAGGATGTAATGAGCATCGTCATGGGTGAGCTTGTGACCATGGAAGAGCAGGCTATCGTCCAGCGTACTGATAACTCTTGGCTAATCGATGGTATGACCCCAATTGAAGACGTGGTTCGCGCTTTGGACATCGTCAATCTACCACGCAGTCAAAACTATGAAACCATCAGTGGCTTTATGATGTACATGCTACGCAAAATTCCAAAGAAAACCGATACTATCGAGTATGCCAATTATCGATTTGAAATTATCGCGACCGACAATCTCAAAATCACCCAGTTGCTAGTGACTAAGTTTGAAGATACGGTGTAAGACCTGCCTATTTATGACTTCCCCATTATCTATAAAGGCGAATTAACTTTTTACAAAGGCTGTATGCTGATTGATCAAAGTGACGCCTTTCTGCATCCATACTTAAAAAATGTTAATGTGGGATTTTTTGTGTGCCCATTTTAATAATGATGGGTTTATTGAAAAGGCAAACACATTATGGACGTAGAAAATAAAAAAGTGGGCTTTTTGGCTACCATTTTGATCGTTGGTTTAGGAATAGCCAGTCTTTCCATTTGGCTATTTTCTGAACTGGCAGAAGAACTGCTGGAAAATGAGTTGAGACACTTTGACAATAGTATCATTCGTCTTTTTGCCGCTATAGAAACGCCCACCCTTGATGCGGTTTACGTTTTAATCACCGAGCTTGGGTCGGTCTGGTTTTTGACCACCTTAACGGTACTCATATTGTTATGGCTTTGGTTTAAAGCCAAAGATAAATGGGGCGCGCTTTTCTTTCTTATCGCCGTAGGAGGCAATGGGGCGTTGACGTGGTTATTAAAACAACTCTATGAAAGAGAGCGTCCGTCTATCAATGAAGCAGTCGATGCCATTGGCTTTAGTTTCCCAAGCGGCCATTCGATGGGATCGCTTGTTTTTTACGGGTTCGTCATTTACTGGATTGTACGAAGCACCCAAAAAAAATTGGTCAAAATCTTGGCTTTCATATTTTTTAGCATAATTATTGTGCTCATTGGAACGAGCCGAATTTATCTAGGCGCCCACTTCCCAAGTGATGTTATTGCGGGCTATCTCGCAGGCACCATCTGGCTGACGCTCTGTTTATTGGCGCTCGAATGGATTCAATGGCAAAGCCATAGCCAAGTAAACCCTGTCCATGCGTTGCGGGATCTGTTAATTGCCAGTTTCGGCGCGCTCAAGAAAAAACGTGACCGGTGACCGTTCACAAAAACCCGCACTGATAAAAGAAAAACAGCGAGCGTGCAGGCGATTAACGACTGCGGCTCTGCTTAGAAGGTTTGATAATGGTTACCATAATCTACAGCTAATAATTAATGACGCTCACCAAAGATTGCTGTCCCGACCCGCACCATCGTCGAGCCTTTAGCTATCGCCTCCTCCATATCACCACTCATACCCATACTTAGCGTATCCCAACCATTGAGCTGCGGATGGCTTTGCTTTATCGCGTCAAATAACTGCTGAGTTCGAGCAAACGCATTGGTATCTGTCTTAGCAGGAATAATCATCAAACCGCGCAGTTGCAGTCGCTCATACCCTTTGATGGTGGTTATCAACTCAGGTAACTGCTCTGGCAAACAACCGGATTTACTTGCTTCATTATCAATATTGACTTGAATCAGTACGTTTAGTGGTGGCATTTCTGCTGGGCGCTGATCATTTAGACGCTTGGCAATAATGTCACGCTCAACCGTTTGTACCCAGTCAAAATGCTCCGCAATATCGCGGGTCTTATTGCGCTGGATACTACCGATATAGTGCCACACTATCCCTGCACATTCAGGCCGCTCTTTTAACGTCTCAATTTTTTCGATGGCTTCTTGCAGGTAGTTTTCACCAAAATGCACTTGTCCTTGTTGAGCTAACGTAGCAATCATACCGGCAGGCTTAGTTTTGGAGACTGCCAACAACGTAACGTCCTCAGCCTGCCTGTTACTGTGTTCACAAGCCTGCGTCATTTGCCTGCTAACTTGTTGCCAGTTCTCAATAAGGCTTTGGCTATTCATACTGTTTTCAATATCTTTCATACACCACTCACAAGGATAATTAATTGATTCATTTCAGTCAGCTATTATTGGTTTTTTCAACTATTTTTTATTAAATTCAGTTCGACATAAAATTGATATTTTGATGATTGCAGCTACGGTCTCGGTTTTAAAGTAAAGCTGCGATAGCAGCCCCCTCAGATTTCGCTAACAGAACATCGCTTAAAAAATCTAGGCTTCGAAAACATCGATCGTAGTTCATATATAAAGTAAGTTTAAGAAGGACTAATTTTACATTTTATTAATCGTGTAGATGGTTAAATACCAATAGTCTTGTTATTATATTGTTACATGGTTTGACCCATGCTACTGAATACCATGATAAGGGTAAAAAGCTTCTTTTGTCCTTTATTAAAGTAATTGGCCTACTCACGGGCAACTATCGATTGGCAACCACACACTTTTATACTCTTTTGTCTTACCCTTATTGATTGATAGGAATATCCGATTATGGCTGAAAAAAACAGTTTAAGTATCGAAGACTTGCTGCGCTTTACCGTTAAACATAAAGCATCAGACTTACATATTTCGGCTGGTATGCCAGCAATGATTCGCGCCGACGGTGAAATGACCCGAATCAACATGCCGCCAATGACGCATCAAATGGTTCATCAGCTTATTTATGACATCATGAATGATCGGCAGCGCGCTGATTTTGAAGAGTTCTTTGAAACGGATTTTTCTTTCGAGATTCCTAATTTAGCGCGCTTTCGGGTAAACGCCTTTAATCAAAACCGTGGCGCGGGCGCTGTATTTCGTACCATTCCTTCCAAAGTTTTGACTATGGAAGACTTGGGTATGGGCGATGTCTTCAAACGCGTCTCGGATTTTAAACGTGGCGTGGTGCTAGTCACCGGCCCAACAGGCTCAGGTAAGTCAACCACGCTGGCTGCTATGATTGACTACATTAATGAAAACCGTAAAGAGCACATTTTAACCATCGAAGATCCGATTGAATTTGTCCATGAGTCCAAAAAAAGCCTGATTAACCAGCGTGAAGTTCACCGCGACACCTTAGGCTTCGAGCCTGCATTGCGCTCAGCCCTACGTGAGGATCCCGATGTGATTTTGGTTGGTGAGCTTCGCGACCTTGAAACCATTCGTTTGGCCTTGACTGCGGCCGAAACTGGACACTTGGTATTTGGCACCCTCCACACCAGCTCAGCAGCTAAAACGATTGACCGTGTCATCGACGTGTTTCCCGCCGCCGAAAAAGACATGATTCGGGCGATGCTCTCAGAGTCACTGCAAGCTGTTGTTTCTCAAACGCTCCTCCGCCGGCAAACAGGGGGACGTGTTGCCGCTCATGAAATCATGCTTGGCACACCCGCTATTCGTAATTTGATACGGGAGAATAAAATTGCCCAAATGTACTCTGCTATCCAAACGGGAGCAGGCGACGGCATGATTACCCTAGATCAAACGCTTAAGAACCTAGTGGCCAAAGGCACCATCAGTAAAGACGTTGCCCGCCCTTATGCCAAACAGCCAGAAGCCTTTATGTAGTATTCTTAATCGGCACTCATATGTCGTTATTGATGTAAGAGTGAATGCCACGACAGCCCTTTTTTCTATTGGTCATTATTAGCGATCTTTAACGCATGATTTTATATTTTTTAATCGATTTACATCGAGCACAGGTACGATATGGACATTGATAAACTATTGCAATTAATGATTAATAAAAATGGCTCAGATCTTTTTATTACCGCTGACGTTGCCCCCTCTATGAAAATCAATGGCAAGATTCTGCCAGTGGGCAAAACGCCTTTGACTGCTGAGCAGACCATGAGATTGGTGAAAGGGGTGATGACGCCAAGCCAACAACAAGAGTTTGAAGAGACAAATGAGTGTCAGTTTGCCATTGCTGATGAGGCACAACAGGCACGCTTTCGGGTCAGTGCTTTTATACAGCGTGATATGGCAGGGATGATTTTACGAAAAATTGAGAATAAAATTCCGACCGTCGAGGAGCTGCGTTTACCACCAGCACTAAAAGAGCTGGCCATGAAAAAACGCGGCATTATTTTATTGGTTGGGGCCACGGGTACGGGTAAATCCACCACCCTGGCTGCCATGATAGGGCATCGCAACCAAAACTCTCACGGTCACATTATCACCATCGAAGATCCTATCGAGTTTGTCCATAAGCATCGCGGCTGTATTATTACCCAGCGTGAAGTGGGTATCGATACCCACTCATTTGAAGCAGGACTAAAAAACACCTTACGCCAAGCACCGGACGTGATCTTAATTGGTGAGATTCGTAACCGCGAGGTGATGAGCTACGCCATTCAATATGCAGAAACAGGGCATTTGGTCTTTGCCACTCTGCACGCCAACAACGCTAACCAAGCGATTGACCGTATTATTCACTTTTTTGAAACCAGTCGCCATAATCAGCTATTTATGGACTTATCACTGAACCTACAAGCCATTATTGCTCAGCAGCTCATTCCAACACCTGACGGCAAAGGTCGCCGTGCCGCCATTGAGATTTTATTAAACTCACAACTGATTAGTGATTATATCCGTAAAGGCGAGGTTCATGAAATCAAAGATGTCATGACGCGCTCACGGGATAGCGGTATGCAGACCTTTGACCAAGCCCTCTTGGACTTATATGAGCAAGGAGAGATCACTTATAAAGAAGCCATTCTCCATGCTGACTCTCCTAACGACTTACGTCTCAAAATCAAGCTTAGTAGCAAAAACGGTGCCGCCAATCTCGATGAAGGGGCCGATGGCTTATCGCTGGATATCAGGTAGATCTTTCTATTTTTTTAAACCTGCCGTCAGTGAGTTATGACTGTATAAAAAGTGCCGCCACAAAAAAGCCCTCATTGTCATAACGAGGGCTTTTTCTGTTTTAAACACCAGTATAGTAGAGGAAAAACGTTATTAGAATACAATAATCCCGTTTGCCCCAACACTATAAACTCTGCAGCGACTATTTTTTTATGCTGTCCCTACATTCTTGGTCATCACAAATACCATAGAGCACCAACGAGTGACCTGACAACTTAAAGCCATGCTTTTCTGCTACTTTAAGCTGCTCCTCCTCGATCACTTCGTTGTGAAACTCTATAATCTTGCCACACACATCACAAACCAAGTGATCATGATGTCCTTCTTGAGTAATCTCAAATACTGACAAATTGTTTTCAAAGTTGTGGCGTTCGACGATTCCTGCTTGCTCAAACTGCGTGAGCACACGGTAAACAGTCGCTAAGCCCACATCCTCGCCTTGTTCAATCAGCGCCTTATAAATCTCTTCTGCACTCATATGATGCAGCTCAGCGCTCTCAAGCAGCTCTAAAATCTTGATACGAGGTAACGTAACCTTCAATCCTGCTTTACGTAAATCTTGATTGGTAAAAGAAGCCATAATATCCCTTCTGACTGTGACAGTCTTAGCAAATAAAGAACCAAAAATATGAGATAAACAATAATTCGCGATTATTTTTTATTAAATATAAGTGTTTTAACCGCCCTAGACTCGCTTGACCTAAGTAAATTTCTAGGGTGTCATTTTGTTAAGTATTCTCAGTGCAAGTCTATGAATTTAAAATATAATTAACCCAACAGCTCAGGTAGCGTTTGGTAAATAATGTCGTAAGTGGTAGGAAATTGCAAGTAAATGACGTATCATTTGTCCAAGATTGTCGGTCACACTCGCACCAAATAACACTGGCCGCGCCTAATTCATTTCTTATGAGTCATCTTACCATGATAAAGACATTAACTTTTCGTCCGTCAAGCCCTACAAGTGCATTACGCAAGATTGCCATCACCAGTGTACTTAGCGCTGCTGTCGCTATGTCTGGCTGCTCATTACTGAGTGTTTATAAGATTGATTTGCCACAAGGCACTGCTATTACTCAAACGCAAGCGCAAAAGCTGCAAGTGGGTATGAATCAAAACCAAGTTCTTTACCTCCTTGGTAGTCCAGCCATTAAAGACACGCTTGCGCCTAAGCGTTGGGACTACATTTACGACTATCAAGCCGGTACAGAAGGTCGCCGCCAAGGTATCAAAGACGTCAAAAATGCCAGCCAGCATTTAATTATCTACTTTGATGATCAGGGTCTGGTCAATCGCATCGAAGGTATAGAGAGCCTGCCAGCTTCGTAATTAAAATTAAGACTATTAACTGCTCAACGGGCTTTAAGAGTTACTGACTTAACCACGCGATTTGCTCTTGCGCTGAGACATGGGATCAGCGCTTAAGCTGCGATACACTTCGATACGATCAAAAGGCTGCAGACGATAGCTAAGCGGCTGCTTTTGGGCGTAAATTCCTACATGCCAGCGCTTAGCAGTCGGCGTAGCAATATCTAGCACGTCTTCACACCACCTTGCCAACTCTGGAAACTTTGCTAACCAGCCTGCTTGCATAAGCGCCTCATACAAACTGGTGCCCGCGCTGACTAGTAGGGCTACATAGTGCTGACGCTGGGCATCTTCAGCGTACGCCAAATACACGGTCATAAGAGCATCTTTCCCAGACTGAGGCGCAGCACTATTATTATCTATGTTTCTGTCATCAGCCGTTAGCTTACCCACTGCATCACCCAACCTATCAAGGCTAATAACAGGGCTAATGGCACGACCAAACGGATCGCTACCCGCCATAAATTATAAAACGCTTCATTGCCAAAGTTTAACGACTTGCGCAAATGACTGATTTTCATCTGCCAACCCGCAAAAATCGATAACAATAATACCGCCACACTACTGATAATGACCAAAATTCCAACCAGCCATGTGGTCGGAATGGCAACGACTAAGACTAGCGCTAATACAAAAGTTAATATCAGACTGACCAATAATCCAAACTTATGCGCCAATTGCTGGGTACTATAATGTAGCAAGTAGCTGACCACAAACAGTACCCCTACCCAATATAGCAGCTGTCCGATCGGTGGTAATGACATGCCACTCATCAACAAAGCAACACCCCCAACGAGCAACTGCAATATCCAGATCGGTCGTACCAATTTGGTCGCGCGATACATATTTTTCGCCTGTTTACTGGTAGGCGTTTGCGCATTATGATTGTTGGTATCTACCGCTGTGACCACCTGTTTGGTCACTAAATTTTGACCGAACCAGTATAAGCCCGTACCGGCACCGACACTGACCAACGCGAGCGCGACGGCACGCGCCCACTCAGTTAAGCTGATATCAGTCATGGCAAAATCAATGTTAGGTAAGCCATTTGCCACGCCCAGCAACAGCCCTATGACCATCAGCCCTAACCCTATCGGTAAGGGTGCAACGCCAAGCAAACTCAACAAGACAGCAATCACCATCAAACCCGCCGCGATCGCAAAGCTGGGTACGGCAGGGGCGCTATTAAGCTCAGTCAATGCCGCCAAGATACCTGTGCTAGCACCAGAGATAACTAACGCTGCAATAATGATAGAGACCAATGCCGCTAGCCAACCAAAGCTACGCCATGCTGGGCTGGCATCTGCTTCACGAGTCAGCTTTTGCATCCCTGCAAATGGCGCATCGACACTACGATAGGCTAAGGCTATTTCTGCATACACGACTGGCAACGACACCAGCACCATAGCCACTAGCCACAGTAGCCAAAAATCGATCTCACCAATGGACGCAGGGGCAAACCAACGAAACAGCAGTAACGGAAGCAGGGCTGCAATAAAATAAGAAGCATAACGGATCATCATAAGCTAAATCCAAACGATCTAAAGTGAATAACAATAATGTACCATCATACAAAGCCATAATTAGCATCTGTCAGTGGTTTTATTTTTATAGCTAAATGGGTCTCTGTAATATGAGGGACAAACAGTTATAAAAAAACCCCGAAAACGGGGTTTAATAACTAAATAGTGATGAATATACGACAAGGCTCTTAGCCATTTTACTTAAGAAATGCCTTATATTCACACCATACACTAATGAATTAGTGAATGGCGCTTATGTAGTCTGACAAGATACGAATATCACGATCTGATAATCTCGACGCTACAGTTTGCATCATGCCCATCTCGCCTTCTTTCGCTGCGTCATTGACACGCTTTTGCTCATCACTGTCGATATCATCTACACGACCAGCGGCACGGAACAGTTTTAACTGAGTGGAAATATATTGTGCATGCTGACCACCTAAACGTGGAAACGCGGCCCACTCATTACCATCAGCCTCAGGGCCATGACAGCCTGCACAACCAATAACGTCGCGTGACTTATCACCACCTAAGAACAGCTTAGTGGCTTCTTGAGTGGTCGCAGGATTGCCGAAACCGACACCCCAAGGCGCTTGGTTAGCATAATAACCTGCCACATTGGCCAAGTCTTGCTGAGATAAATTGGCAACTTGTGATTGCATAATACCGTTTTTGCGGTAGCCTGCTTTAAAATCGACCAACTGTTTGTAAAGGTACTTTACGTTTTGGCCACCTAAATTAGGCTGTGCAGGAACAACACTGACACCGTTCACACCATGACAAGCAGCACAAACAGTTTCTGCAATTTGCTTACCAGCATTGACGTCGTACTCAGGAACAATAATAGCAGCTTGTACGCTGAAACTTGCAACGCATAAGCTGGCAGCAGCGATTAACTTTTTCATTGATACAAATCCTACTAGCTCGGCGTAAGCATTATTTAGAGTGATTGTACTGATAAGATACCCAGTATAAACTGCCCTTTTATGAGCGAGGCAGGCATATATTTTTAGGTCTTGCACACAAGCAGTCTGAAAGTACTTACTAACATCAGGGTTTATTTTCGATTATTATAGCAAGACTTTGTAGTATTTGCCTACTTAATCATCGCATCCACCAGTTTTTCTAACGATGAGCGAAAACGCGCCCTAAAAACAAAAAGCGCCAAAGGTCTATAACCCAGCGCTTTATTTATACGGTTTAATGTATTCGCAAGCGAGCTATTTGCTCATATATTCAATCAGCTTGCGATAATCATCATCACTACAGTTATTACAAAGACCGCCAGCGGGCATTTGTGGCATCCCGTTTTTTACTGAGTTGATCAGGGTTGGCATGCGCTTTTGCTTTATAAGTTGTTGCCATTTCGCACTGTCGCCTTTTTTAATGGCATTTAGTGCGCCACTATCGTGACAGGCGGCACATGAGTTATCATAGGTGGTTGCAATATCAGCAGCACCAGCGCTGGTCATCATGGCACTACTGAACAGTAATACCGCACCGCTACCTAATAAAGCACGAAAACTCTGGCGAAAACGTGTGGTGATTGAAAACATAGAACACCTCCTTTTGGTGTGTCATCCGTTTAATCAACCATTCCATTAAACGGTGTTTAGCAAACATTGTAACAATTTATGTCATGTAAAGGTAGATAAATAAAGTTTGGTTTTAGTAACCCTCTGATGAGCACCATAACTTTGCGTATGACCGCCTCATTTTAATGTTATCCTATTATTTATATGCCGTTAATCACAGTTATTTCAATAAGTAAGACAGGTAATAGTATAGAATGGTCACTAATTTTACATGGCTGCTCTTGTGACTAATGCGCCCTATCATTATAACGAGTCACTCCTTTTCGTTTTGTTGTCTACCGGCTTTTTATCCATCGCATTACCTTAATAACCAGCTAGCTAGACTTTTACAACCGTATCCAATTTCTTGAAGATTAATGAGCCATTTATGAGTACCCCGTTTACAGATGTTGCCGCCGAACATGCATTGTTCAACACCAAATCCCGTCAAAAAATTCAGCAAACTGAGTTTATGACGTCAGCGCCTACCTTTCGTCTTTGTCCGCCTGATGTGGGATTAGAGGTTGCTTTTGCTGGTCGTTCAAACGCTGGCAAATCCTCGGCTATCAATGCCTTGACCAATCAACGTCAATTGGCGCGCTCCTCCAAAACACCTGGCCGGACGCAGATGATTAACTTTTTTAGTATTGGCGATACCAATAGACGTTTGGTGGATTTGCCGGGTTACGGTTATGCGGCTGTGCCGCTTGAGATGAAAAAAGAATGGCAGGTTGAGCTAGAAGAATACTTGGTTTCACGCTCAAGCCTTGCAGGGTTGGTACTGATGACGGATATTCGCCATCCGCTCAAGTTTTTTGATGAGCAAATGCTGCATTGGGCCAAAGACGGCGATCTGCCAGTCCACATTTTACTGACGAAAGCGGATAAGCTTAAATACGGTGCGTCCAAAAACGCACTTCTCAATACCCGTAAAAGACTCAAAAAGTTGGGCTTAAACTGCACCATTCAGTTGTTTTCAGCCTTAAGAAAAGAAGGTCTTGATGAGCTAGCTGGCGTGATGGGCAATTGGTATGACTATCAACTTAATGATGAAAAACTCATTGAGTCCGATCTTAGTGAATCCGATGATACTGACAATAGCGATACCGAACAGGCAGACGTTACACAAGAAACGAGTGAACAAAAAGACATTGAGTAAATATCACCTGTCATAAAAAAGGGATTATCGTGATTAACGATTGAACCGACCCCCATAAGTTGGACACAACTTATGGGGTATTTTTATGCGTTACGATCTAGACTTTAAGATGCAAGTCATCGCATACTATCGGCAAGGAC